>Ga0315281_10011390_pt1 | contig 12183 bp, 7 predicted proteins | sample YL17G07_0_MG_FD_204540 | JGI IMG/M metagenome (GOLD analysis project Ga0315281, IMG submission 204540) | Sediment microbial communities from Yellowstone Lake, YNP, Wyoming, USA - YL17G07_0 | ecosystem: Environmental > Aquatic > Freshwater > Lake > Sediment | place: USA: Wyoming | collected... | reverse complement strand
GGTTGCGCGCGCTGATGCCGCTCTCGGTGAAATCCAGACGCCCGTTGACCTGCGCAAAGCTAAGGGCCGGAAAATCGGGGTCGATCGCGATCTGGTTGCCGGTCAGTTGGAGACTGCCTGCGACTTTGGCCTGCTGGAGCCTGCGGATCGGCAGCTCGAGCTTGAGCTGCAGCCGCCCATTGCCCGTCGCGCGCATGCCCTCGGTGAAGCCATCGATGAAGCGCGTAACCGGGCTCGAATCCACGAAGCGAAGGAAATCCGATGTCGGTCCCTCGGCCTGGCCGTCCACATTCAGCACTTCGTCGCGGTTGAACAGATCGGCAATAGTCGCTTTTGCGTTTACGATGCGCACGCCGAACACCGTCCCCTTGGGGGCAAATATGCGCATCTGCCGCCCCTCGAAAACGAGTTCCCCGCTGAGGCCCGTCAGGCCGGGCCACCCGTCGGCATAGTTGAAGTCCGCGCCGCTCACCTTGCCGACGACCTGGAAGCTGCCCTGCTTCGGATCGTCGAACGGGAAGTGCGCGAGGTCGCCCTTCAGCCGCAGGCTGATGTCGTAAGCGTGCCCCGCCTGCACGCCGGACTTAAGGTAATTGCGCACCGGCTCCGGCAGCCTGGGGATGTACCGATAGGTGCTCGCGCCATCCAGGCGGGAGAAACTGCCGGTGAGATCGATCATGCCCGGGCTATCGGGTTTCGTCGCAAAGGTGCCGAACATCGTGCCTGCGATGTCGCGATTGGCGAGCGCGACATTGCTGAATTTCAGCTCCAGGCCGTCTTTCCCCTGGACCCAGCCGACCTGCGCGGTCAGCGTGTCGAAATGGACTTTTTCATCGGGCAGGATGCCCGGAAGTTCGACCGCCGCGTTCTTCGCGCCCAGGGACAGGTTTCCGCCTTTTTCATTACCGTCGAGCTGCCCGCTCAATCCGGAGAATCCCGGCACCCGATGCCAGGCGCGGGCACCGAGATTGGCGAAGCGGCCGCGCGCGCTGTAATGCTCGGGACGGTCCCCTTCCGCTGCCCCTGCCCACGTCAGCTTCAGATCGAACACGCTGCCGCGCGGATCGATTTCGGCGAGTTGCCTGCGCAGCTCCTGGGGAAACGGCAGGAACTCCCCGAGGTGGGCAAGCGGCTGGAGCTCGAGCGCGTTCGCCTGCAACTCGCCGCTTGGCGGCCGGGCCGCGCTCCCGGGTCTCCAACGCACGCCGAAGTCCGCCGGAGGCAGCGCGACGCCCCCGCCGGTCTTCAGGGAGAGTTTTTTTCCGAATACTTCGAAGCCGTCCCCGAAACCGTCGCGCACGTGCTTGCCGCCCAGCCGCCCTTCGAGGTAGTCCAGATCGAGGAGCGGCAGCTCGCGCCCAAGACGCGCCGATACCTTTGCCAGAGCGACGTCCGCGGTCGCCTCGGTGAGTTGCTTGCCCGAAAAGCCGAGCCATAGCCGGACCCCTCCCTTGCCCGAACGTATCTCCAGCGGGTAATCGAACCAGCGCTGCCAGACTGCAAGATCGGTGTAATCGAGTTCCGCAAACAAGCGTCCGGTCCAGTCCTGGATCTGCTCGATGCTGCCCCCGCGCAGCTCCCCGCGCACGTCGAGCGCGGAGGCAAGCGCGCCATCGGTGCGGGTGTGGGCGCGTGCGCGCACGGCAAAGCGGTGCAGCTCGCCCGCGTTGCGCAATGCGAGGGTGACGCCGGAGAACTCGAGCCGCGGCGCAGCGCGGCGCTCATCCTCCCAGGACAGGCTCGCGTTGCGGATCACGATCTCTCGCTGCGACAGCAGCCATGCGGAGACATCGGGACCGGACTGGTTGTCCTTCAGTTCCATGCCGGCGATGAACAGCCGGCCGGCGGAATCACGGCGGATCTCGAGATTGGGCTGCTCGAAGGCGAGCGAGTGGAAATGGATCGAGGCGTAGGCGAGCGATGTCCAGGACACCGTAGCGTTGACCCCGGGCAAAGAGAGAACCATGCGCCCTTCGCGGTCATGGATCCTGAGGTCGGTCAGATCGAGTTCGGGACGCAGACCGTGCCAGCCAGCCCGGATGCCGCCGATCGTGACGCGCTCCCCCATGGTCTGCGACAAGGCCTGCTCCACGGCGCCAGCGTAGTCCTCGACATTCGGCAGCAGCCAGTACCGCAGCCCCAGAATCACGGTGGCGGCAGCGAAATAGATCCCGACGGAGGCCCAGGCCAGCGCTGAAAGCAGCACGCGCGGCCACGCGCTGCGCTTGAGCGCGCTGTCTTCGCCGCGGTCTTCGCCGCGGTCTTCGCCCGATGGGATGCTGGATTCGATCAAATCAATGATGTGCGGTCGATGCGGCCCCGTTACAACCGTTACAATGCTGGTGACCGGCGATGAAAAAGGCTTTCAGCTGCCGCGTTAATCACGTTCGATTCCGCACGGCGCCATTGCTATCGAGCGATTTTACCCGCAAAACAACGAACACTCCCGTGCCAGGCACTGACGCATGAATCAAAAGCGCGCGCCTCGGATTCCGAGCGACCCGCTGAAGCATTCGCGCTTTGCCCGGAGCCTGCTGACCGCTCAGCCGCAGCTGAAATGCGAGCTCGCTGCCGAAGGACCCTGGACACCGGGAGCAATGCGCGAATTCGTCGCCGGGCAACCACAGGAAACCGAGCCGCAGCTGCATGCGGTGCTGCGTCAACTGCGCCAGCGCGTGATGCTGCGGCTACTTGCACGCGATCTGCTGCGCAAAGCCGACCTGGCCGAGGTGTGCGCAACCACCACCGCTCTCGCGGAGGTCACCATCCAGTCGGCGCTGGTCTGGCTCGAGCCACGCCTGGAAGCGGATCTGGGCGTGCCCGCCAGCGAAAAGGGCGAACGCCAGCGCCTCATCGTCGTGGGGATGGGCAAGCTCGGCGGCGGCGAGCTGAACGTGTCCTCGGATGTCGATCTCATCTTCATCTATCCGGAGGAAGGGGAAACCCGCGGCGCAAGCGCCGGTCACCACGGCGCGGGTCCCGTTCATGAAACTGGTGGCCAGGAACATGGCAGTCGATCCCTGTCCAATCATGAGTTCTTCACCCGCCTGGGCCGTCGGCTGATCGCCGCGCTCGCCGAGCCTACCGCGGATGGCCAGGTGTTCCGCGTCGACATGCGCCTGCGGCCCTGGGGCGATGCCGGACCGCTTGCCGCGAGCCTCGACGCGCTCGAACAGTACCTTGTTGCCCAAGGGCGAGAATGGGAGCGATACGCGTGGATCAAGGGGCGGGCCCTCACCGGCGAGACCGCCGATGAGCGATGGAATCCGCAGGACGACCGCGGATGGAACGCGCAAAGCGACAGTGGCTGGAACGCGCGTAGCGACAGTGGCTGGAACGCGCGTAGCGCGTTGGGCGCGATCGTGCGCCCGTTCGTCTATCGCAAGTATCTGGACTTCGGCGCCTTCGCGGCGATGCGCGATCTGCACGCCCAGATACGCGCCGAGGTGGCGCGCCGTGATCTTGCCGACCACATCAAGCTGGGGCCGGGCGGAATCCGCGAGATCGAGTTCATAGCGCAGGCGTTCCAGCTGATCCGCGGCGGACGCGACGCGGGGCTGCAGGTGCGCCCAACGCTGCGGGTGCTTGCGCTGCTTGCCGAACGGCGGATCCTTCCCGGGGACGCCGCGGCGCAGCTCGCCGAAGCGTATGTCTTCCTGCGCGAGCTCGAGCACCGCCTGCAGTATCTCGACGATGCCCAGACGCACACGCTGCCCCGCGACGAAGCGGACCGCGCGCTCGTTGCGGAATCGATGGGCTTCGCTTCCTGGGAGGCGTTCAGCGCGGGGCTGGATGCGCATCGCGAGCGCGTATCGCGGCAGTTCGAGCAGATATTTTCGTCCCAGGAGACGCCGCGGCACGCGCTCGCATCCCTCTGGCAGGACGGGCAGGACGAGCTCGTCGGCGCCGGGACCGGGGCCGAAAAGCGCCTGGAGGCGCTGGGATTCCGCTCGAGCGCCGATCTCGCGGCGCGGCTGCGCGCGATCCGGGGCAGCGCGCGCTACGCCGACCTGCCCGAGGCAAGCCGCAACCGTTTCGATCTGCTCGTTCCGCGCCTGATCGAGCTCGCCGCGGCGCGCGGGAACCCGGACGCGACGCTCGAGCGGTGCCTCACGCTCATCGAAACCATCAGCCGCCGTGCGGCGTATCTCGCGCTCCTCGACGAACACCCGCAGGCGCTAGCGAAGCTCGCCGAACTCGTGAGCGCATCGAGTTGGGCCTCGGAATATCTGAACCGCCATCCTGTCGTGCTCGACGAACTCCTCGATGCGCGGGTGGTTACCGACGAACCGGACTGGCGCGACTTCGGCAATGCGCTGCGCACCCAGATGATGGCCTTTGCCGGCGATCCGGAGCGGCAGATGGACCTCCTGCGGGAGGCGCATCACGCCCAGTCCTTCAGACTGCTCGTGCAGGACCTCGCCGGGCACCAGACGGTCGAACGGCTCGCCGACCACCTGTCGGACCTCGCGGACTGCGTGCTGCAGGTGACGCTGGAGCTGTGCTGGACGCAGATTCGTACGCGCCACTGCGAGTTTCCGCGCTTCGCCGTGATCGCCTACGGCAAGTTGGGCGGCAAGGAACTCGGCTATGCGTCGGACCTGGACATCATTTTCCTGCACGACGACCCGCACGAGGCGGCCCCGGAGAACTATTCCAAGCTCGCGGCACGCATCAATAACTGGCTCAACGCGCGCACCGGCGCCGGGGTGCTGTTCGAGACCGATCTGCGCCTGCGCCCCGATGGCGCCGCCGGTCTGCTGGTCTCGTCGGTGGACGCTTTCCGCCACTACCAGCGCCAATCGGCATGGGTATGGGAGCATCAGGCGCTGACGCGCGCGCGGTGCTGTGCGGGTGATGCGACCGTCGGCGCCTTGTTCGAGGACACGCGGCGCGAAATACTGAGCGTGCCGCGCGATCCCGGAAAGCTGCGCGACGAAGTGCTCGCCATGCGCCAGCAGATGCTGGAAGGGCACCCCAACAAGAGCGCGCTCTTCGACCTCAAGCACGACCGCGGCGGCATGGTGGACATCGAATTCATCGTTCAGTACCTGGTGCTCGCGCATTCGAGCAGGCATATGGGGCTGACGGCGAACGATGGGAACATCGCCCTGCTCGGGCTCGCTGCGGATCTGGGCCTGATTCCCCGCGATTTGTCGGATGCGGTGCGCGACGCCTATCGCGATTACCGCAGGCGCCAGCACGGGTTGCGGCTGAACGGCGCGCGGTACGCGCGCGTGCCGCACGAGGAGGTGGGCGCCCGGATCGAGGCGACGCGCGCGCTCTGGCGTGCCGTGTTCGGAACCGATACGCCCGAATCCTGAGTAAGCGATGGATCGTTGTGATAGCACCTCGCTTCCCCATGAATAAGCATTTATGATATCATGATATCCATTACATCCGCATGAGAGCCGCCCATGGCCCAGTTTGTCGTTCGCCACCTCGAAGAAGACGTGAAGGCGCGCCTGAAACGCCGCGCCGAGCACCATGGGCGCAGCATGGAGGAGGAAGTCCGGCACATTTTGCGCAATGCGGTGAAGGAGCAAAACCAGCGTGTGTCCAGGTTGGGGTCGCGCATCGCAGCGCGTTTCGCGAAAGCGGGGCTGACCACGGACCTGCCGGAATTGCACGGCCAGGTTCCGCGCTCGGCGGAATTCGGCAAGTGATAATTCTCGATACCAATGTGCTTTCGGCGTTGATGCGCACCACACCGGAGGCTCCTGTCGTGGCGTGGCTGGATCGCCAGCCCGCCGAATCCGTCTGGATAACCAGCATCACGCTTTTCGAGGCTCGTTTCGGCCTGGCGCTGCTGCCCAAAGGCCGGAGGCGGCAGACGCTGGAAGCGGCGTTTGACCGGCTGCTGAAAGAGGACCTGGAAAACCGCGTGTTGGATTTCGACAGCGCTGCCGCGACAGAAGCCGCATCACTGGCTGCCGAGCGGCAGAAGGCCGGACGTCCGGTGGACATGCGCGATACGCAAATCGCCGGCATCGCTCTCGCGCGGCGCGCCACGCTCGCCACCCGAAACGTGCGGCATTTTCGGGATCTGAAGCTACCGGTAGTCGATCCCTGGGTGGTTCGGGACGCGTAAAGCGGCGGTTCGAGCAGTGATCGGCTGTCCAATACCGCAAACCCGCTCCGGGTGCCGCTGAGCTAACGGGTCTCCGACCGGGGCAACAATGGGCACTGGTGCGAGGTCGTTTCCTTGGCCTCAGCGGCTGGAAACGACCCTGAGGAGACATTCAGGGCGCGATTAGAAATTGAGGAGTTCGCACCCCTTAACCGCACGAGCGGCGGCCAATGCTTCGCATCATCCGACGGATCGGTCGTTCACCCAGATGAGCGCAACCTACGGTTCAGGGGAGTGAGCCTTTTCGCCGGACGGCCTAGGCAGCGAGCCGTGTCTCGTTTGTGTCGATTACCGGAATTCCAAGATTCTTGAGTAAGCCGTAGAGCGTATCGATTTCCTGCTGGAGCGGCTTGGGCATGGGTGCGCGCATAAACGGGTGCGGAATAAGGCCGCACAGCCACGTCGCAGTCTTGTAGCGAATGTGCAATCGGCCCATGTCGGCGACGTATTCGTGAAGCTGGGACAGTCCCCCATCCCAAATCTTGCGGGCCTGGTCAATATCCTTCCTGTCCCACGCTTCCAGGTGATTCAGCATCGGATCAAGCGCGAAATTCCAGAATCCCGACAGTGTACCGTCGAACATTCCCGTCGCCTTATATTCGTGGAAACGAGAAGCGAGCGCACCCATCACCGCGACGTGCCGGTCAAGGCCGCGTAGGCCCTTTGCAATGATCCGGAAGCCGTCGTACATGTAGGTCATCTTCCACCCGACGACATTCTTGACCTCGCGGCAGATCCGCAGCGTCGCCCCGAGCGGGAGGCCGGGATAGAACGGTGGTTTCGCACCGCCTACCGGGTGGGTAACGATCGGCAGATCGACGGCACGGTCCTGGGCGATGATCTGGTCGAGCCAGATCTCCGGATAGTTATCCGCATCCCAGCATGAAGTGACATCCTGCGCGCCGCCGGGCGGGGTCACAAATATGCCGTCAACGCCGAGTGCCTTGCAATCCTTCGCTGTCTCGACAGTCTCTTCGGTGGTCATGGCCCAGGTACCTGCAAGGACGGGTACCTTGCCGTTGATCTCCTCCATGGCGATCTCCAGGGCGCGTCGTTTTTCCTCCCGGGTAAGATAAAAAATCTCTCCTGCCTCGGGATTAATGCATAGACCACCCCCCATGCGGACAAACTTTTCGTTCTTGAGGAAATGCTGCAGGAATCGACGATATGCCGGCTCGTCGATCTTCATGTGCCGGTCATATGGCAGCAGAGCCGCAACATACAAATGGTCTCCAATGGTTTCCATATCACAATCCTCCTTCAACGTGGCTCGACTACTCTTGCAGTTTCAATTCGCGAAGAAGGGACGCCACCGAGCGAATATCAGCGTCAATGCGCGCGGCAAATCCGGATCGATCGAGGTAGTGCACGCGGGCGCGCTGCTTTGCGGCCATTTCCTGGTATGTAGGGCTGTTGACGACCTCGCGACATGCAGCCTCGAGGGTCGAAACGATCGCTGGGGCTGTGCCTGTGCGGACCAATAGTCCGCCGTAACTGACAGAGGTAACCGGATGCCCCAGCTCGCCAACGGTGGGCACGTTGGGGTAAGCCTTCTCGCGCTCCGCGGAGAAGACGGCAAGCGGCGTGAGCCTCTGGGAAATCACCAGATTGGTCGTGACGATGCCGACGTCCAGTTCGCCGGATACCAGATGGGGGGCATAGGCCGGTTCGCCCGGGTAAGGAATGTCGGTAAGCTGCACCCCCGCCTTGCGCCAGAACTCCGCACCCGCTAGGTGCGGCCCGCCCGCGACACCGGAATGGCCGTAGCGGAGCTTGCCTGGATTGGCCTTGGCATATGCGAGAAGCGACTGGATGTCCTGAAACTTGGATTTTGGTCCTACGCCTACATAGAAGACGTTTTCGAACGTCTGGCACACGGGAACAAAGGAGTCCCTCGCGTAGGGTAAATCCTTGCGGCGCTGAGGCTGGATTACGATGGGCGTTACAGGTGTAAACGCCATGGTATGTCCATCGGCGGCTGCACTCGCGACCGCGCCCATCGCAATCGTCAGGTCGGCGCCAGGCCGGTTAACCACGAGAAATGGCTTGTCGAACTTGGCGGCGAGCGCCTGACCCATGAGGCGGGCAAGAATGTCTGTTCCCGACCCGGCCGGCAGCGACACGATGATCTGTACCGCATGCGTCGGGTAGTCTTCGGCTGCAACTGCGCTGGCCAGGCCACAGATGCCAACTGCCGCGGCGAGAATGGCCCGCGCGGCAATCCGTAACCGACCGTCTGACCGCAAAATACGTAACATGGATATTCGCCTCTACAATGGCATCGCCGGCGGCAATGCGGAACAGAAACAGATGCTGGTGCCCTGCAGGATAATGCCAGCAGCGTCCAGTTGCCACAAGTTCGGGATGCGAGCGTCCGCGGATTCCCCGTCATCGGAAAGGGCCGATGGCCAGTATCAACCGGGCAGAGCCCGTGGAACCGTGGTTCCAACGAAATTCCGGTGACCGTCCGCTAACGCGAGAATCGCATGGCTGTTCATGGCCGGCTTGAGCCACTGGCACCCTCGGTCCACTGAAAATCTGCCCAATGGCCGGTAACCGGATGTGCTGGGGGACAGCACCCGACCCAACGCGGTCACTCGTCGAAGGCCGCTGTTCCAATTCGTGGATATACTGACTAACAACGCGCGCCATCGTAACCAAAGAAGCCGGATCCAGGCCAGCCCCGTAAGTCCTGACGATGGCCGTAACCGGACCACCTAAAACGAGTTACATAGGCAGACCATGCTGACAATTGACGAAATACGGGCTATCCCGCTGTTCTCGACGCTCGCGACGGCCGAACTCGAGCTGCTCGCGAAGACGTCTGCTGACATCCACCTCGGCGCCGGGGAATACGCCGTGCATGAGGGCGAGGCAGAGCGTGTGCTGTTCGCGGTTCTCTCCGGCAAGATGGAGGTCGTAAAATTGTTCGACGGGGTCGAGCGCACCCTGGGCTGGCGCGTCGCCGGAAAAATATTCGGCGAAATTCCGATCGCCATTGGCTCGCCGTTCTACGGAAGTTATCGGGCATCAGAACCCTCTCGCCTCATGCGCTTGGAGGCGCGGCAGTATTTCGCGATCGCGGCGGCATCGCCCGAGATTTCCGTGCAGGTCAGCGCGCTCGCGCGCGAGCGCATCGAAGGGATGCAGGGCTTCTCTGCCGAACCGCCCAAACCGCTCGTCACAATGTTCGGTCATCGCTGGGATCCCGCCTGCGCCGACATGCGCCGGTTCCTCTCACGCAATCAGATTACCTTTGACTGGGTGACACCGGACTCGCCCACGTTGCCAACGCTCTGGCAGGGGCCTCTCCCGAAGGAAGGCGATTGCCCGGTGCTGCGGCTGGCCGACGGTACAGTGCTCCGCCGACCGAAGGAGCGCGATGTTGCGCGGCTCCTCGGCCTTCAAACGAGTGCCCGCCTTGCCGAATACGACACGGTAATCGTTGGCGGCGGGCCGGCCGGCCTCGCTGCTGCGGTGTACGGCGCGTCCGAGGGGCTGCGCACGCTGTGTATCGAGCGCGAGGCGCCGGGGGGCCAGGCCGGGACGTCCTCGCGGATCGAGAACTATCTCGGATTCCCCAGCGGCGTCTCGGGCGACGAGCTTGCGAGTCGCGCGCTCCAGCAGGCAAGGCGACTTGGGGCGGAGATCCTGGTCACGCGCTCTGTCACCCGCATCGATCCGGAGACGCATGAGATCTTCCTCGATGGCGATGAGGTCATCCGGACGCGGACCATCATCCTTGCCACCGGCGTCAGGTGGCGCCGCCTGAAGATCGAGGGCTTCGACCGGCTCCTTGGCAAGGGCATTTACTTTGGAGCGGCGCGCAGCGAAGCAGGCGCCGCCAATGGACTGGACCTCTACCTCATCGGCGCCGGAAACTCCGCCGGTCAGGCGGCAATGTACTTTGCCAACTATGCCCGCAAAGTGACGCTCATCGTCCGGGGCGATTCCCTCGAGAAGAGCATGTCTCACTACCTGATTGAGCAGCTGCACGGGAAATCGAATGTGGCGGTAAAACTGCAGTCGGAAGTGCAGGCGGTCCACGGCGACACCCACCTGACCGCGATAGACATCCGGGACAGCAAGGCGGCGTACCGGCATGACTGCGATGGCCTATTCGTCTTCATTGGAGCCGACGCGGAGACCGAGTGGCTGCCAGCCGACATCGCGCGCGATGCGCACGAGTATGTCCTGACCGGAGACGATACGGTGAAGGCCGGGCGCTGGTCGCACAACCGCGATCCGTACCTGCTCGAGACGAGTGTCCCCGGCATCTTCGCCTGCGGGGATGTGCGGTCGAGCAAGGTCAAACGCGTTGCGGCCGCAGTCGGGGAAGGCAGTATGACGATCGCTTTCGTCCACCAATACCTACAGCACGCCGCCTCATCGTAGCCGGATCCCAGGAGGGCTGAGTGCACTGAGCGGTTGAACCCGCCGCCGATTCCGGCCGTTGCTTTGGCTCCCCCGATCCGGGCTCGAATCCGGGACCTGCGGATTGACATGCCGCTGAGCGAAAGTGCCGCGCCGGGCCTTCACGGCTGCGTCGTTTCCCTCATCGCTGTTTCAATCATGCGCACCTCCTTGCGCAGGATGGATACGAGTTCTTTCTGACGCTCGTCGGTCATGCGGCTGGAAATCGCGCCTATGCTGATGGCGGCGAACGGGTCGCCGTACCGGTTGACGATGGGCAGGCTGAGCGTGGTCGCGCCGGTCGTGTTGTGGATATCGTTCAGGGCGTAGCCCAGCGACCGGGATCGCCTGAGCGCTTTCAGCAGCGCGGGCACGGTCATGTTGTTGTAACCGCCGAAGCGCCCGGCGTTCGCCGAAACGATTGCGTCGACAGTCTCATCGGGCAACAGCATCAGCAGCGCCAGCCCGCCGGCGCCGGCACCCAGCGGCCGGCGCGCTCCGACATCCAGCGTAAAAGTCTTGATCGGGAACGATCCCTCCTTGCGGTCGATGCACACCGAGTCGTTGCCGCTGCGGGCGGTCAGGAAGACCGTGTCGCCGGTCTTGTCCGCAATCCGCGCGAGCGAGGGGCGGCAGATCTCCGGAAGGCTGAACTGGGGCGACGCCGCCAGGCCAAGTTCAAACACGAGCGGTCCGAGCAGGTAGCAGCGTGTCCCCAGGTCCTGCATGACCAGCCCTTCGGCCATCATGCCCCTCAGAATGCGGTGCGCGGTGGGATGCTCGAGACCGGACATTTTCACCACATCGGAGAGGCGCATTCCGCCCCGGCTGCGCGAGGCGAGCAGCCGCATCAACAGCGACGCCCTCTGTATGGTCTGGGTGCCGGTGCCCGTGGATTTGGCGGACCAGGGCTGAACGGATGCCGGAACGGTTGTTCCTTTGCTGTGTTTGCGGGCCATAAGTCCATTATATGGATATTTTCTGCAGGCTTGCATCTTACGCGGCAACCGAATTCCATGCTAGCATTCCGCCCAGTGCAATTGGACTCCGTGGACGAAGCAAGAGCAATGCATCCCACCGCGGCACACGGTCCAGTATGCACCAGAGGCAGAGATATTTATCCATATTGTGGATAAATATGATCCCGCGCCGAAGTCGCACAAAAGGCGCAGTGCCAGCAGCCTGAGCACGTTTTTCACCCGGAACGCACCTGGAACAATGGAGAGGATGAAATGACCGCCAGAGAGAGCATTCCCGACGCAATGAGCAGCCCGATGGGTAGCACATCGGGCAAGGTTCTGACCGACGTCGAAGCGCAGCGTGAAGCCGCAGGCTTCAAGATTCCCTATGAAGACCTGCGGCAGTGGATCGCGGAAGCCGAGAAACTGGGCGAGATCCGCGTCGTCAAGGGGGCCAGCTGGCAGGAAGAGATCGGCATGGCGGCCGAGATCGTCATGCACGACGAGAACGCGCCCTGCGTGATTTTCGACGAGGTTCCCGGCTGCAAGAAAGGCCAGCGAGTCCTGGTCAACTTCTTTGGCGGCAAGCGCAAGAACATGACGCTGGGCTTTCCGCTGGCCTTCAGCAAGCTGGAATTGTCCCAGGCGTTCCTCGAAAACTACATGCGGGACCTGAAGCCC
>Ga0315281_10011388_pt1 | contig 12185 bp, 11 predicted proteins | sample YL17G07_0_MG_FD_204540 | JGI IMG/M metagenome (GOLD analysis project Ga0315281, IMG submission 204540) | Sediment microbial communities from Yellowstone Lake, YNP, Wyoming, USA - YL17G07_0 | ecosystem: Environmental > Aquatic > Freshwater > Lake > Sediment | place: USA: Wyoming | collected... | reverse complement strand
ATCATCGGCTCGTACTTCCAGAACGAGCTCGTGCCCAAGTCTGTCCCGCCCGTCGCGGAGTAGCGACTCGTCCGCATCGTTTCATTCCATGGCCCACCCTCACCGGCGGGTCTCTTTTTGCCAAAAAAATAACGGCCCCGATGGTCTGGGGCCGTGTGAGTCCTGCAACACTCGGTGTTGCAGGATGGTGCGTTACTCGATGCGGGTGATGTTCTTCGGATTGAGGAACGACTGCTCGCGCGTTTCGCGGAGGATGCGCTCGGCGGCGTCCTTGCCGATCGCCGTGGCGTCGAAGGTCGCGTGTTCGTACCGCGGCTCGTCATCCGGCTTGCCCTCGGTATGCCACCACCATGCGATGTGGTAGCGATTCGCCCAGAGGCCGACCAGCGCGGTGATAGCGACCGGGTAGACGGCGAACCAGAACTTGTCCGGCCGGGCGCCCTCGTGGATCTCGAAGAGGTCGTAGCCGAGCGCGATGCACGTGAGCACGATGAACGCGCGGAACAGGATCTGCCAGGATCGGTGTCGGTTCATTGTGCCTTCTCCTTGTGATGAACGTGTCGCGTCGGTGTGGGTGTGGTCACGCGGTGGTAACCCCACACGATGATCGGCACCATCACACCGAGGATGCCGACGATGAACGGTCCCGGGTCTTCGATCAGCAGTCCGTCGCTGTGCCACTCCCACGCGCAGTACGCGAGCATGATGATGCCGACCGCGAACATGGCCCACAGTATCACGTGTGACACAGGAAACTCGTCGTCCGAATCTTTTTCTTCCATGTGAGCAACTCCTCGCGAGGGTTAACTACCGTGACATGGATGGCAAACGTTAGCATAAAAAATCCGCCGCGTCAATGGAGACGGGCGGGGCGCGCGGTGGCGCGATTAGCGTCGGCGTGTCCGGCGTTGCGGCGGCTGCGGTTTCGGGCGGATGGCGTTCGGGGTTTCCGGGCGCGTGGTGTTCCCGTCGGCCACTGGCTCGGGCGCTGCCGGCTCGGGCACGGGCGGTATGACCGTCTCCGTTCTCTGCGGCAGCTCGTCCGGATGTGCGCTCGGCAGCGTGCGGAGCTCCTCCATCGCGTGCTTGATCGCGCGCTGCACGATGTAGGAGAGCGAGCGGTCCTGGCGGTTCGCCTCGTCGCGGATCTGCTGGAGCATCTCCTCGGGGAAGTAGAGCGACTGCTTGCGTTTGTCGGACTTCTTCTGCGACCTCTGCGTGGTCTCGGTCATGATTTTTTCTCCCGAATCACCCTATAGGAATCTTTGGAAAAAATCAAGGGTCACGGTACGCTGTAGCGGTACCTATGTTGATTTTAGGGATCGAGACATCGTGCGATGAGACCGCGGTCGCGCTCGTGGAGGGAAGAGGCGAACGCGTAGTTGAGAAACGATCGCTCGTCGCTTCCTCGATGGCGCTGCACGCGAAGACCGGCGGCATCGTGCCGGAGATCGCCGCGCGCGAGCACGTGGGCGTCATCATCCCGCTCTTGCAATCGCTTTTCGGTGCGCATCGCCCGAAGCTGGACGCCATAGCGGTCACCGCAGGGCCCGGTCTTTTTTCGTCTCTCATGGCCGGGGTGGAGACCGCGAAGGCGCTCTCGTTCGTGTGGGGCGTGCCGCTCGTGCGGGTCAACCACATCGAGGGGCATGTGTACTCATCGTGCATCGCGGCCCGTACGCCGATCTGTTTCCCTGCGCTCGCGCTCATCGTCTCCGGCGGGCATACGGAACTCATCCTCATGACCGGCCACGGGAAGTACGGGCTCATCGGCCGCACGCGCGACGACGCCGCCGGCGAAGCGTTCGACAAGACCGCGCAGATGCTCCACCTTGGCTACCCAGGCGGACCGGCGATCGCGAAAGCGGCGGAAAAAGGGGACCCGCTCGTCTTCCACCTGCCGCGCCCCATGATGAAAGAGGATAATTTCGATTTCAGTTTCGCGGGGTTGAAGACCGCCGTGCTCCATGCGCTCCGCGACGGCACGGCAAAGCACAGCGACCGGCCGGTGCACGACTTCGCCGCCGGCATCCAAGCGGCGATCGTGGAGGTGCTCGTGGAGAAGACGGTGCGCGCTGCCAAGAAGTTCAAGGTGAACACCGTGCTCCTGGGCGGCGGGGTTGCGGCCAACGACGCGCTGCGCGCCGCGCTCAAAGAACGCATCGGGCTCGCGCTGCCGTTCATCGATCTGCGTGTGCCGCAGAAGAAGTACACCACTGACAACGCGGTGATGATCGCCGCCGCGGGCTACCACCACGCGCGCAACCGAAAGTTCACCCTGTGGCAGAAGATCGCCGCGGATCCGAATTGGGAATTGGTATAGTTCTCGACTTCGCTCGAACAATAATTATTCTTCGAGCGAGCGGGAGCGAGTCGAGAAGCATATGAAAATATTAATCAAATCAGAAAAAGAGATGCACGCGTTCGCCGCGCAGATCGCCGCCGCACTCAAGGGCGGCGAGGTGCTCGCGCTCTACGGCAATCTCGGCTCCGGCAAGACCACCTTCACCAAAGGCCTCGCAAAAGCGCTTGGGGTCAAAGCTGTGGTAGCAAGCCCCACCTTCCTGCTCATGAAGTGCTACCCGGTCCGCAGGCGGACATTCGACATGCTCTGCCACATAGATTCGTACCGGGTGAAGCTCGCCGCCGAACTGCGCGCGGTGGGAGTGGAGGAGATACTCGGAGACGCGCACGCCGTGACGGTAATCGAGTGGGCCGACCGCGTCAGCTCGCTCATCCCGCGGAATGCGCTGCGCATACGGTTCGGGTATGGTACGATGAAGAGTGAACGTACAGTGACGTATGCCCAACCTCGAGCAAACGCTCGGAAGCGCCGGGCTCACCGAAAAGGAAGCCAAGGTCTACCTGGCCGCGCTTGAGCTCGGTTCGTCCACGGCCACCCCGATCGCGCGCAAGGCGGGCGTGAACCGGGCCACCACGTACCTCATCGCGGACAACCTCATCGCCCGCGGGCTCATGACATCGCTGGAGAAGGACTCTACGCGATTTTTTGTAGCCGAGCCGCCGGCGCAGCTGCTCTCCCGGCTCAAGGCGGAACAAGAGCGCATGGCCGAACAGAAGCGCGTGCTCGAGTCCGCGCTCCCCGAGCTCGAGTCGCTCGTGAAGGCAGTCGGCATGCGTCCGCGCATCACCTACTACCGGGGGATCGAGGGGCTGGAGGCGATGCGTGAATTCCTCTACCGCCACCGGCATGACGAGATACTGAACGCCGTGGATTTGGATTCACTCTCCTCGGTGGTACCGCTCGAGAACATCCGCGCACACCATAAGAAGCTCAAGCTCTACGATCTCCATGGCCGCGTGCTTTACACGTATGCAAAGCCGGAGAGCGTGCAACACCTCGGCACGCGTGTGCTCGGGGAGGTGAACGAACGGCGCATGCTCCCGCGTGAGAAGTTCCCGTTCGAGGGCGAGGTGTGCATCTTCGGCGACAACGTCGCCTTCCTCGCGTATCAGGATACGGTGCACGGCACCATCGTGGAGCACGCGCCGTTCGCCAAGACCATGCACTCGGTGTTCGAACTCGCCTGGAACACGGCGCGTACACTGACCGCTTGACATAATTTCACGCGCCTGCTATGGTGTGCGGGATTCAGAGGAGGGGGCCGAAAAGGCCCTGAATCACGCGGAAAAATAAGGAACAGGACTCTCGATGCTTGTCGAGCATAAGAACAAAAAGAAATAGGGACAGCCGTCCACACCAACCCAAACCCATCCTCCCACCAACGGCTTCTTCCTCTACTTCTCTTTATTCTTCCCTGTCCACCTTCTTTCCCGCACCCAACTGGCCCACCAGGCTCTCGCTGTGGCTCACGCCCAACGATCTGGCCACGCCAGTTGAGTCCCGCAGGGAAAGAAACGGTGGGGGTTCCGTACAAAACCGCCCGACGGACTGCCACGGGGCAGACACCATCGGCCGTTTGACCGAAAAAAATATCGAGCGCGCCCGCTCGATACACCGCTGCTTCGGCAGCACACACGTGCACACCCTGTGCACACGCGCGAGCCCTTAGTCATTTGACGGGGCTCATTTGATATCCGACCGTCGACACTTCGTGTCGACGCTTTGTTTTCACCCGCTGACGCCATTTGAGCCCGTCGACACTTCGTGTCGACAACGAGGTGTCAGCAATCACTGACGTTGTTATAGTCCGTATGAATGGCCTGCGTTACGGTGAATGCATGCGAAACATCGTTTTTTCTGAGGAAAATTATTATCACATCTATAATCGTGGTGTTGAAAAGCGCGCAGTATTTTTGGATCGTGCAGATTATCAAAGATTCTTATCATCGATGTCCGCTTTCAATACATCAAAGCGCGTTGAACACCTAGATCGTGTCGACACTTCGTGTCGACAGCCGGGGAGATTAGTTGAGATTGTTGCCTATTGCTTGATGCCGAATCATTTCCATTTTTTGATTAAACAGGTCGCCGAGAATGGGGTTTCAAGATATATGCATAAAGTATTGATGGGATATACAAAGTATTTTAATAAGCGCTATGAGCGCTCGGGGGTCCTTTTCCAGGGGGTTTTTCAAGGAAAGCACGTTGGGGATAACAGTTATCTTTTGGAACTAAGTCGATATATTCATTTGAATCCATTAGATCTAGTTCCGGGGATTACTTCCCCTAAAATGAACTATATTCAAGCGTTTCCATGGTCTAGTCTATCGGAGTATATAAACAAAAAACCCGATACATCATTGGTATCGGATGAAATGGTTGTACTCGGGCAGTTTTCGGGCCCAGAAGCCTATCTCAAGTTTCTGAAAGATGGCCTAGAACACTGATCTGTCGACACGAAGTGTCGACTAGAGCGCTGCCATCGCCTCCACCACCTTGTCGTAATCGCTTCCTTTGATGCCAAGGCGCGGGAGTTCGTGGATGGGGCGCAGCAGTTTGCGGATGAAGCTCGGTTTTTTCTGCGCGAGCCGTTTGAGTTCGGCGCGCACCGCGGCGTCAGGGTGCCGACCGACCACGCGTTCGACCACGGAACGGACGTCGAACTCCTCTTTGCTCTGACGCAGCGCCGAACAGATAGACATGGTGAGGTCGCGCACGTCCCGCGCCTTTTGCTCGGTGAGTGGCACATCCTTGTTATAACGCACCTCCGGGTCCACAATTACCGGCTTGCCGCCTTCGGTGATGATCATGTTCGCGAGGATCGCCTCACCCCATGCCGCGCCCTTGGCGTGGATGTTCGCGAGTTCGTCCACTATGCGGTCGGCATACTCCATTTTTTCATCCACGCCGGCATCTTTCGCTTCCGGCAGCACGCCGAAGTCCTTGATCTCATGGTTGAACGCGAACACATCATTCGCGTTCATGTTTTCGATAAACGGCATGAGTACCACGTTCAGATCGTCAGTTTCTATGATGGGGATGTTGCTCTTCGCTTCGTACTCACGTTTCCACTGTGCGCTCTCGGCTTTGCGCATGCGCGCGCCGGCGGTCCACTTGCCGAACGTGTCGAGCGTGCGGTGGATCCAGGAGGAGGGGTAGTTGTAGACCACGAACACCCTGCGCCCGTCCGGGAGTGTGGCGATGGTGTTGCGAGTGCTGAAGTTCCGCGCCCGGCTGTCGTATCCGGTCGCTGTTTTTGCGCCAATCAAGAGCGAGGGTAGCGAAAAACGGTTGGCCTTCTTGTGCTGCGTGATAGCGCGCTGTACTTCTTTTTGTGCATCTGGCGCGAGGGCGATCGTTCCACTCTTGGTTCGCTCGCCGGCGAACGCACCATAGAGCGCGGGGTCGTGTTTGTCGTCTTGCGAAGCATTTTCGTCCCCGATCTGCTGGATCGTTTCCTTCACTTCAGCAATCTCGGTGTTCGTCGTATCCTTGTCACCTTCCGTTTCCTTGCCTTTGCGCCCCGTTTCGGTGCGCTCTTTTCGCTTGGGTCGTTCTGGGTTTTGTTTGGGCACCTCCGGATTCGTTGCTCCTTCTTCTGGGATGTGGGGAAGCTGATCAACCGTGATCGGAGTATCGATTCTCGGTGTTTCAAATTTGCGAGGCATAGGGGTATTATTCCGCGACGCGGAACACCTCCTCTACGGTAGTAAGTCCGTCGATCGCTTTCAAGATGCCGTCCTGCGCCATGGTGATCATGCCGGCCTCCACCGCGATGTCGCGCATCTGGTACTCGCTGACCGCGCCGGAGAGGATCACTTTTTCGATCGCCGGGCTCATGGCCAAGATCTCATAGATGCCGATGCGGCCTTTGAACCCGGTGTTGTTGCACACCGCGCACCCCTTGCCGCGGAAGAATTTCAGTTTTCCGGCGTCCACCTTCACGCCGGACTTGGGCGAAAGCTCGGAGAGCAGTTTTTTCACACGTTCGAGCGTGGCATCGTCGAGCGGCATCTCTTCTTTGCAGTCCGCGTGGATGGTGCGCACGAGTCGCTGGCCGAGGACCGCGTTCAGTGCGGGCGCGAGCAGGAACGGTTTGACCCCCATGGAGAGGAAGCGGGGGATCGCGCCAGCCGCGTCGTTGGTGTGGATGGTGGAGAGCAGCAGGTGGCCGGTGAGCGCCGCCTGGATGGCGACCTCGGCGGTCTCAAGGTCGCGGATTTCGCCGACCATGATGATGTCTGGGTCCTGGCGCAGGATGGAGCGCAGACCTTTGGCGAACGTGTAGTCCTTACTGTGGTCGATCTGCGACTGGTTGATGCCGGAGATCTGATACTCGATAGGATCTTCCAGTGTGATGATCTTGGACTCCGGCGAGTTGAGTTTTTGGAGCACCGCGTAGAGTGTGGTGGTTTTTCCGGAACCGGTCGGACCAGTGGTCACGATCATGCCGTTGGGCCGCTCGATCTGCTTGTAGAGCACCGAGGCGTACGGCTCGCGGAAGCCGAGCGAGTCCAGCTTGATGCCGACCGCGCCACTGCGGAGCAAGCGCATGACCACTGATTCGCCGAACGCGGTGGGGATGGTGGACACACGCACGTCGACCTTCTCGTTCTTGAGGAAGATGCTGAAGCGTCCGTCCTGCGGCTCAGAGGTGATGTTGAGTTTGAGCCCGGCAAGGAGTTTCACACGCGCGATCATCTTCGGCCACTCGGCGGCGGGAATGGTGGCGACGTTGGTGAGGATGCCGTCCACCCGGAAGCGCACCACGATCTGTTTCTCTTCCGCTTCCACGTGGATGTCTGACGAGCGGAGGTTGAGCGCCGCGGCGATCAGGATGGTGACGATGTCTGTGACCGACGCGCCGACGAGCGACTTTTGGAGCGCCTCGAACGAGGTGATAGAGGTGAAGCGCGCCATCTCTTCTTCTTTGATGTTCACCCCCCGATCGATCTTGCGGATGGTGGGGAGTGAGTCATACCGACGCATCACATTCTCGTACGAGCGGGGTGAGATGAGGTAGAGCACCACGTTCGCGTGTTCGCGCTCCGCGATCTGGTAGCGCACCTCCTCCAGTCCGGGGATGGCCGGGTCCAGCACGCCCAGACGGATCTCTTTGCCGGAGCTGAGGAAACAAACCGCCTTGTTCGCGACGGCCTGCTCTTTGGGAACGGTCACGAGCGTCTCCGGGCTGATGGCAAAAGCGAACAGGTCGATGTACGGGAGTCCTGCTGCGGCGGCGGCGCGGGATACCTCAACCTCTTTCTCCTTGAGGCGCACGTCCACCATCTTCTCGGCGAGCGTCTCCTCGGGCTTCATCTCCTCGGCGAGTTTCTTGGTCTCGCCCGCGGCAGGCGCGGCCTGCTTCTTGAGGAGATCTTCTATGGATTGGCGGTCTTGTGCCATAAGTCCCCAGTATAACAAAAAAACGCGACTGTCGCGTTTTCAAGACTGGTTTCGGTTATTTCCCTTCAAGCGCCTTGAGCGCGGCGAGCGCGTCCTGCCATTCGGGAACCAGGACAGAAAGTTCGTGTTTGCGCGTACTGAGTTGGTCTTCCAGGCCGCGGACGCGGGCGAGGAGCGAGTCCTTACGGTCGTTCTCGCTCGCGAGGCGCACGACGAATCCGTTGTATTCGTGGTTCGCGCGGTCCAGATCGCGGCCTAGCATTTCGGCGGAGCGCTCTACCGTGGATATGCGCAACGTGAGGCGCCCCATGAGATCGGTGGCCGTGTCGCTGCCGGAGAATGCCGGATCGGTGTCCCGCACGCGCCGCACGAGATACGCACGCACGGTCGCGTAGTCGCCGGCGGCGAACACCGTGATGGTCGCTGGGTCTGCATGTAAAAACGAGAGCGTACGCACGATGGCATCGCTCCCGGGGAAGTTCACCTTCTCGAAATCAGTCGGCGGGATGCTTTTGCGCGTGCCGTCCTTCTCGACCACGATCGCGCCGGTCGGCTCGCGGCGGATCACGTTCCAGTCGGCCTCAAGCGCCGGGCCGTTCCCGTTTCCTCGGTACACGACCGCCAGCTCGTTAGGCATACCCCGTTAGAAAATTTGCTTTCGCATGGATTAATACGAGCCCCTAGAAAAACCTGCCGTACGATGGTGATATGCAACGTGTTGCAGCAATGATTCCACTGTCGGCAAATTTTCTAACGGGGCATACTTAGGCGCGGCCGATGTGGAAGATGCGCGCGAGCTTTGAGAGCGCGCCGCGTTCGGGGAGTCGCAGGTAGAGGAGCGCCCAGGCGGCGTTCATGAACACGGCGAGCGCGCTCCCCGCGAGCGCGAGCACCAGGATGAGGGCCACCGCGCTCAGAAGCGATACCGCCGCAAGGAGCGTCGCCGAGCCGATGATAGCAGTGGCGGCAGAGAGCAGGAAGAAGGGGATGGCGAGCACGGCGAGTAAGATGAACGCGCCCACGGTGACCACGATGTTCACCGCAAACAGCAGGGCGATCATCTCAACGCACACGAGCCAGTGGCGGCCCAAGAGCAGCCACGCCTCGGCGAATGCCTCGCGCACGGACACGTCCTTGGTGGCGACCGCGGCGCTCGCGATGGCGGTCAGGAACGAGACGACGAGGGCGAGCGCACAGAAGAGGACGAAGCTCACGAGATAGGTGGCGAGCGCGCCGGGGGTCCTCCCCGCGGAGAGCACGGCGCCGGCGGTCATGGCGAGGAGCAGGCCGGTCGCGATCCAGCCAAGCAACTGCACGCCGAGCATGGGCCAGAACCGCACCGCACCCGCACGAAACGCGTCGCGGATAGTCATCTTCTTTTTGAGCACGATGCGGTTGGTAGCGATCAGGATGCCGCCGACCGCACTCACGGCGAGCACGATGCCGACGATGGCGAGCGCGGCAAAAAACAGCGCGGCGATGACCGCGGTCACATTCTGCACGGGCGTCCCGGAGGCGTGCATGATTCGCGAAAGTACGGCGCTCGCTGACACCTCGGTGAGCTGTGGCACCCGTGTATCGAATCGCCCCGCGTTCTTGATGATGAAATCAACGGCGCCCCCGTTCCCCAGCAGCGCAGCGAAAAACCCGAGCACCCACAGACGCTTGTGGTGCCAGCTGATCTCCCACGCGCCGCGCATGATGCCGCGGTAGAGCGTTTTTTCTTTACGCTGAATGGACATACCCCCCTACGTTAAATCCGAATATCGAAATACGAAACAATGTCAAAATTCAAAGCTCGAAATTTAGAACATTCTGATTTAGTGCTTGTTTCGAATTTCGTGCTTCGTGCTTCGTATTTCCATTATACAGCCGGTGCGGGTGAAAGTGAACCGGCGTCCCCATGACGCTTCTCCGGCGTCTTCGCGTCGGCGTGCGCGGTCGGGTGTGGGTGGTCAGTGAAAAATGCCTCGAACTCATCGCGCTCGATCGTCTCTTGCTTCAAGAGCGTAGCGACGATCGTCTCTAACGTCTCCCGATTCTTCTTGATGACGCTCGTGGCGAGCTCGCGCGCTTCGGCCATGAGCTTCCCGATCTCTTCGTCTATGCGTTCGGCGACCTTCTCCGAGTAGTCGCGCTGTTCGCCGATTTCGCGGCCAAGGAAGATGAGCTCTTCGCGCTCGCCGTAGGTGCGCGGGCCGAGCGCGTCAGACATGCCGTAGTCAGTGATGAGGCGACGGCTGATCTTGGTGGCGGCGCGCAGGTCGGACGACGCGCCGGTGGTGAGGTTCTCGTTGCCGAAGATCTCGATTTCCGATGCGAAACCGCCGAGCGCCACCGCGAGTTCTGCCTTGAACTCGGCCTTGGAACGGTAGTGCTTGTCCTCGGTCGGCATCTTCAAGGTGTAGCCGCCGGCGTGGCCGCGGGAGATGATGCTGATCTTCTGCACCGGGTCTGAGTGTTTGAGTTCATGCGCCACGAGCGCGTGACCGGCCTCGTGGTAGGCGGTGATCTTGCGCTCTTGCTCCGAGAAGACGCGGCTGCGGCGCTCCGGGCCGAGCATCACCTTCTCGATGGAGGAGAGCAGGTCATCCATGCTGATCGACTTCTTGTTCTGGCGTGCGGCGAAGATAGCGCCCTCGTTGAACATGTTGGCGAGGTCAGCGCCGGAGAAGCCGGGTGTGCGCTGGGCGAGCCGGCGGATGTTCACCCCGTCCGCGAGCGGCTTGCCCTTGGCGTGGATGCTGAGGATCTCTTCGCGGTCATTGATGTCAGGAAGATCCAGGACCACGCGACGATCGAAGCGGCCCGGGCGCAGGAGCGCCGGGTCCAAAATGTCCGGCCGGTTGGTCGCGGCCATGACGATGACGCCGATGTTGGTGTCGAACCCGTCCATTTCAACGAGGATCTGGTTCAGGGTCTGCTCGCGCTCGTCATGCGAACCGCCGACTCCGGCGCCGCGCTGGCGGCCGACCGCGTCGATCTCATCCACGAACACGATGCACGGCGCGCCCTTTTTGGCGCGCGCGAAGAGGTCGCGCACGCGGGCCGCGCCCACGCCCACGAACATCTCCACGAACTCCGAACCGGAGATGTGGAGGAACGGCACGCCAGCCTCGCCCGCGACCGCGCGCGCAAGGAGCGTCTTGCCGGTGCCCGGCGGACCCATGAGCAGCACACCCTTGGGGATCTTGGCGCCGAGCGCCACGAACTTTTTTGGCGATTTCAAAAACTCAACCACTTCCATCAACTCTTCCTTCGCCTCTTTGACCCCGGCGACGTCCTTGAACATCACCCGGTGCTTGTCATCTTTATTCGTTTCGCGCGCGTTGGATTGGCCGAACGACATGGCGCGCATGTTCTGGCCCTGCAAGTTGCGCATCATCAAAAAGATGACCGCGCCGATGATGAGGAACGGGATGATGATGGGGAACGCGAAGGCGAACCAGCTCGCGATGCCGGACGGTTCCTCCACGGTGATGCTGATCTTCTGCAGTTTGTCCTCCGGCACGCCGAGATTCTTCGCGAGGGTCGTGAACGATTCGTTACCTTCCTTAGTAGCGATCTCTTTCTTGCCATCCTTGAGCTCTACGTTCAACTTGGTGTCGCGAATCACGACCGCTTTCACCTCTTCAGCGCCGATCTGTCGCGCGATGTCCACGAGCCCGACCACTGCCGGCTTCTCGCCGCCGAGGTTGATGGTCGAAAAGAGCACCGCGAGCGCGATGAGCGCGGCGACGAAGATGAGTATGTTCTTGAGTGGCGACTTCATGCCTCTACGATACCACTATTCCGTTTTCGGAGCTTCTTCCTTCGGCGCTTCGGCCGCAGGTTCTTTAGTATCTTCCTGCATCGCTTTGAGCGAGAGTCCGAGGCGGTGCTGCTCCGGCTCGATGGAAACGATCTTCCAGGTGAGCTCGTCGCCGATCTTCGCGACTTCCTGCGGGTCCTTGATCGGGGTCTTGGAGAGTTCGCTCACATGCGCGAGGCCGTGGATATCGGTGTCCAACTCCACGAAGAAGCCGAACGGGTTCGCTTTGATGATCTTGCCGCGCACGATCTGTCCGATGTGGTAGCGGTCAGTGACGTTCTTCCACGGGTCGTCCACGAGACGCTTCAGCGAGAGGAAGATCTTGGAACCTTCTATGTTGATGACCTGCGCTTTCACCTTTTGATTCATCTGCAACACGTCCCGCGGGTGATCGATGCGCTGCCAGGCGAGCTCGCTGATGTGTGCGAGCCCCTCGAGGCCGTCGAAGCGGATGAACGCGCCGAAGTCGGCGAGCGCGACCACTTCACCTTCCACCGTGTCGCCCACCTTGTAGCGGTCCAGCACTTCTTTCTGCTCCTCTTCCCACACCGCCTTCTCGGAGACGATGAGTTTGCGGTCAGCTTCTTGCAGGTCGATCACCTT
>Ga0315281_10011387_pt1 | contig 12185 bp, 11 predicted proteins | sample YL17G07_0_MG_FD_204540 | JGI IMG/M metagenome (GOLD analysis project Ga0315281, IMG submission 204540) | Sediment microbial communities from Yellowstone Lake, YNP, Wyoming, USA - YL17G07_0 | ecosystem: Environmental > Aquatic > Freshwater > Lake > Sediment | place: USA: Wyoming | collected... | reverse complement strand
TGCGTCACACGGCCCGATGCCAGCAGTCGGCGGGCGATCTCAAGGTAGCCGGTCACCGTCGCGAGATCCCGCTGCCAGTTTGCATCGGCCGCGTAGACCGAGGGAGCACTCCCATAGAACCGGTCGAGCACAACCAGCCATGCCCCCAGAGCGTAGTTGGTGGTAGACAACAGAGTGTCCGCGCGTGCATCCGGCCGGTTCGTGCCGACGAGGGCCTGCTTGTAAAGGGCGTTCCACGCCTGGAACGTCGCCTCGAACTGATCGTCACGCGCGCCCGCGCCGGGCTGATCTCGCGCCGTGTCTATGCCTCCATAGCAGGCGCCGACCAGAACGAGGCTGACAATCGCAGCCATCGCAAGGAGGGGAGCCGGCGCGGGCGCGTGGCTGGTCATGAACGATCTCACTTCCTGATCTCGACCCAGTTGCCGCCCTCGCGGATGACGCGATAGTCGGCAATCCCAGTCCTGGTCATGATCACGTCATAGGAAACGATGGGGAAGGGGAACACAGCCTTGCCTGTGGACGCGGTCGCGGCGTCGACTCCGTACCAGGCCTCAGACATGCCCCCTCCCATCTGCGCCTTCTGCTCGGCGGAGGTATACCGGCCGAAGCCACCTCCGAGGAAGGCGACTCCCCCGGGCTTGAGCACCCGGTAGACCTCGCGAATGGCCTGGACCTGATCGCGCAGAAATGGCAGCGTACCTTTCGACACGATCAGATTCGCGGAGTTGTCCGGGAAAGGCAGGCTGTGCGCGTCGGCGCAGACGAAGGAGACGCGATCGGCGACTCCCTGTTCCTGCGCGTGGCGACGGCCTGCCTCGATGGCCTCGGGTTCGATGTCCAGGCCGGTGACCTTGAGTTTGGTCTGCTTTGCGAGGATCACCGCCATTTGGCCCGGCCCGCAGCCGAGGTCGATGGCCGTGCCCCCTGTGAGGTGGTAGTCCTCGACAAGCTGGCGCACGATATTACTAGCTGGCGCACGATATTACTGTAAGCAAGGTTCATCCGCGGCGCGGCGCTCGTGTCGTACTCGGTCGCGTGGGCGCCGTCATCCAGCATCAGGGCGTGCGAGAGATAGACCCGCTTCGCGCGGCCGTCGGTGCTGAGGAAATCGACGAGCGCCCCCGCCTCCTTGGGTGAGCGCGCCTTCGGGGTTACGAAGGCCGGGATCAGCGCGGCCAGTTCCGGCCCGTAGCGGCTGATCGGAATCCGCATGACCACCGGGTTGAGCGGGCCTCCGGCGGCGGTGTAGTCCCAGCCAAGAACGGCGTCCACCTTGCCTTTCGCCAGCAGGTCCATCATGTCGTCGCCGTCAACGGCAGTGGCGACAAAGCTGCTCTCCTTTCCCTTCAGCAGCTTCTCGCCCCGCCATGCGCAGAACTCGATCTTGCCCCACCTGAGGCCAGGCTGGCCCAGGTCCTCGATTCCCCGGATACTCTTCGGGTTGCCTGGAAGAACGATCACGGCCATCCGCCCGCAGAACAGGGGCTTCCGGCTGGCCGGAACGACGTATCCCTTCTGCTCCCAGATGTCGGCCAAGCGATTGCAGGAGGGGACGAGCACATCCATGTCGCCCTTCGCCGGAAACTCCATAAGTTGCGAGTGAGGGAACGGGTGGACGATCACCTGGTTGCCCGTGTCAGCCACCCAGATAGCGGCCGCTTCGCGTAGAACTGGCGCGTACTCGTCGTAGACGCCCACCTCGACACGGGCCGCGCCCGCCGCGACGGCAAACAGAGCGCTCGCCAGGAGCGCGAACGCCAGCATCGTTAGGAGTCGTGCGCGCATCACTTACCCTTCCTTTGCCGGAGCTGCTAGCTTGCGGAACTCGATCCAGGTCCCGCCTTCAGTGATGTGACGGTAGTCGGAGATGCCGGCGCGGGCCATCAGCTCCGGGACGTTGTCCAGGGGGAAGGGGAAGTTGAAGGATCTGGGAGTGGGCTGGTGTGTCTTCTCCGCCTCCTCCGGGGAGAGGAAGCGGCCGGAGCCGCCGCCGAGGTAAGCCCAACCGCCAGGCTTGAGCACCCGCATGATTTCGCGCAGAGCGGTCGCCTGATCGCGCCAGAAGAAGATCGAGCCGCGACTCATGACCACGTCGAAGCTGTTGTCAGGGAAGGGCAGCGCATGAACATCCGCCGCCACCCAGCGCATGCGCGAATCAAGTCCGCACTCCTTGCCGTACTGAACAGCGAAGTCAATCGCCTCCGGCTCTATGTCAAGGCCCGTCACCTCCAGCCCGGAAGCCTTTGCCACCTCGACCGTTAGCTGACCGGGCCCGCAGCCCAGATCAAGGCAGTTGGTTGCTCCTGCCGCGTAGTCCGCTGCGACCGTCTTAGCGACCGAAATATAGGAGGGCATCATCCTCTTTCCCGCGCCCTCCTTGTAGTCGGCTGCCCTTCCGCCGTCGCTATCGAGGATTGAGCGAGACAACATCAAGCCACTAGCCTCGCGCGACTTGACGCAGAACTGGAGGAGCGCCTGGGCGTCAGCAAGACGCTTCGTTCCTCGCACCGCGTAGCCATGCCCGGCCACCGCGGCGTTCTCGCCGGCGACGGAGCGAGGAAGACGAATCGTCACCAACTCGGGCCGTAGGCGACCGGCGATGTCTATTCCAACAACCACATCGAGCTGGCCGGCTTGCAGACGGTCAAGGAGCTTATCCATCGAGGCGTCGGTGGCAGCAGCCTTCGCTTTCACCTTATTCACTAGAGGACCAGCGGCCTGGGTGGTGCAAAAGCCTATCTGCAGCCCAGGCCGCTCGAGGTCCTGGGCCGACATGATGCCCAGGGGATCGGTCGGAGGCAGGAACATCGCCAGGCGCCCGTAGTAGAGGATGGTGTCGGACTCGGGCACCACTAATCCCAACTCCATCAGCTTTCTGGCTGAGCCCGGGCAAGTGCCCAGCACGACGTCGAAGCGACCCGCCCTAATACCTTGTTCCAACTCGGAGAACCCCGAGCAGAGCGTGGCCGTGGCGATGGTGCTGGAACTGACGATCCACGCCCCCACCAGCTCCTCCCCGAGACGGCTTGGCGCCGCCGGCATGATCGCCACTCGTAGCGGCTCGGCCGTCCGGCCCTGCTCGCCATCATGCGTCTGCGCGGCAGCTGGCGCGCAGACCCGGCCACCTGCACCGCCGGGCTGCCCGGCGAAGGCCACCCCAGCCAGCACAGCGATCAACGCGAAACAAAGCCCTAACCGTCGAAAGCGTGTTCTCACAGGTCATCCTTTCTCACAGGTGGTGTGCGAAGCTCAGCCCGCATCCACTACTTGAAACTGCCCGAGCGGCTAATGCCGAAGACGTAGTTGCGCCCCGGGCGTGGAAAGCCGGGTTGGCTCTCGTAATCCTCATCGAACATGTTGTTCATGGCAGCCGACAGGGCCCAGCCTGCACCCAGCTCGCGTGAGGCCGTCAGGTTGGCGTAGTGGTAGCCGGGAAGTGGATACGCCAAAGCGTAGTAGCCGGAGCGCGCGAGCTGAGCATCCACGTTCGTGTAGCTGAGGGCGAGACGGGTGAGCGCATCCGGTGATGACCACCGGAGGCCAAGGCTGAACTGCCCTCTGGGTGGAACCGCCAGCTGAAGAGGCCGGCCCTCGGCCATGGGGATTCGCCCAACGTCCTGGTGCAGCAAAGTGTAGTTGGCGAAGTAGCGGAGGGATTGCGCCGAAGGCACCGCTCCCTCCAGTTCCGCTTCCCACCCTGACCGCGTGTAGTCCGCCTGCACCTGGATGTAGTCGGTTGACTTGCTGACATCGCCACCTGTCTTGAGATAACTCACGAAGTAGTTGCTGACCGCAGATCGGAACCAGCCCACGCGTCCCTGGAGGAAAGAGAAGCGCCTCTCGATCCCGACGTCAATGTTATCGCTGGTCTGGGTTCTCAGCTTCGGGTTGCTCGCCAGTGCGCTCGGAGTGGGGTACGACACGCCGGTCCCGAGGTGCGCATAGAGAGTGGCCTGAGCGCCCATTTCGCGCTCCAGGCCGAGAGCATAGGTCAACGCGTTGTGTAGCCCCAGTCCTGGGATCTCGTATCGCCCGCCGTAGAAGAAGCGAGTGCCCTGCTTGATGGCCCATTCGTCCTGCGCGTAGTAGCCTAGCAGGCGGCTAGCGGCCGGCTGCGAGCCGGCGGCGCTGGTCCAGTAGGGCACCCTGGGCTGGGGGACCAGCGTGGTGCGGTCCTTCTGCAGGACGAAGTCCTGCGTGTAGCCATCCAGGCGCCAGTGCTCCATGCCCACCCGCAAGTAGTGGTCCCGCGCGGGCTGCAAGCGGAACATGACGTTCTGGCCGTAGATGTTGCCGGCTTCATCGTAGAAGGTGGTGGCGGGAAGCTTGGCAGGCTGGACCGGCCCCCCGTACGTGAAGTTGTGGTAGAACTGGTAGCGCCACCAGAACAGCAGATCCAGCCCGGTGTTGTTCTGCGGGGAGAAGGGATGGGAGTAAGCCAGGGTGGCTACCTTCTCACGGTAGGGGTCTATGCCCCAGTAGGCCGGTGCCGTCTTGGCGAAGATCTGCCAGTCCTTGTCCCAGACATCGAAGCGCCGCCTGCCGTCAACGCTCATGATCGAGAACTTCAGAGGATCACCGTTGCGCAGGTTCTGGTCGAGCTTGAGGAAGAGGCGCTGGAGAGCGTGCCCACCGAACTCGAGATTGCTGTTGGCGTTGTCGTGGTCGGCGACCAGGTACTGGCCGCTATCGGCATCGCCCTGCCCGACGCCGATGCCGAAGTGACGGTAGTCGAAGCTGCCCACTTCGTCATAGGCCCTGTACTCACCCTTGGTCTTGCCTCTTCCGCTCCTGGTGACGATATTGACGACGCCGCCGCTGAGCGCCTGGGGACCGTAGATCAGGGATGATGAACTCCTGATCACGTCCACGCGCTCTATCGCCGAGAAGGGCAGCGTGTACAAGATCCTGTTGGCGAAGATGCCGCTGCTGATCAAGGCACCGTCTAGCAGCACCACAGGAGTCGAGGCCGCGCGGACGTTCACGAAGGTCTCGAATCTGCGCCCCTGATGGGTCACGGTCACGCCGGGCAGGAACTCGAGCGCGTCGGCCAGGTTGGTCTCACCAGTGGCTTTCAACTCTGCGGCGTTGATGGAGGTGATCACCTCGCCGGTGGTGGGCGCGAGCGACTGCACCGGCTGCTCACCCACTTTCTTGCCAACGACCTCGACCTCGATCTCCGGCTCTTCCTGTCCGAGCGCTGCCGGGGACTCATCTTTCCGGGCCGCCTTGGCGCCGGCAGGCTGCTCGGGTGCCTTGGTTTCGGCCGTCGGGGCAGGCGGTGCGCCCTGCTCCGCGATCCCTGTCGGGGCGGTCTCGTCGTCAGCCACGGCGGCCGGAACTGCCGGGCAGAAGCCGAGCAGACCGACCACCAGCGCCGCCACTGTAAGCTGCCACCAGCGCGTTCTCATACAGCACCTCCGTTCCGTGCGAGAGGATCTCGTGATCACAGACTAGCGGTCAGCCGCAAAGTCACAGGAAAGCCTTCGGGAAGCCTTCGTGAATCCGCGGAAGTGCTCTGTCCTGACTACGGGCTGCTGCCTCCCTGTACCGGGGGGCTCGGAACCGCTGCCAGGAGAGAGCACAGGCGCCAATGATGGCCAGCGCTGCAACGGCGGACCTCGCTGCCAGCTGTGAACAGAAGGTGAAATGCGACTATGGGCATTCGGGGCAGCGACGCGGTCTGCGGGTGGACTCGCTCGGATGCAACGCGTCAGGAGTCAGCGGCTCGCGCGGCCCACGCTGCCGAAGGAGTCGTCGGCGCAGCTCAGCACACGTTTGGTGGCTGCCACGACCTCCAAGGGCCCGAAGGGCTTGGTGGTACAAGGCCGCGAAGACAGGTCACCCAGATTGGGCTAGTGCGCCCACTCGCGCACCATGAGCCAAGACGCGGGAGGGCAGCGATGCTGTCACGCGGCGGTTCGCGTGACAACTTCCCGCACGGCCCGCAGCGTGGTCCGGATCTGGTCTTCCGTGTTCAAGCCAGATAGGCTGAGCCGGACAGCGCCGTGGGGGCGGGTGCCCAAAGCCTTGTGGATCAGCGGCGCGCAGAGCACTCCCCCAGCACACTGGATGCCGAGGTGTAGGAGATCGCGCACGACCTCGTCTGCAAGTCGGTTCGCGACCGTGAACGCGACTATTGGCAGCCGTGGAGAGCGTGGCGCATCGCCGACTAGATGGACTCCGGGTACCCGCCGAAGCCCGCGCCGGAGAATGCTGGCCAGGCGGTACCCTTGGTCTCTGTACGATGGGGCCGACTCCAGGGACCACTCCAGAGCCGCACGAAGGCCCGCGAGGTCCGCGGCGCTGGGCTGCGCCGCGGCTGTTCCATGGTCTGCCGGCACCAGCTGAGTCGAGGGCCCCCATCGATAGCGTACTCCATCGCCGCACACACAGCTGGGAGCGAGGGAGATATGAGGAGCGACGTACAACGCTCCCGTTCCCGCTGGCCCGCGCAGCCGCTTGTGCCCGCTTATGGCAACCATGTCCGCCTTCAGGTCGGCGGGGACCACCGGCACTTCGCCGATGGTTTGCGCCGCGTTCAGCAGGGTCTCGGCGCCCACGGACTTGGCCAGCGCGAACAGCGGCTCGACATCGAAGATCCGGCCCGTGACATGCGATGCGTGCGGCAGGACGACAAGGCGGACACCACGATCAAGGGCGGCACTGAAAGCGGCCGCGTCGATCTGGCCGGTTGCATCCAGGCCGATGATGTAGAGGTGAATCCTTCTGGCTTGTTGCAGACGGTACAACGGCATCAGAACGGCAACGTGATCGGCGCAGCTCGTAATGACACCCACCCTCCGCAGCCGCCTCGTGCCATGGATGGCAAGGTTGAGCGCATGCGAAGCGCCAGTGGTGAGGATGACTCGTTCGGGGTCCGCCACATCGAGCATCCGCGCGAGCCGCTCTCGACACTCCCGTGCCACACTCGCATCGTCCGCGATATCGCCTAATCCCCCTCCTGGAGGGGACGTGAGAGCTGAGGTGACTGCCTCCACAACCCCAGGCGCCTTCGGCCACGAAGTCGCTGCCTCATCGAGGTAGATGAGGTCGGGTGATACTCGCTGCCTTTGTGCAGTCTCGAGCACGAGAAGGCGCTCCACCATGCGAAGGTTTTCCCGTCCCGCCTGGCTCGTGCGGCGAAACCATCGCTCATAGTTGCGAGGCGTCCACACAGGGAAAGGAACGCGGCGAATACCCGCACTGAGCTGCCCTGACTTACTGCAGACCATGAGAAAGCTACATCACCGGGATGGCGATTTGGTGTAACGATAGGAACAGGTGCGTGAACAAGGCCAAGTCCTTGGTCACGAGCTTGGTTGCAGGGGATGGCACGCCTACGAGGCTTCACCGCGCGCAGACCCGGCGCTATCAGGGGCACCAACAAGACCCAAGCACAGCACTGGGACACAACTAGCCCGAGCGGGCATCGCGCCGCCAGCAGGGCCGAGAGCATCCATGTCACGTGTGAATGAATGGTGAATGACGACGGCTCTGATAGGGGGCCAGCGACGATGATCTGCCCCGCAATACTCAGGGACCCGCATGCACGTTCCTGGGGTAGCAAGGGCTGCCGGTCACTGACCGGCCATGGGCAACGGGCCAATCCCGGGGCTGCTCAAGAAGCGATGCCGTGGAATCCTGACAGGGCGAGGCCGTGCTGCGGAGTAGATGCCATCCCGGGCAGACCTGTCTGCGTGCGCAACTCACCGGACGCACAGGTTCGCAACTGCAACCTCCTAAGCAGACGCTGCCAGGATAGGAACCTCTGACCTCGTCCACAGGGAGTGAGCGTTCGGTACCAGATCAGTCTCCTTCAGCATGCTGCCGTATTCGGCGTCTCTCATAGCGTAGTCGCTGCTCACCACAGGTAGCGCTGCGCCCAGCTAGCACGCCAAGGCGACCGTACAGGAAGCGGACCAGGGACACCCAGATTCCCAATCCAGTGCTCTACCATCTGAGCTACCCCGGCGCGCCGAACTCAGCCCTTAGTCGGTGGTGCAGGACTGTCTCGCGACAGCCTACTAGCCACGGCCAGGAGCCCGGCCTCACCCTCGCGGCCCACTCCCGGGAGCGACAAGATGCCCTCGCTCTGCGTCATCGGGCGGAGCCGCCTCTCGGCAGCCCGAACCAACGCTGCGAACGATCCCAGCACAGCACCGACCGTGGCTGACCCCGGTCCGATGCACCGGCGAATCGCCTCCCGTCGGAAGCGCACCTCCTGGCGAATCCGGTCCTTCGTGTACTCCAGCGCGGCCTCGGATACGGCCTCCGCGCCCAAGCCGTCCAGCAGGGCCTCCAGCCGTGGATAGTGGGCCACCACGACAGGCTGCTTGCCCTTCCGGTGGTGCTCGCCGAAAGGGATGGGGTCCAGGCTCCGCCGCCCAGAGACGTGGTAGACCGTATGCCATGGGTCACCCCGCTCGCGGTATCGGGCGATCCTCTGGGAGTGGGGGAGGTTCACCTCGGCGATGAGGTCGCAGACGTGGCCGGGCGGCGCGCTCACGAGGTGGTCGGAGGCGAGGTCTATCCGAGAGACGCTGAGGCGCGGGTCGCGCAGCCACGGGAACTCCTGGAGGGAAGCCTCCATCAGAGCGGCGATCTCGCCGAGCGACAGGAGCCGGGTAGTTTCTGGCGCAGAGAAGTGGGCGATGAGGGAGTACCCACGGATCCGGAGCCGCCCGGACAACGGGTCCCGGAACCAGCGCCTGCGCACCTCCGGCCGCAGCAGCGAAGCTTCGATCTCACGCACATGCTCCACTGGCGGCCGACCCTGGAGGTAGAACTCCAGGCTGTGGAAGGTCCAGTCGTCGCAGGACAGGGTGAGGCAGGGCCGCTGAGGGGGAATGCCACTCTTACTACGGGGCCCGGGCTGGCCTGGGGGCAGTCTCGTCGGCGTGGTCTGTGGGAAGGTTGCCATGTGTCTGCTTCCAGCAGTTGTAGTTGGCCCGCCGCTGGGGCCAAAGCAGAGGGACCCGCGGCGATCATGCCGGGGTCCCCCGTCTGGATCAGTGCGATTGTCTGTGGCTACTGTCGTCTGGGCTGGGCAGGAATGCGGCGCTAGCCGCTGCCTACCGCCCGTCGTCGCTCCTCTGCAAAGCCACCAGGGCATGCCTGAAGGCGGTGCAACCTGATCACCCTGGGCGGGAGCCGAAAAGTCAAGGGTGTCAAAATCCCCCCGGGGCTACCACAACCCTTGACTTTCTCGCGTGCGAGCTCTAGCACGGCCTCGAGGCTGCCTTGCAGCGTCAGCACCGCCCCTGGTCGCTTGCGCCCCGGCCGGTCCTCTCCGCTGACCTCGATCTTCCCCACCAGCCGCGTCAGCGCGCGCTTCACCTGCTCCAGCTGTCCGCCTGCCAGCATCCGAGGCAAGTCCGACACGAGGCGGCGCACGGTCTCGGGCAGCACGTTGAGCCCAGCGGGTGGACTAGTTCCTTCCGCTGTCGCGACCTCACGGCGCAGGTGATCGCGTCTCGCCTCCGCGGCCCGCATCTCCTCTTCCAGGTCCTCTACCAGAAGGCCCTTCCCTATCGCCCTCACTAGGTTCTGGATCTCAGCCTCAATTCGGGCAAGCTGTTCCCGGAGAGCCTGGAGCGATGCTTTGTGCCGGAGCTGAGTGGCGCGTGCTCCATGCCACCGCTGCTGCACACGCTGAACGAGCTGATCCAGGAAGGCCTCGTTGCAGAAGAGGGCCTCAAGTTCATCCAGCACCGCCTGCTCGGCTGCGGTGGCATTGACGGTGACCATGCAGTCACAGACCACTCTGCCCCGGTTCTGCCGGGTGGCGCAGCAGTAGGTGTTCTTCCCCCGCAGGACGTAGTTCCCGCCACACTGGGAACACACCAGCAAGCCGCTCAGCAGTCGGCGGTCGCGCCAGTGGGCGGCCGATTGCGGGCCTCCTCTTGACCGCTGCCGCTGGCGTGCCTTTGCCGCCTCCCATAGCTCCTGGGGGACGACGTGAGGCAGCGGCACACTGGACACCACCCATTCCTCCGGCGGCCGCTCTCGCCGGACTTGCTTGCCGTCCTGCTCCGGATCTTTCGGCCAGGCGCTGCGGTTCCAGAGATGCCGCCCGATGTACTTCTCCTGGTTGAGCAGGCCGGTCCCTTTGCGGCGGTCGCCGTCGATCGCTGAGTTCGACCAGGTCCGACGGCATCCGAGCCGGTTCTTCCACCGCGCTCCTGGTGGCGGGATGCCCTCGACGTTGAGCAGGGCGACGATCTGGCGTCCGCTCATACCGTCAACATAGAGCCGGAACACCCGTCGGATGATCTCGGCCTCTTCCTCCTGGACCACATACTCATACCCCACCACCCGGCCTGTCCCCGGCGGGTCTCCGGGTTGGTCCGCGTGCACCGGTCGGGTTCGATAGCCGTAGATGGCGCCGCCCGCGTGATGGCCCGCCAGCACCCGCCCCGCCAGGCCCCGTCGGCTTCGGTGGGCGTTCGCCTCCAACTCCATCTCGTTGGTCAGACCTTTGATCGCCATGATCGTGCTGGCAGCACCGGGAGCGGCAATGGTATCGAGTCCGTCGGCCAGCGCGACCAGCTCCACCTGCCAGTGCCGCAGGAGCTTCCGCAGGCGCGCGAGTTCCTCCGGGTCACGAGTCAGGCGGGAGAGCTCGTCGACAACCACCACATCGAACTCCCTTGCCTTCGCCGCCGCGAGCAGCCGCTGGTAGTCGGGCCGCCTCTGCGCTATCGTGCCCGCGAGCTCGCTGTCCGAGTAAGCAGCCACCTCCTGCCAGCCGCGGCGCGCGATCTCCGCGCGGCACTGCCGCACCTGATCGTCTATGGACGCAGGCCTCTGTAGATCGGAGCTGTATCGGCTATAGACCGCGGCTCTCATCGTCACCTTCGTCCGCCTCGGCAGCCGCTTGGCTCAGCAACGTGGCGACCACTGCCTCCGCTAAGTCCGCGACCAATTCATCCATAACCCGCGCCGGAAGTCCAGCGAGAATCGCCTCAGCTCGGCGAGTATTCGCGCTCTTCCTATCTGGTTTCACTGGTCTTCCCAACAAAGCGCGCCGAGGAGGCGTCTCCCCGGCGCGGCATGCCGCCACAGGTTGGCGGCCCGGAGGCCGCCAGCTCCATGCTGCTGTCCGTACTATCGAGTCATGGCTTCTGGACGCGCTGTCCCAACTGCCTTCTCTTCCACTCGCGTCTGCTCAGGCCGCCCCGTCCGGCCTTCGTGGGCGCCTCGCGTCGCCGACGCTCGCGGTTCAGAGCCGACTGCAATGGAGGGCCTGAGAGATAGCCGTTCGTACGTAGGTAGTCGTGGACCCAGAGCAGGTTCCCATCGGCACACGACGGGCCGTACACGCCCAGGTTCGGTATGCGTTCCTTGCCGCGCACTGGCTGCCCCATGAGCGACACTATTCCCTTCTTGCCTCGTCTCGAGGCTGCGTCTGCGGTTTGGTCGCTCCGCGACAGAGCCGACTATGGGTGCCGAAAGTGCTTCATCTCGTGCGCAGTCATGCTGTCTCCGGCCTGCTGTTCTGCGCCCGACCCAACATGCGCCGAAGTGCTGCCTTTGGGACGACCACCTTCCGGCCCAGCCGAAGGCTTGGAATGACGCCCTGCTTGGCGAGGCGATAGGCCGAATTCCGGCAGACACCCAGTATGCGGCCGGCCTCAGCGACCGTCACCGTCTCCCGACACGCAGTCATATCCTGACACCTCCTGTCACGGGCTTGACTTTTCCCGTCAAAGCAATACCATATCGTGTCGGGACGCGGGCAAAGATAGTGTGACGAGATAGCGTGACGCAGTTGACGGTCTGGAGGCAGCCATGAGCGATGCTGAGATTCAGCCAGGATGGTGGTTCATCCCAGGTGGGGCGCAGGTACTTGCTGCGACCGACTACCATGCCAAGAGGTTGTCGCGGACTGCCTTGGCGGAAATGCCGCCTCTCCCACCGATCCCCAGGAAAGCCACTCGCGCACAGGCAGCTGAGGTCATGCGCCCGTGGTGGGCCAAAGTCAGGACCAGGCGACTCCCAGCTCCACCTCGCAAGGGTAGTGTACTGGTGCCGTTGCCCAAGCGGGTCCAAGAACCAGACGGCGTGTGGACAGAAGACTCCTTCTACCCGGTGGCCCAACGCGCCCGGCAAGGTCTGGCTCTGCTTCGCCGACTGGCAGAGGCCGCGGACGGCCTGCACGAGAGTAGGCTTCGCTGGGT
>Ga0315281_10011386_pt1 | contig 12186 bp, 12 predicted proteins | sample YL17G07_0_MG_FD_204540 | JGI IMG/M metagenome (GOLD analysis project Ga0315281, IMG submission 204540) | Sediment microbial communities from Yellowstone Lake, YNP, Wyoming, USA - YL17G07_0 | ecosystem: Environmental > Aquatic > Freshwater > Lake > Sediment | place: USA: Wyoming | collected... | reverse complement strand
CGGCAGGCGACGAGGCAGGGGGATTACGCGCTGCAGAATCTGCTGTTGAATTTCTTGATCGAACGATTGAAGAGGTAGCCAGGGACCAGGAAGCGAGGGCTACGCCTGAGGGGGAGGGGGGACGACGGGAGCGGGGAAGATCTTGAGCCACTCCTCGCGGACGAGGGCGACTTTCACCGAGTCGCCGGCCTTCTCATAGCAGTCGCGCGCGAAGAGGAGTTTTCCTTCGCGGTGGGCGGCTTCGCCGGCCTCGCGCCATTCGCCGGCTTCGACGAGATCGGGGACGAGCCGCGTGATCCCGTGGAGGAGGAAGGCATCGCCCATCCGGATGGCGTCCCGCTTGACCTGTTCGAGGCGGGTGCGGTCCTTCGAGCGCTCGTAGAACATCATCGCGATGGGATACTTGCCGGCCTTGACGAAGAGGTCGCCGTAGCGGTTGGCCTCATCGGCCGTGAGTTTCGGGTCCGCGGTGAGTTCGCGGACGCGTTCCTCGGCGGGAAGATCGATGGACGCAGCCATGGGGGCCATTATAGGATCAGGGGAAGACTTGTAAACCATGCGGCGAGGGCCGCTGAGGAGGCGACGATGGCCTGTCCCGCAGAGCCGAAGCTGGGCGCGTACCTGGAGTTCCTGTCGCGGGTGGTCTTTCATGCGCGGAAGCTGGGCTGGGACGGGGCGCCGGCGGCGCAGGTGGCGGACCTGATGGACGCGGTGCACAATCTGCCGCTGCTTCTGCCGGAGTGGGAGCGCTTCGACCCGCGCTGGTTCCGCCGCGATCTCGAGGAGGTCTACGACGCGAAGTGGGGCGCGAAAAGCGGGGTCACGCTCGCGGGAATGCTGGACGACGCGCTGAAGCATCACGGGGTCGAGTGATCCTGCGGCTCCCGGGAATCCTCTTGACTGCCGGGGGAGCAGGAGTAAACTCGTGTCTCACAAGCGGGGCCGTTAGCTCAGTTGGCTAGAGCGTCTGCTCGACACGCAGAAGGTCAGAGGTTCAAGTCCTCTACGGCCCACCATTGAGAACTACGATCAGGCGATTTGGCCGCTAGAGCCAGTTTGGACAGGCTAGAGAAGGGTTCCCAGAGGTTCAATACAGCCTGGTTGTCCGAAATGGTCACTTTAGAAACCATCCCGTCCAGGAGCCTCCGGCGCGTGAAGTTGTCCTCCTCCGCCTCGTAGATGGCGTGCGCCCGCTGGGCGAGGTCCAGAATGCGGTCGGCCTCGTCCAGGTACTTCCCGTCTGCCACCGTGTGGGCGCGGAGCTCGTTCAGGATCTCGAGCTGGCGGGCGCGCCACCCGGCCGACTTCTCGCGGAATTCGTCGGGCGTGATGAGGCCTTCCAGGCGATCCGTGTACGCCTTCTCGATCCAGGTCTTGAGCCGCGTCCCCTCCGACTGGAGGGCGGTCTGCCGGCTCTTGTTGTATTCCCGCTCCGAGGCAAAGCTATCCCGGAGCGCGGTCTTGATCTCCGCGACCGCCTGGCCGTCGATCTGGAGGTGCTTGAGGGGCTCGCCCAGTTGCGCCACGAGATCCCGCTCTGAGATGCGCGATCCGGGGCAGACCTTGCCGCTATTCTTCCAGCCCGTGCAGTGGTAGTGGACGTATTCGTGGCGATTGCCGTTCTTCTGGACCTTGGCGTGACACTCAGCCGTGATCGCGCTTCCGCAGTGGCCGCAGGTCCCCAGGCCCCGGAAGGCTACCTTCCGGTCCTTGGGCTGCGTCTTCCTGCCCAGGATCGCCTGTACGCGATCGAAGAGGGACTTTGAGATCAGAGGCTCGTGCTTCCCGATCTGGGTCTCTCCCTTCCACTTCATGAGGCCGAAGTAGAAAGGGTTGGTCAAGATCTTGTAGACCCCGCTCTTCCCGATCGGCTTCTTCTTGAGCGGGTGATCCAGACCCTCCTTTCGGGCGACCACGACCAGGTCGTCCACCGTGTAGCGCCCGGTGCCGGCCAGCTCCAAGAGTTTGCGGACTATCGGCGCTCGCACTTTGTCCTGGAGAACATCGCGCGAAGCTGCATCGTTCAGATAGCCGTTCGGGGCGATCGAGGGCCAGCCGCCCTCCTTCACCTTCTGGTCCATGCCCTTCTTGACCTCCTCCGAGAGGTTGTTGATGTAGTTCCGGGCGAGGACCGCCTCGATGTCGAAGCGTAGCTTGTCGCTCGACTTCGAGTGCCGGTTGAGGACGAGGCCAGTCTTGTAGAAGTGGAGTTCCTTGTCGTGGACCTCGATCAGCTTGTAGAGTTGATCCACGTCGTAGAAGTTCCGGGTCGAGCGGTCGGTCTTCTCGAAGATGATGACCTTGATCGAGGCATCGGCCTTGACGACCTTGATCATCTCGTTGAAGGCCTTCCGGCCCGCGGCCTTTGCCGACTCCGAGACGTTCCAGCGCCGGACGATCTCGAGGTTGTTCCGCGCGGCATAGTTCTCGCCTCCGCGTTCCTGGACCTCGGGCGAGTAGCCTTCGAGCTGACGCTCGTCCGAGACCCGGCCGTAGAGCACCGCCTTAATCGTCATGCAGCCCTCCTCTCTTGTTCCATCCGCGCGTGCGCGCGATCCATCTGATCGAGGAGAATGAAGAATTGGGCGAGCCTCTCGCGCTCCTCGACGGTGATCGGGGATACGTTCTTCCCGACGACACTTTCTTGAACCCGTCCGGCTCCCGAAGGTTCGCGGGAATCAACCTTCGGCGGGAGTTTCTCTGTTTCCTTCGGTCTCTCCAAAAGTACCATCTCTTGCTCACCTCCGGGAGCATAGCAGAAGGCGTGTCAAACGAGGACACATCCAAACACGATTTATTCTGATCCCGATCCAGGGGAAGGAATCGGGCGACAGGGGTAAGGCCGGCCTTTCACCGTACATCCGGGCGTCGCGCGAAGGCGACGCCGCAACGGGAAAAGGGAAAGGATCGATTGATCTCTTATTCCAGTGTGTCGACTTTTGGTCGTGCCTCGGACAGAATCCCTCCCTCATGCCCCAAGACCAAGAGGAACAGGTCGCCGGAGAGCTCGAACTTGAAACCAAGAGCGTCGCGCGGCCCCGCATTGGCTGGAGATGATGGCGATGGAGCCGGATCGCCTGGCCTATCTGACGATCCTGACCGGCATGGACGCCTTTCGCGGGTCGAAAGCCGAGGATGAAGCTTGCGAAATACTTGATGCTTTCGAGACGAATCGGAGAGTGGGCAAAGCCGGAGTACCAGGGAGATCAACCTCCGGTGGCGGAGCGGGTCAGGCGCTGGGTCGCGGCCAAACAGAGCGTTCAAGGCGATGCCAACCAGCGCTCCGACCGCCGCACCGGCCGCTCCCCATCGCTTTTCGGGTCCTCTAACTCTCTTGGCACGCCCAAACAGAGCTTTGTTAAGGGAAACCTGTCACGCGGCTTGCGCGTCGGCAAAGCAACGCCGCGCGAGGGCGACGCCGTGAAGGGGGGGGAAGGTGCGGGGGAGCCACAATCGATCAGGGAACCGATACTCTTCTAAGGTGTAGACTTTCGGTGAGAATCCGGCACATTGGGTACCCCATGGCCAGAAGTTGATTCTTCGCCGTGAAGGAGTCGAAAGCGGCCTTGGGATCTGCCGTTTCCCCCTCTCATCTGTAGACTTTCGATGACGAGGGAGGGGTTCCCTGCGGTCGCGACGATGGGCGAGGTGAAGGGCGGTTCAGGATCGGGTGTGCGCCTTGAGACGTGCGACGTCGAGCTCAAGATTGGCGAGCCTGTCCTCCAATTTCAGCTTATTGGTGAGGTTAGCGAACCCCTGTTCCATCCGAGCCTTGAGAGAGGCGATCTGCTGCTTGAGCGATTCCGGATTTGAGTCGATCTTCCCCTCGAGGCATTCCCGCGAGGAGCCGATCCTCTGTACGAGGTGCTTCTCGAAGTCGTCAAGCTTTTGCTCAATCCGTTGAAATCCGCTGTCGAGCTTCTTCTCGAGAGAGTCGAACTTCATCTCGATAGAGTCGAGCTTTCTCGTCAGGCCAAACATCGTCCCATCACCGTATCAACACCCTTGACCAAAATCAACCCAGGAACGTGACACGGCGATCAAGGCTCGTGGTCACGAGAATCTATCGAGCGGCAACAAAGCGCTGCCCGAACGGTTGATCAGACGACCCGGGGCGGCGGTGGACCCTTGGAGGAAGAATTCACACTTCTTCTTCAGCTTGCTCCAGCGTGACTTTCTGCGGTAGCGATGGGCCATCCTTCTTCTGTTTTTAGTTCCGATATTTTCGATATGCGGTATCCTGCTTTGGAAGGCGACCGGGCTTGCGACGAGGGGAGGGCCACGTCATGCACCCGTTCAGACGCCGGGCGAGTTTGCTTCAAGTCTGGCTAAATCCACATCTTGCCGGAATCAAGTTCTGCAGAAGATGCCGTCTCCATTTCTCCAGTTCGTGCGATGCTGTCAGCAGCCGCTGCCAGCACAGCGGATTTCCTAGGGATCCCGACTTCCCAGACGACAAGCAGGCCGAGCGCTGGAGCCGCCTGGTCCCCGGAATCCTGGAGGTCCTTAAGCGCTCGAAGGACTGCAAGCATGGATGCCGTAGCTATCCGGGCGGCTCGGGACGTCCGAGGAGCGCGTGAATCGTTTCGAGGAGCTTGACCACGTCGAGAGGTTTGTCCAAGTAGGCTGCGCCACCGCTGAACGTCCCGATCTCGTGGTGGTCCTGGTCGGTCATGCCGGAAAGAAAGACGATCGGTACCTCGCGTGTCTCGGCGCGTCCTCTGAGGAGGGTCGAGAGTTCGGGGCCCAGAAGCTTCGGCATGTCGAAGTCGAGGATGATGAGGTCGGGGCGGAACCCCGTCGCTTGCTCGAGGACTTTGAGCGGGTCGATGACGGCCCACACGTCGAAACCGTTTTGCGCTAGAATCCGACTCAGGGTGTGGGTCACTTCCGGCTCGTCGTCGACGACCAGGATCCTCCTTCTGGATCCGGTCTTTGGCAGGCTGTTCGGGATCTTGTTCATTTCATTCTCTCCTGCTCAGGCGCATTCCTTTGGAAACCGCATGCTCACTTTCCTGCTTTTTCGAAGTACAAAAGCACCCCCCCCAAGAGGGTTCGAACGGCGGCGATCAGCCTTCAGCGCCGCCGCTACCCCGCCTGCTCGCACGCTGAGCGTTTGAGCGCCGACTGGAGCGCCTGCAGCAGGTCGATCTTCCGGAACGGCTTGCAGACCCAGCCCGCGGCGCCCACCTCGACGGCCCTGCTTCGCAGCTCCTCTTCCGGCAGCGCGGAGACCAGAATGATCGGGATTTCTCGGAGCTCCTCGCAGTCCTTCATGAGGGCGGCGGCCACGGACCCTTCGATTCCCGGCATCATCACGTCCATCAGAATGGCTGAGGGCCGGAGGGCCCGAGCGATGGAGACCGCTTCAAGGGCGTCCGGAGCCGTGAGCACGTGAAGCCCGGTGGATCGCAGGGCCAAGCCGATGGCGGAGGCGATGCGGGAGTCGTCGTCGACGACCAGAATGAGCGGAATCTCGTTCATGGCGTGCCTCCTTGGGTCAAAAGGGCGACCGCCTTCTCCGTGGGAGTCTCCAAGAGGCGCGCCCAACAGTCCACCACATCGGCGTCCCACCAGCCCTTCTCGACCTCGCCCCTGAGGAGGCGGAGGGCTTCGGCGGCGGAATAGGCGGTCCGGTACGGTCGGTCGGTCGTGAGCGCATCATACACGTCCACCACGCTCACGATTCGGACGATGAGGGGAATCTCGTTTCCGCGCAATCCGTCGGGGTAGCCCGAGCCGTCCAATTTCTCGTGGTGGTGCCGGATGATCGGGATGATCTTCTCCATCGTCCGGAGCGGTCGGCACAGGTTGGCGCCCACGCAGGGATGGCTCTTCATCACGGTGTACTCCTCGGGCGTCAGGGGACCGGGCTTCCTCAGGACCGCGTCCGGCACAGCGATCTTTCCCAGATCGTGGAAGAGGGCCCCCAGCCTGAGGGCCTTGAGATCCTCGTCGCGCAATCCCAGCCCGCGTCCCACGCGGAGGGCTGTCTCTGCCACGCGGCACCCATGGTGGCCGGTGTAGGCATCGCGATTCTCCACCACGAGGGCGATCCCGGCCAGGACGTCGCCGGCGTGCTCCAGCTCGTCGGTGTACTCCTTCAGTTTCAGGAGCGCGCGCACCCGGGTCTCGAGCTCGGCCAGAATCACCGGCTTGTTCAGGAAGTCGTCCACCCCGAGATCGAGAGCCCGGATCCGGTCTGAAAGGGCGTCCAGGCACGTCACGATCACCACGGGGATAAGCCGCGTCCGGGGGTCCGACTTGAGCCGGGCGCACGCCGCGAACCCGTCCAGCCGCGGCATGTCCAGGTCCATCAGGATGAGGTCCGGGGGCGAGACCGCGATCGTGTCGAGCGCCTCCTGTCCGTCGACCGCCTCCTGGATCCAATATCCTTGCGTGCTGAGGGCATTCCGGAGCAGGCGCCGCTGGGCTGGGTCGTCATCAACGATGAGGATTCGTCCGTGGCTCATGAGATCGCCTCCCGGAGAGTCCGAGCATCAAGTACTTCCCGGACCTTCCTGCTCACCTCGTCGAGCGTGAACGGCTTCTGGAGGAATCCCATCCCGTCGGGGATGGAACCGCTTTCACCCAGGTTCTTGTCCGTGTATCCCGAAATCAGGAGCACCTTGAGCGAGGGACGGAGCGACTTCAGGCGTCGCGCCACCTCCACGCCCGATATGTTCGGAAGGAACACGTCGGTCAGCAGGAGGTCGACGGACCGAACGGGGTCCGAACCGATTTCAAGGGCTTCCTGTTCCGTCAGTGCCTCGAAGACGCGGTATCCGTGGTTTTGGAGGAGGCGGCTTGTGACCATCCGCACCGTGCGGTCATCATCGAGAAGGAGGATGTTCTCGCAGCCGCGGGTGGATCCCGGTTTGGAGGCGGGAGCCACAGGGGCGGAAACCTTTGTGTCGGGAAACTGTCCGTTCTCCTCGACCCGCAAGGTGGTGTCTGCCGAGTGGTCGATCGCGAATTGGGTGAATTGGAGCGCATCCTCCTGCCGGCGTGACTCGGTGATGTCGGTGTGGGTGAAGATCACATGAGCCGGGCCGGCGCCTTCGAGCCGGACCGCGGAGACGCGGAGCATTTGTCCCTGGCCGGCGCCGGAGGAGTACTCATGGGCAAAGAAACTCCGCCGGCCCTCGAGGACCTCCCTAACTCCCCGACACATTGTGGCCGGGATGTCCGGGGAAGAGCAGGGGACGTTTTCGAGGAGGCGCACCAAATCCGCCCCGATCAATTGACTCATGGCCGCAGAATCGAGGGCACCCGCATCGGCTCCCAGGACTTTGCCCTGCAGATCCAGGGCGAGCGTGCAGGCTTTCATGGGCGGGAACACGTCCATCCCAGCGCAAGGAAGAGCCCGGGGTTGGCGAATCTGACCGTCGCTGCTCATCGCGCGCCTCCCACCTCATGTTTCTAGAACTATGAACGCAATCGGAGAGCCACGCGAGCCGAACTCGCAGGTCATTCCAGTTTGCATTTCTGCGCGGGAAATTTCCGCGCCGGCCCGTGAAAATTCGCATCTGCCTCAGACATAAGGGAATTCCTGAGGGAGGGGGGGCCGGATCTCACTCCGCTGCGGCGACGGCCAGGGACCAGGACGACGGGTGCCCGATGACCTCGGCTTCATCCCTTCGCCCGGCGATCGCCCTTCGTGTCCAGAACCTCCCGGACCTTTCGGGCAAGCTCCGCCGGCGAATACGGCTTGTGGATGAAGTGCGTGGCCTCGTCGAGAACGCCGTGTTGCAGGATGGCATCGTCGGTATAACCCGACATATGTAGGACCTTCATCTGCGGCCGGAGCTGCATAAGCCGTGCCGCCAAATCCCGCCCGCTCATCCCGGGCATCACAAGGTCCGTCAGCAACAGATCGACGGTCCCAGGGTGCTTTTCAAGCAACAGGAGGGCCTCCCCGCCATTGCTCGCCGTCAGCACCGTGTAGCCGGCCGACCGCAAAACGCGCTTTGCTAGATCTCGGAGCGGGGTGTCGTCCTCGACGGCAAGAATGGTCTCGGTGCCTGTGGCTATGGTTGTGGGTCGTGCCGCTTGGCCCTCGTGCGCCACCTCCTGGACCCGTGGGAGGTAGATCTTGAACGTTGTGCCCCGGCCCAGTTCGCTGTACACCGCGACGCTGCCGCCGCTTTGCTTGACGATGCCGTACACCGTGGCCAGGCCCAGCCCGGTTCCCTTCCCCGCAGGCTTGGTCGTGAAGAACGGCTCGAAGAGCCGCGCCTGGGTCGCGGCGTCCATTCCAACCCCGGTGTCGGTGACGGAGATCATCACCTGTGGGCCCGGGACCACGTATGGGTGGTGCTTCGCATACTCATCATCCAGCTCGACGTTCCGCGTCGCGATGCTCAGCATGCCGCCCGCGGGCATGGCGTCCCTGGCGTTGACCGCGAGGTTCATGATCACCTGCTCGATCTGTCCGGCATCGGCCTTGACGCTGCCCAGGCCCTCAGCCGGAACGAACTGGAGGGTGACGTCCTCCCCCAGCAGGCGCTGCAGCATGCCCTGCATGCCCCCGATCACCGCGTTCAGGCTAAGAACCGTCGGCTGCAGGATCTGTTTCCGGCTGAAGGCCAGCAGCTGCCGGGTCAGCCCGGCGGCCCGCCGGCCGGCTTGGAGGATTTCCTGGAGATCCGTGTGCAGCGGGTCGCCGGTTTTCAACCCCAATGACGCGAGCTCGGCCGTCCCGTTGATGACGGTGAGCAGGTTGTTGAAGTCGTGGGCGACACCGCCGGCAAGGCGGCCCACGGCCTCCATCTTCTGGGCCTGCGCGAACTGCTTTTGAAGGTTCTTGACCTCGGTCATGTCGCGGACCACAGCGACCGCGTACTCCCGGTCCAGCCGACTGAGCGAGATGCTGACCTCCACCGGGAACGTCGAGCCGTTCTTCCGCCGGTGGAGACCTTCCCACCTGAGGCCGCCCGATTTTCGGAGAGTGTCCACGCTTCGGGCGAATGAGTCCCCGTCGACCATGGGGTCAACATCGGGCACTCTCAGGGCGAGGAACTCGTCACGACTGTAGCCAAGCTCCAGGCAAGCCCTCTCATTGACATCGAGAAACCGGCCGCTTTCCGGATCGACGACTTCGACGAGGTCATTCGACCGATCGATCAGCATCCGGAAGAGCCGGAGTGCTTCCTCCGCCCGCCCGAGTTCGGTGACGTCTCGAATGATGGCGACGATGTGAAGCCGCCCGGCCTTGGCATACTCTCCGTAGCTCACCTCCAGAGGGATCTCCTGGCCATTCTTGTGGAGGCCGGTGACCTTTACGACCCGCAAGTCGATTCTATTGACGTCGGCTTCGGCGTAGCGCTTCACTGCGGCCTTGTTGTTTTCCCGGAAGCGGGCGGGCATCAAGACCGTGAGTTCCTGACCCACCAATTCCGCGGCGGAGTAGCCGAAGATCCGTTCAACGCAATTGTTGGCAAAGAGGATGATCCGACTGTTTCGGTCGATCGTGACGATGGCTTCATTGGCAGACTCGACCACCGTACGGTACCTCTCTTCGCTTTCTCTAAGTGTTACCTCCGCCCGTTTCCGTGCGGTGATGTCTTCAAATACCGCAACAAACTCATCCTTTCCATGCTGGTAGGCGGTAATCCCGAACCACTTCTCCAAAGCCTCCACATAAGTCTCAAACTGTTCCGGCTTGCCGGTCGCCGCCACTCGCCCGTAGATCTCGAACAACTCAGGACTGGAGGTCTTTATGCCTGGTATGACCTCAGTGACCTTTTTTCCGACAACATTCTTCAGGCCGGTGATGCGTTCGAATGCGGCGTTCACATCGAGGTAGATGAAGTCGCGTGGTCCCGCGTGATCGAAAACCATCCTGCAGTGCGCATATCCTTCAAGCATGTGCTGGAAGAGCGAACGATAGCGCTTCTCGCTCTCACGTGACGCCGCCTCGTCAGGCATGCCATCCTCCGCGTTCGATTTTCTCTTGGTTGTTGCCCGAGGCATGGCTAGCCGTCGCGCCAGCACCTTCAGCAAACGTCCAGTTCGAGCGCAGATCCTGAGAGGCGCGCGCGGTCGACGCCGGTGCGACCGCGCCGGCTACCGGGTAGAGCATGTCATGCTCCCAAACGCGGGGCCCTCTTCTTGCAGGTGCCCCGTCCCTAACTCACCCGGTCGCGTATGACTGTACACTCAGGAGGTTCACTTCGGGGTAAACATCATGCACATTTTTATCTGTGAGGCGCCCAACATGCATTTCTTCAGCCGGCTTCTGGAGGCTCGCGAAGAGCCCGATCCCCTACGCGGTCTCCTCAAGGTCGGACTTTGCTCGAAGCCAGTTGGTCCCCCTCCGAAAAGGGCGTACCGTCGCACGGGATGAGAGAGTTTTCACGTAGAAACGTGGTAGCGACAATCGGAGTTGAGCGAAGTATCTGCCGTCAGCGAACGCGATGCCCGTAGGAAGTCGCGCCCCCCGGAGGGGCGGCAGCATGCGGCTTTGCCAACTATCACGCGGCACCCCGCACGAGTGCAGATCGCGTGTCCCCGAAACTCGAACTTGATCGAGACCTCCTCCCCGGTCGGGGAAGATTGAGAAGAGGTCTTCCCCTGGCGGAAAGGTACATGCCAAAGCGAGGCAGGGAGCCTCGCCTGGACGGGACAAGCCGCCCGATCGCAAACGATCAGGGAAGGCTTTGAGCCGGCGCCGGGCTTACGCTTACAAAGAAGCAGAATTGCCCAGCCGCTCGCGCGTGTCCGACGCGCACGGTCGTCTCGACCGCTGGTGAAGGGAGGCATCGCGCGAAGGCGATGCCTTGCAAGGAAGGGATCAAAGCTTTCTGCTGGCGCCTGCCAGCGTTCTGCGTTTTCGCAAACACCTGGTTTCTCACGTCCTGCGGGATCCTGGCGGGCCCCGGCGCCCCGTCAGAGTGCGGCCCGCGCACTCTTACGGGCGCCCGCCCTGGGCCGCAGCCGTGCGGCCAGGCCTCCGCGGCATCCGGCAGCCACCTCGCGGGTGGCTCGCGCCGTGCCCCGCGGGCGCTCCGCCGCCACCGCAGGCCCCAACTTGCTCCATGACCCGTGTGCGAAGTCTCGACGACGGAATGAGCCATGAGGCGCAGGTGACCCGGGCCCCGGGCTCCAGCGGGAGCCCAGACCCCTTCGGGGTCGTCCGTGGGCGTCCGGTCGATTCCGAGAAAGCTCGCGCGTTCTCGTCCTCGCCCAGCCGCCCCCGGTCTCGGGGCCCGGGTAACCTGCGATTTCAGAGTTATCTTGAGGTCTCCTTGGTTTCGTGGGTGATTCCCATCATCGACTGGATGACAGAGGTTCTATAGGTGTCCACGAGGGCCCACCATCCTTCGCTCGGCAGCGCGAAGCGGCGCCCCAGCGAAGGATGCCCTCCGTAGCTCCACGACCGAAGATGAGCGAAGGAGGGCAGCCGCCGAGCTTCGGATGGCAAGCCCCTTCGATCCGCGCAGCGGATCGAAGGATGGCGAGCGAGGCCGCAACCCTCCAAAGGCGCCGACCCGAACCACGATCCCAAGCCGTTCGACCCTAGGTCACGGCTTCCACGGGCTGCCTCCTGGAGCGGACGAGCTTCCACACTTCGATCATCGTGACGGGAACCAGGGACAATCCGAAGAAGAAGAAGCAGGCCGTCCATCCCAGGGGCGCGGTCTTGAACATCAGGTTGAAAGCCGGGACGTGGAGGAGGACCATCTGGAAGCCGACCGGCACGAGCGCCGCGCCGAGATGGAAGAGATTCGAGCGCACCCTCATCTGGAAGAACGTGCGGGTGTCGCTCCGGCTGGCGAAGGACCGGAAGAGCTCCTCGAACACGAGGAAGGAGAACGCGTTCGTGCGGGCGGTCAGCTCGTCGCCGTAGGTCAGGCTGACCCCGTAGACGGCGAGCGTCGTCACCGCGCTGAGCAGCCCGATCAGTCCGGTTCCCCAGAAGAACCTCTTCTCGAAGCCGGACGGGGAGGGACGCCTCATTTCCCGGAGACCGGCCGGGGGGACGGGCTCGGAAGCCAGCGCGAGCGCCGGCAGGCCGTCCGTGACGAGGTTGATCCAGAGCAGGTGGACCGGCGCCAGCGGGGCCGGCCATCCCGCCACGGCGGCGCCGAGCATCACCAGGATCTCCGCGACGTTTCCGGACATGAGATACCCGATGGTCCTCCGGATGTTCCCGTGGACGGCCCGGCCTTCCTCGATCGCGGA
>Ga0315281_10011383_pt1 | contig 12187 bp, 13 predicted proteins | sample YL17G07_0_MG_FD_204540 | JGI IMG/M metagenome (GOLD analysis project Ga0315281, IMG submission 204540) | Sediment microbial communities from Yellowstone Lake, YNP, Wyoming, USA - YL17G07_0 | ecosystem: Environmental > Aquatic > Freshwater > Lake > Sediment | place: USA: Wyoming | collected... | reverse complement strand
CTCGGACGTCGCGAGCGATCCCTCCATCCGGTCGTGCCCGTCGCGCAGGGCCGCCACCGCGCCCGCCGCGGGCGCGCGTTCGGCTGCGAGCCCGGCGTTCGTCGCGGACTGGAGCGCCGTGACCCCGGCCAGCGAGACGGCGCAGAGGCCCGCCGCGATCCCGACGGTCACCCCGACGTGGGCCGGACGACGCGGCTCCGCCTTCGCGACCGGCCTCGTCGCCGCCCGGGTCGTGGGCCGCGCTCGGGGAGCGTTCGCGGCGCCCGCCTCGCGGGTGGAGCCGCGGCCGGGAGCGGGGAGGTTCGGCGTCTCGGCGAGAGGTCGACCCGGCGTGTGGGCGCCGGGGAGGGGCAAGGCTCGCTCAGTCATCGTGCTCGCCGCCGGGCGTGGGCGTCGGCGCGGTCGAGGCGGCAGCCCGCCTGACGACGACCACGGTCCGCTGCATGGCGGCCATCCGGGCCTTCGCGGACGCGATCTGCCTGTTGACGGCGGCCAGCTTCTTCCCGGCGGCAGCGAGGCGCGCCTGCAGAGCCTTCGCCGTCTCGCCGTCGGTCGCGACCTGCGCGTGCGCGGCGTCGAGCGCCCCGGCCAGCTGCGCCGCCTGGGCGTTCACCGCGTCGAGGCGGGTCCGGAGATCCGCCGAGCGCGCCTGCTCCGCGGCAAGCTGGATCTGGATCTCCGCGACGGAGACCGGCGGGGCGAGCGGCGCGGAGGCGGCCGTCCAGGCTGCCGCCGCCCGGATCGTCGCGGCGCCCATGACGAGGCTGGCGACGACGCCGCCCGTGACGAGCGCCCGCCGGATCACCAGCTTCACGGTCGGCTTCATCGGGTCGTGACCTCCTGCTGCGGGACGCGGGCGCCGGGCGGCGCCGCGAGCGAGGCGGAGAACGTCGGGCGCACCTTCCGGGCGACCCAGTAGCGATGGGCTCCGGCGAAGAGCACGAGGACACCGGTCGGGACGTAGAGCGGGAGGAGGGCCATCGAGTCGGTCCCGGCCAGCAGGCCGTGGAGCCAGCCGGCGACCCAGGCGAGGGCCGCGAAGCGATGGAGCCTGAGCCAGAGGCCCGGCGGAAGGAGCTTCGTCCAGCGGGCGGAGATGCCCGAGACCAGCGCCGCGTACAGGCCGAGGCTGCCGAGCGCCACGGGGGCGCTCCGGTACGAGGACAGGCCCGGCACGAACGTCCCGCCGAGGCCCACCCCGGCATATGGGTCGAGCACCAGGCTGACGACGTGCGCGCCGACGAACGCGACGATGCACACGAACAGGTTCTCGTGCCACGGGAAGAGTCGTCGCGAGAGCTTCCAGGTCGACTGGTTCGTCGGGTGGGACAGGATCAGCCCGAACATGACGAGCGCGGTGAGCAGCAGGTAGGCGGTGATCCCGGTCGCCCGCCCGGCCAGCCAGAGCCGCATGTCGGCCTGGTAGGCGGAGGTCGCCGGCACGACCTGGTCGGTCGCGAAGACGATGAGCAGGCCGAGCGCGGCAGCGAGGACGAGCCAGGTGGAGCCCTTCAGGCGCATCGGCGCGCCCCGGCCTGGCGGCGCCGCGCGAGGCGGCGGGCGGTGTCGGTCATGCGGATCTCCCGGCGGCGTGCTGCGGCGACAGGCTGGCGCCCGTATCCCACCTGAGGCACCTGAACCGTCGGGGGTTTCACGTCGCGGGGAGCCGGTGGGTGACGAGATCGTCCCGGATGGGCCGGTACGTTCGGCCGCCGTGCCCCGCCCGCCCGCCGCTCGGCGGTCGCGCCCGCCCCGCGCCAATCCCGGTCCGCGCCGACGACGGCGCGAACGTCTACGATTGCCGCCTCATGCGTACGTCAGGCTCGAACCAGCCGCCGATCGTCGAGCCCCCCGACCCTCCGGCCGGTGAGCAGGTCCGCGAACCCGACCCGGTGCACGTCGGGCACATGCACGTCCACGACGTGGACTGCGGGCACCCGCGGATCGTCCACGGCTCGCACGTGGACTACCTCCACGACGAGCACCGCCACGCGGGACACGGCACGCACTACGACGAGCACTGACCAGTCGCCCACGGGCCCCGCTGGCTCGACCGGGTCGCCCCGCCGGCCCCGGCCCGCCACCCCGGGCTCGACCGGCGCTATGGCGCCCGCGGGTCCGTGTCGACGATCTGGGGATGCCCGTGCGCGCGCTCCGCGACGACGAGGCGCCCGGCGTGCTCCAGGTGCGGGTCGTGCAGGACGATCCCGAACGTGTCGAGGAGCCGGTCGGCGGTGAGCACCTCGCGGCCCGGGCCGAGCGCGACGACCCGCCGGGCCAGGAGGAGCACCTGGTCGTACTCGACCGCCTCGGCGATGTCGTGGGTCGCCGTGACGAGCGTGGCCCCGCGCTCCAGCTCGGCGGCGAACGCCCGGAGGTAGCGCTCGCGACCGCCCGCGTCGAGGCCGGCGGTCGGCTCGTCGAGGACGACGAGGTCGGCCCGGCGGGCCAGGACCTGGGCAAGGTAGACGCGCTGCTGCTGGCCGCCGGAGAGCGAACGGAGCGGCTCGCCCGCGAGGGCGTCCACGCCCATCGCCCGCATGGCCTCGGCGACGAGCTCGTGGTCGGCGCTCGACATCCTCCGCAGGAGCCCGAGGTTCGGGAAGCGGCCCATGCGGACCACGTCGATCGCCCGGAGCGGCAGGACGAAGCCCGCGGCGTGGAACTGGCCCAGGTAGGCGATCCGGGCCGGTGCCCCCTTGGGCGGACTGCCCAGGACGCTCAATTCGCCGCCGAGCGCCGGGAGGAGGCCGACGAGCGTCCGGAGGAGCGTCGACTTCCCGGAGCCGTTCGTGCCCACGAGGGCGAGCGAGGTCCTGGCCCGGACGACGAGGTCGATCCCCTCCACGACCGGCCGGCTCTCGTAGCCGACGGCGAGCCCTCGCGCCTCGATGGAAATCGGCCGGCCGGCGCCCGGAACCGGACCGCGCCCGGCGGCGTGCCTGTGCCTGGTCCGCCACGCGACCGGCCCGTTCATTCGACCGCCTCCCGGCGAGGGACCGCGCGCCCGCGGGCGTTGACGACGAGGAAGACGAGGAAGAAGAGGATCGTCGCGACGAGCACGATCGAGGCGCCGGCGGCGAAGTTCAGGTAGTACGAGAGGAGCAGCCCGAGGTAGGCGGAGATGGCGCCGAGCAACGACGCCCACGTCATCATCGCCCCGATCCGGTGGGCGATCAGCGCCCCCGCGCTGGCCGGTGCCAGGAGCATCCCGAAGACGAGGAGGGTCCCGACCGTCTGGAACGAGACGATGACCGTCGTCGCCACGAGCAGGAGCATGAGGGCGTGGTAGCGGCGGGCCGGGAAGCCGGCGACCTCCGCCTGCTCGGCGTCGAAGCAGAGGAGGAGGAAGGGCCGCGCGAAGACCCAGGCGACGAGCCCGACGAAGACCACCGCCGCCGCCTGGACCAGGAGGTCCTCCACGCCGACCCCGAGGATCTCGCCGAAGAGGATCCGGACGAGGTCCCCGCTGAACGAGCTGGAGCGGGAGACGATGACGACGCCGAGCGCGAGCATGCCCACGAAGAGGAGCCCGATCGCGCTGTCCGAGGACAGCCGCGAGCGCTGCGTCACCAGGCTGACGCCTCCGATCATCACGAGCGCCCCGACGGCCGCCCCGACGATGCCGGGCAGGCCGAGGAGGAGGGCTACGGCGACGCCCGGCAGGATGCCGTGGGCGAGCGCGTCCCCGATGAACGCCAGCCCGCGCAGGACGACGAACGTCCCGACGATCGAGCAGGCGATCGAGACGAGCACGCCGGCGACGAGCGCCCGGAGCATGAACTCGTTCTGCAGGAACGGATCGACGAGCGGGCCCAGCCCGGCCTCCCTTCGATGTGCGGCAGGATCGGGAGCGCGCGGCGCGCACCGGCTGCTACCGCAGATTGTCGGCGACCAGGGTTGCCATCTGCAGCATGAACGTGTCGTACGACCCGTCGGCCGGGAGCACGTGGGTCGCGAGCTCGATGACCCGGGCGCCGGTCTCGCGGCCTATCGCCTGCGCGACCTGGGGTGGGGTCCCGAGCTCCGTGAAGACCGCCCCGACGCCGGCGGCCCGGATCTTGTCGGCGAGCGCGGCGAGGTCTGCGGCGGACGCCTCGGCCTGGGTGGTGAGGCTCGGGATAACCGCTCCGATGAGGGTGAACCCGTAGCGTGCCGCGAAGTAGCCCAGCGATTCATGGCCGGTCACGAGCTTCCGCTTCGCCACCGGGACCACCTGCAGGATCGTCCGGACCTGCGCGTCGAGCGCCTCGAGCCGGCCGTCGAGGCCCGCGAGCCGTCCGCCGACGTCGATGCCGAGCTCCGTCTGCAGGGCCGGCGCGAGCGCGTCGACCACCTGCTTCACCGTGAGCGGGTCCATCCACAGGTGGGGATCGGGCGCGCCCTGGGCCTGGTCCGGGTCCGCAGCGCCGGCTCCCTCGCCCGCGCCGACGGTTCGCACCGTGACGTGGTCGGCGGCGACGAACCGCCGCACGCCGGCCTGCGCGGCCTGCTCGAACGCGTTGGCCATTCCGCCCTCCAGGTTCAGGCCGTTCTCGACGAGCAGGTCCGCCTTCGTGACCGCCTCGATGTCCTTCGCCGACGGCTCCCACTCGTGGGGGTCGGCCCCGTTGGGCATGAGCACGACGACGTTGGCCGCGTCGCCCACGAGGTCTCGGACGACGGCCCCGAGCACGGAGTAGGTCACCACGATCGTCTTCCGCGAAGAGGCCGGGCTCGCACCGTCGCTGCCGCCCCCGCAGGCGCCCACGGCGAGCGCCGACGCGAGGATGGCCGCGAAGAGATCGAGTCTCATGTGCACCCGCGAGGTCGCCGCCCGTTCTCCCCGGCGGCGCATCACCGGTCCTCGGCGAGCTGGCATTCGGGGCACAGCCCGAACAGCTCCAGGTGGTGCTCGTCGACCCGGAAGCCGGTCAAGCGGGTCACGGACCGGGCGAGCGTCCCCACGCCGATGTCGCCGATCTCCGCCGTCCGCCCGCATCTCGCGCAGATGACGTGGTGGTGATGGGCCGGGATGCACGTGACGTACGCGTGGTCACCGGAGGGCAGGTCGACGCGCTCGACGGCGCCCAGGCCGGCGAGCAGCTCGATCGAGCGGAAGACCGTCGCCCGGCCGATGCCGAGCCGTCGCACCCGCGCGTCGGCGACGAGGTCGGCGGCGGTGAACGTGCCCTCGCGGGCGACGATGAGCTCCGCCACGGCGCGCCGCGGGCCGGTCAGCCGCTGCCCGGCGCGCTCGAGGGTGTCGACGATCGGGTTCGGAACGGCCATGCTCGTCATGATACCAGATCTCATCTTACGGCTCCGCCGGCAGCCAGCTCGGCCGGAGTCCAGTGAAGACGCCAGGCTCGGCACGCGCCCCCCCCGCCGTCCATGCCCAGGGAGACCCGACATGACGACCGAGACCACCGCCGACGTGGGCGGGGACCTGCAGCTCCCGAGCAGTGACACGTACCCCGACCCGCGCTTCTACGAGAAGTCCGTCGCCGACCTCCTGGCCGAGCACCGGCCGTTCGTCCCGGCGTTCTACTCGGCCGCCTTCTGGCCCACGCCGGTTTGCGGGCGGTTCCTGCGCAACCTCAAGCTCATCGCGAGCGAGTTCCCCGACGTCAGGTTCGTCCACGTCGAGCCGTACGTCATGCAGAACCTGGGCGGCCGGGTCCAGCCCGCGACCTGCGAAGGGAAGCTCCAGTGGGCGCCGTGGAGCGTCGCCTGCGGCATCTCGCGCGAGCCCCAGGGTGTTCGTCGTGGACGGCCAGGGCCGGGTCAGCGCGAGCTACGAGCTCATTGTCGGGGCGGACGAGCTCCGGGCGGCCATCCGCTCGGTGAGCGGCGGGTAGGCCGGGCCCCGGATCGGGATCGCCGCCGGGTCCCTCTCGGTCGCACACAGGGTACGTTGAGAACGCAATTCAAGCGCACTTGACCGGGTGCCCGACCGTGGGCTAGATTCCGGCCGGCCCGCCCGGTGCGGTGCTCCCCCGCGTCCCCATCCGAGGAGCCCGCCACATGCTTGATCCCGGCGCCCTGGCGAGTGGCCTGCTGACCGGCCTCCGCGAAGGCGTCGAGGCCGCCCTCATCGTCGGCATCCTGTGCGCGTACCTGGCGAGGACCGGCGGCACCCGGCACTTCCCGAAGGTCTGGGCGGGCACGACCGCGGCGGCCGTGGTGAGCGTCGTGGTCGGGGTCGTGCTCTTCGTCACGGTCGGCGCCCTGCCGGAGCCGTACGAGCAGGTCTTCGAGGGCTCGGCGATGCTCCTCGCGGCGGCCGTCGTCACCTGGATGCTCTTCTGGATGCGCCGCCAGGCGGCGGGCGTCCGGGGTCAGCTGCAGCGGGCGATCGATCGCGTCCTCAGCGACGGGACGGCCTGGGGCCTCGCACTCCTCGCCTTCACGGCGGTCATCCGGGAGGGTCTCGAGACGTCGCTGTTCCTGGCTGGGCAGGCCCGCGCGGCGACCGCCGCGGGCGACGCCGGCGCCGCGAGCGTCCTTGCCGGTGCGTTCGCCGGCCTCGCGATCGCCGGGGCGATCGGGTTCGCCATCTACCGTGGCAGCCGCGCCCTCGACATCGCGCGGTTCTTCCGCTGGACGGGCGTCCTCCTCGTGTTCATCGCCGCGGGGCTCCTCTCCCACGCGGTTCACGAGCTGGTGGAGATCGGCTGGATCGGCCTGGGGACGCAGACCGCGTTCGACGTCTCCGCCGTGCTCCCGGACGACGCCGCGATCGGCCTCTTCCTCCGGGCGCTCTTCGGCTACACGTCCTCTCCGGAGATCGTCACGCTCGCCGCCTGGGCGACCTACGTCATCGTCGTGCTGGCCCTCTACCTCCGCCCGCCCGCGCCGCGCCCGATCTCCGCGCAGCCTGGCGAACCAGGGGCCGCGCGCGCCTGACCCACCGCCCATCGCCGACCGGACCGGCCGCCGGCGCCGGGTGAGCCGGCCCGGGCGCGACCGGTTCGCCGGACCGCACCCGCGCCCGACGCGTCCTGCCACCCGAACGGGTACCCTGACGCGGCGTCCACCGACCGGAGACCACGAGAAGCATGCCGAACGAAGCGCGCCGCCCAACCAGCGGCGACCCCCTCCCATCCCGCCGCGCCCGCCGGGCCGCGTCCCGCCAGGCCACCTCCCGCCGGGACCCCCGCCTCGATGCCGCGAAGACGGCCGCGCCCCCGCCGGCCTGGCGCTCGCCGTTCATGCTCATGACGATCGCCGCGATCGTCATCGGCCTCGGCGTCATCGTCATGGCGTCCGGCGGGCTCGGGGGAAGCTCGCTCGGCGCGATCGTCGACCCGCCCGCCGACCGCCTCACGCCCACGAACCTCGTGGATCCCGCGAACGCGAGGGCGCTCGGGCCGGCGGATGCGAAGATCCAGATCGTCGTCTGGTCCGACTTCCAGTGCCCGGCCTGCGGGATCCTCGCCCGCGAGGTGGAGCCGGCGCTCGTCAGCGAGTACGTCGCGACCGGGAAGGCCCACCTCACCTACCGGGACTTCGCGTTCCTCGACAACCAGAGCCGGGCAAAGGAATCGCAGAACGCGGCGGCCGCCGCGCGCTGCGCCACCGCCCAGGGGAAGTTCTGGCCGTTCCACGACTACCTGTTCTGGAACCAGCACGGCGAGAATGAGGGCGCGTTCACGGACGACCGCCTGCGGACGATCGCGGAGAAGGCCGGCCTGGACCTGGCCACGTACGACGCGTGCTACGCGACCCGGCCGCTGGCCGACGTCGCCGCGGAGAGTGGCGAGGCCGTCAAGGCCGGGGCCACCTTGACGCCGACCCTCCAGATCAACGGGACGCTCTACCCGGGCGCATACCCGATGGGTGACATGCGGACCATCCTCGACAAGATCCTGGCGGGGCCCACTCCGGCACCGTCCGGCTCGCCGGCACCGTCCGCCGGCGGTTCGCCCGCGGCATCGGCGACGCCCGCGCCCTGACCGGTCGTCGGCCGCGACGCCCACCGCCCCCACCCCCCTGGTCCGGAACCGCGGCCGGCGCCCTGAGGGGCAGCGCCCGGATCACGGCGTCGGAAGGGCCTGCGCCGGCATTCCGCGCGACGCGCGATGCTGCCGGCATGGCGCCGGTGCGCGGCGCCCGGTCCGGCCCGCGCGACCGGGTGCCCGGCCGCGGTGCCTCTGCCATCCTCACGCCCACTCGCCACCCGACCCGCCCGGAGGTGCGTGCCCCTCGATCTCTTCCTCCTCCAGATCGGGCACTGGCAGGAGTCTTGGCTCGCCACGCTCGCGGCGGGCGCGTTCGCGGCGTCCATCCTGCTCGTTGCGGAGTCCCCGCAGCGCCGCTCATCATCGATCCACTGGTTCCGCGCGATCACCGGCTCGAACGGCAAGTTCCTGTTCGGGGCGCTCTTCGTGGCCTGGGCGATCGGGGTGGCCGTCCTCGTCCCGATGTTCCCGGACCAGGCGAACTCGCCCTACGGCTCGATCGCCCTCATCGGGCTGTTCGCAGGGTTCTTCATCATGATGGGCTTCCTCTGGAGCGTGATCGGGGAGTAGCCCTCCGCGGAGCGGGCGACCCGGCGGGCCGCCCGGCACCGTCGGGGAGCCGCCCGGGCCGCACGAGCCGCGAGGCCGGGCCGCGGCCCGCCCGCGCCGGCCCCGTCGGCCGCGCTTCCGGGCGATCCAGACCTCCTCGGACGGCCACCGGCGAGTCCATTCGGCCGTGACGTGCGGGTAGGTGGTCGTCGCGCCCTCCGGCGCCCGGAGCTCGACCAGGTCCTGCACCTCGAACCCGGACCGCCGGAGGAGCCGAATCATGTCCCCGTGCCCGAGGTGGAACTCGACCGAATCCTCGTCCGGCCACTCGAAGCGGTGCATCCCGAAGTACGGCCGGACGAGCCGCTCCGTCGCCGGGACGCCGTCCTCGTCGGCGGCGCAGAGCATGAGGAGCGTCGAGTTCCCGAGGAAGACCAGCCTGCCGCCCGGCCGCAGGAGGCGGGCGGCCTCCGGGATCCAGCGGTACGGGTCGCACCAGATCGCGGCGCAGTACTCGATCGCGGCGCCGTACTCGGAGATCGCCGGGTCGAAGCTCGCGTCCGGCAGGGGGGCCTCCTCGGCGTTCCCGAAGATGAGCGGGAACTCCAGCCCGAACTCGGCCTGGAACCGGCGGGCGTTCTGCAGCTGCTTCGGCGAGCTGTCGATCCCGACCGGCCGGGCCCCGCGGCGGGCGAGCCACGCGGAGACGTAGGCCGTCCCGCACCCGAGCTCGATCACGTCGAGGGCGTCGACGTCGGGCAGGATCCGCGCCGCCGACTCGGGGATGCCCCAGATCCCCCACGACGGCTCCGCGGCGGCCCAGCTGCGACGGCCGGGCGCCTCGTACTCGGCCGACATCGCGTCCCACGCGGCGCGATTGCGGAGGACGTGGTCGGGGGAATCGTGCCCGGTCATGACCGGAGGGCAGCCCGGCCCGGGGCGGCCCCGGGCCGGGCGGAGCGCGCCCCGGCTGCGTTCGACCGCGGGAGGGAGCCGTCCACAGGGAGGGAGCCGGGATCTGGACCTGCGGTCGACGGCCGGGTATGATCGCCTCGCTATTCAGAGTGCATAGGGTTTATGCGTCGGGGCGCGCGAGGTGGTGGTCCCGGGACCGGCCCGCCGGTCGCGGGCCGCCGCCGCCGGTCGCGGGCCGCCGCCGCCGGTCGCGGGCCGCAGCCGCGCCAGCATGGAGCGAGCCAGCCGATGTCCGTCCAGGAGCCGACCGGGGCCGCCGTCGCGGCGCCCGGGGAGCAGCCGTTCGTCAACCTGCGCGATCCGGCCCGCCGGCTCGGGCCGGACGGGCAGCCCGCCGTCAGCCGCCGCGCGCCGATCTGGGCCGACGTCCCGGACGAGAAGTGGAACGACTGGCGCTGGCAGCTCAGCAACCGCGTGAACGACCTCGGCGAGATCGAGCGGATCCTCAACCTCACCGACGAGGAGCGCGAGGGCTTCTCGGCCCCGGACAAGTTCCGGGTCGACATCACGCCGTACTTCGCCAGCCTCATCGACCCGCACGACCCGGACGACCCGATCCGCCGCCAGGTCATCCCGCTCGGCCGCGAGCTCCAGGCGTTCACCGGGATGATGGAGGACTCGCTCGCGGAGGACCGCCACTCCCCGGTGCCGGGCCTGGTCCACCGCTATCCCGACCGGGTCCTCATGCTCGTCACCACCCAGTGCGCCAGCTACTGCCGGTACTGCACGCGGGCCCGGATCGTCGGCGACGCCGGCCAGAACTTCAACCGGCGCGAACACCAGGCCCAGCTCGACTACATCCGCCGGACCCCGCAGATCCGCGACGTCCTCATCTCCGGCGGCGACGGCCTCACGCTCGCCCCGAAGCTCCTCGAGTCGGTCCTGCGCGGCCTCCGCGAGATCCCCCACGTGGAGATCGTCCGGATCGGGAGCCGCGTCCCGGTCTTCCTCCCGCAGCGGATCGACGACGAGCTGTGCGAGATGCTCGCCAGGTACCACCCGATCTGGCTGAACATCCACGTCAACCACCCGAACGAGATCACCCCGGAGCTCGCCCGGGCCTGCGACCGTCTCGCCCGGGCGGGGGTGCCGCTGGGCAACCAGTCGGTCCTCCTCGCCGGCGTGAACGACTGCGTGCACATCCAGCGCGAGCTCGTCCAGCGGCTCGTGGAGATCCGGGTCCGGCCGTACTACCTCTACCAGTGCGACCTCGTCGAGGGCGCGGGGCACTTCCGGACGCCGGTGGGCAAGGGCCTCGAGATCATGGAGGGCCTGCGCGGCCACACCTCCGGCTACGCGGTCCCACAGTACATCGTCGACGCCCCCGGCGGCGGCGGGAAGATCCCGGTCATGCCGAACTACCTCATCAGCTACTCGGACCACAAGGTCGTGCTCCGCAACTACGAGGGCTACATCACCACGTACGAGGAGCCGACGGAGTACACGCCGCACGACCGGGCGCGCTGCCCGTACTGCCGGAACCCTCGCCCGGAGCCGGGCCAGGAGGGCCTCACCGCGCTCCTCGACGGGCGCCGGATGTGGATCGAGCCGGCCGGCTTCGTAGAGACGCACGCCCGCGGGACCGCCGAGGCGCACCGTCTGCAGGATCCCTCGAAGTGGGTGCCCTACGGCGTCGGCGCGATCGAGGGGCAGGTCGGCCAGCCGCTGCAGGTCCTGGAGCCGGGCGCCCCCGCGGGGGCGCCCGGCGTCGCCGCCGCTCCTGCGTACGGTCCCGGCGAGGAGCCGCGCCCGGCCGAGGGGCAGCCCACCGCCACGGCGAACCACGAGCTCCTGTAGCGGGGGCTACGGGACGAGGCGGTAGAAGCGCCAGCCCGGGTCCTGGATCGGGAGGATCTCGACGTCGGCGAACCCCGCCTCGCGGGCGTATGCGGCCAGCGTCGCCGGGCGCATCACGGCTCCCGTGGCCGCCGTCCCTTCGATCCCCATCGCGGCGGGCAGGCAGTCGACGACGCTCCACCCGTAGGCGATCCGATCGATCCGCCCGGCCGGGGCCGTGAAGTCGTCGGCGACCCGCTCGTCGACGACCAGGCACGTGCCGCCCGGGGCGAGCGAACGGCGGCAGGTCGCGAGAACCGCCACGGGATGCGTCATGTCGTGGACGGTCTCGAAGAGCGTCACCAAGTCGAACGCCCGCCCGGCCTCCAGATCCGCCCCGTCGCCCACGGCGAACCGGACCCGGTCGGCCAGGCTCGCTGCCTCGGCGTGCCCGCGCGCAAGCGCGATCGACCGCTCATCGGTATCCACTCCGTCGACCCGGACGAGCGGGTAGGCCGTCGCGATGGCGATGCTCGACCAGCCGGCCCCGCATCCGACGTCGAGGACGCGGGCGGGCGGGGAGGTTCGCAGGCGGGCGTCGACCACCGGCACGGACGCGAGCCAGCCGGCAAGGAGGTGCCGGAACAGCGGTCGGTTCGCCTCGCCGACGCCGTCCGCCGCGTCGAGCCCGGCGAGGGCATCCGACCCGGTCGGCGTCGCGATCCGCGTCGCGTCGGGGAGGTCGGGGAGTGTGGCGACCGCTGCCACGAGCCCTCGGAGCCCGCCGGCTGCGTAGTGCGGGCTGTCGCGGGCGGCGAGAACCTCCGCGTGCCCTCGCGGGAGGCCGAACAGGCGCTCGCCCGGCTCGGCTTCCGGGTTGGGGCACGCGAGGATCCCGGTCGCGGCCTGCTGTTCGCACCATTCGCGGACGAAGCGCTCGCGGG
>Ga0315281_10011382_pt1 | contig 12187 bp, 6 predicted proteins | sample YL17G07_0_MG_FD_204540 | JGI IMG/M metagenome (GOLD analysis project Ga0315281, IMG submission 204540) | Sediment microbial communities from Yellowstone Lake, YNP, Wyoming, USA - YL17G07_0 | ecosystem: Environmental > Aquatic > Freshwater > Lake > Sediment | place: USA: Wyoming | collected... | reverse complement strand
CGTGATGTGGTTTGATGCGGGTGCGGCGCTGCAGGTGGCCGACGACACCGGCGCCTCCGTGCTGCGCCAGGCGTTCGAGACCGTGCCGGGACTCGGCGCGCTGGTCATCGAGCACGACCTCGCGCCGTCCACCAACGATGCACTGATGGTGTTCGCGTGCGAGATCGTGCTGGAGGCGCTGGTGGCGCGGCGGAAGATTTCGCGGAACGACCGCGGACGGTACGGGCGGGCGGCGAACGAATCGCAGCGCCGCCGCCGCGCTGAGGAGCCGCCGGACGACATGACGGCGTAGGGGCCGAGGGGCGGGACCTCCGCCCGGCGTTTCACGGCGTGGGCTACACGTGGACTCCGTAGTCCGTCTTGGCCACGTGACGCGTAATGTCCGGAGTTCAGACATTCGCGTTCTGCTCAACCGACTTCTGCGAAATCCGTACATCATTGATCGACCTGGAGATCCGCGAGAATCCGACGGTGCCTCGTGATAGGCCACAGCTAGCCGCGCCTGAAACCGGTTCGTACATTGGGCCGGAATGCAAACGCTCGATCAACGCCGAGAGTCGCTCGCGAACCGATACGATTTCGATCGCGAGATCGGGCGCGGCGGCAGGTAGTCCGCAGGTGACGATCACGCCATGACGATCCGCGGAAAAGTCCTTGCGCTGTTCTTCCTGTTCGCTGTTGCTCCGCTGCTCGCATTGGGTGTGTTCTCGTACGTGCGCTCCGTCGGTGCGCTGCAGGAGTTGGTACGAACCCAGACGACCCTGATTGCGTCCCGAGCGGCTGCGGAGTTGGCGGCGCGATACGCGTCGGAACAGGCGAACCTCGGCCTGCTCGCCGACAACGTGGAGACGGAGCGGGTTCTACGCGCTGGAGCATCCGGAGTTGGCGCCGCGCGTGCCAAGGCGCAACCGTACCTATTGGACGTGTGGCGGGAGATTGGGCGCGACTTCAACTGGGCTTCGGTACGCGACAGTGCCGGCGTCGAGGTCCTCCGTCTGGGAACTGCGGTCGGCGACGCGGATCCGTTGCGCGGCTTCATCGAAACGCGCGAGGTGAGAGAGCCGCGCACCGGCCGGTTGCTTGGAACGGTGCAGGTGGCCCTTCGCCTTGACTCGCTGCTACCCCGTGCTGCGCTCGACGCACGCCTCGGCCGCCGCGGCAGCGCCCTGGTCATCGATCGCGCCGGCGACAGTGTGCTGTTCGAGGCGCGTGGCGAGAACATGCCGGTCGACGGCACGTCACGCGAAGTCCTTGCCGCCTGGAGGCGCTGGTCGGCTGGCGCGACGAGTCGAGGCGACACCACTGGCAGCTTCACCGCCGGCGACTCGGTGACGACGGCGATTGCGGGCGTGGTGAACATGGCCGGTCCCGGCTTCTCGATCATCTCGCTGGCCGCGCTGGACGAGTTTTCACCCGCCTTCGTTCGCATCGGCCGAGCGAGCCTGTTCATGGTTGTCGTCGTGGCCCTGGCCGCTGCGATCGCCTTCTTTCTCGCGCTCTGGCGGGTCACGCGTTCGCTTTCGGTGCTCACGCTCGCGGCGACCGAAGTGGGGCGCGGCAATCTCCGGCCGGCACTGCCCGCGGTCGGCAACGACGAGGTTGGGGTACTGACCCGCGAGTTCGGCCGGATGACGGCGCGCGTACAAACCATGATGACGGAAATCGAGCACAGCCGGCAACTGGCCGCGGTGGGCGAGTTCGCATCGGACATCTCTCATGAGATTCGCAACCCGCTCACCGCGATCAAGCTCAACCTCCAGAAAGTGGAGCGGGCGGCAACGCAGCGGCAGATGCCCGAAGAGCTCGTGCGCGCCGTCGAGCTGTCGCTGCGCGGCGTGGAGCGACTCGACCGCGTGGTGCGCGGCGTGCTCCGACTTGGTCGCGGGCGTTCGGTCGAACGTAATCCGGTGTCGCTGACGGAAGCGCTGGACGCCGCGCTCGACTCGGCGCGTCCTGAGCTGGAGCGCCGGGCGATCACCGTCGCTCGAACAACGGGCGGCCCTGACGCAGTGGTGGCCGGCGATCGCGCTCTGCTCGAAGGCGTGTTTGTCAATCTCGTCACCAACGCGGCCGACGCGATGCCGCACGGCGGGACGCTGTCGGTGGCGCTTGAAGCGGACGATGCAACAGGATGGGCGCGCGTACGCATCGAGGATGACGGACCGGGTGTGGCAGAGGCCGATCGTGCGCGCATTTTCTCGCCGTTCCACACGACGAAGCCCGATGGGACAGGTCTCGGACTGTCGCTCGCACAACGCACCGTCGAGGAACTCAACGGGCGCATCCTCGTAACTACGCGGCGCGACGGCGCGACGGGCGCCGCGTTCGTCGTTGAGCTACCCACATGAGCCGCCGCATCCTCGTGGTTGATGACGACACGCTCATTCGCGAGACGCTTGAGAACCACTTCCGCTCGTCTGGCGCGCAGGTGGCGGTTGCCGACAGCGCCGAGGCCGCGCTCGCCCAGCTCACCGCGTTCGCGCCGGGACTGATGATCACCGACGTGCGAATGTCGGGAATGGACGGGATTGCCTTGCTCGCGCTGGCCCGCGAGCGCGCGCCGGATGTGGACGTCATCGTCATGACCGCGTTCCAGGACATGCGCACGGCGCTGTCAGCGATGAAGGCCGGTGCGTACGAGTATCTGGTGAAGCCGCTCGATCTCGACCGGATCGACGCCGTGGTGGAGCGCTGCTTTCGTGAGCGTTCGCTCCGACGCCGCGCCGGCCACCTTTCCGCCGAGGCAGCGGAGGGCCACACGCTCGACCAGCTGGTGGGCGCCGACCCGCAAATGATCGAGATCTACAAGCGGATCGGCATGCTGGTCCGGGTACGGACCCCGGTGTTGGTGCGCGGCGACACGGGCACAGGCAAGGAGCTGATCGCGCGAGCGATTCATTTCAACTCGGCCGATGCCGACGAACCGTTCGTGGCGGTGAACTGCACGGCCATTCCCGAGTCGCTGCTGGAGTCCGAGCTGTTCGGTCACACACGCGGCGCGTTCACGGGCGCCGTCGCAGACCGCAAGGGACGATTCGAACTTGCCGGGCGCGGTACGGTGTTCCTCGACGAAATCGGCGACACGACCCCGGCGTTCCAGGCCAAGCTGCTTCGCGTGCTTCAGGAGCAGGAGTTCTACCCCGTGGGCGCCGAGGTGGCGCGTCGATGCGAGGCGCGGATCATCGCGGCCACGCATCGACCGCTGGAGCAGCTCGTGGCGGACGGCCAGTTTCGCGAAGATCTCTACTTTCGGCTGCGCGTCGTCGAAATCACGGTGCCGCCGTTGCGCGAGCGCTCTGCGGACGTGCCCGCGCTTGCCGAGCATCTCTTGCGTATCGCGGCGCGTGACGCACATCGTCCGCCACTCCGCTTCTCGGATGGCGCATTGCGACGCCTACGCGCCCACACCTGGCCGGGCAACGTGCGAGAACTGGAAAACGCCGTGCGCCGCGCCGTGGTCGTCGCGCCCGGGAGAATCATCGAGGAGGAGGATCTCGCGCTGGACGCCGCGTCGTCCCCCGGGGCAGAGCGCGCCACGCCATCAGCGAACGTGGATCGCACGCTCGCCGCAGTGGAGCGTGCGCATCTCGAGCAGGTGTTGCGTGAGTGCGGCGGCAACAAGCGCCGCGCGAGTCGTGCACTCGGATTGACGCGGCCCCGACTGGACCGGTTGCTCGAGCGGCACGGCATCCGTGTAACGGTTACCGATCCGGAGCAGTAACAAAACGTAGCCGCGCGGTCGCACCGGCGTCGGGAGCGATCGAAGCAACCCGTTGTGACGTATCGGCTTGTCCGCTGACTACGGCTTGGTACGCACAGTGCATTGAATGGGGCAATCCGGTGTCATCTTCGCTGCCCCAGGAGATCATGATGCTACACCATTTGCCGTCAGTTGCCAGAACCGTTTTCGTCGTCGCACTGCTCTCCGGGGTGGCGCAGGGACAGCGTGGCGCGTCCGCCGCTCCGGCGTTCGCCACGGCAGTTCTCAGGAGCGACAGCATCGACGCGAGTGTTGCGGCGACATCACCAGATGGGCGCTGGATCATGTTCACCGGGGTTGTGCGACGGCGAATGCCCGTGTGGATCATGTCCGCGGCAGGCGGCACACCGCATCGCCTCACGAGCGGCGCTGGCGATGCCTGGTCGCCGACGTGGTTCCCGTCGTCCGACCGCATCGCCTACATCGCACTGCCGAGTGGCATCATCATGACTCAGGCGATCGACGCGAGTACAGGTGGGGCGAAGGGCGCGCCGCAGCGGGTCACGTTGGACGACGCAATAGATGTGGGCGTGTCGCCAGATGGGTTGCTCATCGCTTATACCACTGTCGTGCGGTCTGACGGAAAGCATCGCCTTCAGGTGGTGCCGGCGCGCGGCGGGCCGGTGAAAGTGGTCTATAGCGGCTCGCGACTCATGCGGAAGCCGCGCTTCGCATCTGATGGACAGTCCATATACGTCACCTTCGTGGGGTTCGACAAGAAGCCGAGCCAATTGGTCCGAGTTCCAGTCGGCGGAGGCGCGGCGACGGTCGTATTCGAAAGCCTCTCCGAGGCGACCAGAGGGATCGAGATGATCGGCACTGATGTTGTGCTGCTCGTCGGGCGCACTCGCCTCATCGGCGTGACCCTGGGCGGCGACACGCTGTGGTCGATGCCCAGACCGGCGGCGTCCGGGATGCTGCCGGGGTTCACCGCGGACGGCAAGTCGATGCTGCTGCCGACGTCGGAAACGGGCGCCCGGATCCGACTCGTGCCGGTGGCGGGCGGTGGGTCACGCGACATCACCCCGGGCGACACGTATGACTATCCGGCTGGCTGGTCGGCCGACGGGCAACGGATATTTGTCGCAAGCGACAAGCATGGTCTGCACTCGATGAGCGTCGACGGAAAGCATAGTGAGTTCATCCCGTTCCCCGCCGATAGCCAGCAGAGCGGCCCGGCGCTCATAATCGGGGACGGACGCTTCTGGGCGTTTCCGCGCTTGCGCGCAGTGTCTGACGGGTACCTCTCCGTCTACGACACAAAGACACGCGCGCTGAATGTCGTTGCGCGTTCGGCGGATCTGCGGGAGGTCGTCGGCCCGGGTGGCTACTGGACCAGCGCGCCGGCGCTGTACTATCTCGACCGCGGCGCCAATGGGATGGAGTTGCGGAGCCTGGGCGGAGACGGGCAGCTCCGCACCGTGCGGCGCCTGTCGTTCGACCTGCCGGCCGACGCAATTGTCTCCGTTGCCAACGATCGGCTCGCGTACTGGGTCAAGTCGGCCGATTCGGCGGTGCTGTATGTCGCCGATCATGACCGCGCGCCAAAGCGCGTCTACGCGTTCCAAGGCAGCGTCTCGTACGCGGCGCTGTCATTCGATGGATCGGCGCTCGCGGCGACCACACGCACGGGACCGGCGAGCGGCAGCACATTCTACAGCGTGATGATGCTCGCCATCACGCCTTCCGGCGCTCTCGCGGGCGTTCCCCAGTCGATCACGACGAGCGCCGTGTGGGACCTCATGTGGCTCCGCGATAATCGCTCGTTGCTCGCGCTGGAGAACATCGACAACGCCCTCACCACCCGCGTCGTCAAATTCACGATGAATGCCGCCCGATCGGTGATCGTGACGGCGGGCGAGCCGGTGACCTTTTGGAATCAGTATCCATCACCGGACGGCCGGTGGACGGCCATACCGGTCGAGAAGGCACGGGGCGGAACGATCTGGCGAATCGATCTGGAGGCCGCGGCGAAGGCGTGGCAGGCGAGGCCGCGGAAGTAAGGGGTCGTGCCCGTGACAACTCCGTGACACACTGTTCACGGAATCCAGACGTCGGTCATCGCACGGCGTGACAAGCGTGTTCGACGGCACGCACATCTTCCGCGGACCGTCCGTCAACCGTGCACACCGGCGCTGATCGCGAACCAAGCCGTTCGTCCTGGCGCTTCGGCACTTTCAACCCTTTATCAGCGTTCGCTGTTCGCTGAAATCGATTCAGTTGTTCGGCCTGTCCGGGCCGACGCGCAAAGCCCACGGATCTCCGATCCAGAAGGCGACGGCCGGTCTCTCACTGCACGGGAGCCGACAGCTTTGCCCGCGTTTTATCGCAGACTCCAAGGAGTGGGCAATGCGTCGTCTTGGCCTGTTGACATTCGTGGCTCCATTGCTGGGCGTACTTGCGTGTCGGGATGCCACCTCTCCGCACGGACCTGCGGGCTCGACTGGAACACAACTTGTCGCCGGTCCGCGGGCACACGCCGTAGGCGGCAGTTGGGAGACCAAGGCGCCGATGCCCACCGCACGTAATTACGTGGCCACCGGTGTGATCGCCGGCAAGCTCTACGTGGCCACCGGGAGCAACACGACCGCGCTTGAAGTCTACGATCCAGCCTCGAACAGCTGGACCACCAGGGCTCCCATACCGACCAATCGAGCGTTGGCGTCCGCGGACGTGATCGACGGCAAACTGTATGTCGTGGGCGGCTGCATTAACTCTGATTGCAATTCGTCGCCAACAAACAGACTCGAGATGTATGACCCGGCCACCAACAGCTGGACCACCAAGACCTCGATGCCAACGGCCCGCGCGGCCATGACTGCTGGCGTGATCGCAGGCAAGCTGTATGTGGTTGGGGGATTTCGATTCTGTTCTGGCTCGTGTCCCATCATCAACACGCTCGAAGTTTATGATCCAGTCACAAACAGCTGGACGACGAAGGCTCCCATGCCGACGGCACGGGCGCAGATGGGTGGTGCGGTTATCGACGGGAAGTTGTACGTCATCGGCGGTACCACGAATGGAACCGCTCCAGGGCGGCTTGCTACGCTCGAAGTCTATGATCCCTCCACGAACGCGTGGACAACGAAGGCTTCGATGCCGACCTCTCGATTGGGTCTCGGCGCAGCCGAAGTGAACAGCGTCCTTTACGCCGTCGGCGGCTACAACGGCGCCGTGCTGGACATCGCCGAGGCATACAACGCAGCCACTGATAGCTGGACAACTGTCGCTCCGAGCCCCACCGCTCGCAGTGACGCCAAGCCACAGGGGATCAACGGGGTCCTGTATGTCACGGGAGGAAGTACTTCGAACGCGACGCTTGAGGCGTTCACGCCGGACGCACCGGTCCTCCCGCCGCTGGTGATCCCGTCAACGACCGCGCAGGTAAGCGCCGGGGGATACCACACCTGTGCGCTCAAGATGGATGGAAACGTGGTCTGCTGGGGATACTGGGCCCAAGGCCAATCGACCGTGCCGGCCGGGATCACGTCGGTGGCCCAGGTGAGCGGCGGCGGCTATCGCAACTGTGCGCTCAAGACAGATGGGACGGTGGTCTGCTGGGGAGACAACGGTAATGCCGCGGCGCCGGCCGGGCTCGCCTCGGTCGTACAAGTGAGCGCGGGCTACTATCACAACTGTGCCCTAAAGACAGATAGAACGGTCGTCTGTTGGGGAAGCAACTATTACGGCGAGACAACCATACCGAGTGGGCTCGCCCCGGCACTACAGGTTAGCGCCGATCTCAATCACACATGCGCACTCAAGGTGGATAGGACGGTGGTCTGCTGGGGAGACAACAGTAACGGACAGGCTACAGTGCCGAGCGGGCTCGTCTCGGTCGAACAGGTAAGCGCCGGCGCCTTCCACAACTGCGCGCTCAAGACAGATGGGTTCGTGGTCTGTTGGGGGGGATATGGTAACAACTACCACGGTGAGGCGACCGTGCCGACCGGGCTCGCCTCGGTTACACAGGTGAGCGCCGGTGGCACGCATACCTGCGCGCTCAAGAGCGACGAGACGATGGTCTGCTGGGGGGACAATTATTATGGCCAGACGACGGTACCGAGCGGGCTCGCCTCGATCGCAGAGGTGAGCGCGGGCTTTCAGCACACATGCGTGCGCAAGACCGATGGGACGGTTGTCTGTTGGGGCTACGGCGGGCTAGGTCAAATATCCGTGCCGGCCGGCCTCAACCTCGGCAGCCTCTCCGTCGCGCAATCCATAAGCTTCACGTCGAGTGCGCCGATCGCCGCGCTTGCCGGCGGCACCTATACGGTCGCCGCGACCGGCGGAGCCTCCGGGAATGCGGTCACCTTCACTTCTCTCACGCCCGCCGTCTGCACCGTCGCCGGCAGCACACTAAGCCTGATCGCCGTGGGCACGTGCACGATCGCTGCAGACCAAGCCGCCGGAACCGGCTATCTGGCCGCGCCGCAGGTGACGCAGACGTTCACAGTATCCGGCACGCAGACTATCTCGTTCATCTCGACACCTCCTTCTCCGGCGCGATTTGGCGGTAGCTATTCGCCGGTGGCGAGCGGCGGAGCATCCGCGAACGCGGTTGCGTTCACCACCAACACAACATCGGTGTGCACCATCGCGAGCGGCGTGGTTGCTTTCGTTGGGACCGGCAGCTGCATGGTTGCAGCGAACCAGGCGGCAGGCGGGAATTATCTGGCCGCACCAGAGCGGACGCAGACATTCACCGTGAGTGCCGCAACAACGAACACGACAGTTTCGGCGACCCCGACAAGCGTGGAGTACAACCACACTGTGTCGCTGAGCGCGACGGTCGCGCCCTCCACCCTCTTGGGTTCTGCCTTGAGCGGCACGGTTCAGTTCAAGATCGATGGACTCAATGCCGGAGCGCCGCAGACACTCTCAGTGAGCGGGACTGCCACGCTCGTCGCTTTTGCGCTCACGCAGTCGGTAGGCAGCCACTCGCTCACGGCCGTGTTCACGAGCACCAATCCGAATTTCGGAAGCTCCACGAGTACTGGAGTCACCTTCTCCGCAGTTGACCTCACACCGCCGGTCACCACCATCAACTCCGCAGTTGACGGGAACGGTGCAGCGATCGCCAGCGGCGGCGCAACGCTCTCCGCTTCGATCGCGTTCGCGTTCACCGGAACCGACGCAGTTGGAGTCGTGGGATTCCAGTGCAGCCTGGACGCTGCACCGTACGTCACCTGCTCCAGTCCTGCGACGTACTCGGTCCTCGCCGTGGGGCCGCACACTTTTGGCGTGAGAGCTCTGGATGCAGCAGGCAACGTCGCGCTTCCGGCGAGTTTTGCCTGGTCAGTCGTCACCCCTGCTCAAGCCACACAAAACCTGATTGGCGCCATCGCCAGCATGGGTTTGCCGGCTTCCGTCGCGAACAGCCTGAGCGCGCCGCTGAACAACTTCAACCCGAACAACCTGACCGCGGCGTGTGGCAAGCTGAACGCCTTCATCAATCAGATAAACGCCAAGATCCAGAACGGACAACTGACGGCGAGCGCTTCCGGACAACTCCTGCAGGCCGCGAACGCGATCAAGGCCGGTCTGGGCTGCGCGTGAGATAGCAGGCACTGGTGTCGGTCTTCTCGATGAAGCGCCGAACGGCCGCCCGTCACGGGCGGCCGCAGCCTTGGCGGACACGCCGGACTATTCTGGCCGGCTGAAGTTCGTGCGTAGGTCAAGGCACTCATCAAGGGCACGCACCTCGCCGCGCCAGCCGGCGTTTGAACGTACCGGCCGACCGGCTGCTGGCATCTGGCGCTGTAATGAAGCCGATCCGCCCACGACGCTCCTCGTGCACGGATGGTGAGGTCAGTTCTCGAATCGAGTCGAACACGGCGGCGAAGTTCCCGTCGTATCGCTGTTCCAACTCGTCGATTCGGCGCGCGAGGTCCTTGTGCGATGCGAGCAGCTCCCGGAGGTGCAAAAACGCCCGCATGATCGCGATGCTGACATCGATTGCCCTTCGGCTATTGAGAACGCTGGACAGCATCGCCACGCCTTGTTCGGTGAACACCCTCGGCGAATACCGGCGGCCGCCGCGCGACTTTGAGGTCACGATCTGTGACCTCAAACTTCCCAGATCCTCGGCGGTAAGCCGAAAGGCAAAATCAACCGGGAAACGAGAAGCATTCCTCGCACCGCCTGATTCAGGACCTTGGTCGCAACCGCATACATTTCCGCCAAGTCGCTGTCGAGCATCACCCGGAGGCCGCGGATCAGATAGATCCGCGTTTCGAGCCGCGCACCGATTCCTTGCGACGCCGGCCCCGTCACCCGCACCTAGAAGATCTGCCCGAACTGGAACCGTACTCGCCACGGCGCCGAGTGGTCCACGGCGCGGGCTGCCATCACACCCACGGCGCCTCCGAAGAACCGGATCCCGGCCGCGACGGAGGATCTGGCCTCGCCGGTGACTGTTGAACCGGAAGCGAGCCGTGCAACGGCGAGGCGCGCCGTTCCACCGGATGCCCCCGTCCATCCGGCTTGCGCCGTCACGCTGAGCGCGGGAGCGAGGGCTGGGAGCCAGAGGCGTGTCGTCACGCGGATGGGCGCCTGCCAGATGTCCAGCCGGCACATCGCCATTCCACGCAGTACCGCCGCCTGGTCACCCGCGAACTCCTTGTACTCGTACCCCGGGAGGTTCTGCGTGCTGCCGAGCTCGAACAACTGCTGCCGAGGTCGATCGGGGCCGAAGAGTGCGCCCGCATCGAAGCGGCTCGCGAATGTCCACCGCCCCGGGTTGGTGCGCGCCGAGAGCCGCAGTTCGGCGCGCTGATAGTTGAGTTGTCCATCGCCGCGGCCATAGCTCACGGTTCCCCCTGCCCCGGGTCGTACGAACTCGGCCGCTACATCCGGGTTCCAGTGGACCGCGAGAGACGTACGCACGTAGCCACCCGGATCGATTGGACGGTTCGGCAGGAATGGTGGTCCGCCAAATGGCCCACGGGTCAGGTGCGCCACCAGCGGGCGGTCGTCGGCATAGCCCAGCTCGGCGCGGGTGAGCAGGCGGCGGTCCGCCGACGTGCGGGTGACCGTGCCATGCGCGTACCACCGGTCCACGTAGTCGAGTTCGTCCACACCGAATAGCGGGCCAATAGCCGAACCCGATGAATCGAAGGCAAAGTTGAAATCGTTCGTATTGTCGAGCGAACGGCCGGCGCGGAGGCCATACGTCCATTTACCGCGATGCACGTCGGCGCTCACGCGGCCCCGCACGGCGGGCTCGTTCCAGGCATAGCCGGCCACGGCGTGCGCGGTGAGTCCTGGCGCGGCATCCCGGGCGCGCACGCCGATTCCGGCGCCGGTGAACAGGCCTTCGACGCGGTTGAAGCGCAACAGGTCGGTCAGTCGCTCGCCCTGAAACGTCCAGACCGGCCCGCCGGTGGCGCGCCACTTGAGCGGCGCGACGTCTGTGAAGTCTTCCGAGTTCACCTGCGCCGTGGCCTCGCCCATCGGCGCACGCCAGTCACGGAACGCGGCCAGCGAGTCGCGCGCGGCGAGCGAGATCCGGTGCGGCTGAGCACGCAATGTGTCGGTACGCGAAAGCTGCGCCGCCTCGGGCGGGGCGATCGCGTAGTCATGGAATCGCGAAACGATCCGGAAGACCGCTTTCGCGTCGCCAATCACGGGCGCCATCGCCTGAAAATCAAAGCGCTGATAGCTCGGCAGCCAGAACTGCTGATTCACCTCGCTGTTCACGAGCTCCACGTACGCGATCGCCTCGATCTTGCTCGTGATCGACAGCAACCTGGTCAGCGTTGGCTCCGGCTTCACCACCGTCTGGAAGGCGCCACGCATCCGCACGACGTGTTTGCGGTCCGCGTCGAGATCGATCTCGCCGGTGAAGATCGTGACACCCGGCTCGAGATCGGCGACGGGCTGGACGTCGAGCTTCACGATCCGGATCTCGCGGTCGCCGACCTTGAGCGCCTCGATGGTGTCACCGCCACTGTAGCGATAGTACTGCTCACGATCGTCGGCGAGCGGGTGTACGGCATAAGTGGTGGTGGTGCGCCCGGCGGCCGCCCGTGCGCGACGGCGCGTGGTGTCGCGTCCGAACAAGATGGCGAGCCGGTTGCCGTACAACGAAGGCACCGTCCAGGCGCTGCGGAAGAAACCCAGTGACGAGAACTGGAAGCCGAGGCTCTGATTGCGGTACCCGGTGACGTGCTGCTCGAACTCGCCCGTGCGGTTCCAGGTGAGTTCGCTCGCCGACTGTTCGATCGAAACCGACGCCTCGTTGCCGGAACCGTTGCGCGACCCGAACGAGATCTCGCTCTCCACTTGGGCGCGGTACGTGCCGAGGCCGGCTGGCACGAGATGGTTGAGCCGCGCGGCGGCGGCCACCAGCTCTCGTACCGCGGGCGAGGAGTACTGCGCGGTATCGCGGGGACTGGCGGCGGCGAGTTGCGCAGCGAGGAGCAG
>Ga0315281_10011381_pt1 | contig 12187 bp, 12 predicted proteins | sample YL17G07_0_MG_FD_204540 | JGI IMG/M metagenome (GOLD analysis project Ga0315281, IMG submission 204540) | Sediment microbial communities from Yellowstone Lake, YNP, Wyoming, USA - YL17G07_0 | ecosystem: Environmental > Aquatic > Freshwater > Lake > Sediment | place: USA: Wyoming | collected... | reverse complement strand
TGCTTAGCTTTCAATTTGAGCATCGGCTAGTGTAATGTGTCATAAATAACTTTATTATATCATTGGGCTTTCGTATCTTGGGTTCATCACGTATACTGGAGGGAACCCATGCAGACCGGACGCCCAAAACAACCGTTAGTTCTTGAAGCGACTGAGCGCACGCAGTTGGAGTCAATCGCGACGTCACGCACGATGCCCCATGCAATCGTGCAACGAGCCAAGGTTATCCTCATGGCGGCCGACGGATCGTCGAACACAGAGATCGGTGAGCGACTGCACTTGAGTAAGCCTTCTGTGGGCAAGTGGCGTCAGAGGTTTCTCGACTTGGGCATCCAGGGATTGCACGAGGAACTTCGTCCGGGTCGCCCACGGACGATTTCTGATGAGCGAGTTGCCACCTTGATTCGCAAAACGCTGAACACAGAGCCCAAGAACGCGACACATTGGTCTGTTCGCAGTATGGCTCAAGCAACTGGCATCTCGTGGTCAACCGTTGGCCGCATCTGGAGAGCCTTTGGGCTTCAACCGCATCGACAACGGCACTTCAAGCTTTCCACGGATCCATTTTTCGTGGAGAAAGTCCGAGACATCGTGGGTCTCTATCTGAACCCTCCGGATGCCGCCTTGGTCCTCTGCGTGGATGAGAAGAGCCAAATTCAGGCCTTAGATCGTACGCAGCCCATGTTGCCTATGGGCCTCGGCTATGTCGAAGGTGTGACCCACGACTATGAGCGTCACGGAACCACGACACTCTTCGCTGCGCTGGACATTGCAACCGGCGAAGTCATCACCACATGTAAACGTAGGCACCGGCATCAAGAGTATTTGAGTTTCCTCAAAACACTTGACACCAATGTTCCCAAGTCACTGGAAGTGCACTTGGTCGTTGATAACTATGCCACTCATAAACATCCGTCGGTGAAGCGTTGGCTCACGACGCATCCGCGCTACCATGTGCACTATACGCCAACATCCGCTTCGTGGCTCAATCAGGTGGAGATTTGGTTCAATCTCATCACCCAGCGGGCCATCCGACGCGGAACGTTCAGCAGTGTCAAAGAACTTATCACCAAGATCGAACGGTATGTGCAACTGTATAACAAACATCCGCATCCCTTCATCTGGACTGCAACCGCTGATTCGATCCTAGCCAAAATTGAACGACTTTGTAAAACTATTTCCGGCACACGACACTAGCACCCGCCGAATAAACCCAATCCACAACCCCCATCATTTTCTTACCAGAAAGGAGTACCACATATGTTGACCCGATTATTTCAGGCAACGCTCGTGGTCGCTCTCGTGTTCTCCCTAGCAGCGTTTGGTCAAGAGGCAAAAAAAGAGGGAGCCAAGCCCCTGAAGTCTTTCACCTGTCCGGATCCATGCTCATTCATGGTGCGCAGCCGTGATGAGAAGGAGGTTGTTGACGCGGTCATCAATCATGCGAAGAAGTACCACAGCATGGCGATGACAGAGGCGGATGTGAAGGCCAAGATTAAGACAGCCCCCGAGAAGAAGAAGTAAGCGGGACCGAAGAGCAGGGCGTCGGATGCTTTGAGGAGCCTCGACATGAGTGTCGGGGCTCTTCTGTTTTCCTACTCACAGCCCCGGAACTCGCTTGCAGAAAACCGCGTCTACCGTGAACAAATCCGGCAACGTGGTGCAGACAGTTTAGCAGCGGTTTGTGGGTGGGCTACGTCTTGAAAGGTGAGCCGAGGTAGTGCCGCAATCGTTTTGCCAGCTCTTCGCCGTTAACGGGTTTCACAAGGAATGCATTCGCGCCGCAGGCTTGAGCATCGGCAGAATCGGCCTGACTGTGGAGGGCGGTAACGATGATGACGGGGAGCTTCTTTATTTTCTCGTTGGCGCGTATGCGGCGGCATGTTTCGAATCCGTTGATCCCGGGCATAATCAAATCGAGGAGGACCAGGTCAGGGACATCTTCCTGGATCTTGTCGAGCGCCTCCTGGCCGTTCGAGGCGGTGGTGAAATCGTAGCCGGCGTTGGTGACATGCCGTTGGAGGACCGCCGTGATGCTTTCCTCATCGTCGACGATAAGAACCTTCTTGCGCCGCTCGGTAACCATAGGAAGACCTCCCTGGTTGGTGGCTCTGGGCGTACGAAGCTACAAAAGAATGGGATGAATGACAACAGTTCAGGAGAAGAAACGCCGTTGAGCACGCTTGCCACCGACGGTCTTGGAGAACCATGGATGGACAGTCGCTGGACGGTGAGGAGCAGGCTTTGGAGGCGGAGGTTTTGCAGTGAGCCTGGTGAAGTTGAGTTCGTGTTCATTCCGGAAGATATGGAGAGAGCCGTCGAGCCACTGGCGGACGATGACATTGGAGCAAGGTGGAGGCAAAGGAGCCTCAGATCGCAGCAGCTGGATAAACTGAGCGTTGAGGGTGGATGGTCCAGTCGTTGTGGACTTGCCGGGTCTCTTGAACGCAGAAGACGTTGTTAAGATTGATGCCAGCAGCAGGACGATGGATGTCGGTAAGACCCTCGGTATGAGCGAAGCGTCGGTTGTGGTCATTGATGAAGAAAGACTCCAGAAGGGGGTTGGCGTCTTCGATGGAGGAGATGTTCTGCTCCCGCAAATACTTGATGAGACGATCTTGATGGGTGCGATTGGATCGTTCGACACGCCCCTTGGCTTGTGGGGAATGAGCATAGATGCAGCGAACACCAAGACGCTCCATAGCTTGGCCGAAAGCGGTTAAATGCTTGGGATTATTGGCGTCGTAATAGATGCTGTGACGGTCGGTATAGACCTCAGCAGGGATGCCGAAGCGTTGGACGTAGTCACGCCAGAAGAGAAGGACATTGGCGGTATCTTCGACGGTGACAAAGCGTATCAAGACACGGCCGGAAGCATCGTCGATAGCGACCAGGAGGCAGCACTTTGGAGCACGCCCTTCGAACCAGTCGTGCTCTGAGCCATCGAACTGGATGAGTGAGCCTATACAATCACGGCGTTGACGCTTCTTGCGATGTGGGCGTTTTTTACGGGAGCCTGACCAGAGGTTTTCGTCGATGAGCCAGCGTGTGGCGGTTTGCCGGGAGATCTTGAGGTCGTGATAGAGCTCGAGCTTCTCAGCAAACAGGGTTGGACCATAGTCTGAGTATTGTTCACGATACAGCCGCATCGCTTTCGTGCGGACCTCGCCAGCGTAGGCAAGGTTCGATGGTCTTCCCCGCAGACGATGGATCAAGCCACGATCGCCCTCCTGCCGATGACGGCGCAAGAGGCGATACACCAGCCCGCTACGCGTTCTGGCGGGTCTGGCGCTCAGTGAGGTGGATGCTCTCGGCTGCTTCGGCAACCATCAGCTCGCCGGCTTCGATCCGGCCAATCACTTTCAGGTGCTCTCGTTCTCGGTAGCTCATGGTCACGGTCTCTGTCATTGCGGGAACCCTTTCGCTGTCTAAGGTTCCCAAGATACTGAGCCGGAGGCTCATGCGCCTCTGGCGCAAAAGACCTGACATTCTTACTGGGCGATTACAGAAGAAAGAATTTCGCTATGTGGTTCAGTAGAGAAACATATGTGGAACAGTTGCATCCGTAGAAGTGGGGGGGACTTGAAACGCAAAAGGGTTTACGTTACGATGGGTTTGTCAACGAACATCGTAGGAGGTAAACCCTATGCGGCATACAGGATGCACAGAGAAACTATCGAAGTATTGTGAGGAAGTCAAACAGTTTGAGCGAGAGCTGGAAGAGCGTCACCGGCAGCAGATGCGACAGGAGATGGGAGAGTATTTGGAGGCCTTGGATCGGAGGGGATCGGAAGAGGTGATCAGACGTGGGGGATATGAGAGTAAAGGGCTGAGGAAGCGGAGGATCTTAACGGGTGTGGGGTTAGTGAAGGTACGGGTGCGGTGTTACCAGAACAGGCGGGGGCATCGGGTCTATCCGTTGCGAGACATATGCGGTATTGGGAATGAGACAGAGCGGGCACGGGAGCGGTGTGTAAGGATGGTGGTGGAGCGATCGTATGGGTGGAGTGCGAAGGTTCTGCGAGAGGAGATGGGGATAGAACTGGGGCGGATGAGGCTGTGGAAGATCGCACAGGAAGAAGGCCGTAGGGTACACCAGGAGTTGGAGGTCCTCCGAAGGCGAGTATTTGAACAGGCCCAGGAGAGTGTAGAAGCGAACGAAAGCAAGCCGGTAGCGATTATTGAGATGGACGGGACGTTGCTGGCGAGCCGCGAGCCCGGAGAAGGGGATGAATATGGCCGGCAGCGGATGGAGGTGAAGTTAGGGGTAATGTTTCGAGGCAGTAAGCAAATAAGCCCGAGACGGCGGAAGACGGTCCAACGGACGGTCTATGCGCGGGTAGCGGATGCCGATGCCTTTGGTGAGCGGTGGTATGTGCACTGTCGAAGGGCTGGATTGCGGAGCGAGGAGAAGGTTCAGGTGATTGCTGATGGGGCTGGGTGGATCAGGACGATCCGGCAGGCGCAGTTCCCTGGCAGCCGCTATACGTTAGATTTGTATCACCTGAAGCGGCGGGCACGCACGGTCTTGTTGGAGCATCAGTATCGATATTTTTGTCGGTTGGTCAAGACAAACCTGATCGAGATGGCCTTGGAGTATCTGGATCGTCTTCGTCCGTCGGATGATTGTCACCGGGAGGCGTTGCAGCAGTTCCGAGACTATCTCCAGCAGAATCGGGAAGGCATTCACTATGGACCAGGCGAGGTGTGGGGATCGGGAGTGATGGAGAAGATGGCAGATGTCGTTGTCGGCAAGCGGATGAAACGCCAGGGCATGATCTGGAGCCGTGCAGGAGCAAATAACCTTCTCGCTCTACGTTCTCAGTATCTCAATGCCATCGCAGCGTGAACCCCCCACAAAAAAGGATGCAACCTTTCGTAACCCGCGGGCTTGCCGTTCATCGTAGGAAGAGGATAGCCACTCCACCCACGGCCACGAATGCACCGACGATGGCCCTCCAGCTCAGGACCTCCTTTTGGATGTACTTGACGAGTGGCAGCATCATGATTGGGACCGTTGCCATCAATGTTGCGGCAATGCCGACTTTCGTATAGCTAATGGCAACGAGGCTCAATGTTACCCCCAGATACGGGCCAAGAAAGGCTCCCAGCAAGGTCAGACCCATCGATTTCCGATCGTTCAAATAGACTTTGAAGGTGTTCTCATAGCGTCCCGCAAGTTTCGCGACGGGGAGGATGACAACAACTGCAGTGGCAATTCGGACGAGTGACGCGACAAACCCATTGATCGCTCCCTCCAGAAAAGCCATCTTGGCGATCACAAGGCCCACACCCTGGCCAACCGACGCGAGAAGAGCGTACAGGATGCCGACGCCAAAGTGGCGCTGCGAATGTCCGAAGGAGTCACGTCGTTCGAGAACAACGATTGACACACCGAAGAGCGTGACGAACATCCCGATCACCCCGAGCCACGAGAGAACCTCTCCAAGAAGGAAATAGGCCAACAATGCACTGATGGCCGGCGCAACCGACGCGATGAGCATCGTGAGACGAGCGCCGATGTATTCATATGACTTGAAGAGAAAGGAGTCACCTAGGACGAGCCCGATAATGCCGCTGAGAGCGAGGTTTCGCAGCTGTGATGAGGAGAGATGTACGTCAATCCCCGCAATCACCACGGTTACAAACAGCAGGAGGCTGGCGAGAATCAAACGGGTCACATTAAGCCGGATGGGTCCAACTCGAACCGTTGCGGCTGAAAATGCGAGTGCGCTGCCCGACCAGCAGCAGGCGGTGAGCAGCGCGCTCAGTTCACCCAGGAGTGGCATGTCGAAGCTGAAATGAATGCGTATGCGATCGCGACGATGAAAAACGCCCTCTGTCGATTCCTTACGTCCCGCCGGTCCCAGAAAACAGAGAATGCAGATTCAACGAACGGGTCTTGGTCTTGCTGGCGAGCGTAACATACGTCCGAGCCAGCGCGTCCTTTCCTGCCCCAAGTACGGTGCTCACCAGACCCAATGCCTCCCCGTACTCGTCGGCTGGGAGGCCTTTCAGGACTCGTTTCCAAATCACTTCTTCCAGCACGTTGAACGCTGTCTGCACCTCCGATAGGTCAAAGCCGGCTGCGAACCGCTCCCTCGCAATGGTCTCTGCGTGTGCGATCATCGGGCCCAGGTTTCGCTCCTTCACGCCACGCACGGTCAGGACATAGAGCGCCTTGAGGCGCTGATGCGTCTGATCTCTACCAGCCTGCTCGTAGCTCTTGAGGTGCGTGCGGCCTACAGCCGCTTCTGCCCCCGTCAAGATTTCACCGGTCGAATCGTGGAGAAGTTGTATCAGATCCATACAGATGCCTTCCTGAAATGCAGACCATAAATCGATCGTGACTACCGGCGATTCCGCTACCGTACCTCAAGATAATCCCTATCCGGCAGCTTCGGGAACGCGGCGTGCGGTTCCGTCTGATACCAAAATGCAACCGAAGCCATGTCGTCTTGCAGCGGCAAGTATCGGCCGTCGGCACGCCAGCCAAGAGCTTGAATCGTCACTTTCAGATCCTTCTCGAATCGAACGGGATCCATGATGTGCCAGCGATACAAGCCGAACCGCTGCTGCGAGTTGTACAGGCCATCGGGGCGAATCACCTGCGCAAGGCCGCTGTAGGGCGAGTTGAAGTCCTGATACTGATGCGTGACCTGGTTTTCGAAGTTGTACGACCCGCAGAAATAGTCCTCGGTTCCCGTGCCACAGATCGTCGGGAATTTGTCATCACCGTCCATGAAGAACTTGATTTCGCCTTCTCCCCACCATCCATTATTGTTGACCCCCCAGGCCAGGTAGGTGCCGACATAGTGTCCCCAGCCTTTGACGCCGTCCAGGATCGTGTACACGGATTTGTACGGCAGGGGATTCACGCGCCGGAACTGAGCGTGGAAATACCCAGCATCTGACGGTACTTCTGTCAGCGCGTAGTCAATCTGATAGTAGAGGGTGATATCGTTCTCGCCAATGTTTTCCATCGTGATCTTGCACGATTTCCGGAACGGCATTTCCCAATAGCAGTTGAAGGCGCTTCCAGGATTGGCCGCTACCGGGAGCGATGATATGTGCGTAATAACTCCCCAGCCATTGCCAAAGAAGTCGCCCACAGGCACTTCAACCGACGGCTCCTTTTCTCCATCCCAGTACATGCGGAAGATCAAGAACCGCCAATGGCCGGTCGGTGTCATCCAGATATGCTGGATCGCGCCGGGCCCGTCAATCTCCGCCATCGTAAAGACCGTTCCTTTTTCAATTTTTACCGATGGGGAGACCTTCCATCCTTGACCCAATCCCCGCGCTGCCTTTTCACCTGTTCCGCTCGTCGCCATGCCCGCCTTCCCTTTTTCGCCGGTGAAGTTCTCAGGTGAGATGGACCGCGTCTTAGCTTTGGAGAGCCGGGAGAGGTTTCCCAGGTTCAAGTTAAGTCCATTGAATGCCGATCCTTGTGCATCGAGTTGGTTCGTCATAACGCCTCCAACGATAAGTAAGCAGACAATTCTGATGAAATGGTTCATAGGAGCTCCTCCATAGAAGTGAGTTGTGGTTCTCACGGTAGGATGTTGCTGCACGAAGGTAGGGGATATGTGCCATATTTTCAAGCCGCCGGTGCAAAAACCATCGCTCACAGTGGTTCTCTATCCAACCGTTCACGAGCACAACCCCGCGTTCCAAGCAGCTTTCGACTCCAACGTTGACCAGGCTGCTCGGAACTGAGATCTTCCTTGGCCTTCGCCCAAAAAAGCTCTACCTTACGATCCGTCATCATCCAACTTCCATCATAGAACGAAAGGTCGCTCGATTGAAAACCCTCACAGGAGCATTCATCATCCTTGTCCCGCTAGCGCTGACTGCTGGTGCTCAACAGAAAGGTCCATTAAAGACTCAGAAAGACAAGGTCAGTTACTCGATTGGATTGAATATTGGAAAGAACTTCAAACAGCAGCTTATAGATGTCGATCTGAATCTTCTCATGCAAGGTATCAAAGATGGGCTCACTGACTCAAAGGCTCTCTTGAGCGACAACGACGTGCGCGAAGTGATGACGACATTTCAGAAAGAGCAGATGGCAAAGATGAGCGAAAACGCCAAGAAAGTTGGTGAGAAGAACAAAAAGGAGGGTGAAGCCTTCCTGGCGGAGAACAAGAAAAAACCGGGTGTGAAAACACTTCCAAGCGGCCTCCAGTACAAGATCCTGAAAGAAGGCACCGGAAGGACGCCGAGGGCGACAGATACGGTCGTTACCCATTATCGCGGCACCCTGATTGATGGAAAAGAATTCGACAGTTCTTACCGTCGCGGTGAGCCGGTAACCTTTCTCGTCAAAGGCGTCATTCCCGGCTGGACCGAGGCATTACAGCTCATGAAAGTGGGATCGAAATGGCAGCTGTTTGTCCCACCCCAACTCGCCTACCGGGAGAACGGCGCCGGAGCCGACATAGGACCAAACGCTACACTGATCTTCGAGGTGGAATTGATAGGGGTGAAGTAGCAGCAGAAATTGACCAGCCACCGTTTCACTTGGAGGGTGGCAAATCAATGGAAAAGGGTGGAAAGACGTTTTGATGGCCTTTCCACCCTTTCGCATTTCAATCCTAGCGCCGAGTTTGTTGCAGCCGAATCACTCAGTTCGTCGGCGTTTCCAGCTTGAGATGGATGCTGAATGTTGAGCCCTTACCCAACTCACTGCGGACGACGAGGTTGTATCCCATCAGCTGACAGAGCGAACGCGAAACGGTGAGACCAAGGCCGGTCCCCTCCTGTTCTCTCAACTCGTTCACGTGCGCCTGTTCAAACGGCTCGAAAACTGCCTTCAGCTTGCTCGGTGGAATACCAATTCCCGTGTCGACCACATCGATACGGGTGGGGCGTTGATCGCTATCCAAGGCAACTCCAACGGTCACGCTACCTCGCTCCGTGTACTTCAGGGCATTTCCCAGCAGGTTGATCAACACCTGCTTGAGTTTCGGCTCGTCGGCTTCGAGCAGTTGCATGCCTCTCGGGATATCAGTTAACACCGCAACGGCATTCGAATGGACCAGACCCTGCATCTCGGCCATCGTTTCGCTGATCAGCTCCTCGAGAGAGAATGCCGAGAAGTTCAATTCAAGTCGTCCTGATTCGATCTTCGAGAGGTCGAGCATCTGGCTGATGACGCTGAGCACGTGCTTGGCATTCGCGAGTATCTTCTCAAGGTAGGAAAGATCCTGCGGATTGAGGCTCTTCTCCCTGTTCTTCAATAGGATATTCGCAAAACCGATTACCGAATTGAGGGGAGTGCGAAGCTCGTGGCTCACGTGTGTCAGGAAGTTGCTCTTGACGCTACTGGCTTCCTCGGCTTTCTTCTTCGCCTCTTTGAGCTCGTCGATCAGCTCGCCGAGCTGCTTATTCACGTGCTCCAGTCTGTCTTTTTGCTCGAAGACTTCCGCCGTGCGCTCCAGAACACGTTGCTCCAGCTGCGTCACCATCGCACGGATGTCTTCAAATGCAGTATCCTGCGCCGTGATGTCTCGCGCAACTCTCAACAACCCGATTGGCCGACCGTCACGGTCCTTGATGAGAGAAATCGTCATGTAGACCCGCAACTCTGAGCCGTCTTTCCTCATGCTGTACACTTCACCTTGCCAACCTTCGCGGAGCGTCTCACGGAACATTTGCTGAGAAAGTTCCGGCGGATTCCTTGGGCTCCCAAAAACCGACAGCGGCTTATTGAGGAGTTCATCCGACTCATATCCAAACGCCTTGAGGAATGCCGTATTTGCGAATCGCAGACGATTGGTGAGATCAGTAATGCATACCAGGTCGGACGTGCTTTCGAAGGCATGCATCAGAAAGCGTCCTTCGGCCTCTGACGCACTGACCGCTTCGGGTTGAGCAGGACGCTGCAATTCTGGCACCGACTTCCCGTTTCGGACCTCCGGATGCCCTTGCCCGGAAGAACGGGCCTTGCCTTTGCGAACGCCCTTTTTTGATGGTGCTCTGGTCTTTCGCGAGTGGTGTGTTTTTTTTGTCACGATATGCTCAGGTTCTCAGTGAAGGATCACTCCAGCGTTGTTCTATGAGACACCATCCGAGGTGTCTTTTCGATGAATTTCTTCGTTCGTGATGACTCTTCAAACATATTTCTACAGCTCTGGCAGACAGCGAGTCTCTCTGCGGCATTCAATCTTCGATCGCCGCAAAGACATCAGACGGCTTGCGCCTCACCCTGGTTGATGGCCACGGGCAGGGCAACCGTTACTGCCGTTCCCTTGCCGTACTCACTCTGGATATCGAGCGTTCCACCATGGATTTCCGCTAGACGTTTTGCCACAGTGAGGCCAAGGCCAGAACCTTGTTGTTCGTAGATCTTACGTTCAAACTGCATGTATGCCCCGATGCCGTGGAGCTGGTCGGGGGTCATCCCGCGCCCCTCATCACGCAGGTGCAAGACATACCGGTTATCCATGATCTCCGTCGCGACCTGAAGAGGAGATCCCTTCTTCGAATAGCGGACGGCATTGTCAAACAGCTCCTCAAAGATCTTCGTGAAGTAGTCGGCGGACATGGCAACGCACGCGGGGGCCAACTGGAGCTGGAGATCCGTCGTGCGACCGGATTCATACGCTCGCTGTCGTGCCGTTGTATCAATCAGTTTATCGACATTCGGCGCCTGATTCTTCCTGAGCTGCTCGATCCTCTGATAGTCCATCTTGAGGATTTCCACCTGGGCGTAGATCAAGAAATTCTCGACCAACCGGTGGAGCCGTTTGCCGTTCTTGTAAATCCGCTCTGCCATTTGCGAGACCTCAATCGGCTCCAGCTCACCGAATTGCTTCCGCAGAATGTCCGCATATCCCAGGATGCCGTTCAGGGGGGTCCGCAGCTCATGCGGCAATGCTGTGCTGAGTTGTGCACGCAGGATCTCGAGCTTTGTCTCCGCCTGCTGAACGAGTACATGATGTTTTTGCAGTCGCGTCTTGACAGCCGCAACAATGTCGTTTGGAGAGAAAGGCTTCAGAAGATAGTCGTCCGCGCCAAGCTGCATGCCCTGTCGCATGCTCGCCGTGCTCTGTTCAGCAGTAATGAGAATGAACGGTATCCATGCCGTCGTTGGATCATTCCGTATGGCCGTGAGGACCTGATAGCCATCGACGAGTTGCATTCGCACGTCGCAGACGATAAGGTTCGGCAGCTGCTTCCGCGCAAGTTCGAGCCCCTCCGCACCGTTGGTCGCGCTGAAGACTTCAAACCCATTCTTCCGAAGCGTCATCACGATCACTTCGCGAATTGACGCCTCATCGTCGATTACAAGGACTCTTGTCATGGAAGATCGATCCAGCCCCTTTTGAGACGCTTCGCCGTGGCCTACCCTATAAAATATGAAAAGGGATGAGAGAATCCAAGAGCCTGCCAAAAAACAAGCGAAAAAGCCTTGAGCCCCGTAGAGAGCAGCCAAGGCGTTGGCCCCTCCTGCTACGAGCCTTCTGCACTTTGTCAACACTTCTCTTCGTCGTTCGTGAGGAATAGCAGTGAGGGAGACTACGGTCGTTCAGGTCTCAAAGATGATCTCAGTTGCAGTGCACCTGGCAGGACTTCGATTCTACATGGCACAGAGCCCAGGAGCTCACCGTCGGCCTCGACGGGAACCTTTTCATCCGAAGTGACGCTAATACGTCTCCCCTGAACATAGCTCACCCACGAGAGGTTAATGTGCTTTCCCGTATATATTTTCGGGAAGTTTACCAGTCGAGCCGGGATCCGTTGCTTGTGAATCATGACAACGTCGAGAAGCCCATCATCCACCCTTGCGCGCGGAGCGAAGTTCATTCCACCGCCTGCGAACCCGCCATTCGCCGCGACAACCCCAAGAAACAAATCGGTCACCGGCTCACGCTCATCGATGGTCACCGTCATCCGCTGCTCGCGATAGGTAGCAACCGTTTGAACCGCCGCAAGTCCGAATCCGAGAAAGCCCCCCAGTCTCTTGCGCTGCTTCTGGACTCGCTGAACGACCACAGCCGCAATACCCTGCTGACATTCATTAATGAAAAACCGCTCGAGCTCTTGACCGCTGGGATCGCGGTAGGTCACCTTCCCGACATCAATCGCACGAGCGTCTGTTCCGCACACACCCTCGATTTGGTCAATCAGCAGTTCCGGCAAGGAAAAGCTCTTGGCGACGTCCTCAGCCGTGCCGCTACAG
>Ga0315281_10011380_pt1 | contig 12189 bp, 10 predicted proteins | sample YL17G07_0_MG_FD_204540 | JGI IMG/M metagenome (GOLD analysis project Ga0315281, IMG submission 204540) | Sediment microbial communities from Yellowstone Lake, YNP, Wyoming, USA - YL17G07_0 | ecosystem: Environmental > Aquatic > Freshwater > Lake > Sediment | place: USA: Wyoming | collected... | reverse complement strand
TTCTCGATCGACGCCACGTCCAGCGCGAAGCTCTCCAGCCGCGGCACGTCGATCACGCGCCCGCCGGCGATCTCCGTCGAGAACGGATACATGCCAAACGTCGGCGTGCAGTTGATCACGCCGTCGCGTCTCCCCGGCGACCCTGCGGCCGGCGTGATCACCGCCCGCATGATCAGGTCGATCAGGTCGTCGCTCCCCAGCCCGCACACGATGCCGTCCGCGCCCACACCCAGGTGCAAGGCCAGCGCCGAGCGCACCCGCGTCTGGTCCGGATCCGGATAGATGTGGTACGAGCGCTCCGCCGCGATCGCGGCCACCGCCTTCGGCGAAGGCCCGTACGGATTCTCGTTCCCGTCGAGCTTGATCACCGCCTCGGGCGCGATGCCGTACCGCTCCGCCAGCACATCCGTCGGCACGATCGGCACGTACCCCGGCAGGTCGAGCAGGTCCGCCCGGATCATCGCTCGCATGTCGAAGTCGTGGCTCATTCGAACAACTCCTGCGGGTCGGCCCCCTGCAACAGCAGGGCCACCTGCTCCAACGTTCGCAGCACGGTCTCGGTGCGGAGGTCGTCAATCTCTTCGGGGGCTCCGCCAATAGCCAGCGCCCGCTGCAACGTCAGCGCGGCTGCGGCCATGCAGTCACGCTGCAGCGCATTGCGCGCATAGCCCATCACGCCCTCGCTTGCCAGCGCTGCCTGGTACGTGGTGAGCACATCGTCGACGCGCTGCCTGCCAGCTGGAGTTTGCACCGCCGCCATCAGGAAACGCAGCAGGTCCAGTGCTGGCGGGCCCTGTCCGACAAGTTGCCAGTCGAAGGCGACGACCGTAGCATCCTTCCTGAAACACACATTCTTGGGCGAAAAATCGCCGTGGTACAGCGTACTGGCTGCAGAGAAGATCGGCGCCTCGCCAGACGCGAGACGGTCCAGGATCGGCCACAACTCGCTCGCTACAGCAGCGCCAAATCGCTCGCGAAACTTGGGATAGCACGCGCGAATCATTTCCGTCACTTCCGGTTCTGGCACCTGCTCGCGCCGCAGCCAGGACATCGGCGCCAGCTCGGGCGAGTTCCACCACGCCGCGTGCATGCGCGCGACGGCCGCCATGGCCATATCGCCCTCTTCTGGCGAACAACTCTCGTCATCGGCCCCCATCGTTTCGCCCGTGAGGTCTTCCAGCAGCAGCACCGAGTGATGCGTCTCCGGCTGAAACGCGGCGTAGTAGCAGATCGGCGTGACCATCCGCACACGGTCCGCGAGTGTGGAGTAGAACCTGACCTCGCGCTCATACACTCCGAGCAGCGCACCCATGATGCTGCGGCGCCGGTCGTCGCTGGCGGAGAACTTCGCGACCACAGATGGCGGCCCGCCCGTGCCTCCGGCGTCGTAGGTCAGCACGAGCCGCACGAGCGAACCAGCCATGCCGCTGCCCGCGCCGATTGGTTCGAGGCCGATTTCCCGCACGGCCGTGTCGGCACTGACAGCCGATGCTTCACGCAAGACGAGCGTCAGCCATTCCGCCGTGAGCTCCTCAGCGGAGCGCGGGAAGGCGCGTCCCGTCGCAAACCGGTCGCCAGGTTCGATGTTTGTCACCCTGCGACCCTCCGCACTAAACGGCGGCGCAGATCGGTCACGGCGATAGCGCGTCTCCACACCGGCCGCTGTTCGCAACAGTCCGACTTCCAGCTTCCAGCCTCTACCTTCCAGCTCCTCACTCCCCCGGCTCCCCGCCCTGCAGCCGCAGCTCGATCGCACGCGCGTGCGCCGTGAACCCCTCGGCCCGCGCGATGCGCGCCGCCGCCGGCCCCGCCTCGCGCAGCCGTGCCACGTCCACCGCCACCACGCTCGTCACCTTCAGGAAGTCGTGCACGCCCAGCGGCGACGCGTAGCGCGCCGCCCCCGACGTCGGCATCACGTGGCTCGGCCCCGCCGTGTAATCGCCCAGCGACTCCGGCGCGTCGTCGCCGACGAAGATGCCGCCGGCGTTGCGCACGGTCTTCGCGACGGCCGCCGCGTCGCGCACGAGCAGGCACATGTGCTCCGGCGCGTACTCGCTGCCCAGCTCCACCGCCTCGGCGACGCTGCCGACGACCACCGCGCCGCCGCGCGCGTCGAACGAGGTGCGGGCGATCTCCTCGCGGTCCAGCAGCCGCAGCTGCCGCTCCACCTCCGCGCCCACCGCCTCGGCGATCGCCTGCGACGTGCAGAGCAGGATCGGCGTCGCCAGCTCGTCGTGCTCCGCCTGCGCCAGCAGGTCCGCCGCGGCGAACATCGGGTCCGCCGTGTCGTCCGCGATGACGATCGTCTCGCTCGGCCCGTACAGCGCGTCGATGCCGACGCTGCCGAACACCTCCCGCTTGGCCACCGTCACGAAGATATTGCCCGGCCCGACGATCTTGTCCACGCGCGGCACCGTCTGCGTCCCGTACGCCAGCGCGCCGATGCCCTCAGCACCGCCCGCCGCGAACACGCGGTCGACGCCGGCGATGTCGGCGGCGACGAGCTTCAGCGGCGACATCGCTCCGTCGCGGCCCGGCGGGCTCATCATGATCAGCTCTTCGACGCCCGCCACCTTCGCCGGGATCCCCGTCATCAGCACCGATGAGGGGTACACGGCGCCCGGGCTCGTCGGCACGTACATCCCCACCCGCTCGATCGCCCGCACCTGCATGCCGACGCCGCGCTCGCTGAACGAGCGAGACGAGTGCTGCCGCTGCAGCTCGTGGTACGCGCGGATGTGCTCCGCCGCCTCGCGCAGCGCATCGACCAGCGTCGCATCGACCGTCGCGTACGACGCCGCGATCTCGTCGCGCGAGATCTCGAATGCCGCGCGCTCGACGCCGGTGAACGCCTTGCCGTAGCGCGTCACGGCCGCATCGCCCTCCCGCCGCACGTCATCGAGGATCCGCCGCACCTGCTGCTCGACCGGCAGGTCGGCGCCGAACAGCTCCGCGTTCTTCTTCCGGATCGCCGCGGGCAGCTCCGTCTCGCCCAGCGGCTGCCGCCGCAGCAGCGTCCGCCGCCCCTCATCCGCGCCGTGCACGATCCTCAAGACAGGTACTCCTTCATCGCGCGCCGCGCCCGCTCCTTCGAGTCAGACAGGTACTCGCGGATCCGCTCTTCGCCGATGTGCTGGATCGTGTCGCGCAGCAGCACGTCGGCGTTCTGCTCCATGAAGCGCGACACCGCCTCCTCGCCCTTGATGCCCGCAGTCGCCAGCTGGCGCGTCAGCATCTTCGCGAAGCTCGGCGGCCGCCCGACGACCTCGATCTGCAGGTCGCGCCACCGCCGCAGGTCCTCCCGCGCGATAAAGTCGACCGCGATCTCCGCCGACAGCTCGCCGAGCGCGCGCCGGATCTCGTCCAGCGCCGGCGCGTCCTCGCGCTCCTGGCGGTCCAGGTGATACAGCAGCAGCCGGTCCATCACGTTCGCCATCAGCTCGTCGCTCAGCGTCGACCCGACGCCGAAGAACGGCCGGTAGATCTCGCAGATGTACGCCTCGTCCAGGATCAGGTGCGAGATGTAGCCCGCCATGAACGCCGCCGTCGCCGCATCCAGCGCCGACGCGTCCTTCAGCGACGGCTGGTCCTCGAACAGCCCCCGCACGCCGTCCTGGTGGCCGAACTCATCCAGCCGGAAGAAGTGCGTGCGCGCGCGGTCCCAGCGCGTCAGCGCGCGAATGTCCGGCGTCGTCGATCCCAGGTAGTACGCGCCGCGCTCGGCATCGATCTGCGGCGACGCGATCTCGGCCGCGATCTCGCGCGCCACCGTCATGTGCAATCCCAGCAGCGGCATGGCTCACGCCCCCCCGCTCGCGGCGGCGACCGGCTCCGCCGCGCCCCGGCGCAGCGTCTCCACCAGCGCGTCGTACGTCGCGCGCATCGCCCCCTCGGGCCGCTGCTTGTTCGCGATGACGCAGTTCGTCGACTCGAAGAATCGCTCCAGCACCGTCAGCTTGTTCGCCCGCACGCTCGACCCCGTATCGATGCCCTCGATCAGGATCTCCGCGTCTTCCGGCACGAATCCCTCCGATGCGCCCTGGATCGCGATCACGCTGTAGCGCCCGAAGTGCCGCTCCCGCGCGAAGTGGTCGGCGATGTTCGGGTACTCGCTCGCCACGCGGATCGGCGCGTCCGACCGCGCGCGCCATTCCTTGAGCGCGCCGGCGACGCTGTCCGCCTGCACGTCCTTCACGATCACCGCCAGCCCGTAGATCGACCGCCGCAGGTCGACGATCTCCTCCACAGGGCTCGACGGGAACTGCACCAGGTGGTCGAAGAGCCAGTCGCGCCCGGTCACCGCCAGGTCGAACTGCCCGATGGCCACCTGCTGCGGCATGTCCTGCGGCCGAATCACCTTCACCTCGACGCCGTCGACATCGATGCGCGGCCGGCGCACGGCCGCCCCGTCCTCGTATTCGAACACACGCACGCCAGCCATCTTCAGCGCCGCAATCGTGTGCGACTGCGCGTGCCCGTCCGGCAGCGCCAGCCGCAGCCGCGTCCGCGCCGGCCGCGGCGCCGCCTCCCGCATCGAGAGCGACGCCGGCACCCGCAGCGCCGGCGCGCTGGTCGATGCGCCGCCGCCGCCCAGCAGCCGCGACAGCACCGGCGAGAGGTCCCTCGTCGCCAGGCTGTGCTTGTTCGCGATCAGCCACGCCGACGACTCCAGCACGCAGCCGATCGCCCGCAGCCCGTGCGCCTCCACCGCGGCCGCGTCGGGCGCGGCGATCAGCGCCACGTCGGCGTCCTCCGGCGGGTACGCCTCGGCGGCGCCCCATACCGGGAACACGCGATAGCGCCGCAGCCGCATCCGCCGCGCGATCGCATCGGCGATGTTCGGGTATTCACTGACGATCCGCAGCGACGCCTCCGCCTCGTCGCCCGCCGCGCCGAGCCACAGCGCGTGCGCGCCGAAGCCGAGGTCGCGCACGCGCATCACCTCGTGCGACGGGAAGCGCTGCGCCAGCTCTTCGATCCAGGTCAGGCTGCAGATGCCGATATCGTAGTTGCCCAGCGCCACCTGCACCGGGATGTCCTTCTCGCGGAACACGCGCGCGATCGCGCCGTCGCCGCCGAGCATCGGGAAGCGCAGCGCCCGCGATCCGGCGGCGTAGTCTTCGATGCCGATGCCGGAGGCATCGAGCAGCGCGGCCGTGTCCTTGCGCAGGTCGCCGGTGGGCAGCGCGACGCGGATCACCCTAAGGCTCCAGCACGCGCGCGACGTCGTCGAGCCGTTCGAACTGCTCGCTCCCGTCCGGCCACACCAGCGTGAATTTCGGCGATCCCTCGCGGCAGATCAGCCGGTGCGTCGGCGCCGAGTGCATCCCCTCGATCGCCTCGACGCGCAGCCCGGACGCGCGCAGCCGCGCCGCCGCGTCGTACACCGCCGACAGCAGCGCCGGGCCGCCGCCCTCCGCCTGCACGACGATGCGCCGCTCGCCCGCCGGCCGCGCCGCCGGTGTGATCTGCTCGATCAGCGGCGTCAGGTACAGCGCGAAGCCCGACGCCGGCACGTGCCGCCCGCCGACCAGCCCGATCAGGTCGTCGTAGCGCCCGCCCGCGACGACGCGCTGCCCGCCCGCCTCGATGCGCACGATCAGCCCGGAGTAGTACTCGAAGTTGCGCGCCAGCACCGTCTGGATCACCGGCGCGACGCCCTGCGCCTCCAGCGCCGCCACGACCGTCGCCAGCTCGTCCAGCGCCGGCGCCAGCGACGGCATCGCCGAAGCGAGCGGCCCGCGCAGATTCTCGATGTAGCCGCTGCCGCCGCCTTCTACTTCGAAGAGCAGCCGCAGCGGCGCGTTGAGCTGCGGCACGCGCGCTTCCACTTCGTCGACGACGCTCAGGTCGCCGTCCAGCAGCCGGTCGTACGCCGCCGACTGCTCCTCCGCGCTCATCCCGGCCGCCGCCAGGACCGCGCGCACGATCCCCGCGTGCGAGAGCCGCACCGTCATCTCCGGCAGCTTCAGCGGCTTCAGCGCCTCCAGCGCCAGCAGCACCAGTTCGATGTCACCGCCCGTGCCGGTGTCGCCGATCAGCTCCACGCCGCACTGCCACTCCTCGCGCGAGGAGCCGTCGTCGGTGAAGCGGAACACGTTCTGGCTGTAGAACAGCTTGGCGATGCGCCCGCCGTCCAGCCGCTCCGCGTACAACCGCGCCGCCGGGATCGTCGAGTCGGGGCGAAGCACCACGCGCTCGCCGCTCCAGCCGTCCCAGTCGAGGAACGAGTACACGCGGTCCAGCGTCTGCGGCGAAAGCGTCCCCGCCGCCGTGAACAGGTGCAGCGGCTCGATCACTGGCGTCCGTATCTCGCGATACCCCCACGCCCGGCACACCAGGGCGAACGCATCCTCGACGGCGCGCAGCCGCTCCATCTCGTCGGGCAACAGGTCGCGCATGCCGCGCGAGCGCTGCGGTGTCGTAGCTCCAGGCATCGGATCTCCCATAGTGAACGAATCCCCGCCCCGAAGCTGGGGCAGGGACTGCCGCATTCTATCCAAGCCACCCCCAAACCAACAACCGCCCGCATTACGCAACGCGATGCGACTAGCACACCACCCCGTCGGGGCAGGCGGCGGCCTGCCCGCCCCCGCACCGTCCACCGGTGCTCCGGCCGCGCGCAGCGCGTAGGACGGCGGCCCCCGGCCGTCGCGCCCGTACCGCCCGCCTGACCCGGTTTTCGCGCCGACACCCCGCCAGCACGTCTGCGCCAATCTGTGCAATCTGTGGATAAGATCCGCACCACCGCCCGGCGCAGCTCCTCCGTGTTCCGCCATCCGACTTCCGACTTCCAGCCTCCAACATCCAACATCCAACATCCAACATCCAGCCTCCAGCCTCCAGCCCACGTACACTGCCCTCCGTGAGCACGCCCGAACACGACCCGCGCGCCCCGAAGCCGCCGGCGTTCCGCGACGCCGCCTCGGCGCGCATCAACCGCGCCGTCCGCGCCCCATTCGGCGACGTCCCCGGCCCCTTCCGCGTCCGCCGCGCCAGCTCCGCCATGGCGCTCGACGAAGCCCCCACCCCCGACCAGGAGCGCGGCATGCGCGCGTTCTGGTGGGACGGCTTCTGGGCCAACGTGCCGGAGACCATCCTCATCAGCTATCTCGGCCTCTACGTCATCGCCTTCGGCGGCACGACCGCGCAGGTCGGGCTCATGGCCTCCCTCAGCAGCCTCTTCGCCGCCCTCACGTTCTTCCCGGGCGCGCGCTTCGTCGAGGTCTTCGGCCACCGCAAGCGGGTCGTCCTGCTCACCGGCGGCGGCATCGGCCGCATTGTCCTGCTCGGCCTGGCCGTCGTGCCCTTCGTGGCGAGCGGCACCACGGCGATCTGGCTGGTGATCGCGTTGGCGTCGGTCCGCGGCTTCGCAGGCTACTTCGCCATCCCCGCCTGGACCTCGCTCACCGCCGATGTCGTCCCGCTCGGCATGCGCGGCCGCTTCCACGCCTCGCGCAACTTCGGGATGAGCCTGGCCGCGCTCATCACCGCGCCGGTCGCCGGCTTCGTCCTCGACCGTTACAGCGGCCTCGCCGGCTGGCAGATCGTCTGGATTTTCGCCTTCGCCGCCGCCGCCATCTCTACCTGGTGCTTCGCGCAGATCCCCGACCCCGCCCCCCACGCCGACGTGCTCCCGCCGGAGTCGAAGACGCGCGACCGCGGCGTCATCGCCGAGATCCTCGCCGACCGCACCTTTGTCTGGTACCTGGCGGGCACGGCGATGTGGAACGTGGCGCTCCAGGCCGCCGGCCCCTTCTTCAACGTCTACCTGTCGAAGAACCTGCACGCCTCGTCGCTTTGGATCGGTTCGCTCACCGCCATCCCCTCGATCACCGGCCTCGTCGGGTTGGCGTACTTCGGGCGCATCATGGACCAGCGCGGCACGAAGTGGCTGATGGTGGTCTGCGGGCTGCTAATCCCCCTGCTCCCCGCGGCGTGGCTGGTCGTCGGCGAGCCGTGGCACGTCGTCTTCATCAACGCGCCGGGCGGCATCATCTGGGCCGGCTACCAGCTCGCGACGCTGAACATGGTGCTCGTGATGTCGCCGCCCGAGCGCCGCGCCCGCTACGCCGCCGCGTTCCAGACCGTCGTCTTCGCCGCCGCGTTCGTCGGGCCGCTCCTGGGCGGCCAGATCATCAGCCTCATCGGCTTCAAGGCCGTGTTCATCTTCTCGGCCGCCGGCCGCATGGCGGGCACGCTGATGGTGCTCCGCTTCGTCCGCGCCGGCGGCCCGCACCGCGCCGCCGAAGGCGATGCTCCGCCCGGCGTAACGTGAACCGGGCCTTATGCCGTCCCCAGCGCCGCGACGCGCGCGTAGAGTTCGGCGAACTCCGCCGGCACCGGCGCCGCGTGATGTTTCAGATCGCGACGCACGCCGCCGCCGCCCAGCGCCCGCCCCACGAAGCGTGCGAGCGGCGCGATCACCGCCTCCGGCTCGGCCACCAGCTGGGCGTACTCGATGCAGATCGCGTCCAGCGCGTACGCATCGATGATCTCCAGCAGGCGCTCGTACTCGCATCGCCACGTGTGCTCCACCGCCGCCGACGCCTCGCCCGCCTCCAGCCCGTAGTACCGCAGCGTCGACGCCACGACCTCCGCCGGGCTGCGCAGGCAGACGATCACCCGCGGGCGCTCGGGCAGCACCTCCATCCACGCCTCCAGCGTCCACGAGAACCGCGGGTCCTTCCAGCCCGGCGTCGCCTCCGCCGCCAGCGCGCGCATCGCCTCCCCGTGCAGGCGAGCCGCCGTCAGCACGACCTCCCGGCTCGCCGTGGTGAACCACGGCCCCAGCCCGGCGTCACGCAGGATCACGTCGTTCAGCTCGACGATCGCCCGCTCCTCGAAGTACCCCTCCGCGTTCGACTCGTCGGCCTCAATCAGGTCGTGCCCCATGCTGATGCCAGCCTCGTGCAGCAGGCGCGCCACGGCGCTGGTGCCCGAGCGGCCGCTGCCGCAGATCAGGAACATCGTGCAAATCTCCGCAATCGCCTGCTCCCTGGGTATTTACACGTCCCCATATTGGTCGTACACTCGCTCTCAATGTAATTATCTGAGTACCGAAAGGCACGTACATGCCCACGCGCCGTATCGCCGTCATGGGACTTCTGCTCGCGCTCGGCGTCCTCGCCAGCGCCGCCAAGTGCATCGAGAACGATCAGATGTTCGTCGATACCGAGGGCTACACGCACGTCATCGGCAACATGACGAACGAAACGGACGTGTCGGCCTCCACCGTCACGCTCAGCGCCAAGCTCTTCGACGCCAACGATAACGTCATCGCCGAGGCCACCGGCCCGCTCTGCCCGGAGAGCGTGCAGCCGCACAGCCAGAACGTGTTCGACCTGCGCTTCCCCAACCCCAACATCGCCGGCGCCGTCCGCTACGAGGTGCGCCCCATCGCCGGCGTCACGCTCCCCAGCGCCCTGCCCGACTCGAAGATCTTCCTGATCCGGTTCGTCGCGTCGCGCGTCGGCCCCGGCGTGGTCGTCGTCGGCCAGGTCCGCAACGACAGCCAGGCGACCTACTCCCATACCGCCCTCTGCGCCGCCGTGTTCAACAACAAGGGGAAAGTCATCCGCTCGCTCTCGAAACCGATCACGGGCGACCTCACGCCCGGCCAGGCGCTGATCTTTACGGGCGGCCTGCCCGATGTCCCGGCCGAAGGCGTGCAGTTCCGTCTCTGGTTCACCAGCGGCGCCGCCACGCAGTGGGTCTCGTCCGACAAGGTGACGATCCAGAACTGACGCCCGCCGCTACCAGCGGTTCCGGCGCACGTACTCGTCGAACGGCAGCCGCGCCGCCTCCGGCACGTGCTTCGGCGCCTTCGCGCTGAACCCGAACGCCAGCACGATGCTGATGTGGAAATCCGCCGGCGCTCCCAGCGTCTCGCGAGCGCAGTCGACGTGATGCATGCTCACCGGGCACGACGAGATCCCGTCCGCCCACGCCGCAACCATCATGTTCTGCGATGCGCGCCCGGCGTCGTACTCCCCGCGCGTGCTCTGCGCCGATACCGCCACGGCGATCAGCAGCGGCGCCGTCGGGATCCACGCCGCGAAGTCGCCGCACCTGGCGATCTCTTCTTTCACCGCCTGGTCGTCGATGACGATGAACCGGCACGGCTGCACGTTCTTGCTGCTCCCCGCCATGCGCCCCGCCTGCAGAATCCGCCGCAGCGCGTCGTCCGGCACCGGCGTCCCCAGGAACGCCCGCGTGTCGCGCTTCGAGATGATCGTCTTGTACAGGTCCATGACCCCTCCGTCCGTTCCCGAAGTGCGCAGGCCGTGCCCGTTGGCGCCCGCCCGATCAGCGCGGTGCGAGCGCGCGCAGCATCTCGATCGACTGCTGGGCGCGGCCCGCCGCGTCCGGCGCCGTCGGCATGAAGTTCAGCACCGGCACGGTCACGCCCGCATCGACGTACGCCTGGATCTTCCGCCGGCACGTCTCCGCGTCGCCGAACACCAGCAGATCGTCGATCGCCTGCCGCGGGATCGCCGCCGTCGCCGCCTTGCGGTCGCCCGCCTGCCACGCATCCCACATCGGCCGCAGCGCGTCGGCGCGCCCCAGCCACTCGTGGAACTTCGCGTACACCGGCACGTTCAGGTACGCCGCGATCGACCGCCGCCCGAGGAACTCGATGATCGGCTCCTGGTCGGTCATGCACACGAAGATCCGGCAGACGATCTCGACGCGATCCGGATCGCGCCCCGCGCGCCGCGCACCCTCGCGCGCCGCCGCGACGCACTGCGGCACGTCGTTCGCGCCCAGCCAGTTGATGATCGCCCCGTCCGCCTCGCCCCCCGCCAGTTGCAGCATCCGCTCGCGCAGCGCCGCGATGTAGATCGGCGGCGCCGGCGCCAGCTGCCGCGACAGCCGCATGTTCTTCACGTGCACCGCATCGAGGTCCGCGGTCACCTTCTCGCCCGCGAGCGCCTGCCGCACGACGGCGGCCACGTCGCGCACCTTGCGGTACGGGTAGTCGAACGCCATCCCGTTCCACTGCTCGACGATCACCGACGACCCGGCGCCGATGCCCAGCGCGAAGCGCCCCGGCGCCGCCTCCGCGATCGCGTTCGCCGACATTGCCAGCGTCAGCGGCGCCCGCGTGTACACGTTCGCGATCGCCGTCCCCAGCTGCAGCTTCTCCGTCCACGCCGCCGCCAGCGCCAGCGGCGTAAAGCAGTCGACGCCGTCGATCTCGTACGACCACGCGTCGGTGTAGCCCAGGCGCTCCGCCTCCTGCAGCGCGTCCTTGTGCGCGTGCAGCGGCATCCCATCGAACGGAAACGTAAAGCCAAATCGTGCCATGCGCGCATGATCGCCGAGCCCGCCGTTAGAGGCTAGTAGACCGCCGCTGCTGGCGCTCCGTTATCTCGTCCGCAGCGGCTTGCTCTGCGGAGACGGGCCGGCGGCGGCCTGCCCGTACGGCGGGTGTGCTGTTTGTTGCTGGTGGCGGTGGTGGGGAGGAGGATGGGCGGGGGTGGCCGTCCGCCGCGGCTGTGGCGCTCTGTCAATCTGCGGGCGCCTGGGCGGGGTGAGCGTAAGGGCCACGATGCTTAGAATGTGGCGTTCGCCGGGTGGCGGGCGCTATTTCTTGCTCTGGGGGGAAGATGACGTCTGAGGCGACGGCAACAGGCGCGCTGGTTGCGGCGCATCGGCTGGCAGCGGAGGCGGAGGCCGGCGCGGCGGCGGCGGTGGCGCGCGCGGCGGAGCTGACGCGCGGCGGCGCCGACATCGACGCGCACCAGGTGCTGTGCGAGCGGCTGGCGGTGCTGGCGACGGAGGCCCGGGCGGCGCGATCGCTGGTCGGCTACGCCGAGCGGCAGGCGGCGGCCGGGCGCAACGACGGCCTCAGCGAGGACGAGGCGTTCGCGTACGCCGCTGAGGTGGCGCACAAGATCATCGGGCTGCGGGAGGCGCACCCGGGCGACTTCGCCGACCTGCCGCCGGTGAGCGACGACGTGCGCGCGCTGATCCGCTCGGGGCTCGACGACGCGCGGCTGCGCGGCATCGGCGAGCGCGTGATCGCGTCGCGGGCGGTGAACTCGGTCGAGCTGGATAACGATGACGCGGCGCAGACGCGGTCGTTCGCGCGCCAGTTCGCGAAGCAGGAGGTGCTGCGCGAGGAGGACGGCGTCGCGCTGGCGGACCGGATCCATCGCGAGGACCTGCTGGTGCCGGAGTCGC
>Ga0315281_10011379_pt1 | contig 12190 bp, 8 predicted proteins | sample YL17G07_0_MG_FD_204540 | JGI IMG/M metagenome (GOLD analysis project Ga0315281, IMG submission 204540) | Sediment microbial communities from Yellowstone Lake, YNP, Wyoming, USA - YL17G07_0 | ecosystem: Environmental > Aquatic > Freshwater > Lake > Sediment | place: USA: Wyoming | collected... | reverse complement strand
GGTTTGTAGTCCTCGGTCGGCACCGCAAAGCACATGCGCAGGAAATTCGAGGCATAATCGAGGTCGTTGCGGGGATACACAAACGGCTGACCGATTGAATATTTGTAGGCCATGGCCGCCAGCGTCGGAATCTTCGCGATCATCCGGATCGAGGCGATCATACGCTGGTGCGGATCGGAGATGTCGGTGGAGTCGTGGTAAAAGGCGGAGAGCGCGCCGACGCTGCCGACCAACACCGCCATCGGGTGGGCATCGCGCCGGAATCCCTGAAAGAACCGGCTCATCTGCTCGTGCACCATGGTGTGCCGGTGCACGCCGTAATCGAAGTCGGCCTTTTGCGCCGGCGTCGGCAGTTCGCCATAGAGCAGCAGGTAACAGGTTTCCAGAAAATCGCCGTGTTCGGCCAATTGATCGATCGGATAGCCGCGATAGAGCAGGACGCCCTGGTCGCCGTCGATATAGGTGATCTTGGATTCGCAGCTGGCGGTCGAGGTGAACCCGGGGTCGTAGGTAAACATGCCGCTCGCGCCGTAGAGCTTGGCGATATCCACGACGGCCGGGCCGATCGTGCCTTGGTAAATGGGAAAGTCCCAGTTGTTGTTGCCGACGGTGAGCGAACCGGTCTTTTCGGTCGCTTTGGCGCTGATTTTGGCGTCCATGGGTGCATCCTCGAAACGGGAATGGTTCGGGGTAGCTTATCCAAGTGTGCGCTGCAAGATAGCGCATCCTTTGGGCTGCCGGCCATATAGGCTGGGGGAAAGCCGGCGCAAAGCCCGGCGGCTAGGTCAATTGGTCGCGCAGCCGGGCGAGACTTTCGTCCTTGCCCAGCACCGCCAGCACGTCGAAAATCGGCGGCGAAGTGACGCGGCCGGTCAGCGCCGCCCGCAGCGGTTGCGCCACCGCGCCGAGCTTGATGCCGGCGCGTTCGGCATAGGCCCGCAGCACGGCCTCGGTCGTCGCCGCGCTCCAGTCGGTATTGGCCTCAAGCTGTGGAACGACGGCGGCCAGCACTGTTTTGGCCTCCGGGGTGAGCACCGTCTTGGCCGGCTCATCGAGGGCGAGCGGGCGGTCGGCCCACAGGAAGCGGGAGCCTTCGAACAATTCGACCAGCGTCTTGGCGCGTTCCTTCAGTCCGGGCATGGCAGCTATCAGCTTGGCGCGCAGCGCCGGGGTCATATTGCCGGCGAGCAGATTGCCGCCGGCAATATGGGGCAGCACCTGCTCCAGGGCGGCGACCAGGTCGGCATCGGCGGTCGCCCGCATATAGTGGCCGTTGAGGTTTTCCAGCTTGGCGAAATCGAACCGCGCCGGCGAACGCCCGATCGCGGGCAGGTCAAAAGCGGCGATCATTTCCTCGGTGCTGAAGGTTTCCTGGTCGCCGTGGGCCCAGCCCAGGCGCACCAGGTAATTGCGCATCGCCGCCGGCAGATAGCCCATGGCGCGGTAGGCATCAATGCCGAGCGCGCCGTGGCGCTTGGACAGCTTGGAGCCATCGGGGCCATGGATCAGCGGGATATGCGCCATGATCGGCACGTTCCAGCCGAGCGCCTCATAGATATGTTTCTGCCGCGCGCCATTGGTCAAATGATCGTCGCCGCGAATGATGTGGGTGATGTTCATGTCGTGGTCGTCCACCACCACGGCCAGCATATAGGTCGGCGAGCCGTCGGAGCGCAGCAGCACCAGATCGTCGAGATCGGCGTTCTGCCACACCACCCGGCCCTGCACCTGGTCCTCGATTACCGTCTCGCCGGTGAGCGGCGCCTTCAGCCGGATCACCGGTTTGACGCCGGGCGGTGCTTGCGCCGGATCGCGGTCGCGCCAGCGGCTGTCATAGAGCTTGGAGCGGCCTTCGCGGCGGGCCGCCTCGCGCATTTCGGTCAGCTCTTCCGGGCTGGCGTAGCAGCGATAGGCCTTGCCGGCCGCCAGCAGCTGCTCGGCGACCTCGCGATGGCGGGCGGCGCGGGAAAACTGGAAGACGATCTCGCCGTCCCAGCTCAGCCCGAGCCAGGACAGCCCATCGATGATGGCGGAGATCGCCGGTGCGGTCGAGCGCTCGCGGTCGGTATCCTCGATCCGCAGCAGCATCTTGCCGTGGCGGGCGCGGGCATAGAGCCAGTTGAAAAGCGCGGTGCGGGCTCCGCCGATATGAAGAAAGCCGGTGGGGGAGGGCGCAAAGCGGACGATAACGGAATTATTGGCCATCGCGGCCCATGTACCATAGTTGCGGGAAAAGGTGTCAGCTCAATTGCCGGTGGGGGTTCTACAGCCTTGGCGTTTGCGTGCGAATTTGGCAGATAGGCGGCGCGTCACTCCAACCGGAAATCAGGCGGCATGGCAATAGACAGAGCAATCGGCGAGGCCGGCGGGGGCGCCGTTGGCGAGGCGGTTGCGCGCGACTTCATCCGCGACATCGTCGCCGCCGATCTGGCGGCCAAGCGCACCGCCCAGGTGGTGACCCGGTTCCCGCCCGAGCCGAACGGCTATCTGCATATCGGCCACGCCAAATCGATCGCGCTGAATTTCGGCATTGCCGAGGAGTTCGGCGGCCGCTGCCATTTGCGGTTCGACGACACCAACCCGACCCGGGAAGAGCAGGAATATATCGACGCTATCAAGCGCGACGTGCATTGGCTCGGTTACGATTGGGGCGCGCACCTGTTTCATGCCTCGGACTATTTCGAGCGGCTCTACGGCTGGGCCGAGGATCTGATCCGCGCGGCCAAAGCCTATGTCGACGATCAAACGCAGGACGCCATGCGCGCCGCCCGCGGCACGCTGACCGAGCCGGGCAAGAACAGCCCGTTCCGCGATCGCACGGTTGAAGAAAATCTCGATTTGTTCCGCCGCATGCGCGCCGGTGAGTTCCCTAACGGCGCGCGGGTGCTGCGCGCCAAGATCGACATGAGCTCCGGCAACATCAATCTGCGCGATCCGGTGCTCTATCGCATCCTGCACGCGGAGCATCCCCGTACCGGCGACAAGTGGTGCATTTATCCGAGCTACGATTTCGCCCACGGCCAGTCGGACGCGATCGAGGGCATCACCCATTCGATCTGCACGCTCGAATTCGAGGATCACCGGCCGCTATACGACTGGATGCTCGACAATCTGCCGGTGCCGTCGCGGCCGCGGCAGTACGAGTTCGCCCGGCTTAATCTGAGCTACACGGTGCTGTCCAAGCGCGTGCTGACCGAGCTGGTGCGGCAGGGCCATGTCACCGGCTGGGACGATCCGCGCATGCCGACGCTGGCCGGTTTGCGCCGGCGCGGGATACCGCCGGCGGCGATCCGCGATTTCATCAACCGCATCGGCGTCGCCAAGGCCAACAGTCTGGTCGACGCCGGCATGTTCGAATTTTGCGTACGCGAAATCCTCAACAAGACGGCGCTGCGGCGGCTGGCGGTGCTGCGCCCGCTCAAGGTCGTGATCGAGAATTATCCCGACGGCCAGACTGAGGAACTCGAAGCCGTCAACCATCCCGACAATCCGGCGGCCGGCAGCCGCAAGCTCCGGTTCGGGCGCGAGATCTTCATCGAGCGGGAAGATTTCATGGAAATTCCGCCGAAGAAATTCTACCGGCTGTCGCCCGGCACCGAAGTGCGGCTGCGTTACGCCTATTTTATCACCTGCCGCGACGTGGTGAAAAACGCCGCCGGTGAAGTCGTCGAATTGCGCTGCACGTACGATCCGGCGACCAAAGGCGGCAACGCGCCCGACGGCCGCAAGGTGAAGGCGACCATGCACTGGCTCTCCGCCGCCGATTCTCTTGCCGCCGAGGTGCGGCTGTACAATCCGCTGTTCACGCGGCCGGACCCGGGCGGCGGCGAGAATTTCGCCGCCGATCTCAATCACAACTCGCTCGAGGTGTTGAGCGGTTGCCGGCTGGAGCCGGCGCTGGCGGATGCGCCGGTCGGTGAGCCGGTGCAATTCGAACGGCAGGGCTATTTCTGCCGCGACCAGGATTCCACGCCGCCGAAGCTGATTTTCAGCCGCACCATCGGGCTGCGCGACAGTTTCGCCAAGGATCGCACCGCGCCGTAGCACGTTTACGCATAAAACAAGTTGTGCGGCACGTCTGCTTTAGCCTCGGAAGCAGACATTCGCCGACGCGGCTAAAACGCCGGTTTAGCGGCAATCGCGACCGCTGCGCTGCAGTGATTTGCAGCTCTATTCGGTCACCTCGTCAGCATGTTCTGCATGACCGTTCACTGTCGCGTTTTGCGGCGCACAAAAACAAATGATGGTGTTCGCGGCGTTGACATAGATCATTGCACGCCCGGCGCAGCGGTAATCGCATCCTCAAAAGCCAAAAGTCCGCGCCGTAATGCGTTGAAGCGGGGAGGGCCGCGATGAACAGAACTTTCGCAACATTGATGCTCGGGTTGCTGCTGACAATTGGTGGCAGCATTGTCTGCGCCGGGCCGCTTGAGGATGGTCTTGCTGCAGCCCAGCGTGGCGACTACGCCGCTGCCTTGCGGCTTTGGCGCCCGCTAGCCAACCAAGGGAATGCCCTTGCCCAACATAATCTCGGGGTCATGCACAGAGACGGTCAGGGCGTGCCGCAGGACTATGCAGAGGCGGTGAAGTGGTTTCGCAAGGCTGCCGACCAAGGTCACGCCAGCGCCCAGAACAATCTCGGTAACATGTATCTCAACGGCCAGGGCGTGTCGCAGGACTATGCAGAGGCGGTGAAGTGGTATCGGAAAGCTGCCGATCAAGGTTTTACCACTGCCCAGTACAATCTTGGGGTCATGTACGACAACGGCCGTGGCGTGCCGCGGAACGACGCCGAGGCAATGAAGTGGTTTAGCAAGGCTGCCGACCAAGGCCACGCCCTCGCCCAGAACAATCTTGGGACCATGTACAGAAACGGTCAGGGCGTGCCGCAGAACTTCGTCGAGGCAGTCAAATGGTTCCAGAAGGCCGCCGCGCAAAACTTTGCGCTAGCGCAGAACAATCTCGGAAAAATGTACGACATCGGCATAGGCGTGCCGCAGAACGACGCCGAGGCAGTCAAATGGTTTCGCAAGGCTGCCGACCAAGGTCACGCCGGCGCCCAGAACAATCTCGGGTTCATGTTTAGCAACGGCCGTGGCGTGGCGCAGGATTATGCCGAGGCGGTGAAGTGGTATCGGAAAGCCGCCGATCAAGGTAACGCCCTCGCCCAAAGCAATCTCGGGACAATGTATGACAGCGGCCGTGGCGTGCCGAAGGACTATGCCGAGGCGATGAAGTGGTATCGGAAAGCCGCCGATCAAGGTTACGATTTCGCTCAAAACAACCTCGGGATCATGTATAGAGACGGTGAGGGCGTGCCGCAGAACGACGCCGAGGCCGTCAAATGGTTTCGCCATGCTGCCGACCAAGGTGCCGCCGCCGCCCAGAACAATCTCGGGGTCATGTACGCCAAAGGCCAGGGCGTGCCGCAGAGCGACGCTGAGTCGGCAAAGTGGTATCGCCTCGCTGCCGACCAAGGTCTTGCCCTTGCCCAGTTCAATCTCGCGTTCCTGTACGCCAAAGGCCAGGGTGTGCCGCAGAACTTCACTGAGGCTTTTAAGTGGTATCGACTGGCCGCGGCACAAGGACATGCGTATGCGCAGAATAACCTCGGAGCGCTGTACCTAGACGGACAAGGCGTCGCGCAAGATTTCGTTCGCGCGCACATGTGGCTGAATCTTGCCGCGGCGGGGGGGAGTGCCAGCGCAAACAAAAATCGCGATATCGCGGCACAAAAGATGACGGCAGAGCAGCTTGCGCAAGCGCAAGAGCTGGCGCGCAAGTGTCAGGCATCGAAATACCAACAGTGCGAGTGAGGACGCGGATTGCATTCCGCTAGTCCGCTCGTTGCCTGTCCGCTAATGGGATGGTCCGGCCGTAGCTCGGTTTTGGGCTGCGCTTTATGAGTCCATGCCCTAGCGCGGCCGCCCCGCCGCGGGTGTAATATGGCCGGCGGGGTTGCGTGGGGGGCGCCAGGTCTTGGCGCCAAGTCGTGGTGCCAAGCCATGGCGCAGGACGATCAGACGCCGGCGCGTTCGCGGACGGGTGCGCGGGCCTGGGCCGCGGAAGTCGATGCCGCGCGCCGGCGTGCCGGGCTGCTGCTCCCGGCCGGGTTTGCCGTTTCAACCGGACGGCTGCGCGAATACCTCGATCGTCTGGCCACGGCCGAACTGGCGCCGGGACGGCTGCTGCCCTGGCTGCCGGTCGCCTTCGGGTTCGGCATTGTGGTTTATTTCACCGCCGACCGGGAACCGGCCTGGTGGGCGGCTGCTACGCTGGCGCTGATCGGCGTCGCTATTGCCATCGCGGCGCGCAGACGCGCGGTCGGCTTTCCGCTGGCGCTGGCCTTTGCGGCCGCCGCGCTCGGCTTTGCCACCGCGACGCTGCGGTCGGCCACCATCGCCCATCCGGTGCTGCGCTATCCGGCCTTCGGCGTCGTGCTGGCCGGTTTTGTCGAAATCCGCGAGGAACGCGCGCGCAGCGATCGCATTGTTTTGCGCGTCCATCGCATCGAGGGGCGCCGGCTGGACGCCGCGCCCGACCGCGTCCGCTTGGCGGTGCGCAAAGGCAGTGCGCCGGCGGTCGGCGACTTCGTCGAGTTGAAAGCACGGCTGTCGCCGCCGCTGCCGCCGTTGCGACCGGGCGGCTACGACTTCGCGCGCGACATGTATTTCCAGCGCATCGGCGCCTCCGGCTTTGCGCTCGGCGCGATCAAGACCGTGGCGCCGCCGGTCGCGCCCGGCCTGTGGCTGCGCTATGCCGCCTTCATCGACGGTTTGCGCGAAGCCATCGACAAGCGCATCCGCGCCGTCGCCCCCGGCGACCGCGGCTCGATCGCCTCGGCGCTGATCACCGGCAAGCGCGACGCCATTACCACCCCGGTCAACGACGCCATGTACATATCGAGCCTCGCCCATGTGCTGTCGATCTCCGGCTATCACATGGCGGTGGTGGCGGGCCTGATGTTCTTTGTCATCCGCGCCGGCCTGGCGCTCATTCCATCCTTCGCCAGCCGGCATCCGATCAAGAAATGGGCGGCGCTCGCCGCCTTGCTGGCGGCGGCGTTTTATCTGTTGCTGTCGGGCGCCGAGGTCGCCACCCAGCGCTCCTTCATCATGATCGCCATCGTGCTGGCCGGCGTCATGCTCGACCGGCCGGCCTTGACCTTCCGCACGCTGACCGTCGCCGCTTTCGGCGTCCTGCTGCTGGCACCGGAGGCGGTGGTGCATCCGAGCTTCCAGATGTCGTTTGCCGCCACCCTGGCGCTGATCGCGGCCTATCAGCACGGGTTACCGTGGCGCGCCGACGCCGACACCTCGCTCGGCGCCCGCGTCGCGTTGTGGGGCGGGCGCGAAATTGTCGGCCTCATTCTGGCGTCGCTGGTCGCCGGCCTCGCCACCACGCCCTATGCCGCCTATCATTTTCACCGGCTGGCGCCCTATGGCGTGCTGGCCAATCTTCTCGCCATGCCGGTGGTGTCCATTTGGGTGATGCCGATGGGAATCCTCGGCGTGCTGGCCTTGCCGTTCGGCTTCGACGCGCTGTTCTGGCGGCTGATGGGCGAGGGCATCGACTGGATGATTTTTGTAGCACTGTGGGTGACCAGCTTGCCCGGCGCGGTCGGCCGCATGGCGGCGTTCGGCAGCGGGCCGCTGCTGCTCGGCACGGCAGGAATTTTACTGCTCTGCCTGTTGCGCACCCGGCTGCGCTGGAGCGGCGCCGTTGTGGCTTGCGCCGCCAGCCTGTGGGCGGTTGCCGCGCCGAGACCGGATATTCTGATTGCCAGCGACGGCCAAGCAGCGGCGCTACGTGGTGCCGACGGTCGCCTGAGCGTGCTGCACAGCGGCCGCGACGCCTTTGCCGTGCGCGAATGGCTGGCCGCCGATGGCGATGCGCGTACGCCCAAGGACGCCGGTCTAAGCGCCGGCGTGCGCTGCGATGAGGCCGGCTGCATCGGGCGGCTGGCCGACGGAAGGCTGGTGGCGATGGCGCTGTCGGTGGAAGCTTTTGCGGAGGACTGCGCCCGCGCCGTTGTCGTTATCAGCTCGCGTCAGGCGCCGGCGGACTGCGCGGCGATCCTGATCGATCGCAGGGCCTGGCTTAGCCATGGCGCCACGGCGTTGCGCTGGACCGGCGAGCGGTTTGAAACCAGCCAGGCGCGGCCAGCGGGCTATGAGCGGCCGTGGGCGCCGGCGCCACGGCTACCGCTTGAGGCCGGGCAAGCGCCAGTACGCCCGGCGCCGCGCGATGCCACGCCGCGGGTGGAGGATATGGAAGCGGGAGACTAACCGACGTCATGCCCCGCGAAGGCGGGGCATCCAGTCATCGCCGGCTTCGAGGAATAAAAGGGGCCGTCGTGGATACTGGATCATCCGCTTACGCGGATGATGACAACAAACCGCGCCGATTTTCAGTACCGCCGGAACAGCCCGGCCAGCTTGCCCTGAATCCGCACCCGGTTGGGCGGCAGGATCCGCACCTCATACGAGGTATTGGCCGGTTCGAGCGCGATGGAAGCGCCGCGGCGGCGGAACCGCTTGAGGGTTGCCTCCTCGTCGTCGATCAGCGCCACCACGATATCGCCGGTCTCGGCGACTTCGGTGCGGCGGATGAGGGCGATGTCGCCGTCGAGAATGCCGGCCTCAATCATCGAGTCGCCGCGCACTTCGAGGGCGAAATGCTCGCCCGGCGACAGCAGATCGGGCGGAATATTGATCACATGGCTGCGGGTCTGGATCGCCTCGATCGGCGTTCCGGCGGCGATCCGTCCCATCACCGGCACCGCGATCGAGCGGCCGCTGTCGTCATCGGCGCTGGAACCGGTACTGGCGCGCACCCGGCCAAGATCGCCCTCGATCACGCTGGGGGTGAAGCCTCGCGAACGGCCGCTGCCGAGCCCGTGGGCGACGGAATCGGGCAGTTTGATCACCTCGATGGCGCGCGCCCGGTTGGGCAGCCGGCGGATGAAGCCGCGCTCTTCCAGCGCCATGATCAGCCGGTGGATGCCGGATTTGGAGCGCAAATCGAGGGCATCCTTCATTTCATCGAAGGAGGGCGGCACCCCGGATTCGGTCAGCCGTTCATGGATGAAGCGCAAAAGCTCGAATTGTTTGCGGGTTAGCATCGGTTTTTCCCCGTCGCGGCCGGCCACACCCCTGAACTATAGGGCCGATTCAGAAACAAATCATGAACGGACACTATCTGTTCGATATGTGTTCCGCAACCATTTAATTTGAAGTGAACAAGTCGAAAGGCCGCTAAAGGTCGAGCTTAAGGATGACACAGGGTGAACCGGCGGCAGCCGCCGGAGCATGCGGCTCCCGAATCAGCAGGCAGTCGGCCTTGGCCAAGGGCGCCATCAGGGAACTGTCCTGTACCGGCAGCGGGGTCGCTACCGGTGTGCCATCGGTCCCTTCCGCGAGGGTCGCGCGCAGGTAATCGGCGCGCACGTCATTGGCGGCAAGATCGCACCCCAAACGGGCCGCGTGCGGGGCCGGCGCCAAATCGCTGCGCCCGGACAGGCGGCGGATCAGCGGCACCAGATAGAGAAAGGCGCAGACAAAGGAGGAGACCGGATTGCCCGGAACCCCCAGCACATGCATGGCGCCGAGCCGGCCGTGCAGCATCGGCCGCCCCGGCCGCAGTGCGACCCGCCAGAACGACAGCGTCAGCCCCTCGGCGGCGAGCGCGCCTTGCACCAGGTCGTGGTCGCCGACCGAGACGCCGCCGGACGTGAGCAGGATATCGGCCTTGGCGTCGCGGGCGCGGCGCACCGCCGCCGTGATGTCGTCCAGGCGATCGCGGGCAATGCCGAGGTCGATGACGTCGGCGCCTTCGCCGGCCGCCAGCGCGGTGAGCGCAAAGCCGTTGGAATAGACGATCTCGCCCGGCTTCGGCTGGCTGCCGGGGGCGACCAGTTCATCGCCGGTGCCGAGCACCGCCACCGTGGGCGGGCGAATGACGCGCAAGGTCGGATAATTCATGCCGGCGGCGAGCATCAGGTCGCGGCCGGTGAGCCGCCGACCTTGGCGCAGCAGCGTCTGGCCTTTGGCGAAATCGATCGCTTCGTCGCGCACGTTGCGACCGCGGTGGGTGGCGGCGGTGATCACCACCGCGTCGCCGTCGCGCGTGGTCAATTCCTGAATCACCACGGTGTCGGCGCCGCGCGGCATCATCCCGCCGGTGAAGATGCGCGCGGCTTCGCCGGCATGGACTTCGCCGTCAAACGGATGGCCGGCGGCGACTTCGCCGATCAGCTTGAGGGTAACCGGAGCGGTGGTGACATCGGCGGCGCGCACCGCATAGCCGTCCATCGCCGAGACCGCGGCCGGCGGCTGCGTGCGTTGCGCGACCAGATCCTCGGCCAGCACGCGGCCAAGCGCATCCTTAAGCGGCACGCTCTGCACCGGCAGCGGCACGGCGCCCTCCAGGATGTGGGCCAGCGCTTCGGTGACAGTCATGAGCGCCACGGGAGATCCTTTTGGCGTATGGTCGTTTCCGACCTTGCTTCGCCCGCCGAAGCGGGCTTCGCAAAGGCGGGAAACCGGCGCCCACTTTGCACGACCATGCGCTACTCCTTCGCGCGATAGTGGCCGGATTTTCCGCCGCGCTTTTCGATCAGACGGATGTTCTCGATGCGCATGCCGCGTTCGACCGCCTTGACCATGTCGTAAATGGTCAGGCAGGCGACCGCCACCGCGGTGAGCGCTTCCATCTCGACGCCGGTCTTGCCGGTGACTTTGACGGTGGCGCGCACGGTAACGTGGCGGCGTCCCGGTTCGATATCGACGGCGACTTGCGACAGCGCCAGCGGATGGCAGAGCGGAATCAGTTCATGGGTGCGCTTGGCGGCCATGATTCCGGCCAGCCGGGCGGCGCCGAGCACGTCGCCTTTCTTGGCGTTGCCCTTGCGCACCAGCGCCAGCGTTTTCGGCTGCATGGTGACGCGGCCTTCGGCGACGGCGACACGCTCGGTCGGCGTTTTCGCCGAGACGTCGACCATGCGGGCTTCGCCGCGCCGGCCGAGATGGGTGAGTTTCTTCGCCACGCGCTACTCCGCAGCCGATGAGTGGCGGGCAGGGCGGGCGAGAATGGCGCGGGTTGCCGCCGCGACGTCGCTCTGCCGCATCAGGCTTTCGCCGATCAGGAACGTCAGAATTCCGATTTTGGCCAGCCGGGCGAGATCGCCGGGTGCGTTGAGCCCGCTTTCGGCGACCGCGATGCGATCGCGCGGAACTTTCGGCGCCAGCCGCTCGCTCACGCTGAGCGATGTCTCGAAGCTGCGCAGGTCGCGATTATTGATACCGATCAGCCGCGAGCGCAATTGCAGCGCCCGCGCCAGTTCCGCTTCGTTGTGCACTTCGAGCAGCACGTCCATGCCGAGATCGAAGGCGGCATCCTCGACGGCCTTGGCGGCGGCATCGTCGACGGCCGCCATGATGATCAGAATGCAGTCGGCGCCGAGCGCGCGCGATTCGACTACCTGGTAGGGCTCGTAGATGAAATCCTTGCGCAACACGGGTAGCGCCGTGGCGTTGCGCGCGACGACCAGGAATTCCGACTGGCCCTGGAACGACGGCGCATCGGTGAGCACCGACAAGCAGGTGGCGCCGCCGGCTTCATAGGCGCGCGCCAGCGCCGGCGGATCGAAATCGGCGCGGATCAAACCCTTCGACGGGCTCGCCTTCTTGATCTCGGCGATCAGCGCATAGTTGCCGGAGGCCAAGCGCGCTTCGATCGCGCGCAGGAAGCCGCGCGTCGGCGCTGCCGCTTTCGCTGCGCGCTCAAGTGTTGCAAGCGGACGCGCGCGCTTGGCGGCGGCGATTTCCTCGCGTTTGTAGGCCGCGATCTTGGCGAGGATGTCGGTCATCACGCCTCCGCGGCGTTGGACACCGCGATCAGGCGGTCGAGGCTGCCTTCAGCCTCGCCGCTGTCGATCGCCGTCGCCGCCAGCGCCATGCCGCCCTTCAAATCCTTGGCGCGGCCGGCCACGATCAAGGCCGCCGCGGCATTGAGCATGCCGATGTCGCGCAGCGGGCTCTTTTTGCCTTTGAGCACATCGAGCAGCGCCTTGGCATTGGTCTCGGCGTCGCCGCCGCGCAAGGCCTCGGGCTTGACGCGGCTCACACCGGCTTCCTCGGGCGTGATTTCGAAAGTCCGCACCATGCCGTTTTCCAGCGCGGCGACGCTG
>Ga0315281_10011378_pt1 | contig 12190 bp, 9 predicted proteins | sample YL17G07_0_MG_FD_204540 | JGI IMG/M metagenome (GOLD analysis project Ga0315281, IMG submission 204540) | Sediment microbial communities from Yellowstone Lake, YNP, Wyoming, USA - YL17G07_0 | ecosystem: Environmental > Aquatic > Freshwater > Lake > Sediment | place: USA: Wyoming | collected... | reverse complement strand
CAGCGGTTGACGCCGATCGGGATCTGATGCTCCGCCTTGCACGCGATCGTGCAGGCGTGACAGCCGATGCATTTTCGGAGATCTATCGCGAACCCGTAGTTGGGCATGCGGGGCTGCGAATATACCACGCGTACCGAGACGCAGAGGCACGGAGAACGCAGAGATGAGTGGCCACAGAGTCACGGAGGCACGGAGCGTGAGGTCAGAGGGCTCAACTCTTCCAGCTCCGGGTCTCTGTGCCTCTGTGGTTCATTCATCTCTGTGAACCTCCGTGCCTCTGTGTCTCAGCGCAAAACACACGCAGGGTCTCCTGCCGTTCCTCGATCGGAATCAACGGAAACGTCTCCAGCACGTGTTCGAATTCCAGGACGCTCAACTGATACAGCTCGGCCACTCTCGCGTTCAGGCGCGCGAGCGCGGACGGCTCGGGACGGCGCGACAAGAGACGCGCGAGCGCGGCGATCTCGGCGTACGCCGCGGGCACGGCGTCCGCCGTGGGGATCGGCAACTGCTCGACCGTCGCGATCGTCACGTGCGTCGTCACGCGCAGGCGGACCAGGTAGTTCACGACGAAGCTGTTGAACAACCCGCAGAGAAAGTGATGCGCGACGAGTGGCAACGCGCCGCGCAGGCAGAAGACCGTGTGCGTCGACACGCTGCGCGCCGGCAGCACGGCCGCGATGAACGTCAGACGGTTGGTCGCGCTCGCCACGTCGCGGTACGCGAGGCGCGGGCGCTCGTGGCGATCCGCGGGCAACAGGCGCCGCGCGTCGCTCGCGCCGATGCTGCGCTGCACCGATCCGAGGAGGACCCGGAATGGCTCGAGATGCTTCCCGTCGATCACCGGGAGGCCGAGACGGCCGGGACGGAACGCCGCGCGATCGTCGCTGGCGTTCAACTCGCGCCCGAAACGCGCGGACCATCCGGCGTCGCTGCCGAGCGGCGGAAACAACGCCGCCGCCCGCTCCACAATCGCGAGGTCGGTGGCGTCCCGGAGGGCGGGGATGGCGAGCCCCGGTCCCGACACGCGCTCGAGCCACGCGGGCGTGACGCGCACCGGAAACCACGGTGAGGTGTCCGCGGATTCCTCGCCAATCGACTCGAGCGCCGCGGGGTCGCTGAGCCCCATCCGGCAGGCGAGCCGCCTGGTCGGCGAGCCGGCCGAGGCGGTCAGCAGCAGAAATCGCATGCTGCGGTGAATGGGGAACACGCCCCGATGATTGTCGATGCCGACCAGCGCATCGACGTCGCAGCGCGTGAAGAGCCGGCCGCGCAGCGGCGCGCTGCCGTGATCGGTGGCGAGGCCCGACGGCAGCACGAGGCCGAGGCGGCCGCCCGGACGCGCGAGCGCCATCGCGCGCTCGAGGAACAACTGATAGCGGTTCGCGTGGCCGTCCGATTGCGCCGTGTAGATGCCGGCGTCGCGCGTGAACCGCAGCAGGGAGGCGCCCGCCTGGCGGGCGCTCGCGCGCGTGGCGGCCGCGCCGGCATCGGCGCGCAGCATGTCCCACGGCGGGTTGCCGATGACCGCATCGAAGCCGGCGCGCGGCAACCGGCGGCCGTCGGCGCCGAAGAACACTTCCGGGAATTCCAGTTCCCAATGAAAGAACCGGAGCGCCTCCGCGGTGCGGTCCGCGGCGTCGAGCAACACGCGCGTCGTGTGGGCCGGGAGCGCGCTTCGGCCGGTGAGCAGGCCGTCGGACAGCGGGCCGAATGCCGACGACGGCGGAGCCTCTTCCGGCGGCGTGAACCAGGCCCCGCACCAGAGATCCGCGACGCGCTTCCATCGTGACAGCACGGCCTCGCGCGCGCCGAGCGCCGCGAACGCCCGCTCCTTCGCGCGCACCTGCGCGAGCGTGTCGTTCGGCGTCGACTCGAGCGAGAAACGCACCGGCAGCGTGTCGCGCAGCGCCGCGGCGACGATGTCGTCGCCAAATAATGGAAGGGTGGGCCGCGTCGGCCGCGTCGCTCGTGTGCCCGCGCGCCGCCCCGGGTCCGGCGGCTGCCGGAGGTTGGCCAGCCACGCGCCGAGCAGGCTGTCGCCCGTCTGCAGGCGGTGATCGAGGAAGCTCAGCGGCCGATCGACCGCCAGCGTCGCGAGCCACAACGACAGCCGCGCGAGCTGCACCGCCATCGGATTCAGATCCACGCCGTACAGGCATCGCTCGGCCACGGTGCGACGAATCGTCACGCGCTCGGCTTCGTCGATGTCGCTCGCGTGACAGCCGCCCGCCCGCACGAGCGCGTCCTCGTAGGCGCCGGCCAGGTACCGGCATGCGGCGACGAGAAACGCGCCGCTCCCCATCGCCGGATCGACGACGCGCAACTGGAGGATGCGGTCGGGCGTGGCATCGCGCACGAGGGGCCCGAGCGTGCGCCGCACGAGGTAGTCGGCGATCGGGAGCGGCGTGTAGAACGTTCCGGTCGCTTTGCGCACGCCTGATCCGGATTCGAGCGTGACGATTGTCTGAGACGAGCGTGTCTGAGACGAGCGTGTCTGAGACGAGCGTGTCTGAGACGAGCGTGTCTGAGACATGCGGGTCGTGCTCGTGTTGCGCGCACGGGGGTGTGGCTGCCGAGCCCGCTCGATGCGGGGCGTGTAGTCGAGCAGCGTTTCATAGACGGCGCCGAGTTGCTCGACGCCCAGTTCGCGGTACGCGATGCGTTCGCGTCCCGCGCCGTCCGGGGCCGGCCGCGTCGAGAGCGCGAGCACGGCGCGTCGCGCCGCCTCATCGTCCAGATCGCGCCGCTCGGCGAGCGGCGTGCGCGCGGGGGAAAACAGGCGGCCGTTGAACGGCGTCACGCGCAGGTCGCCGGCCTGGCAACCGGCGTGCGCCAGCCGCGCTATCGCGCGAAGCGCATCCCACAGGCCGGGCGCGTGACCGGAGCGCTCGGCGAGATCGCGCAGCGCTTCGAGGCTGTAGCTCTCGCGATACACCGGATGCCAGAGCGGCACGAGCGCGCGCGCTTCGGCGAACAGCAGGAAGAGCATGCGATAGACGATCGTCAGTGCCTGCTCGAAGCTCTCGCCCGCCGGCGGCAACCGCGCGGCGGGGCGGCCCGCCACGAGCGCCTGCAGCACGTCGCCGGACGCCGCGAGCACGCCGTCGCGCAGCGACCGGCAGACGGCGGACGCGTGACGATCGGACGCCGCCACGCACGCGTGGAGGGACCCCGCGTCGGCCGCGTCGGCCGTCAGGGACGCGGCGCGCGCCGTGCTCCACAGCGCGGCGAACGCCCGCGGGTGATCGATGGCGAGATCGAGATCGAACTCGACATGACGCCGCGCGTACAGCCGGCCCGCGTCGACGATGCGCAGGCGCAGCCCGTCGAAGAGCAGACACCAGTCGGCGGCGCGGCGCAGAGCCTCGGTGACGGCGAGTCGCCACAGGGGATCGAGCGGTCCGCCCCAGGGCGCGACCAGCAGCGCGACCGCGCGTCCGCCCGCCGTCAGTGTCGCGGCCAATGCGGGACCAGCCGCAGCCATCGTCTCAATCGCGGCCGGCGGGTCGAATCCGAGCGCCGCGGTCAGCGGCGCGGCGCCCTGCTCGAGCAGGGCGCGCAGCGACGAGGCGGGGCCGAGCGCCGCGCAACGCTCGCGCCACACCACCAGATCGCGACGCACGCGGTCCGCGACAAACGCGTCGTTCGACGACAGACGGCGTTCGACGATCGCGCCGGACAGCAGACGCCCGTCAACGCCCGGCACCATGGCTACGGCACCACCACGAGCCGAAGCTGGGGCCGGCGCGCGACCGCCGAGACGGACGCGATCGTGTCAGGCCGCCCGGCCGTCATCTGCGCGATGCGCGACGCCCGTCGATCGAACAAGCCCGGTTGGAAGACTCGGGGGTCGTGTCGCGCGGTGACGTCGGGGCCAATCGCCAGGGCGCGCGCGGCGCGCGTCTTCGCGAACGCCCCCGTCGTCTGCTCCACCGCGGCCCGCCACGCGTCGCAGCTGCGCTCGACCATCTCGACGGCGTCGCGCTCGATGGCGCGCACGAGCGCGTCGAGCTGCGCGCGCCGGCGCAGGCCTGTGCCGGCACCGGCCAGACGCACGGCGATGGCGGCCAGATGCGACTCGACGATCCGGCCGCCTGCATCTTCATAGGCGACGCGCCAGAGCAACAGCGCGCGATGGCCCAGCACCCGTCTCAATGTCGGCGCGCGGGCCGCCATCGCCCACGCGCCGTCTCCCTCGAGGCACGCGAGCGTGCGGTCGTCTCCAGGGTCTCCGGGATCGCCCTGTCGCGCCAGCGCGCGCGCGGCCCTCAGGCGTTCGGTTTCCGCCGCAGCGTCAGCCCGCAGATCGATCGTCAACAGCGTCATCGTTCGAATCTCCTGTCATGACGAGCCGCGCGGCGGCGCATTCTTCGTCCGCGCCCAGCGGATTCGGCGCGCCCACCTCGGCCTGCGCGAGGGCGATGCGCGCGCGCAGCCGCGCCGCGATCGCCGGCTCGCCCGTGCCCGCGGCGATCAGATGAAATGCGTGGACCGTCCGCCGCTGGCCGATGCGGTCGACGCGGCCGATGCGTTGCTCGAGTCGCATCGGGTTCCAGGGCAGTTCGAGATTGATGACGAGCCGGGAGGCCTCGTGCAGATTGAGGCCTTCACCCGCCGCGTCCGTGGCGAGCAGAACCACGGCGGCGCCGCGCGCGAAGTCGGCGAGCACGGCGGCGCGCTCGCGATGGGTCAGACCGCCGTGAAGCACGCCGACCGGCCCGGCCGAGGCGCCCAGCCGCCGCCGGACGTGCTGCAGCGTGTCGCGATACTCGGTGAACACCACGGCCTTCTCGCCTGTCCGGCGCAGCAGGCGGCGGAGCGCGGACAGTTTGGCCTCCCCGGCGGACGCGCTCCTGGCGCTGGCGGCCAGCGCCGCGAGCAGGTCGCGTTCCCGCGCGTGATCCGAGAGGCCGATGTCGGCCGGCCACGACGGCGGGGCGTCGGCGGCCGTGAATTCGCCGTGAGGATCGTCGAGCGGCAGGGCGAGCTGACCGCCGGCGTCGGCAGGCGGGGACGCGAGGGTGGCGAGCCTGCGATCGACAGACTGCGCGAGCGCCCAGGCGCCCGAGAACGCGCGTTTGTGCAGCACGGAGAGGCCGAGCCACGCGGCGGGGCGCTCGGCTCGGACCGCGTCGCTGTAGCGCGCGAGCCGCTCGTGCATGCGCCGCTCGCGCCCACTCAATCGCACATGGAGCGTGTGCACGCGCCGCGGCGCGCCGAGGCGCACCGACGCACGCGTGCGGCGGAACACGAGCAGGGGATCGCCGCCGACGCATCCCAGGTCGCAGAGCGACGCGAAGGACGGCCCGTCGCCGCTGTGCGGCGTCGCGGTCAGCAACAGGACGTACGCGGCGCGGCGCGTCAGCGCGCGGACGGCGGCGTGCCGATCGGAATCGCCGGCGACGCCGTGCGCTTCGTCCACCACGATGACGTCCCAGGGGCAGGCGGCGACGGCGGGAAGGACTTCCGGCCGCTTGACGTAGTCCACCGACGCGATGGCGATCGCGATCGTCGACCAGGGATTGACGCCGATCGGCAGCGTCGCGGCGCGCTGCCGCAGGACGCGCGCGTCGACTGGCGATGGCTCCATCCCGAACCGGGACGTGAGTTCCTCCGACCATTGATCGCGCAGGCCGGCCGGCGCGATGACGAGCACGCGCTCGACGATGCCCCGCGCGCGAAGCTCCGCCAGCACGAGGCCCGCCTGAATCGTCTTTCCGAGCCCGACTTCGTCGGCCAGCAGGACGCGCGACGCCATGCCGCGCAGGATGGCCAGCGCCGGCTCCAATTGATGCGGCCACAGATCGATGTGCGCGTGACGCGCCGCGTGCAGCGCCCCGGGAGGCGCATCGTTCGCCAGCAGCGCGCGGCAGGCGCGGCGCCATCGCGTCCGGTGGACGAAGCGGAGGCGGGCACCGCGGGTGGCCGGCTCGATCACGTCGAACGGCGCCAGCACGCGACGCTCGATCCCGAGGTGCGGCGGCGACAGGCCGGCGAGCGTGACGAGCTGACACCCGTCGTGCGGACGGATGTCGACCACGCGCCAGCGTTCGCGCCGCACGCGGACCAGCGCCCCGGGTCGAACGTAATCGGGCAGAATCTGCATCGCCTTCGCGCCGCTCAGATCGCAGAACTTGCCACGCGCAAAAACCGCGTCTTGTGGAATCAGCAAGTTACGCGGCGCGTAGCGGACGCACGCGATCGAGGGGCAAACTGCGTGCCTGAGGAAATGTCCAGGTGGAAGCGCGCACAAGCCACGCTATCGGGCACGCCAGCGACGACGGCGCAGATGGCGGGGCATCTGGCGCGCGTCGTCGTCGGCGCGGAATGAGTCCGTCTACGCCGATTTCGCCGGCGTAGATGAACGCGGGATGGCGCGGACAGCGCTCGTGCGTGGCGCGGTCAATTTCCGCATCACAGCTTCGAAGCCTGCCTGCTCGGGATCGAAAAGACCCCACTCATCCTGGACGGGACGGTCTTGCGGCGACACAACGACATTACGCGTGGGTTCAGGGTTTTCCACGCTGATCGCAAGGGCAAGCCCTGTACCGCCCAGGTTTGCGGGAAATCCGGCGCATTCGACATCAGGACGTCGTGGTCGTGCGGCCGGAGGCTCACTGTACCGTCTCGCAGATTACGGATTCGGGACGAGGGAATCACGCATCTTCTGAGCTGTCAGCTGTCAGCTGTCAGCCCTTCTTCTTATATTCGGCGGTGACGACGGTCTTGATGCCGCCGCGCACGGAGAAGTCGCCCACCACCGTCATCCGTCGCGGCTGAATCGCGGCGACGAGGTTGTCGAGAATCTCGTTCACGACGCTCTCATAGAAGATGCCGCGGTTCCTGAAGTCGATCATGTAGTACTTGAGGGCCTTGAGCTCGATGCAGCGCGCGTCGGGCACGTAAGTGATGCGAATCTCGCCGAAGTCAGGCAGCCCTGTTTTCGGACAGAGCGACGTGAACTCCGGACACTGAATCGCAATCTCGTAGTCGCGCTCGGGCCGCGGGTTGGGAAACGTCTCGAGGGTCGGGCTTGACATGGGAGAAAATACTAGCATTCCGGGCGGGAAACCGATGTTTCCGCGCGCGCCTTCATTGACACTGGCGAGAAGGGCGCGCTAGGATACGCCGATTTTGGGAGCAAAACCGCGATTGTGCTGCGCGCGCGACGATCCGCGGTGAACATCCAGCGCGTCAAGTGAAGGGGAACGCCGATGTCGTCTGACGCCCGCAGGATGGGCAAATCCGAACTCTTCTCGCATTTCGCCGAACGCTTCGAAGTGAAGCGGACGCAGGCTCGCGAATTCTTCGACGCGCTGACGCAACTGGCGGAAAGCGAGTTGAAGCGCTCGGGCGAGTTCGTGCTGCCCGGGATGGTGAAACTGGTGGTGCAGAAGCGCAAGGCGCGCATGGGCCGCAACCCGGCGACGGGCGAGGCTATCAAGATTCCCGCCAAGACGGTCGTCAAGGCGCGGATCGCGAAGCAGCTGAAAGACGCGGTCCTGCCGCGCAAGTAGACGAGGCCGCAGAGGCCTCTGTCAGCGATGTGGCTCCCCCCACACCACTTGACCTTTCGTTGAGATTGACGCGGCGGCCGGTGGCCGCCGCGTTCCCTTTCAGGCGGGACGCTCTCTTCTTCTCACTTCCGACTTTTCAGTTCTAACTTCTCAAGGGTCTTCAGGCCGCGGTCGCGCGGGCCAGCACACGGCTGTACAGCGTGGCCGGCACGAGGCGTGTCGCCCGCGCCTCGAGATTGGTCATCGAGTCGTCGTCGAGGATGATCCGGTCGTCCGGTCCCAGCAGGATTTCGGCGCTGTAGCGCCGGGCGCCGCGCAGCGTGCGCAACTCGAAATACCGCACCGGGACCATCGTGTCTTCGATTGCCAGCGCCTCTGTCTTCACGAGCGTTCGGAACATCTCATCCTCCAGATCCGGTGTCAGCCGGACACTCCGATCAACTTGCAGCCGCCTGCCGTTCGCCTTCATCGCTCGCCGGGAAGCGCAGCGTGAACGCCGTCCCGCGTCCGACTTCGCTTTCTACAACAATCGTGCCGTCGAGTTGCTCGACGATGCGCTTGGAAATTGCGAGACCGAGGCCGAGGCCGCGGCGCTTGGTGGTGACGAAATCGTCGAAGATGGCCGACAGCCGGTCGGCCGGTATCCCGGATCCCGTGTCGGTAACCCGGACTTCAATTTGATCGCCCGACCGCGCCGTGGTGACGGTGATGCAGCCGCCGGGCTCGGTGGCCTGAATGGCGTTGCTCAGGAGGTTGCGGTAGACGCGGCCGAGCGCAAACCGATCGCCGCTGATCAGCAGCGGGCCGTCCGCATACGCCGTCTCCATGGTCAAGCCATTCCGCTCGGCTTCGCCCCGCATGGCGTCCACGATTTCCACGACCGATCCGGTGACGTCCATCACGAAGCGCTCGATCGGGTTCGGCTTCACGAGATGCCGCAGATCGTCCATGAAGCGCTTGAGCGTGGCGATCTCGCGCCCGATCGTGCGGCGGAACAGCTCGCGCGATTCGGCGTCGAGGTCCTCGCGCTCCAGGAGGCGGAGGCTGTTGCCGATGTTCTGAATCGGATGCGACAGGTCGTGGACCAGGCCGGCCGCGACGCGCCCGAACATCGCCTGGCGCTCCTGGCGCTTGACGTCTTCCTGCAGTTGCACGAGCCGATCGGCCATCGTGTTGAAGGCGTCGCCGAGGTCCGCGAACTCGTCGCCGGTGCGAATGTCGACGCGGGTGTCGAGCTGGCCTTCGGCGACGGCCTGCGTGCCGCGCTTCAACGCGAGGATGGGATTGATGAACGACCGGCCGAACAGGTACCCGACGGAGATCATCAACAGGAGCGCGACCGAGATCGCGACGACGAGCTGGCGCTGCAGCACGGTGGCGGTGGCGTACGCCTCGTTGGTCGGCTGTTCTACGATCACGGTCCAGCCGAGCTGGGCGATGCGCGCCGCCACGCCAAGCGCGGCCTGGCCGTCGACGTACTCGCGGGAGAGGGGGAACCCGTCTGCCTGCGCCCGCGCCGCGGCCATCAGCGGATGCGCCGCCAGGTTCACGGTCTTCGCGACCAGCGCTTTCTTGTCGGGATCGCCGTGCGCGATCAGCTCGCCGCCGGGCGCGATGACGAGGGCGTAGCCGTGATCGCTGATGCGGATGTGATCGACCATCCGCCACATTTCTTCGAGGTTGAATTCGCCGGTCAGCCAGCCCGAGGCTTGATTGAGGCGCGTCAGGCGGACGGCGAACACCGACGTCGGCAGCAGGTCCTCGTCCACGTGGATGGCGGACATCGTCACGCGATCGGCGACGGGCTGCCCGTTCTTTGGAATCGTGATGCGCGGCTTGCCGATGCGGCTCGTCGCGACCACGGCACCGCTCTCGTCGAACAGCGTGATTTCGCGGAACTCGCGGAACTGCAGGACGAAGTTCTCGAGGATCTGATCCTGCTGGTGCTGCGCGAGCCCGGTGTCCTGCAGGTCGGCGGAGAGCGCGCGCAGCAGGTCCGCGTGAGTGACGACGTAGCGGCGGATTTCCTCGGCGGCGCGCGTGGCGACGTTCTGATTGCCGGCGATGACAGACTCTCGCGTGCCGCGCTGCAGCGAGAGGATCGAGACGACGCCGTACGCGATCAACGGCACGACCGCCGCCAGCGCCAGCAGCAGCGCGAAGCGGACAGCAATGTGCCGGATCTTGAGGGTCATCAGTTGCGATTCATGGCGCGCACGTCGGTCGCCGGCTTCCAGAGGCGCAGGTTGCTCAGGATATCCCGTCCGGGCTCGCCCGGCGGCACGACGAAGCGCTTGCTGACAGCGCGCGCCCGTTCGATCCACGCCAGAAAGATCGCCGGCGGGTCGTCGATGGCGGCTTGTTGATACGCGCCGACCGCGGCGCTGTACTCCTCGTCGGAACGAGCGTGCCGAATCGCATTGAGCGCCACGTCGACGGTGTCGCTGTGTGCATGCATCGATCCGCCGGAACGCCAGGCCCGGTAGGACCGGAGGATCGTGGGTCCGTTGGGTGATTCAAGCAGTACCGCGTCGAACTTGCCGCGGTCGACGGCATCAATGACGCGATCGATCGGTTGCTCTTCGATGGTGAGCTCGACGCCGACGGCTTCGAGTTGCTGCTTCAGCACGAGCGCGATCCGCTCGTCGAGTTCGTTCGGCCGGACCAGACAGGCAAAACGTAGCGGGCCGCCGCGCGCGCCGCGCGCCCGGGAGACCTTCTGTGCGGCCAGCTTGGGGTCGAAGGCCCAGACGGGCGAGTCGCGCCGCGCTGCGAAATGACGGGGCCAGACCGGCCCGGACGAAGCCGTCCCGTGGCCCCGCAGCACGCTTTGTACCAGAGCATTGCGGTCGATGGCGAGATTGAGGGCTTGCCTCACGTCCTTCGAGCGGAGCGCCGGCGACTCCGGGTTAAGGACGACGACGTATTGATAGTGCCGGGGATACGTGAAGATCGCGACGTTCGTCGATGCCTCAAGCGAATCGAGGGCGTCGACGCCCACTTCGTACAGCATATCGATCCGGCCCCGCAGCATCTCGGCCCAGGCCGTCCGCACGCTGGGAAACGCCTCCATGACGATGCGATCGATCGTGGGTTGGCCGAGGTAGTACTTGCTGTTGGCCGTCAGCTCGGTCGGCGATTTCGAATCTGCCACCATGAACGGCCCCGTGCCTGTGAGCGGTGCCCCCGGCTTCGAGACGGGCACTTCCAACGCATCCAGAAGGAGCGGCGACTGCTGCCGCATTCGCACAACCACTTGGTTGTCTCCGACGGCCTGCACGTCTTCGACGTCGCTAGACGCTGGTCCCAGGAAGTTCGGCAACGCCTGCCTCAACGAATTCGCAACGAGCACAGGCGTGACCGGCGTGCCGTCGTGAAAGACCACCCCGGATCGAAGGTTGACGGTGAGCGCCAATCCGTCGGTGCTGAGCTGCCAATCCTTCGCGAGCGATGGTCGCGGCCGGCCGTCGTCGGACAATGTGGCGAGCGCCTCCACCGCCTGGTTCTGCGCGAGCTGTCGAAGACCGTTCGCGGCGTTAGCGGCCACCTGTCCCAGGCCGACCCGCAACGTCACGGGTCCGGATCCCGACGGCGACGTTCCGGTGGAGGGGCGGCAGGCGGTGAGCAGGAAACCTGCCACCGCCGCACAGACCGTGGCCCGACCGACCCAGTCGCGCCGTTCGACCATCCCTACTTCTTGTTCATCGGCGGATCGTCGATCCAGATCTCGCAGTAACCGGCGGGCTTCTTGTTCGAGGCGGTCTTCACAACTTTGATCGTCATTGTAGTCTCCCTACGCAGCCTGAGTGGCTGCGGCTTTGCTGGCCGCTTCATGCGCCAGCGCGATGAGCGCCGATTCGAAACTGGACTTGTGACATGTCGGCGTGTTCATGTCGCCAGTCTGCGAGTGCGAAGCCGCCACGCATCCCCCGGCACACGTCGGGATGAAGGCGCAGTCTCCACACTCTTTCCACGGATGCAGTCGGTTGAATTGCTCGAGCGCCGATTCGCGCAGCGAATCCTTGCGGTCGTCGATGTGGCCGGTCGCCATCGCGAGCTGACCGGTGAAGCCGGGGCAGGCGTAAAGCGAACCGTCCGGGCCGATCGTGTGCGCGTGCGTCCGATGGACGTGGCACATGCCCCTGGGCACGCCGTCAGCGGTGGGGAACCCGTGCCGCCTGGTGTCCTCGCGCAGCGCCGTCCACTTGTCTTCCAGGCCGCCGCACGAGTCGCACGCCTTGCCCGCGCCCGAACCGACCGACGTCATGCAGGTGCCCTTCAGGTTCTCTTTTGCACCGGCCGCGCCGACCAGCGTCAGCGGGATCATCCCTTTCAGGCCTTTCGGCGCCGTGGGCTCCGCGCGCACGACGGGCTTGAAATTGACCTTGACGAGCTTGTCGGCGAAATCTTGTGCCTTCAGGAAGTCGAGCAGGGCGGGATAGCTGTCGATCGAGCTCTCGTCGAAGTTGCCGCCGATGGCGATGCGGCAGCGGCCGGCCACGCGACGGATGTTGTCGACGATGCGATCGAAGGTGCCCTGACCGCCGCGCAACGGCCGCATGCGGTTGTGTGTGTCGCGGTCGCCGTCGAGCGTGATCTTGATGCCGTTCAGTCCGAACGGCAGCATGCGATCGACGACGTCCTCGGTCAGCAACAGGCCGTTGGTGATG
>Ga0315281_10011377_pt1 | contig 12191 bp, 8 predicted proteins | sample YL17G07_0_MG_FD_204540 | JGI IMG/M metagenome (GOLD analysis project Ga0315281, IMG submission 204540) | Sediment microbial communities from Yellowstone Lake, YNP, Wyoming, USA - YL17G07_0 | ecosystem: Environmental > Aquatic > Freshwater > Lake > Sediment | place: USA: Wyoming | collected... | reverse complement strand
CGTCGTAGGCGTCTTCGCGCACCATGCCCTGTTCCTTCAAGCGCCGCTGGCGCTCCAGCTGCATGCCAAGAAAGCGGATGCGCTCCTCGGCCTCGGCGTCGTCCGCGAGCGCGATGCGATGCTCGGCGCGCAGAGTTTCCACTTCGGTGCGCGCGTTTGCCAGCTGCGCGTTGGCGCGCGCCAGCGCCATCTCGAACGGCGCGGAATCGATGCGGAACAGCAATTGCCCCTGCGCCACCGGCTGATTGTCGCGCACCGCCACCTCCGCCACGCGCCCGGCGACCTCGGCGCTCACCGCGATGATGTGGGCCTTCACGTAGGCGTTGTCGGTTTCGAGGTGACGCCCGCCCTCGGCGTAGTAGTACAGCGCCGCCGCCGCCGCGACGAGCGGCACGCCGAGCAGCAGCAGCGCGCGCGCCATTCCCCGGCCGATGCGCGGCGCGTTCATCGGCTGCGCCGCCGCGGCACGGTGGCCGATTTCGGACCCACCGGCGCTGCTGGCGCGTCCGGGGGCATGTTGGCGGGAATGCGCGACAGGTTGCCCTTGATTGCGAGTAGCGTGTCGACGAAGCGTTCGCGCCCTTCGGCGCCGATGCCCGCGAGCGCGTCGCGCCGCAGTTCGGCGGCGAGCGCACGCATGGTGCGCAGCGCCGGCTCCACCTCTTCGGTGAGATGCACCCGCCACATGCGGCGGTCGCGCGCGTCGTGCGCGCGCCGTATCCAGCCTTTTGCCTCCAGCCGGTCGAGCAGCCGGCCGAGGGTCGGTTTCTCGATCTCCAGGGTCTCGGCGAGCTCGGTCTGGCTGACGCCGTCGCCGCGGAACAGATGCGTAAGCACCCACCATTGCGCGCGCGTCAGGCCGAGCTTGCGGATGCGCCGGTCATAGGCGGTGCGCATCAGCCGCGCCACGTCGTTCAATAGGAAGCCGAAATTGCGCGAAAGGTCCTCTCGGAACATGCGCGGCATGTTAGTTGCCTGGCTTACAATAAGCAAGGCAAGGGAATCGCGACCAGCGGCTTGCCGCGCACGTCCAAACGTTGCTTGGCTCACTGTCTAGGAGTAACGCCACCGACGCCCAGCAAATACTGAGCGCATTCTTTGCCCTCCCTTGCTTCTCGCGTTACAGTGTTCAAATTGAGGCTATGCGGCTTCCTCGTTGGTAGTGCTGCACGCTGGAATTAAGGCAAATCAAAGGTCGATAACAAGGACAAGAGTGTGAATCCGCTGAAACCGTAGCGGGTCGAACGGGTGCGGATGGAACTGGATCGGGTTGAAATTGCCAAGCGTGTCTGCGACGAAAATTCGCAGTCTAAACGTGCGTCCATAGATCATGTCGCGGGCTCCGGCCGGCAATCAGCCGCGCCACTTGCTGTTGCAGTAGATTTTTGCTGTGGTCTCGGCGGATTGTCCTTGGCCGCCAGACAACTCGGAATGGAAGTTGTCGCAGGAGTAGATACAGATAGAGATGCTCTCCGGACATTCGCGCAGAACTTTCCCGGCGCAAAGGCGATCGAGGCGACTATCAGCGGAAAAACGGCGATAGAAAAATGCAAGATGGCGATTCGCAGCTGTCGCCATAGAGAAGTGCCGCTCGTCATCCTTTCAGGCCCTCCTTGCCAGGGCTTTTCCGCGGCTGGATCGCGCGACCCAAAAGACAAGCGCAACAAGACTCTTCTTGGAGTGGCCAGAGCTATCAGCTCGCTTCAGCCGCATTGCGCCCTGGTCGAGAACGTTCAGATGTTGCTGACGGATAAACACCGCAGGCGCGTGCGTGACTTTGAGAGACATCTTCACGACGCTGGATATCAGGTACTGCCGGTCGAATTGAACGCCAAAGACTATAGTGTTCCTCAGAAACGTCATCGCGCATTCTTTCTTGTCACGCGCAAGAAACTCGACCAAGCGGCCGTGATTCGGCGCTTTGAGAGTCTTAAACAACCAGAAATTCCATGCGCAGTCAGTCTCGACGATTTACCGATTGCAAAAGTTCGCGGAGAGACGTACAGCAATGCCGAAGACTTGCTGCGTCCCACAACAAATCATTTGGCAATGCGCCATTCGATGGCGGTTCGGGCAAAAATTGCGACCATCGCGGCAGGCTGCGGCCCGATGTCGTATCGAAAGCTCGATCCGACGAAACCTGCAAATACGCTTTTTTCTGGACATCGCGCACCGCCGGCGCATTACAAATACCCGCGAAGCATCACTGTTCGTGAAGCTGCACGATTGCAAGGATTCCCTGACGGCTTCGGAATTTGCGGCTCTTTTGCCAATCAGATGATGCAAGTGACAAACGCCGTGCCCCCGCCTCTTGCGCGCATTGTTTTACAGGTGCTCGCAGAATTCACCGATCAATCCTTTCGTCGCGATGGCTGAGTTGGAAGACAAAGTTCTTGCGAAGGGAATTCGTGCCACTGAGAAAACGCGTGCTCCGATCGAAGGAAAACTCGAAACGGACGAGCTGGTACTTGCTCGAATTACGGAAGGGATTTATCGCCAGCCGTCGTCAGCTTTGCGCGAACTTGTTTCGAATGCTTACGACGCCGATGCGACTGAAGTGGTGATACTGACTGATGCCCCGAGATTTGGGCAAATCACGGTGCGTGACAACGGTCTAGGACTCAGCCCTGAAGTTCTCACTCAGTTGGTAAAACACATTGGCGGCAGCGCAAAGCGGAGCGAAATTGGGAAGAAGCTGGAAATAACATCCGGCGCCAACATAAATCTTAGTCCTGGCGGGAGGCAGCTAATCGGCAAGCTTGGGATTGGCCTCTTCTCCGTGGCGCAATTCACCCGACATTTCCTCATCATTACGAAGACAGCGGGAGATGGATTTCGAACGGTAGCAGACATTACCCTGGGAAAAAGATCTAGTGAAGAGGCTGAGGTTACTGCAGATGGCGGCCAAGGCCGGTTGTTCGAGACAGGCCAGTACCGAATATGGCGAGAGCGGGCAACCGACAAGGAAGTGCAAGGGACAGAAATTAAGCTGCTTGATCTGCTCCCTCGGACCCGCGACGAGCTTGCTAGCGATGATCTGTGGACAAAGCAGGACTACCAAGACGAAGACCTTCACGCGGAAAAAGCAGAGCCGGCAAAGGTTCACATCGGGCGAATGGATAAGAAAAGTGGCCTTCTTTCCGTCAAGCCTGACCTGCCGTGGGATGAAACGGATGGTCCGCGCGAGCGGTTCACGAAGCTGGTAGAGAAACTGCGATCACTTACTAGTGATAGGGAATCGGTTGATTTACGCAAAATCTGCGACAACTACATTTGGTCAATGTGGACGCTCGCACTTTCCGCTCCTCTCACCTATTTCGAATCGCATCCGTTCGATTTGGTGAACGATAAGGAAATACTTTTTTTCTCTCTGGAAAACAAGCTGAAAGGCCAGGCAGAGCCCGTCGATGTTCCGGCTGGCAAGACTCTGAGACGGACGATGAAACTGAAATCCCCAAATGGTGCGACTGTGGGGCGCTTCGAGGTGTTCATGGACGGGGTCCAGATACTTCGACCAATTCTTTATCGCAATCTTCCGCGAACTCACAATGCTGTCAAAACTCCGCTTCTTTTCGTCGGAAAGCATCGTGAAGAGTTTGACAAAAAAGCTCGTGAGCTAACCGGGGGTCCGCTCGCATTCGAAGCGTACCTATTTTGGGCGCCCAAGATTGTTCCTAAACAGCATCAAGGCGTAATCCTCCGTGTCGGCAATGCTTCAGGAGCGTTGTTCGATGCTGACTTCATGGGATATGAAACATCAGAGTTGACTCGCAAGTCGCAGGTGACGGCGGAGATCTTCGTAAGCGAAGGGCTTGATGACGCGATCAACATTGATCGTGAATCTTTCAACTACGCTCATCCACACTACCAATTTCTAACGAAGTGGCTGCACTCGGCATTTCGGCAATTTAGCAATCGACACAAAGAGCTCGGAAAGAAACTCCGAACGAAACGGCTAAAAAAAGAGTCGGCAAAGGCACAAGAAAATGTCGACGACAAGGTGCAGCAAGCATTGAAGTCGCGTGGGATAGAAGACGTACCAGAGGTTGTATTGCTGGAGCCGTCTCGAAAGGCCGAGACGGCGAAGTTGCGGCGCGATGGGATAGTCGTATTGCAAAAAGACATCGTAATTCCCCTCTCGACGCAAGCTCGTCGGTCGGAAGGTGAAATCAATCGGCTGAAGCTTGCCGAGAAAAAGGCTATTGCGATCACACAGCTACTGCATGGCATGGAATTGCTGGATTCGTTGTCTTACGCGGAGCAGGAGAAGCTCATTCGAGACATCCTCGCCATCGTTCTTCTGGAAGCGTAGGAATGAGCGCGAACGAGTCGGACATAGCTCAAGGAATTGTCCAGGAGAAGTTGCCAGAGCATATCTCGCCGCCCGGCACGGAGTTTCTGGCGTGGCACCGTGTCCGGAAACAGTACATTCGACGGCATCAATGGAACGAACTGACGAAACGCCATGTAAATGGAAGCTGGCGAGCGGATTTGCAGAAGCCGTCAGCTACCGCGGGGCAACCTCATAGTGCAATGCACGTGGCGAGACCACTTCGCTGTCTGGTCATTCCTGGGAACCACTTGCTTGACATGCGCTCGATGTGGAATGAAGTTAGCCCGCTCGATTGTTTTATTCGGTATCTGGGATTCAATGATGGACAAGGTTCGAATGAGTTGGGAACCGACGTATATGTAGCGAATAACGCGATGACTTCTCGCCCGGGGGTTTTACCAGATTCGCAAGTCGTGCGAGATCGATTCGAAGCGATCGCGGGAAAGGGATCTTTTGCTTTCAGAAACCTCAGAGACTATGGCCCCTACCACATAGTCAATCTCGATCTATGTGGGTCAATGTTCCCAAACACCGTTGCGAGCGTCGACTCATACTATACGGCGCTGAACCGCCTTCTCGTGTACCAGTTTGAAAGCCAGAAAGCTAATTGGCTCCTATTTGTCACCACGATGATCGAGCCTGCTGTTTTGGACAAGGAACGGATGCAGGCATTGTGTGGACCTACGCGAGACAATCTCGTTAACGCGAAATTTGCCGATGAGATGAAGAAGCTCTTTCCGCATGATTTGCTGAAAGAGTCAGGAGGTGAGGAAAAAAAAGTAAATCTGAGCGGTTTTTCCGAAGAAGATTTTATTCGTCTCTTCGGTGTGGCGTTTGGAAAATGGCTGCTGCGCCTGGGGCAGTCTGCTAGTCCGAAATGGACGGTCGGAATGCGCCGTAGCTACCGGTATTCGATGAATAAGGAAAAGGGCGCGGTGATGTTGTCGCTCGCGTTCGAGATGACACCGAACTTCGGGCCGCCCGTGGATGCGTCCGGAATGTCTAAACTTGGAGTTGCCGCGAAGCAGTTTCCGAGTGAACTCGATAGCGCTATTAAGTTGGCGGTATCGGTGGCGAAAATTGCAGACGTAGATGTAAAGCTTTCCGAGGATGCTGCCTTAAAAGCATCATTGTGTACAGAGTCGGCAGATCTTCTCGAATCCGCCGGTTTTGATCGAGCCGCCTATATGAAGTGGGTCGCCGATGGAGAGTTAGCGGCCCCTGGCTAGAGTCGCTATGGATGTTTTTTCGAAGAAGAAGCGATCCGCGGTCATGGCGCGCATTCGTTCGAAAGGGAACCTCGAAACCGAGGTCTCGCTAATCCGACTTTTTCGAAAGCACCGCGTTACCGGCTGGAGGCGGAACCAACATATTTCAGGGCACCCAGACTTCATCTTCAAAGAGATGCGAATTGCAGTGTTTGTAGATGGTTGCTTTTGGCATGGGTGTCCAAAACACGGGACAATGCCAAGGAGCAATCGCATTTACTGGAAACGTAAACTAGAGCGAAATTTTCGACGTGATCGAACAGTTAGTCGCGAGCTTCGGCGGGATGGCTGGACAGTCTTGCGTATCTGGCAGCATGAGCTGGCGAAAAAGAACGAAGGCAATTTAGTTCGGCGACTAGCACGAGCCCTCCCCAACAAAAAGCGGCAGTGGCATCGAAGCCGCACTTAGCGAAAGGAAAGTGCGATGCACGGCGCAGTGTTTCTCGGCAACCGAAAGATCGAAATCCGCACCTTCCCGGACCCGACGCCGGGCGCCGGCGAAGTCGTGATCCAGATGAAGGCCTCGGGCATGTGCGGCAGCGACCTCAAGTTCTACCGGCCGCCGCCGGGCGAGGCGCAGAAAGCGCTGGGGCTGGGCGGCAGCGCCGAGCCTTTCATCGCGGGCCATGAGCCCTGCGGCGTCATCGCCGCGCGCGGCACGGGCGTGTCGGAGCGCGAAGCGCCGATCGGCCAGCGCGTGATGGACCACCACTACGCCGGCTGCGGCGTCTGCGGGCACTGCCGCGTGGGCTGGTCGCAATTATGCCGCGAGGGCATCACGGTCTACGGCGTGACGGCCAACGGCGGGCACGCCGAGTACCTCAAGGTGCCAGCGCGCACGCTGGTCCCGCTACCCGATGAGCTTTCCTTCGCCGAGGGCGCGGCAGTTGCCTGCGGCACCGGTACTGCTTACGGCGCGTTGCGGCGCATGCAGCTGGCCGGTGGCGCCACGCTCGCCGTATTCGGCCAGGGCCCGGTCGGCATCAGCGCCACGCTGCTCGGGGCGAAGATGGGAGCGCGCGTGATTGCCATCGAGACCAACGACGAGCGCCTCGCGCTGGCGAAGCAGTTTGGAGCCGATGCCACGATCAATTCAACGCAACTGGATCCGGAGAAAACCTTGAAGGAAATGACCCGTGGCATTGGTGTCGACCTGGCACTTGACTGCACCGGCGTGGCGGCGGCGCGTCTCGCCGCGGTGCGCTCGGCGAAGACCTGGGGCACGGTGTGCTTCGTCGGCGAGGGCGGCGAGGTGACGCTGGATGTTTCCCGCGACATGCTGCGCAGGCAGCTCACGCTGATCGGCTCCTGGACCTTCAGCGCCATGGGAATGGGCGAATGCGCGCGCTACATCGCCGACAACCGCATCGATCTCAAGCGCATCTTCACGCACCGCTGGAAGCTGGATCAGGTCGACGAGGCCTACAAGATTTTCGACACCCAGTCCTCTGGCAAGGGCGTAATCGAGTTCTGAATTCGGACGCGAATGACCTGTCCAAAGTCTTTGGGCTGTTCAGAAGTTTGGAGTAGTTCCTTGATCGGGGGCGCTAGCTACGCGGGATCCGACGAGGTAGAGAGTTTTTGAAGCTCGACCGGCAGCCGTGTGGCCAGGAAGCGGCAATCATTACTATCAAACAGTACTAGCAAATTTGCAGATGAATTCTAGAGATGCCCTATCTTTCCTCTGAACCATCTGCAGCTCCAAGGTCGTACTCGACGCCAGGCTCCCCCGCGTAGAATCTTGGGGGTGCGCTGGGGATTGCCCTCAGATACTCCTCTACGTCATTGGCCACTTGGGCGGCCGATTCGCGTCTAGGTTGGCACCGTTCGGCCCACGGTCTCCCTGGATGAAGAACGTCCCAGCGCGGACGCATACCCTCGTATCGGCCACTGCCGGGATCGTGATTTCCAAATCCGTCGATCAGTGTGTTCCAAACGGGTGAAAATTTAGTGATTAACAAATTTTCACCCAACGGAACCCAAATGTCGTCCACTACTAGGTAACGGCAATGAAAGTCCGATGTTTTTAGCGTGCTTTTTGCTTGCCGGATACTCTCGCCGTGCTCGGTGAGTCTTCGATACAAGACCAACGATTTCGTCGCCCCCGAAGATCCACCCTTCCGTTTCTTGTTCTCTGCTTTGCCTACGTAAATCGGCATTCTGAATCGATTGCTCTTATTTTCCGAAACAAGTCTGGCATATGGTGGAAAGGCACCAGAGTAGTAGAGCGCGTAGATGCCCGCGCCAGGAAATTCCTTTAGTTTCGACAATGCCAAAGGCTCACGCGACAGCAATGCCTGCGCGACACTTATGCCGAGGTTCTTTTTGTCGAGAGGATTGAAGTGGTCCGATGCGCTCAACGTGCAACCTCTTGCTTGGCATTTTGGGCGATCGACTCGATCGAGCTGTCGACCAATCGTCCTCCTACAGATGCGCCCACGACTCTCGCAAGGCGCACGGGGACGGCATTGCCGAGTTGACGCATCGTCTCCGTCCAGGAACCGTGAAACACATATCCGTCCGGAAATGTCTGGAGACGAGCAGATTCCCGCACGGTGAAGTACCGAAACGATCCATCTGGTACCGCCAGCATGTTCTCGCCACCTGGTACCCCATGGTCTCCTGCCTTCAACGTCTTGGCAGGCAGGTCGAGCGGGCTGCCGGTGTGACCAGGGTAAGGACGAGCGCCAATCTGATGCTTGTGGTTCAAAAATATCGATTCGCCTTTTTCGGGCCTCGGCAGACCGATTAGAGCATCTCGCGTCGTTCTCCAAGGGTCGGATGTAGGCTGCAGTCCGAGGCCGCGCAATCGCTCAACAATTTGAACGACATCTGCGGGCATCGAAGGTCTTCCATTTCGCGCGATCTCATGGCGATCCCAGTAGTGTCCGGTGACCCATTGATCATGAAGCAGTGCATGGTAGGAATGGGTTTCGCGAGGAAATTTCCACTTGATGCCTAGATCGCTGCGGAAACCCACCATGAACACCCGTTCCCGACGCTGCGGCACTCCATGATTCGCGGCGTTTAGTAGCTTGACCACGACGTTGTAAGTCAAACCATTTGTCGGTCTATTTCTCGACGCGGTCTTATGTTGTTGAAGTCTGCCATGATGCTCCGTCCAACTCTCGTCGGGTCTACGAGAGAGATCAGGAAACTCAAGCTGCAGAAGTATGTGTTGGAAATAATTGTGAAAGGAAGATCGCGTTAGGCCTTTGACGTTCTCGACAATGAACGCTCTCGGTCTGAGGGTGCGAATTACTTCGACGGTCACGGGGAACATATCCCTCGTGTCACGGTGCGCGCGATGCTTTCCACCCTGTGAGAAAGGCTGACACGGTGGACCTCCTGCCACGAGGTCAATATCGCTAAATGCGCGTTCACTACGAACGGATCGAATCCACTCCCTGACATCCGCTTCGATGAGCGGCCAGTTCTGTACCAACGGAAAGCCTCGCTGCTGATTTTCCCGAATGGTGTCGCACGCCCATTTGTCCCACTCGACGACAGCCTGAGGTCGAAATCCCGCCAATGAAAGCCCCAGACCGAGCCCGCCGGCGCCAGCGAAGAGTTCAATCGCTTTCATGCACGTGCCCTCGCTTTCGACAAAAAAGTACGTAGCCGCCGGCGCAGGTGTTGCACCTCGTTGATTTCGCATTCCCAGACGACGAGAGGGCGCCAGCCTAGATGCCTTAACGCACCAAGTGCTTTTTGGTCACGCAATCTGTTCGCTTCCAACTTAGGGAGCCAAAAGTGGAGACGCGACTTGGGCAATCGAGCTAGCGCGCATCGCTTGTGACGATGCCAAAAGCAACCATGGACGAAAACCACTGCTTTGCGCGTGGGGAAGACAAAGTCCGGAGTGCCAGGTAGAGACTTGACATGAGAGCGAAAACGATATCGCATGCTACGTACCAATCCACGCATTTTATTTTCCGGGCCTGTGTTTTTACCCCGGACCAACGCCATGCGGGCGCTGCGTTCCTTCTTGCTAAGCGTGTCCGACACGTCTTGTTCTTTACGGTGTCCCTAACGAACGCGATGATACCCCTTCGTGGAAAAGCTTTCTTAGCCGATGCGCGGACTAGAAGTACGGCACGCCCTGGGTGTTGACGTACAGGGCGTAGAGCGACGTGCTCGCCGCCATGAACAGGCGGTTGCGGTGCACGCCGCCGAAGCACAGATTCGCGCAGCGCTCGGGCAGGTCGATGCGGCCGATCAGTTTGCCGGTCGGATTGAAAATATGGACGCCGTCAAGGCCGGCTTCGCCCATGCCCCAGCCGCACCAGAGGTTGCCGTCCAGGTCCAGGCGAAAGCCGTCCGGCGTTCCCTTCGGGCCGGCATTGATCAGTACGCGTCGATTTGAAAGTTGTTTTCCATTTGTTACATCAAAAGCCAGTATTTCACGAGGGACCGAGCGCGACTGAACGACGTAGAGGATCGATTCATCGGGCGAGAAGGCGAGGCCGTTGGGCTGGCTGATGCCCTCGGCTACCACCGAGAGCTTGCCCGCGGGATCCCAGCGGTAGACGTTCATCGGCAGTTCCGGTTCGGCCTTGCCGCCTTCGTACCAGCCCAGAATTCCGAAGGTGGGGTCGGTGAACCAGATCGAACCGTCGGATTTGCACACGATATCGTTCGGGGAATTTAGTTTTTTATTATTAAAGCTATCAACCAATGTAACAACGCGGCCATCCGGCTCGGTACGTGACACGCGCCGCCCGCCGTGCTCGCAGGTCAGCAGCCGCCCCTGCCGGTCGCGCGTGTTGCCGTTGGCATAGCCGGAGGGCTTGCGGAACTCGCTCACTGCGCCGCTTTCTTCGTCCCAGCGCAGCATGCGGTTGTTCGGAATGTCGCTCCAGACCAGCGAACGCGCATCGCCCAGCCAGACGGGGCCCTCGGCCCAGCGGCAGCCCGTCGCAAGGCGCTCGACCTTGGCGAGTGGCAGGCGGTAGCGGTTGAATGATTCGTCTACGACCACGACGGCGGGGTCGGGATAGCGCGGGCTGGGCTGCCAATCCGCATTTTTCACATCGGTCATTTCGTCAACCCCGGAAGCCACAGAGAGAGGGCCGGAATATACGTCACCAGCAGCAGCGCGACGCACATGGCGCCGTAAAACGGCCACAACTCCTTCGACACCTCTTCCATCGTCACCTTGCCTATGGCGCAGCCGACGAACAGCGTCGGCCCGACCGGCGGGGTAATCAGGCCGATGCCGAGGTTGAGGATCATGATCATGCCGAAGTGAACCGGGTCGATGCCGAGCTTGAGGATCACCGGCATGAAAATCGGCGTGCAGATGAGCAACATCGGCGCGAGGTCCATGAAGGTGCCAAGCAGCAACAGGAGAATGTTGACGAGGAACAGGAAGACATATTTGTTCTCGGAGACGCCGAGGAAAATCGCCGTGACCTTGGCTGGAATCTGCATGATGGCCATCATGTAGCCGAAGCCGACCGAAAACCCGATCAGCATCATCACCATCGCCACCGTCTTCACCACGCGATGGATGAGGTGCGGCAGGTCGCGCCACTTGTAGTCGCGGTAGACGAAAAGCGTAACCAGGAACGCGTAGACGCACGCTACCGCGGCCGACTCGGTGGGCGTGAACACGCCCGAGAGAATGCCGCCCATGATGATGATCACCGTCACCAGCCCCCAAAGCGCGTCGGCGAATATCTTCGGAATGCTGCTGAGCGGGATCGGCTCGGACTTCGGCATGTCGCGCTTGTGGGCGGTCCAGATGATCAGGCCGATGAGGCACGCGCCAAACAGCAGGCCGGGGAAGATCCCGGCCAGGAACAGATGCGCGACCGAGATGGTGCCGCCCGCAGCGACGGAGTAGATGACGGCGTTGTGCGAAGGCGGAATCATGAGCGCCTGCACGGAGCCGCAAATGGTGACGTTGGTGGCGAAGACCCGCGAATAGCCCTGCTTCACCATCTGCGGAATCATCACCGAGCCGATGGATGCCGTATCGGCGACCGACGAGCCCGAGATGCAGCCGAAGAAAGTGCTCGCCAGCACGTTGACCAGTGCGAGGCCCCCGCGAATGACGCCGAAGAAGATCTTGGCGAAATTGACCAGGCGCGCCGCCATGCCGCCCTCCGCCATGATGGCGCCGGCAAGCACGAAGAACGGGATTGCCAGCAGCGCGAAGTCGTCGGTGCCGTCGGAAATCTTGAGCATCACCGCCTCGAGCGGGATGTCGACATACAACGCCGCGACAATCGCGCCCAGACCGAGTGCATAGGCGACCGGCACGCCCAGCGCGCATAGCACCGAGAATGAGCCGAGCAGAACCACGATGTCCATCGGCCGGGTCTTCCTATTCGAGCCCGGCGGCCTGATCGCTGTACATGACGGAATTTTTCGGCGGCGGACCCACCCAGACTTTCTCGATCACGAACAGCAGCGTGAGGAAACCCGCGATCGGGATCGGCATGTAGACGACGCCGACCCGCAATGCCGGGAATTCAGCCATCGTGTTGTACCAGGTGAGCTGGCACAGTTGCGCGCCGTAGCCGAGCATGAACAAAGCGGTTGCCGCCATGCACGCATCCACGCCGTGGAGCATCGCCTTCTTC
>Ga0315281_10011376_pt1 | contig 12192 bp, 8 predicted proteins | sample YL17G07_0_MG_FD_204540 | JGI IMG/M metagenome (GOLD analysis project Ga0315281, IMG submission 204540) | Sediment microbial communities from Yellowstone Lake, YNP, Wyoming, USA - YL17G07_0 | ecosystem: Environmental > Aquatic > Freshwater > Lake > Sediment | place: USA: Wyoming | collected... | reverse complement strand
ATCCTGTGCTGAAGCCAGGCACGCACCTTGGTCCATTTGAAGTCCTCTCAACCCTCGGTGCTGGGGGGATGGGTGAGGTGTACCGGGCGCGGGACGAGCGAATCGGGCGGGACGTCGCGATCAAGGTGCTGCCGGCGGAGTTTGCCGCGGATTCCGACCGCCTTCGCCGCTTCGAGCAGGAGGCCCGGGCGGCAGGCCAGCTCAACCACCCCAACATCTTGACCGTGTTCGACGTCGGGACGCACGAGGGTGCGCCCTACATCGTCACCGAGCTCCTTGAAGGTGAGACGCTGCGCGAGCGATTGCGCTCGGGCGGCCTCCCCATCCGCAAGGCCGTCGAGATCGCGGTCCAGATAGCGCACGGCCTCGCTGCGGCCCACGAGAAGGGGATCATCCACAGGGATCTCAAGCCCGCCAACGTCTTCGTCACGAAAGACGGCCACGTCAAGATCCTGGACTTCGGGGTCGCCAAGCTCATCCATCCCGAAGTGAAGGTTGACCCGTACGCCAAGACCACCACCTCGGGGCCGACCACCGAGGCGGGGGCGGTGGTCGGGACGGCCGGGTACATCTCGCCGGAGCAGCTGCGGGGGTTGCCTGCGGACCACCGGTCGGACATCTTCGCGCTCGGGTGCGTGCTGTACGAGATGCTGTCGGGGAAGGCTCCGTTCTTGAAGGATACGGGGGCGGATATCGCGGCGGCGATCCTGAACGAGGAGCCGGCGCCGATCGTGGTGCCGGGTCGGGAGGTCCCGTCCTCGTTGCGGGCGGTGGTCGAGCGGTGTCTGGAGAAGAGTCCCGAGGAGCGTTTCCAGTCCGCCCGCGACCTGGCGTTCGACCTGGAGACGCTGAGCGGGACGAGCGGGGAGGCCGCTGCTGCTGGAGAGGGGGGGCGCGTCGCGGCGCGCAGCAGGATCCGCGAACGCCTGGCGTGGGGCGTCGCGGCCGCCATTGCGGTGGCCGCGATCGGCGCGCTCCTGGCTCTGGATCACATGCGCCGGCCACCCGAGGCCGAACTGGTGCGCTTCTCGGTCACAGGGCCCGAAGGCGTGATGCTCGTGCCCGACAGCACTGCGGTGGCGATCTCGCCGGACGGACGGCGACTGGTCTACACGATCATGGACGCAACCGGCACGGTACGGCTCTGGGTGCGGCGCTTGGACTCGCTCGCGGCACAGCCGCTCACTGGCACCGAGGGCGCCACCCTTCCCTTCTGGTCCCCTGACAGTCGCTATGTCGCCTTCTTCGCGTACGGCAAGCTGCGAAAGGTGCCCGTGGCCGGGGGCTCACCGGGGGTGATCTGCGATGCTCCCGACGGACGCGGCGGATCGTGGAGCAAGGACGGCGTCATCGTCTTCGCGCCCCTGTCCATGGGACCCCTGCTGAAGGTCGCGGCCGAAGGCGGCGAGCCGGTCGAGCTCGCGAGGCCGGATCGGGCGCGAGGCGACACCGGGCTGCGCTTCCCGTGCTTCCTCCCCGACGGCAGGCACTTCCTCTACGTGAGCCTGCCCCGCAGGCAAAGCGGGTTCGACGTCTACGTCGGAGCGCTGGACTCGAAGGAGCGCGGGCGCATCGGGTCTGCGCTCTCCGCGCCGATCTACGCGGAGCCCGGCTACCTGCTCTTCGCTCTCGGCGACCGTCTGGTCGCACAGCGCTTCAACCGATCCAGTTGGCAGCCCGTAGGCAAGGTCATGCCACTGGGGGACGCGCCGGTTCAGCCGATGTTCGACGCCGGGACTGCTCTCTCCGCGTCGACAAACGGCGTGCTCGCCCATGGTGTGTCGAGTCCGCCCATGACGGAGCTGGTCTGGCTTGACCGCGCCGGCCGGCAGACGGGCAGGATCCCACTGCCGCCGGGCAGCTATTCCAACCCGTCGCTCTCGCCGGGTGGCCGGTGGGCGACGGTGACGAAGTTCAACTCCTCCATCAGAAACGACCTGTGGCTGGTGGACCTGCAGCGCTTGATGACCACTCGTCTGACCTTCGACGGCCTGGTCGCGCAGGGCTGGGGCATGGCCGTGCCGGTGGTCTGGTCGCCCGACAGCACGCGCGTCGCGTACTGCACCGACCGGTCCGGCGTGTACGACGTGTATCAGATACTGGCCAGCGGGGCGGGGCGGCCGGAGCCGCTGCTCCAGTCCGACGCTATCTACAAGCTTCCCACGGCGTGGTCGCCGGACGGGAAGTACGTGATCTTCACGCAGCTCGGCGAGGGGGGGGTGTATGACCTCTGGCTGCTACCCCTGCATGGAGACCGCACGCCGGTACCGTACCTCCGTACTCCTTTCAACGAGGATTTCGCCGCCTTCTCACCGGATGGGCGCTGGCTGGCGTACGACTCGGACGAGACCGGCAAACCGGAGATCTATGTCCGATCGTTTCCCGACCAGGGAGAGAAGTACCGGGTGTCGACCTCGGGGGGAATGATCGTGCAGTGGTCGAGGGACGGAAAGGAGCTGCTGTTCTTCTCTCTCAGCCAGTACTACTACGGCAGCGGTCCGATCTACGCGGTGGACGTGGAGACGAGGCCGACGTTCAGGGCGGGCACCCCGCGGGTGCTCTTCACCCCGCGGCCGGACCTCTCGGGCCTGGCGGCGACGGCCGATCTGTCGCGCTTCCTGGCGACGGTCCCGGCGGAAGGGGCCCCTCCGGCCAGCATCACGATCACGCTGAACTGGCCGGCAGCGCTGGAGCGCTAGAACCATGTCGGCCCCTGCGTTGTCGCGGCAGAATCACTGAACTCGCGGCAGCAAAGATGGACGACGGCGATCGGGACCCGTCTTGGTCCCCACGAGATCGTTGCCCTGCTCGGTGCGGGCCGGATGGGGAAAGTGTATCGAGCGCGGGCCGAGCGGATCGGGCGTGACGTCGCGATCAAGGTCTTGCCCGCTGAGTTCGCGTCTGATCCCGACCGCTTGCGCCGCTTCGAGCAGGAGGCGCGCGCCGCCGGTCTTCTCAACCACCCCAACATCCTGACCGTCCACGGCACCCACGCAGGCGCCCCTTACATCGTGACGGAGCTTCTTGAAGGTGAGAGCCTGCGCGAGCGGCTAAGGAGCGGAGCTCTGGGTATCCGCAAGACCGTCGAGATCGCGGTCCAGATCGCCAACGGCCTCGCAGTGGCTCACGAGAAGGAGATCGTCCACCGGGACCTCAAGCCGGAAAACCTCCTCGTGACCAGCGACGGTCACGTAAAGATCCTGGACTTCGGGATCGCCAAGCCAAAACAGCCGGAGACCACGCACGACCTGTACGCGCAGACGGTGAGCCGTGAGCCGACCACGAAGAGCGGGGGTGCTGGGGATGATGGGGCACATGGCGCCGGAGCAGGCGTGGGGGATGCCGGTTGATCCAAGGTCGGGCATCTCCTCCTTCGGTGTCGTGCTTTACGAGATGTTGGCGGGGCAGCGGCTGTTTCGAGGGGAGACCGCCACCGACGCTATCGGGGTCAACTCGGGGTTCAGGTGAACGCAACACGGTGACTCCAGTCGGTCCGGCGCATCGGGGGAGCGCCGGCTGCCTGGATACGCGACGGCGCGTCCTAGACCCCGCAGCGAGTCAGTTGGGGATGCGCCTGAGCTGCTTCTTGACTACGAGATCTTCCTGAGGACCAGGATCAGGGCGGTGATGCCGTTGGCCGGCCCGGCAACCGGCACGCCGAGGTCGAAATTCACGATCGTCTCCCAGGGACCCATCAGCAGCCCGCCGACGCCCACGCCGGAGAGCAGGCGGTTGTCGAGCCCGCTCGCCTTGTCGGTGACCCACACGGCGTCGCCGTTGACGTGGAGCTGGATGACGTCCTTCGCCGTGAATGCATAGTTGACGTGAACGCCGCCCGCGTTGCTGGCGGTGATCAGGCCGGACTGGTAGCCGTTGACGCGCGAGTCGGCGAGCGGCCCGAAGCCGTACTTGCTGAAACGGTCGAGGTCGCTGCCGCCCAGATAGTCAATCTGGAACGACAGCTTGCTGCTCTCGCGCGACCAGAACGTCTTGCCAATGCTGGCCCGGTAGCGGGCGTAGTCCTTCTGCGCCGCGTCGTACTCGGGGTTGCCCGACATTCCCCAGAAGCTCCACTCGTCGCGCCGGCTGGCTTCTCCATCGGCCACGAAGCTCCAGCCCCAGCGCCGCACGGCAAATTCAACGCCCCCAGTTTGGGTTGAAGTGGTCTGCGGCACGACGAAGGAATCGGCGGTGTCCTTGGCACGTCCGAAGCGGTCGTAGGTGACCGCGTAGGTCAGCTTGATCTCGGCGAAGTTGCCGAGGGTGCGGCCGAGGAAGAGGCCTAGCCCCGCCGTGCCGTGCTTGACTGTCTCCGCCTTGACCTCTTCTCCATCACGATATTGGGTCTCATCGCCCATGAACAGCAGACCGGTCAGGCTCGCGCCGGCGGTCCAGCGGCTTCCGAACACACTCGGCTGGGCGATCGAGCCGCTGATCAGCGGGGTGGCCAGCACCTGGGCCTGCGCTCCCGTCCCGAACAGGCTCTCGGTGAAGTAGGCGACCCCGACAATCGGCAACGGGTAGTCGAGCGACTTGTCGTAGAAAGTTCCGGCCACGAGGAAGAAGGTGTCCAGGTCCGGAGCCTCGACGGAGCGCGCGTCGCTGCCTGCGACCTTGCCGAGGAAGCGGAGCCCGTCCGGCGTCTCGCGCACCATCCGCGCCTCCGAGCGGTAGGCGGCATGGCGCCGCGCCTCGAAATCCGAAGGGTTGATGCTGATGTCCGCCATCGTCACGCTGCGCTCGACCTGGACGGTCGATCCGACTATCCTCTCGAGTCGCTGACCAGTGCTGCGAATGGGAAGAACGAAGCTGTCGCGCTGCCAGGCGGCTACCTGACCGGTGGCGTCGACGGGCAAGAAATCGACAGTCTCCTGGTTGGAGATCACCACACCCGTCAGGCCGGTCTGAACGGCCTCACTCCGTACGCGGGCGAAGAGTTCGCGATCGATCCAGACCCGGCCACGGTAAAGGCCGGCTGCGTGCGATGGATCGGAGGGCTCGAAGCCGACGACCCAGCACGAGCGGCCCGACACCTCAGCGACGCCGAGCAAGCGGTAGCGGTAGGCTGGGGTGAGGCTGATCTCGAGCGGGAGAGAGGCGGCACGCTGGGGCTGGACGCGCTGCAGTTCGAGTGGGTGCTGGCCTCGCCACCGCACGCCGTCGAGGAGAATCCTCTCCCACACCCAGTCGGGCGCCTCGCCGCGCTTGAAGAAGTAGGCCCCGGAGGTTGTCACCTCGGTGGTCTCGACCTCTGTCCCGGGGCGGTAGCGGAGCTTCTCGGTGAGATTGGCGATGTAGGCGGCCAGCCGGCGTGCCTGCGCGTCCTCGCGTGCCTGCAGCCTGCGGAGGATCTCCTCCACCGGGAGAGAGCGCTCGCCGATCACGATTTGCGACTCCGCTTCCCCGTGGAGTTCTTTCGCTGAGAGCCGGTCGAGCCGGAGGATGGTCAGCGGTTGGGCGCCGGTGAGCGTCACATCGACCGCGTCGCGCCCCACGCGGAACCCGCTGATCTGCGGCGCGGCGCCTGGCGCGACGGCGATCGCCTGGGGCCGGCGCAAGGCACCGTCGGCGATCGTCACGGTGACCGGACCGGCTGTCTCGGGCGCCTCGACCACGAGGCGCTGGCCGAGATCGTTGCCGCGGACAAACGCCCAGGCCCGAGCGCCGTCGCTCACCCGCACTGGCGCACCGGCCGCCAGGTCGCCGGCGAATTCACGCGCCATGACGAGAAGCGGTGCAAGCATAGTTGCTTCCAACTTCTCCGCCGAGAACAGCACCGCCGCCACGCCGCGAGAGGCCAGATCGGCAGCGGCTGCCAACGCCGCGCCCCCCGGGGCGAGCATTGAAACACCTGAGAGGATCACGGGCCGGCCGGGGTCGAGAGCGGCGAGCACGCGCAGCGTCTCAGGGAGTGATGCCTGTGCTACCGGCGCTAGCGAGAGTGCCTCGATGTAGGCGGCGATCCCGGCCGCGTATAGCCGGCGGAGCACTGACTCGTCAGGCGGAAGCGCCGTGGTGACTACAGCCGGCTCGCCTCGCGCGCCGGCGATGGCGGCGGCGGCCCGTTTGAGTAGGAAGGCGTACTGCTCCCAGCGGGAGTCGGGGTCTGCCTGAGCGAGGTTGGACCAAACGACGATGAAGCGCGTGTCGGGCGGGGCCGAGCCTGCGATGGTTGCCGCCGTGGAGACCTCGCGCTCCAGGGCCTCTCCGCCTACCGTCAGCGGGGCCGGGGTTCGGAAGGTGAGCGCGAGCCAGGGTTGAACGCCGCGAGCGCCGAGGCGCGCAGGAAGCGACGCGTCGGCGGTCCCGTCCAGCTCCACCTTCCAGCTCACGACGAGCCGCGTATCTCCGCCGAGGGGCTCGGACTCTGCCAGGAGTCGCTCGAGGGCGACCGGGTCCGCCACCTCGATGCCGGCGCAAGGTGTCGCCGGCATGCCAGCAGCGTCGGCCCAGGCGGCGATCAGCGCGAGGGCGAGCACGGCCGCGACTGCGTTTCTTGGAGATTCCAACGTCAACCCCCTTTGCGGCACGGCCGCGTGACGTCGCCAACCGTACCACGATACGCGACGCGCACGTTGAATTCCCGCGAGGCGCGGGAAGCAGCTGGGTGAGCGCTCAGGTGCTCCGGCTGGACCCCGCGGAGGACCCGCTGCGGTCGGACACGCGATTCAAGGCGCTGCTCGCCAAATAAGGGGTCAAGCCGTGATCGGCGCCCGAATTAGTCGCTACGAGATCGTCGCTCCGCTCGCCGCAGGTGGGATGGGCGAGGTCTACCGGGCGTGGGACGAGCGGATCGAGTGGGAGGTCGCGATCAAGGTCCTCCCTCCCAGTAGGCCTCCAACCCGACCGCCTCCGCCGCTTCGAGTCTGGTGGCGACTGCCGATCTGTCGCGCTTCCTGGCAACGGTACCGCCGGAGGGGGCTCCTCCGGCCAGCATCACGATCACGCTGAACTGGACGGCGGCGCTGGAGCGCTAGCCGGCCTCGAGCCGGAACTCCATCACGTCGAACCAGGTCCCATGCCCGGCGATCGCGTCAATCTCCGCCTGGACGATCGCGAGGTGCGCGTTCTCGATCTCGAGGAAGCGCTCGAAGAGCTGGCGCTCCGAGCTCGGCAACGTCTCGACGAGCTGCCGGTAGAAGCCGCTCGTCTGCCGCTCGAGGTCGAGTGCGATCTTGAGCAGCTCCATCTCGTCCTTGACGGCGATGGTGCGCTCGGGGTCCTTCGACATCTTGCTCCTGGCCTCCTCGATCCAGTCCATGGAGGGCAGGATCGTGGTGAGCTCGGGGGTGGAGATCTTGCCGTCCCTGTGCCACTCGTCGAGGCGGCTCTCCAGGTAGGCAAGGTGCCCGAGCTCCTCCTTGGCGAGGGTCGCGAACACCTTCTTCCCCTGGGGGCTCAGGATCTCGTCCGCGCCCTTGGCGTAGTGGGCGTGCACCTTGGTCTCGTAGCCGATCGCCGTGGTGAGGGCCTCTTTGAGATCCATCAACGCCTCCTCGCCGGGCCGTGGTCGCCCCCAGGCCGGCGTCATGATACCCCGGCCGTGCGCCGCGGTACATCGTCCAAACGGCTTCGGCGCGCACGGAAAAGGAAGAAGGTAGACTGCCCGGGAGGGCTCAGCACGGGGAGGTTTGCCATGTCGGAGTGCAGGTACTTCCACGTCGAGACGGGCAAGGGGCTCAGGCGCCTGGGCAGCCTGGAGGAGGCCGTGGCCTGCAGCCAGCGAGGGGGCTACGTCTGGTTGGACCTCCTGGACCCGACCAGGAGAGACCTGGACGCCCTGGCCCGGCCCCTGGGAATCCACCCGCTCGCGGTGGAGGACTGCCTGGACGAGGACCAGGTCCCCAAGATCGAGGACTACCCGGGCCACATCCTGATCCTGTTCAACCGCTACGCGTACGCGGGCAAGGAACTCACCGTTGGGGAGGTGGACTTCCTGCTCGGCAGGAACTTCCTCGTCACCGTCAACCGCGATGGGGGAGACGCCCGCAAGGCGTTCGAGAAGATCGAGGAGATGGCGAGCCTGGACATCGGCACGGTGGAGAAGGGACCCGATTTCCTGCTGCACGTCATCCTCGACCACACGGTGGACAGCAAGCTTGCGGCTATTGAGGCCCTCGAGGACGACATCGAGGTGGCAGAGGAGGGTATGCTGGAGGACGCAGCCACCTTCAGGCTCGGCGACCTGGTTCGCCTACGCCGCGCGTTGCTCTCCCTCCGCAAGAGTCTTTTCCACGAGCGGGAGATTCTGGTCAAGATCTGCAGGAAGGACTCGCCGTTCATCACCGAGCCGGCCATCTACCACTTCCGCGACATCTACGATCACCTGACCAAGTTCTTCGAGTTTACCGAGATGAACCGGGACATCCTTACCAGCCTGACGGAGATGTACCTCTCCCTCGTCAACAACCGGATGGCCGACGTGGCCAACAGGACAAACAGGAGCGTCCGCAGGCTCACCCTCATCACGACCGTGTTCATGCCCCTGACGCTGCTGGCCGGGATCGGTGGGATGTCGGAGTGGAGCATGATGACGGGGCCCCACAATTGGCGGGTCGCCTACCCGCTCTTCATGCTGGGCATCGCGGTGATCGGCGCCGTCAACTACGTGCTCCTGCGCTGGGTGGAGCGCAAGCGCGGCGACCGCCCCGCCGACGGCTCCTGACATAGGCCTCCTTCCCAGCGAGGCGGATCGAAGAAGCACCGCGGCCCGGCGTGATTGCCGGGCCGGGTGCGAGAAAGAAGGAAGAAGGAGGAAGGAGGATCCGCTCCACCCCTGTTACGGGGGTGGCACGCCACATGTTTAGAGGTAGCCTGTCACGGTCGGGTCATCGGGCCGCACATGCAGAATGTGACGTCTCATCAGACACTTCGCTTGCTGTGCACTGGCCTTTGAGATCCCGTGCTAAGGTTGCCGGCCGTGCCGGAGCTGCCCGAGGTCGAGACGATCCGCCTGTCGCTTGCGCCCCACCTGGTTGACCACCGGGTGGTCGAAGTCGAGGCACGTCGGATCAGGCTGCGGGAGGGGATCGAGCCCGAGACCTGGCGCGAACGCTTCGAAGGGGTGCGGATCCGGGCCCTCGAGCGGCGTGGCAAGTACTTGCTGGCCCACGCCGAGGGCGCGGTGGCGCTCTTTCACCTCGGAATGTCCGGGCGAATGGTGCTGCGCCGGCCCGAGGAGCCCCGCGACCCCCACACGCACCTGGTGCTGCGCATGGACCACGGGCTCGAGGTGCGCTTCATCGACCCGCGGCGCTTCGGCGTGGCCGTGGTGCTGCGGCCGGAGGCGTTGGATGGTCATCCCGGGTTCCGCCGCCTCGGGGCCGAGCCCTTGAGCGACGGGATGCACGACGTGTTGCGGCAGGCCGCGGCCCGCTCGCGCGCGCCGATCCGAAGCGTGCTGCTCGACCAGACGGTGCTCGCCGGCCTCGGGAACATCTACGCGAACGAGGCGCTTGCCCGCGCCGGGATCTCACCGCTGCGGCGTGCGCGCGCGATCTCGGCGAGACGCATCGGCGTCCTGGCGGGCGCCGTCCGTCAGGTGCTGGAGGAGGCACTGGAGGCGGGCGGCACGACCCTGCGTGACGGCGGTTTCGTGAACGCCTCGGGGGACGCCGGCTACTTCGCGGTGAGGCTTCTCGTCTACGGGCGGGAGGGGGAGCCGTGCGTCTCCTGCGGGGCGCCGATCAGGCGTCGGGTCCTGACGGGCAGGTCGGTCTTCTACTGCCCGAAGTGCCAGCGCTGACCAAGACGTTCCGGCTCCTGGCGGCCGGACCTGCCGAAAAGAACAACGGCCGCCAGATCGGCGGCCTTCTACCGTACAAACCGTAATGGTTACGATTTAACTGCGGGGCTAGCGGCGCGGGCCGCGATCGCGTGGCCCCCGGTCGCGGGAGCCTCGGTCGCTGTGAGGGCGGCGCGGGCGCTCCTCCTCCGTGCCCTCCCGCACGGTGCCTTCCGGCGGCGGGGGCAGCAGGGCGCGGTGGGAGAGCTTGATCCGGTCGTTGCCGTCGATGCCGATGATCTTGACCTGGATCTTGTCCCCGAGCTTGAGCACGTCCGAGACCTCGCGGGTCCGCTCGTGGGCGATCTCGGAGACGTGCAGGAGGCCGTCGCGGTTGGGCAGGATTTCCACGAACGCCCCGTACGCCTCGATGCGCTTGACGGTCCCCTCGAAGACCTCGCCCATCTGCGGCTGGCGTGTGAGCCCCTCGATGATCTGGACGGCGCGGGCCGCGGCCGCCTCGTCGGCGGTGGCGATCTCCACCCGCCCGTCGTCCTCGATGTTGATGCGCGCCCCGGTCTCCTCGCAGATGGCGCGGATGGTCTTGCCCCCGGGTCCGATGACGTCGCGGATCTTGTCGGGATCGATCGTGATGCTGATGATGCGCGGCGCGTACGCGGAGATGTCGGGCCGCGGCTTGGCGATCGTCGCCTCCATGAAGTCCAGGAGCTGCAGTCGGCCGTGGCGGGCCTGCTCGAGCGCCCGCTCCATCACCTCGCGGGGAAGCCCGGATACCTTGATGTCCATTTGCAGGGCGGTCACGCCCTCGCGCGTTCCGGCGACCTTGAAGTCCATGTCGCCGTAATGATCCTCCTGGCCCGCGATGTCCGTAAGGATTGCATGCCGCGTGCCGTCGGAGACCAGGCCCATCGCCACGCCGGCAACCGGGGCCGCGATCGGCACCCCGGCATCCATAAGCGAGAGCGTGCCGCCGCACACGGTCGCCATCGAGGAAGAGCCGTTGGACTCCAGGATGTCGGAGACCACCCGAAGCGTGTAGGGGAAGGTCTCCCGGGCAGGCATCACCGGCGTCAGCGCGCGCCGGGCCAGGTTGCCGTGCCCGATCTCGCGCCGGCCGGGGCCGCGCATGAACTTCACCTCGCCGACGGAAAACGGCGGGAAGTTGTAATGCAGGAGGAAGCGCTGCTGGCTCTTGCCCTCCAGCGCCTCGATGGTCTGGATGTCCTCGGAGGTGCCGAGGGTGCAAGTCACCAGCGCCTGGGTCTCGCCGCGGGTGAAGAGGGCGGACCCGTGCGTGCGTGGCAGCAACCCGACCTCGCAGGTGACCTTGCGGATCTCGTCGAAGGGCCGGCCGTCCAGGCGCTCGCTCCTGTCGAGCACCGCCTGGCGGAACTGGTCCTTGACCATCTCGTGGAGGATCGAGCGCACCCAACTCTCGCGCTCCGCCTTCTCCTCCTCGGTGAGGGAGGCCATGGCCTCCTCCTCGACCTTCTCGATTGCCTCGACCTGGGCGAACTTGCCGCGCACCCGCAGCGCCGCGTCCAGAGGCGCCGCGAAGCGCGCGCGGATCCCGGCCGCGAACTCCTCGGTCCACGCCGGCGGGGGAGGCGTCCAGACCGGCTTCGGCTTGCCGACCTGCGCCTTCAGGCGGCGCTGGGCGGCAATGATGTTCTTGATCTCGCGGTGGGCAAGGTCGATGGCGTCCAGGATCACCTTCTCGGGGACACCCCGCGCCCCGGCCTCGACCATCACCACGGCGTCCTCGGTCCCGGCCACCACGATCTCGAGCGTGGCCTCCGCGCGCTGCTCGTGGGTGGGGTTGAGGACCATCTGGTCCCCGATCATCCCCACGCGGACCGCCCCGACCGGTGTGTCGAACGGTGCGCCCGAGACCATCAGGGCCGCCGAGGCCCCATTGATCGCGAGCACGTCCGGGTCGTTGGCGCCGTCGGCCGAGAGAACCGTGCCGACGATCTGGGTCTCCTGCGCATAGCCCTTGGGGAACAGCGGCCGCAGGGGGCGGTCGATCAGCCTGGCGGTGAGGATCTCCTTCTCGGTGGGACGCCCTTCGCGCTTGAACCATCCACCGGGGATGCGGCCCCCGGCGTAGGTGTTCTCGCGGTAGTCCACGGTCAGGGGGAGGAAGTCCACGCCCTCGCGGACTTCCTTCCGGAAGCACGCGGTGACCAGGACGAACGTCTCCCCGAAACGCACCAAGCAGGCCCCATCGGCCTGCTTGGCAACCTTTCCGACCTCGAGTTCTAGGGATCTTCCTTCGATTGCTACTCTCTCTGTGACTTCCATGATGCTCCTTTGTGCGAGTGGGGAACGGCGCTCAGCGCCGCAGTCCGAGCCTGTCGATCAGCGCCCGGTAGCGGGTGAGGTCTTTCTGCCGCAAGTACTCCAGTAGCCTCCGCCGCTGCCCCACCAGCATGAGCAGGCCGCGG
>Ga0315281_10011375_pt1 | contig 12192 bp, 12 predicted proteins | sample YL17G07_0_MG_FD_204540 | JGI IMG/M metagenome (GOLD analysis project Ga0315281, IMG submission 204540) | Sediment microbial communities from Yellowstone Lake, YNP, Wyoming, USA - YL17G07_0 | ecosystem: Environmental > Aquatic > Freshwater > Lake > Sediment | place: USA: Wyoming | collected... | reverse complement strand
GCCGGAAGCCGTCCGCGCGGATCATCGCTTGCGCACGGATGATGAAGCCATCCGTGCACAATCGACGATCTGGGGGTAAACCGTTCCTGGCATTTCGAAGCAGGTTTCAAGAGCATCGGCTCCTGTCACACTTAGCGCCCGATTTTCCTCAGAAACCGCGTTCGACTATTACGGATGCCGTGCATCCGTAATAGTCGAACGTGGTTGGCCGCGCAGCGTCTGCCAAAACCGGCACGGACGCGAAAACCGTTTTGCCTACCGCGCCAACGCCTGTTTCCTGCGGTCCATCAAGCGCCAGATCATCGGCGTCACGATGACCTGCATCGCCAATTCGAACTTGCCGCCGGGCACCACGATGGTGTTGGCGCGTGACATGAAGGAATCATGGAGCATCGACAGCAGATAGGAAAAATCGATGCCGCGCGGGTCGGCGAAGCGGATCACCAGGAAGCTCTCGTCCGGCGTCGGGATGTAACGCGCGATGAACGGGTTCGAGGTGTCGACGGTGGGCACCCGCTGGAAATTGATGTGGGTGCGCGCGAACTGCGGGCAGATGTAGTGCACATAGTCGTGCATGCGCCGCAGGATGGTATCGGTCACCGCTTCGGTCGAATAGCCGCGCATCGACTTGTCGCGCTGGATCTTCTGCGTCCACTCCAGGTTGATCACCGGCACCACGCCGACCAGCAGGTCCGCATGCTGCGCGACATTGACGCGGTCGGTCTCCACCGCGCCGTGCAGCCCTTCGTAGAACAGCAGATTCGTGTCCGCCGGCAGCTCCTCCCAGGGCGTGAAGGTGCCCGGTTGCTGGGCGTATGGCGCGGCCTCCTCCTCGTTATGCAGATAGAGCCGGCGTTTGCCGAGTCCGGACTCGGCGTACCCCCGGAACAGCGCCTCCAGTTCTTCGAACAGGTTCGCGTCCGCCCCGAAGTGGCTGAACTGATGGTTGCCGCGCGCCGTTTCCTCCTGCATTTTCTGCTTCATCGCGGCGCGGTCATACCGATGAAAGCTGTCGCCTTCGATGATCGCCGCACTGACGCCCTCGCGCCGGAAAATCTGCTGGAATGTCCGCGTCACGGAGCTGGTGCCGGCGCCGGAGGAGCCGGTGATCGCGATGATGGGGTGCTTGATGGACATGGCGGGCTTTCTCAGGCAGTGGTTCGGAACAGGCCGCGCGCGCCGAACAGCGGCGCATCGTATTCGCGCTGATTGTGGTCGCGGTGGTATTGCTCAAGCCGCGCTACCTCATTTCGCGCACCGAACATCAGGCCGATTCTCTGGTGCAGGCTTTCGGGCCGCACCTCCAGCACCCGTTGCAGCCCGGTGCTGGCGCTGCCGCCCGCCTGCTCGATCACGAAACTGATCGGGTTCGCCTCGTACAGCAGGCGCAGGCGGCCGGGTTTCGCCGGGTCGCGGCTGTCGCGGGGATAGAGGAACATGCCGCCGCGCATCAGGATGCGGTGCGTCTCCGCAACCAGCGACGCGATCCAGCGCATGTTGAAGTCCTTGCCGCGGACGCCACTCTCGCCGGCGAGACACTCGTCCACATAGCGCCGCACCGCCGGCTCCCAGAACCGTGCATTGGACGCGTTGATCGCGAACTCGGCGGTGTCCTCGGGAATCCGCAGGTCGGAGTGCGTCAGCATGAATTCGCCGATTTCCCGGTTAAGGGTAAATCCGTGCACGCCGCGGCCGAAGGTCAGCACCAGCATGGTGACCGGCCCGTAGATCGCGTAGCCGCCGCACACCTGTTCGGTGCCGGGCTGGAGGAAATCTTTGGCGGCGGGTTCGGTCACGCCTTCGGGGCAGCGCAACACGGAGAAGATCGATCCCACCGGCACGTTGACGTCGATGTTGCTGGAGCCGTCAAGCGGATCGAATACCAGCAGGTAGCGGCCGCGCGGATACTGCGCGGGGATCTGGTAGGGCTCAACCATTTCCTCCGACACCATGCCGGCGAGATGCCCGCCCCATTCGTTGGTGCGCAGAAAGATCTCGTTCGACACGACGTCGAGTTTCATCTGCTGCTCGCCCTGCACGTTCTCGGTCCCTGCCGCGCCGGAAACCCCGGCGAGCGCGCCCTTGCCGACGAGATAGGCGATCCGCTTGCAGGCGAGCCGGATGTCGTTCAACAGCGCGGTGAAGCCGCCGGTGGCCTGGCTGAACTTGCGCTGCTCGCCGATGATGAATTCGGTGAGCGTGGTTTCGCGCTGCATCTTTTCAGGCATTTCGTCTCCCATGCTCGGTCAATGCTCGGTTGCGGCGGTGCGCGGGCGTCAAGCAGCGGCATGGCGCTGCAGCGCCGCAGCGTGCAGCTGTTCGAGTTGCGCCAGTCCGAGCCACGGCGCGCCGACGATTTTCGCGGTCCTTTCGTCGAATGGCTGTCCGGGATCGCCAAGATCCTGCAGTAAAAGGTCGGCATCCGTGAAGTCGTCCGCCATGCTCCAGAAGTTCGGCGTGACCACCGTGTACAGGCCTGCGGCCTTGGCGGCGGCAAGCCCGTTCACCGAATCTTCGAAGGCGACGCATTCGCCGGCGCCGAGGCCCAGCATGGCGAGCGCCAGCGTGTAGATGTCAGGGGCGGGCTTCTTGTGCGCCACCAGGTCGCCGCAGGCGATGGCGTCGAAAAAACGGTAACTCTCAGCGCCGAGTTGCGCGCGCAGCAGCGCGGAAACGTTTTCCGGCGACGTCGTGGAAGCGATGCCCAATTTGATGCCGGCGTCGCGCGCTTCGCGGATCAGGCGCGCAACGCCGGTTCGCAGCGCCGCCCTGCCGTCGGCGATGAGCTCGCCGAAGACCCGCGTCTTGGTGCCGTGGATCATCGGCACCAGGCCAAGCAGCCTTGCCTTTTCTTCCGTGGTTGCCTTGAGCGAGTCGATGTAGACGGCGATGCGCTCCTTGCCCCCGGAGATCCGCAGCAGGCCCTGGTACTGCTCGCGGCTCCAGTCCCACCACAGGGCATGCTCGAGGAACGCCGCGTTGAACGCCTGGCGGTGGGTTTCCTCGGTGTCGGCCATGGTGCCGTCGAGGTCGAAGATCAGCGCCTTGACATGGGTCATGATACCGCCGCAATCCCGTGATACACGACCATGGCGGCGCTCTGGGTCTGCTTGAATTTGTCGTAGCCGACGAGGCGCACGTGATTGCGCGGATTCGCCTTGTGGCAGGCTTCCGCCTCCGCAAGGATGCGGTCGACCGCGTTCTCTCCGAACATCGGCAGCTTCCACATGTACCAGTAGTTGTCCATCAGATGCTCGGGCTCGGTGTGCTCGAGCGCCGGGTCCCAGCCGCGGCTGACGATGAACTCCACCTGCTTGCGGATGCGCTCCGGGGTCATCGCCGGAAGATAGGAAAAGGTGCCGAACTTCCGGCTCCTCGGATCGGACAGCCTCGACTTGTAGTCGCGCAGTTCCATTGCGTTGCTCACGGGCGTTCTCCTTTGCAGACCTCAGATATTGACCGCGTCGAGCTTGTCGACGGTATCGAACTCGAACTTGATTTCTTTCCAGGTTTCCATCGCGGCCTTCAGTTCGGGGCTCGATTTGGCGGCGGCCTCCAGGATATCCCTGCCTTCCTTCTCGACTTGGCGCCCCTGATTGCGCGCCTCGACGCAGGCCTCCAGCGCGACGCGGTTGGCGCAGGCGCCCGCGGCATTGCCCCATGGGTGCCCGAGCGTGCCGCCGCCGAACTGCATCACCGAGTCGTCGCCGAAAATCGCCACCAGCGCGGGAATGTGCCAGACGTGGATGCCGCCCGAGGCGACCGGGAACAGGCCGGGCATGAAGCCGAAATCCTGGTCGAAGAAGATGCCGCGCGCGCGGTTCTCGGGAACGAAGCGCTCGCGCATCAGGTCGATCCAGCCGAGCGTCGCCTCGCGGTCGCCTTCGAGCTTGCCGACCACCGTTCCGGAATGCAGGTGGTCGCCGCCGGACAGGCGCAGGCACTTCGCCAGCACCCGGAAATGGATGCCGTGGTGGCGGTCGCGGTCGAGCACCGCGTGCAGCGCGCGGTGCACGTGCAGCAGCACGCCGTTGTTGCGGCACCAGTTGGCGAGCCCGGTGTGCGCGCAGAATCCCCCGGTGAGGAAGTCGTGCATGATGATCGGCATCTCGAGCGATTTCGCGTATTCGGCGCGCTGGTACATGTGTTCCGGGGTCGGCGCCGTCACGTTGAGATAGTGCCCCTTGCGCTCGCCGGTCTCCTGCTCCGCCTTCTTTACCGCCTCGGCGACGAAATCGAAGCGCTGGCGCCAGCGCATGAACGGCTGCGAGTTGACGTTCTCGTCGTCCTTGGTGAAATCGAGCCCGCCGCGCAGGCATTCGTAGACCGCGCGGCCGTAGTTCTTCGCGGAAAGTCCGAGCTTCGGCTTGATGGTGCAGCCGAGCAGCGGCCGGCCGTACTTGTTCATGATGTCGCGCTCCACCGTAATGCCGTGCGGCGGGCCGCCGCAGGTCATCACGTAGGCCAGCGGAAAGCGCACGTCTTCCAGCCTCAGCGCGCGGATCGCCTTGAAGCCGAATACGTTGCCCGCGAGCGAGGTGAGGACGTTGACGATCGAGCCTTCCTCGAACAGGTCGATCGGATAGGCGATGAAGGCGTAAAAACACGACGGATCGCCCGGCACCTCCTCGATGCGATAGGCGCGCCCCTTGTAATAGTCGAGGTCGGTGAGCAGGTCCGTCCACACCGTGGTCCAGGTCCCGGTCGAGGACTCGGCGGCGACCGCCGCAGCCGCCTCTTCGCGCGGCACGCCCTCCTGCGGCGTGATCTTGAAGCACGCCAGCAGGTCGCTGTCCTTCACCGGATAATCCGGCTCCCAGTAAGTCTGCCGGTAATCCTTGACACCGGCGCTGTACCCCTTATCGGCGCTTTGCATGGCTTTCTCCATTCAGAATCGGTTCAGTCACCGTCAAGTGTAGGCGCAGTCCACTATCAATGATATTCACAGTTTTTTATCCCTGTGATAAGCTTTTCTTTATGTTGATCCGACGCCAGGCGGCGCCATGACCCTCAGGCATGTCACGCTGCGCCAGCTCAGGGCATTCGAAGCCGTCGCGCGCAACCTGTCGTTTTCGCGCGCCTCGCGCGAGCTGCATCTGACGCAACCCGGCATTTCGATGCAGGTGAAGAAACTCGAGGAACAGGTCGGCCTGCCGCTGTTCGAGCGGATCGGCAGGAAAACCTTTCTCACCGAAGCCGGGTCCGAGCTGCACCGTCACAGCCGGGTGATCGCGCAGCAGCTGCGCGATGCCGGGGAAGCGCTCGCCGCGCGCAAGGGCCTCACCCAGGGACGCCTCCACATCACCATGGTGAGCACGGCCAAGTACTTCGCGCCGCCCCTGCTCGCCCGTTTTCTCAAACAGCACCCCGGCGTCTCGGTGAAGCTCTCCGCCAACAACCGGGAGACCGTGCTCCGGCAACTCGCAGACAATGAAGTCGATTTCGCCATCATGGGGCGGCCGCCGCAGCGCATGGAAACGGTGGCCGAGGCGTTTGCGCGCCACCCCCACGTCATGATCGCGGCGACCGACCACCCGCTTGCCGGAAAGCGCCGGATTCCACTGGAGCGCCTCGCCAGGGAGACATTCCTGATCCGCGAACCGGGCTCCGGCACCCGCGGCTTGCTCGAGCGCCTGTTCGCCGAGCGCGGACTGCCGCTCAACGTCAGCATGGAAATAGCGAGCAACGAGACCATCAAGCAGGCGGTGATCGCGGGGATGGGCATCAGCTTCCTTTCGCTTCACACCATCGAACTGGAGCTGAAAACGGGCCGTCTGGCCGTGCTCGACGTCCAGGGCCTGCCGATCGTGCGCGACTGGCACGTCGTGCATCTCGCGGCCAAGCAGCTGTCGCCGATCGCCCTTGCGTTCAAGGAGTTCCTGCTGACGCAGGCGGCGAAGTTGATGGAGGCGCCGGCCGGCGGCGCCAGGCCCGCCGCAAAGCGGAGCGCAAAGCGCACGCGGGAAATGCGTGCCGGATTCCAGAACACTTGCTAGATCATCAGGTGCTTCGCCTTCACCTCTTCATTCGCCGCGAGTTCCTGCATGGTTCCCTGATAATGGATCCGCCCCTTCTCGATCACGTAGGCGCGATCGGAAATCTCGGCCGCGAAGCGCATGTTCTGCTCCGCGAACAGGATCGTCAGCCCCATCGATTTGAGTTTCTTGATCTGGCGGGTCAGTTCCTGCACCACCACCGGCGCCACGCCTTCGACCGGTTCGTCGAGCAGCAGCAGCGACGGATTGCCCATCAGGGTGCGGCCAATGGTCAGCATCTGCTGCTCGCCGCCTGAGAGATAGCCGCCAAGCCGGCGGTCGAGCGGCAGCAGCACCGGAAACAGCTCGTAGATGCGGTCCACAGTCCAATCGGCCGGCGCGCCGGCAGCGCCTTTCTTGACCGCGATTTCGAGGTTCTCGCGCACCGTCAGGTCGGGAAAGATCAGCCGCTCGTCGGGCACGTAGCCGATGCCGAAGCGCGCGATCTGGTACGGCGGCCGGCCCACCAGATCGACGCCGTTGAAGCGGATGCTGCCCGCGCTGGCCTGCGCCAGCGACATGATGCTCTTCAGCGTCGTCGTCTTCCCGGCGCCGTTACGGCCGAGCAGGCACACCGACTCGCCCTGGTTGACCACCAGCGACACATCGAACAGGATATGGCTCGTTTCGTAATGGGTGTGGACGCCGGCGAGTTCCAGGCAGGGGGTCATACGTGGTGCTCGCCGAGATAGACCTGCTGGGCGATGGTGTTGGCGCGCACTTCGGCAGGCGTGCCCTGCACCACGATTTCACCGCGATGCATGAGCGTGAGCCGTTGCGCGTGGTTGAACACGATGCCCATATCGTGCTCGGTGAACAGCACGGTGAGCTTGAGCTCGCGGTTGAGCCGGTCGACCAGCTCCATGGTGCCGCGCGCCTCGTCGATCGACATGCCGGCGGTCGGCTCGTCGAGAAACAGCAGGCGCGGCTTGCCGGCAAGCGCGATCGCGAGCTCGAGGCGCTTCTTGTCGCCCTGCGCGAGCTCCCCGGCGACGAGGCCGCGTTTGGCGGCCAGCCCGCACAGCGCGAGCACGCGGTCGGTATCCTCGACGCCGATGCGGCCGGCGGCGCCGAAAATGCTGAACGAGCGCCTGAGCTGCGCGTGCACTGCCGAGCGCACGTTTTCGGCGACCGTCATCTTGCTGAAGATGCTGCTCACCTGGAACGCACGCGAAATTCCCATGCGCGCAATCCGGTGCGGCGGCCGGTTGGTGATGTCCTGCCCCTCGAAAATCACCCTGCCGGCATCGCAGCGGTGGTAACCGGTGAGCAGGTTCATGAAGGTGCTCTTGCCGGCGCCGTTGGGCCCGATGATCGCCGACTGTTCGCCCTCTTCGAGCGAAAAATTCACGTGCCGGGTGACGTGAATCCCGCCGAAATGCTTGTGCAGATTGGTGACTTCGAGGATCGCCGTCATGGCTGCTTTTCCTCGCCGGCGCCGGCACCGCGCCGCGCCTTGATGCCTTTCTCGACCATGCCGAGCACGCCACCCGGCAGGAACAGCACGATCAGCAGGATGATGGTGCCGATGGTGAGCGGCCAATAGCTGGTAAACATGGTGACCACCGCCTGCAGGAAGGTGTAGATCACCGACCCCAGCAACGGCCCCATGAACGACCCTGCGCCGCCGATCAGCGTCATGAACACCGCAATGCCCGATTCCTGCCAGCCGAGCAGTCCCGGCGACACGCTGCGGGAAAACGGCCCCCACAACGCGCCGGCGAGTCCGGCGAAAGCCCCGGCAATCACGAAATTTACCAGCATGTGCAGGCGCACGTTGATGCCAAGGAACGCCGCCCGCCGCTGGTTGTCGCGCAGGGTGCGCATGATGTAACCGAAGGGCGATTCGGTGATGCGCCACATCACGGCCAGCGCCCCGATCACGATCGCCAGCGTCAGGTAATAGTAGTGGGCCGCGTCCTGGAAATACGGCGGCGGCAGCAGGCCCTGGATGCCGTCGTCGCCCTTGGTGAAGCTGTACCAGGAGAACACGATGTAGAACAGCAGTTCGCCGAAGGCCAGCGACAGCATCGCGAAATAGATGCCGGTCAGCCGCACGCAGAAAAAACCGACGATCAGCGCGCCGAGTGCGGCGATGGGCGGCCCGGCGAGCAGCGACAGGAAAAAATCGAGGGTCGCAATTTCCCCGCCGGCCGTCTTCAAGCGGGTGAACGCCATCGCCGTGGCGTAGGCGCCGAGGCCGAAAAACGCCGCGTGGCCGAACGAAATCTGCCCCATGTAGCCGTACAGCAGATTGAAGCTCATGGCGAACAGGCCGAGGATCAGGATCTCCGTCGACACGATGGTCCAGAACTTGCCGGGCAGCAGCGGCACCAGCAGGAAGAACACCAGCAGCACGATCGCGGCCGGCCCCGACAATCCGTATTTCGCGTAGAGCCGCGACCACCAGTTGTTGTTGTCGGCGTTCATGGCGATCGGTCAATAACGCATCTCGGTACCGAACAGGCCCCACGGCCGCCAGATCAGCACCAGGATGACAATCAGAAAAACCATCGCCAGCGCGCCGTCGGGCCAGAACAGGATCGAGAACGAGTAGACGACGCCGACGATGACGGCTGCGACAAAGGTGCCGAGCATGCTGCCAAACCCGCCGATGACCACCACCGCAAAGCACTGCACGATGATGTCGTGATCGACGCCGAGCGACATCGGCAGCAGCGGCAGGAACACGCCGCCGGCAAACGCGGCGAGCCCGACGCCGAGCGCGAAGACGCCGGAATAGATCATCGGGATCGGGATGCCGAGGGCGCTGACCATGTTGCGGCTGTAGACCGCGGCGCGCACGATCTTGCCGAAACGCGTGCGGTGCAGGAAAAACCACAGGCCGAAGGCGACCGCCACTCCCGTCGCAATGATCACGAAATGGTAGGGATTGACAAATGTATCGAGCATCTCGATCGGCTCGATGCCGAGGCTGATGCGGCGGTTTTCGACACCCCACACCAGCTTGATCAGGTCGCCGATGATCAGCACCAGCGCGAAGGTAAGCAGGAGCTGCTCCGGCAGGTCACGCCCGTAGGTGCGCCGGATCAGGTAACGCTCGAGCAGGAATCCGGCCGCGGCCATCGCTGCGGTGGCGCCGGCGATCGCCGGCAGCAGCATCCAGGGGCTGGCGCCGAACTGTCCGCCGAGGAACTCGAACATCGAGTAGGTCACGTAGCCGCCGACCAGCCACAGCGTCGCATGGGCGAAGTTGAGGATATTCATCACGCCGAAGATCAGCGACAGGCCGGCGGACAGCAAAAACAGCACCATCGCGCGCGACAAGCCGCTGAACAGCTGAATCAGGAATGCACTGAGGTCCATCGCGTACCGCGCAATCTACGCTGGTTCCGTGGAAAGAGGCCCGGCTGCGGCGATGGCGCCGCAGCCGGGCGGCGCGCTTAAGCGCGTTTCTTCTTCAGCTTGTTCACCTCTTCGCAGGTCGGCGTCCACACGTCGTGGCCTTCGACGACGATCATGGTGTCCGGCTTGTAGATCGGGAACGGGTAGTCCGGCGAATCCCATACTTCGCCGACGTAGGACGGCACGTCGAGCTGGTTGCTGCAGTCGCGCATGGTGCGCTTGCCGCGGCAAGTATCGAGCGTCGCGCCCTTCAGCGCCTTGACCACGGCCTCGGTTTCGATGCTTTTCGCCTTGTTGATCGCCTGCTCCAGCCCGTAGATGGCGTCGTAGTGCATGCACGCCCAGTCGTCCGGATAGGCATCGTCGCCGAATTTGGCGCGGTGCATCTTGATGTACTTCTGCATCAGCGGTTCTTTCAGATGCGCAAAGAACGGGCAGCGCGCGAGGCCGATGATGCCGCGCGGCAGCGTTTTCCTCAACTGGCGAAGCTCGGTCACCGAAATCAGCCCGCCGGGGAACGGCACGCGCTTGAACAGGCCCATCTGGCCAGCCTGCTGCAGGAAGGTTTCCGAGTCCTTGCCGGCGATGGCGCCGAACAGGAAATCGGGCTTCGCGGCCATGATGGCCGTGATGTAGGAGGTGAAGTCGGTCTCGCCTAGCTTGAACCACATCTGCTTGGTTTCCTTCGCTTCCGGCGACGCCTTGGCGAGTTCGCTGGTAAAGCCCTTGTGCGTATCGCGCCCCCACTCGTAATCCTGGCTGAGCGAGACAAAGGTTTTCCAGTTGTTCTTCTTGATCATCTTCGATACCGCCACCACCACGGCGCCCGACTGCATGTTGCTGTCGGGGCAGAACTGGTAGGTATAGGGCGAAAAGTTGTCCTGCGTGATCTTCGAGCTGTTGGACGTCGCCGCAATGTGCAGAATCTTGTGTTCGTGGGTTATCTCCTCGATCGCCAGCGCCACCGCGCTCGAATAGGTGCCCATGATGGTCTGCACGTTGTCGTTGAGGATGATCGACTTCGCCTCGCGCGCGCCGACATCGGGCTTGGTCTGGTCGTCGCGGTAGACGATCTCGATCGGGTGCTTGCCGAGGAAACCGCCCTTCGCATTGATCTCGGCCGCAGCGAGCGGCAGCCCCTTGATGGCGTTTTCGACATAATTCGCGCCGGTGCCCGTCGACGGCAGCAGCACGCCGAGCTTGTACGGCTTGGCCGCCTGCGCGCTGACGAAACGCGGCGTCAGCGACAACGCGCCGGCCGCAAGGCTGGTGAAGACGAAATCGCGCCGGCTCACCTGCAGCTTGTCCAGCAGAGCCTCCCACTTCCTGTCTGTCATGCTCATCATTTGCCTCCTCGTAATTGACTGGAAATAAAGGCAGCTTTTGCCGGCTGCCACTGAGAACCTGGTCGCGGCCCCCAACCCGGCTGGCCTGGCGGGCTGCGTGATGGGTCCGGCGCCTGTCTATCCCGTGGTGCGTCGCAGGTGTTCACCCATTTCAGGCGGGTACGCAGGCGCCCCGTTCATGGCTACGGACACTTGTTCATGGAAACGCGGGCGCTTTCAGCCACCCAATGCGTCAATGCATAATACGCCTTCGGCATCGCAAACGGCAGTTTGGCGGCGGCCATACCGAACCGGATTGCGCCTCGGTAGGCCTTGCCGCGGCGCAACCGGCGGCAATCAGCGGTCGCCGCGCCGCCCCATGGTTCTGCGGCCCTTCTTCTTGTCGGGCGTCCGCGGACCGTTGCGCATGGGCGGCCGGCCCTTGTCGGCTTGCGGCGACCTGGAGGCCGGGGCCTGGCCGGTGTTACCCATCATTTTTTTCACTTTCCGGATCTCGTTCGTCACGACTTCGACGTTCAGCGCATGCAGCGTGCCCGGACCATGCCGCTGCAGGGCTTCCTCCTCATGCTTCAGCAGTTCGTGCAGCCTGCGGAGCGACTCGTTGCAGGCCGCGGCGAGGCCAACCTCCTTCTCCATCTCCTGCCGGTGCATTTCGGTGTGGGCGATGGCGTCGGTCACTTCGTCACTTGCTCTTTCGTCCATCATGATTGCTCCTTCCCTGATCCAGGCTCCGATCCGGCCGCCCAGTAAGTGAATTCTAACTTAGAATAGTCGCACGATTCAGCCGACGGCGACGGCCGCACGATGCCCGCATGAAATGGCCGATACGAATTCTGATCGCAATCGCATTGGCGCTGGCGGCCGCCATCGCGCTGCCGTCTTTCATTTCGCTGGACCGCTACATTCCGGAACTCGAGAAGGCGGTGTCCGCGAGGCTGAACGAGCCGGTCACGATCAAAAGCATCCGGTTCGGGGCGTTCCCGCTGCCGCATCTCACGATCGATGGGATTGCGATCGGCAGCACGGATGATATCAAGCTCGATCGGGTGACGGCGATCCCGGCACTGCTGTCCTTGCTGGCATCGACCAAGGTCATCCGCAGCATCGAGATCGACGCGCTGGTCCTGACGAAAAAGGCGGTCGACCGGATTCCAGAGTGGACCAGGCCGGATGCCGAACAGCAGGCGCAGCAACCACCGCAAGTCCGCGTCGAACGCATAGTGCTCAATCGCGCGCTGCTCACGCTCGACAAGACAGCCGTCGGTCCGTTCGATGCGCGCATCACGCTCGACAGCGAAGGCGCGGTCGGGGACGCGTCGTTTGCGACGCTCGACGGCAAACTGAAGGCGCTGCTCAAGCCCGAGGGTCCCAACTACCTCATCGAGGCCAGCGCGAAAGCGTGGACCATGCCGGTCGGTCCGCCGGTCCTGTTCGATGAGCTGGTG
>Ga0315281_10011374_pt1 | contig 12193 bp, 12 predicted proteins | sample YL17G07_0_MG_FD_204540 | JGI IMG/M metagenome (GOLD analysis project Ga0315281, IMG submission 204540) | Sediment microbial communities from Yellowstone Lake, YNP, Wyoming, USA - YL17G07_0 | ecosystem: Environmental > Aquatic > Freshwater > Lake > Sediment | place: USA: Wyoming | collected... | reverse complement strand
GCCCGGCCGCTTCATGGAGCAGGTGCATCCCGACCACTTCGAGGCCCAGCTCTTCCTCGGCACGCAGATCATGGATGAGGGCCGCCACCTGGACGTGTTCCGCAAGCGCACGCTCGTGAACGGCGGCGGCATGGTCGACGCTGGCTTCGGGGCCATCAACCTTCTCAGCGTCGACGACTTCACGGAGATGACGGCGCTCCTGCACCTCTTCGGCGAAGGCTTCGTGCAGACGCTCTTCCGCATGGGCGAGCTCATCAGCCAGAACGAAGCCGAGAAGAAGATGTTCCGCCTCGCGGCGCAGGACGAGAGCCGCCACCTGGCCTTCGGCGTCACGCACCTCAAGTACGTGATGGAGACGGAGCCGTGGCGCCGCGAGGAGCTTCACCACTACCTCGACATCCAGGAAGGCGCGCTGGGCCAGAGCCAGCAGGCGGGCCTCACGACCAACCCGATGACCGGCGAAGCGCTCGCCATCCTCGCCGGCGGCGGCGTCGAGCACATGGACGAGGGCTTTGCGAAGCTCATGATCATGCGCAAGCGCCAGGTCAACGAATACATGCACCGCCTCGAGGTCATCGGCCTCGGCGACCGGCGCGAGCGCATGGTGCCCGCCTTCCGGGAGATGCTCGACCCGGTGGCCTGAGCCGCTGGTCGAGGCCCGCCCGGTCGTTCCCCGCAGCCACGGGCCGCATCGCCACAGGCGCGGCGGCCAGCACCAGGACAAAGGAACCGCACATGGAGCTCTCCCCCGCCACGAAGACCCGCGCCCGCCTCGCCGGCTGGAGCGACGACCTGCTGAACCGCGTCGAGGCGTCTCCCGTCAAGGACGCGACCGCCGCGAACCTTGCCCTCATGCAACTCGACCCCGCCCGTGTCGAAGGCTTCGTGGAGTTGGTCGAGAGGGACCCGGAGCGCATGTCTGCCATCTCTCTGCGCTTCATCCGCACGCACTCCGAACGGGGCGTGCGCGCGAAGCCGGGCCCAAACGGCCTGGGTACGCCCGAGATCAACGTCGGCTCCTACGGGCAAGCGCCTGACCACTGGCCGTACGAGAACGACACTCCGCTGGGCAGCCATCCCGACCCGGACAACTACATGCCGGGCAGCTATCACATCTTCGAGAAGGCCGAGGTCTGGGCCGAAGACGTGGACCACCTGTACGAGGAAGCGATCCGCGACCGTTGGATTCCCGCCAGCGACCTCGATTGGAAGGGCGGCCTCAGCGACCAGCCTGAAGAGGTCGAGCGCGCGTTCTGCCAGCTCGCGACCCTCTACAGCTCTCACGGCCTTGTCGAGCAGAAGATCATCTCGAAGTGGTTCGAGCCCATCAGCTACGGCTTCCACGACGTGAAGCTCTTCCTTGGCACACAGGTGTACGACGCCGGCCACAAGGTCGAAGTGCTGCGCAAGCGCGCGCTCGCCAACGGCGGCGGCCTCGGCCGCGCCCCGCTGGGGACGCTCTATCGCGGCTGGTACGGCGCGCTCAAGTTCACCGAGATGATCCTCGCGCTGGACGTCGTCTACAAGCGGTACGAGTTGACGCTCTTCGAGGCGATGCAGGAGGTCGCGAAGACCGACCTCGACCGGAAGATGTTCGAGCTGCTCGCGCGCGACTCGACCCGCCACCTCGAATACGGCACACGGCACCTGCGCTGGTACCTGCAGCACCACGTGGGCGGCCCCCACAACGTGAGCATGTGGCTGGCGCGCGCCGAGAACGCCCTTTCCGTCGAGCTGCGCCACGGCCACGTCGAGCGCGAGGCCATCGTCGTGCTCATGGCCGACGGGCTCGAGAAGCTGAGCGTTGGCGTCGAGAAACTCCGCTCGCTACGCTCCAGGCAGCTCAGCGACTACCTTTCCCTGCTTGATGGGCTGGGCATCGACCGCATCCCGTCGCTGAACATCGGTCTGCGCACGATTACGGAAGACCCGCTCGCGGTCTGACGGGCGGGTGCATGGTGCTACACTGACGCCATGACCACGCGGCCCGCCAGCCCCCCGGCCGTCCCCCACTCGCGCTACCACGGGCGGCGCATGACGGAAGCGGAGTACCTCGCTCTGCCCGAAGTCAAGCCGTACCTCGAGTTCGTCGACGGGGTGGTGCTCCAGAAGGCCATGCCAAACAGCGACCACAGGAAAATCGTCGAGGAGCTAACGTTCCGGCTTGGGCTCTACCGCAGGGGGCCGGCCGGTGGCAGCGCCGGGCCCGAGGGCCGCGTTCGGCTTCGCACCGGCCGGTACCGCCTTCCCGACACGGCCTACTGGGCGGCTGGCCGCCCGCACGGCGATGACACCCTGCCCACGCTGGCGGTCGAGGTGAAGTCGCCCGCTGAATCGTGGGATGACCAGCGCGCGAAGTGCCGGATGTTCCGCGAGAGTGGTGTCGAGGTCTGCTGGCTGATCGACCCGGCCACGCGCGCGGTGGAGGTCTTCGAGGGCGCCCAGGACGCTGTGCCGCTGCCTCCCGGCGGCGCTCTCGAATCTGCGCACCTCCCCGGCTTCTCACTGCCGCTCCCAGAACTCTTCGCCGTCCTCGACGAGTGACTGCGGCCCCTACGGGTTGCGCGCGGTGAAGACCTGGAACGCGAGCGGGAAGCGGCAGCGGCCGTCCGGCAGAGTCAGCGCTTCCATGTGCTTGCGAAGCGCCTCCAGCGCTTCTGGCCGCTTCTCGGGCGCTACTCCCATCACGTCCAGCTGCGCGTCGTCGATGAGCGTGTCGGCCGGCAGCCGAACATGGATCAGGTGAGGTGACCGCGTCACGGCCGTGAACCCGGCGTCGTGCAGGATGCCACGGACGCGGCGAGGGTTGCCGAACGCGAACGGCCCGGTCGGCGACTTTCCCGGTGCGAGCGGGGGCGGTGGAGTCGCGAAGGCCGCGAGCGCCGGGCCACTGAACCAGGGATTCCGCTCGACGGGCTGCCAGCAGGCGAACGCGAGCCGGCCGCCGCGTTCCAGGTGCGCGCGAATGTTCGCGAACGCGGTCACGGGCTCTTCGAAGAACATTACGCCGAACTGGCTGATGGCCGCGTCGAAGGGCCCGCCGGGGATGCTGTCGGTCTGCACGTCGGCCACCCGGAAGCTGACGTTCGAAGCCCGGGCGGCCTTCAGGCGGCTCTCGGCGAGGCCCACCATGGCGCGCGAGATGTCAGCGCCGACGACCTTGCCGCCCGGCGACACGGCCTGGCCGGCGGCCATTGCCAGCTTTCCGCCGCCGCTGCCGACTTCCAGCATCTTCTCCCCGGGCCTGGGGGCGAGGGCGCGCAGCACGTACGGGGTCACGGCGTCGGTGAACCGTTCGCGCTTCGGCCAGCGTTCTGCCATGCGTTCGTCGTCCCAGCGCTTCCGTTCCGCCTCGTTCGCAGCCATCGGCATCCCCCGGGAGTGGTGGCGCGAGTATAGCCGCCTGCCGGAAGGCGCGCGTTCCCGTAGGATGCACCCGAACCCACCACGGAGGCTGGACCATGCAGTACTGCCGTTACGAGAAAAAGGGCCACGTCGCCTACGTCACCATAACGCGGCCGGAGGTCTACAACGCCCTCCACGTCCACGCGAGCGTCGAGCTCAGCGGCTGCTGGGACGATTTCGCCGCGGACGACGACGCCTGGGTAGCCGTTTTCACCGGCGAAGGCGACCGTGCCTTCAGCGCCGGCAACGACCTGAAGTTCACGGCCGAGATGTCGCGCCTCCCGGAGGCCGAGCGCCCCAAGATCTGGATGCCCGCAACGGGCTTTGGCGGCATCACCAGCCGGTACGACCTGTTCAAGCCGATCGTGGCGCGCGTCAACGGCTTCGCCCTGGGCGGGGGCCTGGAAATGGCGCTCGCCTGCGACATCATCGTCGCCGCCGACCATGCTGAGCTCGGCCTGCCGGAGCCTCGCCGTGGCCTGATCGCGGGGGCGATGGGCGTGCACCGCCTGCCGCGTCACATTCCGCTCAAGGCCGCGATGGGCTACATGCTCACGGGACGGCACATCAAGGCTCCGCAGGCGCTGGCCCTTGGACTCGTGAGCGAGGTTGCGCCGCTGGCGGAACTCGACGCCGTGGTCGACGGCTACGTGCAGGACATCCTCCGATGCTCCCCGCTTTCCGTGCGTGCCACCAAAGAGGCCGCCATGCGGGGGCTGGAAATGACCCTCCAGGACGCGAACGCGGCGCATTACGAGTGGGAGCAGCGCCGCCGCCGGAGCGAGGACGCCGTGGAGGGGCCGCGCGCCTTCGCGGAGAAGCGCACTCCGAACTGGACCGGGCGTTAGGGTTAGCAGCTCGCTGCGCCGGGCCGGAAGGGCACTGGCACCGTGTCACCGCGGACGTAGAGCGGGTGCCGCGGCTGCCCCGAACGCGTGTTCCCGAGACAGAGCGTCCCGGCGGGCAGAATTCCGGCGGCCGCCACTGAAGCTGCGCGCCCCTGACAACGCCCACCATTGCCCCAACCCACCACCAGCGCCTGCACGCGTCTGACGAGGTCCCGCAGAGCCTGGTCGTTGTGCGGTCCCACCGGGCTTTCGGCGGCGATGAGGGTTCGTGGCGACGTGGCGCGCAGGGCGAAGAGGTTCCCGACCTCGAGAGCCCCGTAACCCCAGCGCCGCGCGAAGCCAAGGCAGCGCTTGAGGGTGGGGTCGTCCGCTGTCGCGTCGGCCGTGCTGGGGTTCAGGAGGATGAAGCCCACGCGCGGGAGACTGTCGTCCCAATCCCTCCAGAGCCGGTAGCGGTAGGCGCCGGTCGGGTCGAACCACGCGCCGCCCGTCACGCCAGCGCCGGCGGCGGGGCGATCAAGCCGCGGACATGCTGGTCGAAGGTCCGCAGGCGAAAATGGCGTTGCCAGGCCGTGCAGCCTGGCTGCTGGCGGGGCGTAAGTCTCCATCGCTTCATGCTCAGCATGGAGACGTTGCCTGTCCATCGCGGGGAAACGCGCCGACGCTCCAGGCAGCGGGGCCGCGTTTGTGCGCGACACGCGGCCTACCGCGCGGTAACCTGAAGCATCGCCCGAGGGGGTTGGCACGCCCATGGAATTCAAGTTCACCGCTGAGCACGAGGCGCTTCGCGCCGAGGTCCGCGCGTTTCTCGCCGGGACGCTCCCTCGCGAAGGCAGTGCTTCGCGCCCCACCGACCAGGAGAACTGGCCACGGCAAATGGCCTTCCTCAGAAATCTGGCCGGGCGGAAGTGGGTGGCGCCCGCCTGGCCCGTGCCCTACGGCGGACTCGGCTGGAAGCACGTCAACCAGATGATCTTCAGCGAGGAGCTTTCCTACGCGGGCGCGCCCGAGGCGGGGCGCGTCTTTAGCGTCGGGATGATCGGGCCCACGCTCATCGTCCACGGCAGCGACCAGCAGAAGCGCGAGCACCTGCCGCGCATCACGAGCGGCGACGTCGTCTGGTGCCAGGGCTACAGCGAGCCCGGCGCCGGCAGCGACCTCGCGGCGCTGCAAACCCGCGCGGTGCGCGATGGCGACGACTACGTGGTCAACGGCCAGAAGATCTGGACCACGGGCGCCCACCACGCTGACTGGTGCTTCATGGTCGTGCGCACGAACCCGGACGCGCCGAAGCACAAAGGCATCAGCTTCCTCCTCGTAGACATGAAGACGCCGGGCATCACCGTCCAGCCCATCGTCAACATGGCCGGCTACCACGAGTTCAATCAGGTCTTCTTCGAAGACGTGCGCGTGCCCGTGGCCAACCGCGTCGGCGAAGAGAACAACGGCTGGTACGTGGCGATGACACTGCTCGACTTCGAGCGCTCCAACGTCGCTTCGATCGCCGCCAACCAGAGAGTACTCGACCAGCTCGCGGGCTATCTGCGCGAGCAGCGCCCCGGCGGGACCTACCGGGACGTGCTCCGCCACCGGCTCGCCGACCTGTGCGTCGGCAACGCCATCGGGCGCCTGCTCAGCTACCGCACCGCGTGGATGCAGGAAACGGGCAAGCTCGTGAACACGGAGGCGTCCGTGATCAAGGTCTTCGCGACGGAACTCGCGCAGCGCATCAGCAACTTCGGCGTCAACCTGCAGGGCCCGGGTGGGGCGCTCGAACCGGGTTCGAAGTGCGCGACGCTCGGGGGCGAGCTCGCCAAGGACCTGCTCTCCAACGTCTCGCCCACCATCTACAGCGGCTCGAGCGAGATCCAGCGGAACATCATTGCGACCCGGGGACTCGGCCTGCCGCGCGACTGAGGGGCGCCCTCACCCCCCGACCCCCTCTCCCACTTCGTGGGCGAGGGGGAGGTTGTCCATTCACGGTCTCGCCGGGCATGGCTGATTCGGGACAGCGCTAGCCGGCGTACTCCCACCCCAGGTCCCGCTCGATGAGCATCTCCCCCGGGCGCAGCACGTCCCCGTCCGTCACGCGCCCAACGACGACCGTGTGGTCGCCCGTCTGGTGCATCTCGTGGACGTCGCAGGTGAACCACCCCAGGGCCTGGTCGAGCACCGCACAGCCGTTTTCGTGAATGCCGTAGTCGAGCCCCGCCAGCTTCTCATGCACCACCGCGGCCGCCTCATCGGAGCGGCCCCGGATCTTGCGCCCCTCCGACGGCATGACTACCTGGCGGGCTATCTCGAGCCCGTCCTTCTCATGCAGCAGGCTCACGCTGAACACGCGGGTCTGCCCGATGAAGCGCAGTGTGCGCGCGTCGTTCTCGATCGCGACAGCCACCAATCGAGGCGCGAAGGAGACCTGCATGACCCAGTCGGCGAGCATCGCGTTCAACTCGCCGTCGCTGCTGCGCGACCCAATCACGTGCACGCCGTAGGAGAGCTTGAGCATGGCCTGTTCCGGGCCCGGGATCTCTCTCGGGCTACCCGGCAGCGGGACCGGTTCGGTGTGCGTCACGGGATGCTCCTCGCGAAGGCTTCCCCAATGGTGCCACGCGCGGCGTAACCGCGCAGCGTACCGAAAGCCCAAGAGGGGAGAGCCGTTCGGACCCCAGCGGAGGGACTACTGGCGCTTGCTCGAGGGGCGGCGTTCCGTACTATAACGACCAAAGCTTGCATCAGAGATGGAGTTTGGATACGTGTTGAACGATTTGAGAGTTTCTTCATCGACCCGTCGAGGATGGTTCGCCACCTTGATTGTGATGGCCCTCGTCGGGCTGGCGCTCGCGGGCGGCGCCTGTGGAGACGACGACTCGGCCCCACCGGCACAAACCCCGACAGCGACATCCGCAGCGACATCGGCGGCAGCCTCCCCGAGCGCTGTGAAGGCGGCTTATCCGGTCAAGGTGACCGACCTCCTCGGTCGCGAGGTCGAGATCAAGGCGAAGCCCGTGACCATCGTCGCGATCAGCCCGACGGCGGTCGAATACGTCTACGCCCTGGGCGGCACGGTCGCCGGCCGCAGTGCCTCCGTTGATTTCCCCGAAGCCGCGAAGCAGGTCAAGGAAGTGGGCACCGCCTACCAGCCCAGCTTCGAGACCATCCTCTCCCTCAAACCGGACCTGGTCGTTGCCGACTCGGTCATCCAGTCCCAGCCGGACCTGCGGAAGTCGCTCGAGGGGCTCGGCGTCCCCGTCATCTTTGCCGGCGCCGACAGTTTCCAGAAGGTGCTCGACGGGATAACGCTCATGGGCAAAGTGCTGGACGCGCAGGACAAGGCGAAGACCCTGAACGCCAGCATCACGAAGGCCCGCGACGACGCGAAGGCTGCGCTGGCGGCGAACAAGGCCTCAGCAGTGGCGCTGATCGCGAGCCGCGACCAGACGCTCTACGCGGCCAAGCCGAGCAGCTACGTGGGCGACCTCCTGCAGCAACTCGGCATCACGAACCCGGCTGCTTCCCAGCCCGACTCCGGGCCCTTCCCCGGGTACAGCACGCTCGCGCCCGAGAAGCTGGTGGAGTACAACCCCGACTTCATCTTCACGATCACCCCGGCGCCCCCGGGCACGGCGCCGTTGCTGAGCACGCTCATCCCGGGCATCCCGCCGTTCAAGGGCCTGAAGGCGGTCACCGGCAAGCACGTCGTCGAGCTGGACCTCGAGCTGTTCCTGCAGGCGCCTGGCCCACGCGTGATCGACGCCTTCAAGGCCATCACGGCTGCCGTCAGCGGCAAGGCGCCGGGAAGCTAACCCGAAGGACGGTAGGATGGCGGGGATGGCGACCACACCGGCTGATTCGGCGCGCGCGACACTTCGGCGCGCGCCGGCTCGCGGTGGCCGCCCCGTAGCCGTTGTGGGAGCGGGAGTCGTCCTGCTCTGCGTCATCGGGCTTCTGAGCCTGATGTACGGCGCCGTCAACCTGACGCCCGCTGAGGCATGGACTGGCCTCACGTCGCATTCCGACGTCTTCGCGCGCAACGTCGTCTGGCAAATCCGCTACCCGCGACTCGTCGACGGCATGCTCGTGGGTGGCGCACTGGCCGTTGCGGGCGCCCTGTTGCAGGGCGTCACACGGAACCCCCTGGCCGACCCGACCATCCTGGGCATCACGGCCGCGGCCGGGCTTGCGAGCGCCAGCGCGCTCGTCGTCAACCCGGAGCTGCCGCCCTGGGGGCTGGCCATGGCCTGCGCGGCGGGCGGGCTCACGGGCGCAGGCATGCTGTTCTTCGTTGCCTGGCGCGGCAGCGTCTCGCCCGTGCGGTTGGCGCTGGCCGGCGTGGCGCTGTCTGCGTTCTTCGGGGCGGCGATCGTTGGCCTGCTTTCGAGCTCACGCACATTCCTGCAGACCAACTTGCTCTTCCTCGCGGGCGGCCTTTACGGCAAGGAGTGGAGCGCGCTCAACGCGATGCTGCCCTACGTAATTCCCGGCTTCCTCGCGGCCCTGCTTCTCTCGAGCCGGCTCAACGTGCTCGCTCTCGGCGACGACGTGGCCTCCGGGCTTGGCGTACTCACGGACCGCACGCGCCTTGCCATCCTCGCCACGTGCGGGATCCTCACGGCCGCCGCCGTTTCCGTCGCGGGCATGGTGAGCTTCGTCGGCCTCGTTTGTCCCCACCTCGCGCGGTTCACCGTGGGCTCAGACAACCGCTACCTCATCCCCGTCTCGGCGCTGTACGGCGCCATCCTCGTGAGCGCCGCCGACCTCGTGGCGAAGCTCGTGATCAGCCCCTCCGAGATCCCGATGGGCATCATCACGGCGGGCGTGGGCGCGCCCTTCCTCCTCTACCTGGTGAGGTTCCGCGGATGAAGCTGACCGTCCGCGACCTGGTGCTCGGCTATGGCGGGCCGCCCGCCGTGAACGGTATTTCGCTGGAGATCGAATCCGGCGAAATGGTCGCGATCGTCGGGCCGAACGGGAGCGGCAAGAGCACGCTGTTGCGCGGCATGTCGCGCTTGCAGAAACCCGAGCACGGCCAGGTCCTTCTTGACGGGATCGACATCAGGGAGATGGGCGCGCGCGAGGTTGCCCGCCACCTGGCCATCCTGCCGCAGGCGCCGGGCGCAGGCGCAGACCTCACAGTGCGCGAGCTCACGTGGCGAGGGCGCTACCCCCACCAGGGAATCCTCCAGCGGGCCACGCGGGCGGACTACGAAGCCGTTCACTGGGCGCTCGAAGCGGCCGACGTCGCAGGTCTCGCCGAGCGCAACCTCGGGAGCCTCTCCGGGGGCGAACGCCAGCGTGCGTGGATCGCCCTGGCCCTGGCGCAGCAGCCGAAGGTGCTGCTCCTGGACGAGCCGACGAGCTTTCTCGACATCCAGCACCAGCTAGAGGTGATGCACCTGCTCCGCCGCCTGAACCGCGAAGGCATGACGGTGGTCGCCGTGCTCCACGACCTCATCCTCGCGGGCCGTTTCGCCGAGCGGATTGTCGCGCTCAGCGGCGGCCAGGTCGCATTTGATGGCCACCCGGGCGACGTGTTCCAGCCTGCCAGCCTGGAGCGCGTCTTCTCGGTCCCGATGCTCGTGCTCAGCGACCCCGACACGGGCATGCCCATCCCGCTGCCACGCCCCGACCCGCTCCTCTGCCCCGTGGCCCGCGGACACGCGGCCGCCCTCGACGCCCCGCTACCGGCCCATGGCGGTCCGTAGGCGCCCAAGCAGGGCCCGGTAGTCTGCCACGTCCTCCGCGCCAAAAAGGAAGACGCGCGACGGCCGCAGGTGCTCGCTTCGCACGAACACCGCAAGTCCCCCGACCATCGCGCTCGAGTAGGCGATGGCGCTGGCCAACGCCGCACCGTCGACGCCCATGCGCGGCACCAGCACGAAGTCGAGCCCGAGGTCGATCGCGAGTCCCGCGCCTGCGATCACGGCCGACGCCCAGGGTTGTCCGCGCTGGTACGTGTAGAACGCCGAGAAGGACGCCGCAAGCCCATAGATGAGCGTCCCGGGGAGCAGAAAGCGCACGGCGGAGGCGGTGCCCGCGAACTCGCGGTCGAACAGCAGGTCCACGAGCACACCCGAGACTGCAAACAAGACCGTGCAGACCACGCCGAGAATCAGGAGTGTGTGGCGCATCACGCGCGCCGTCAGTTCGGCGGCGGCGGCGCGGTCGAGCGCACCGATGCGGGCGTAGGTCGCCAGGGCGAGCGACCCGCTCAGCTGCCACACGGACTCGCCGATGTACACGGCGTTCGCGTACAGCGCGACCCCTTCCTTGCCCTCGAAGTGCTCGACCACGAAGACGTCGGCGCGATAGTTGAGATACGAGACACCGCTCGCGACGCCAGCGACCACTGCGAAGCGCGCCATCGCCTTCACGAGGGCCTGCTCGAAATGGACCCCGCGGACCATGCGCGCCGCCCCGGCCGCGAGCAGGGCCAGCACCGCGAGCCACTGCCCCACGGCATACGCGGCAAGTGCGGGCGCCGGGGTATGCCGGTCGAGGACCAGGATGGTGAGCGCGATGCCCACCAGCGAGAACAGCGGCGGTGCGACGAGCGCCAGGTTGTAGCGGACGAGGGCGCCGTTTCCGAGGTACACGCCGGCGATCGCGCTCATGACGATTACCGCCGCGGCGCTCACGCCTACCGACAGCGAGAGGTCCGCGGCGTCTCCGTTGAGAGCGGCCATGGCGGTGATGCCCGCGACCACCGCCAGCGCGCTGAGCGTGCCCGCAACGGCGCCGCCGTGGAGCAGGGCAGCGCCCGGCTCTCGGCGCTGATTGGACACCTGGTAGGCGATCGCGGCCGTCAGCCCACCCATGACGGCGTTGACGATCCCGACGGCCGTGATGCCAAGCACGAACGTGCCGCGGCCCTCGGGCCCCAGCTGGTTGGAGGTCAACACCACCGTGGCCAGCGCCAGGAGGACGTTCCCGCCCCGGAACGCAAAGGCCACGATGCCGCCGTACGCTACGGACACTGCCCTGCCCCGGCATGGGCGTCGTACGGACCCTGTTGGCGTTTACGGCGCCGCGTGGACTGCCACCAGCATTCTGGCACAGGTCAGGCCTGGGCCGGCTCGGACTTCGTTGCGGGCACCGCGCAGACGGCCCCGGGGGGCACGTCCCGGCTCACGAGCGCATGGGCGCCGATCAGCGCCTCCTTGCCCACCGTGACACCATGGAGGATGGTCGCGCCCGTCCCGACGAACGCGCCGTCTTCGATACGGACAGGCCCTTCCCTTCGTGGCCTCCGCTCGCCCAGCGGCCCCGGCCCCACGTCGAAGTGCGTAATGATGCTCGCGCGGATGACGATGGTGATGTCGTTGCCGATGGTGACCGGCTGTGCGAGGTCGATCAGCACGTCCGGGCCGATGTAGACGCGGTTGCCGATGGTCAGGCCCGAGAAATCGCGGCTCGCATTCACGATGACCAGCGGGCCGTAGATGGTCGTACCCGAGCCGACCGTCGCGCCGAACTCTCGCAGAATCGGCACGCAGTCGATGGCCTGGCGAAGCTCGACCGTGATCCCGTCTATCCCGTCGCGGTAGTACCGCAGCTTGCGCCGCCAGCGGGCGAAGGCGCCCAGGCCACGCCTGACGGGCCTCAGGTACGGCGCTGAACGAGCCCGGAAATCGGCGAGACTGGGCAACGTGCGTCTCCTGGAAGTGGCCGGCTCGACGGCTGCCATGATTACTGTTCCGGGCTCACTATGCACGAAGCCGGGGCGTTGTGCCCCGGCTTCGTGCATAGTGCTCGCCTGGCCAGCAGGCTAAGACGGGAAGGCGTTGTAGAGCCCGTCGTTGTCGCCGGACTGCAGGTCGCTGGTGACGTCGGCGATGGCAATGATCGGCACGTCGCTCGTGATGACCATGCCGCCCCAGAGACAGCCGGGGTTCGAGCCCAGGCCGTTGTTGGTGGAGCCACCGTTGTTGGCGTTCTGG
>Ga0315281_10011373_pt1 | contig 12193 bp, 11 predicted proteins | sample YL17G07_0_MG_FD_204540 | JGI IMG/M metagenome (GOLD analysis project Ga0315281, IMG submission 204540) | Sediment microbial communities from Yellowstone Lake, YNP, Wyoming, USA - YL17G07_0 | ecosystem: Environmental > Aquatic > Freshwater > Lake > Sediment | place: USA: Wyoming | collected... | reverse complement strand
TACTATAAGTAAAAAGCATCTATTATCATATGCTTTTCAAGTGTTGTTCCCCTGATTTTTATCCGTACAGCATAAACCACAACTTCTTTTCCGGGTGCCATCCGACTTTCGCTGCCTTCGAGAATGCCATCACGTCTTTTTCAACGAATCCGATCCACACGCGTGGTCAATTGGATCTTTCTTAAATGTCCGTGTTTTATGATACTGAGAACGAGAGCGCTTTAAAAAAGAGACGCGGGATAGCGCCCGAAAACAAATTCGAAAAAATACGAATACGTTTACCGGAATAGATGATAACGGGTATGGAAAGGAATGGTCTCGATTATAGAGACATTGAGGGGATTGTCAAGGTTTTCGATCGGGTATTTTTCGGGCATATCGTGGGAGAGGTTGATTTTAAGTTTGGGTTTGTCCAATACCCATCTCTCGAATAAATTCAACAAAATCTGTTGGGTTGCGCTGTGTTTAACCCAACCTACGAACTGGTGACTTTCGCACCTATCTTTTGACTTTTGGTTTTGTTCTATCGCCTATCCCCAAAAGAAGGCCTTCAACGCTGATATCCTCGTCAAGCTCGTCCCAATGTATTCCCGTACCGCCGCCGCTCATTTCAAATCGCAGGAGCTGGTCCGGCGCCGCATGCAGCAAGCGTGGGAAATATGCCAAGGGGACGGAAAGCTGTCTTCCGTCGGTCAGTTCGAGCCAAATATTCGCTTCATCAAACCAGACTCTCTTAGTTGCCGCCGTAGCCGCCAAAGTTGTCATTACCGTTACTCTACCAAACCGTTTTGATATGATCAACACTCTGGATTATTTCGTCCTTGGTGATGATTGTGACGTTGAGATATTTCGCCGTTGAGACGATGATCTTGTCGTGGAGTTCCGGGATTTCTTTCAGGTCGATCATCTTCTGGAGAATGGGGTAGTCGAGCGGGACAAGTATGAAATTATCGCTTTCGTGGATCTTTTTCAGGAGTTTTTTGAAATCAAACGAAAGCTTCTTTTTGTCGAAGATGCTGAGGGACTCTGCAATGACAATGGAAGGAATGAAGATTACGCATTCACCTCGCTCACAGGCGGAAATATTTCCGATGCCCTGAAGCTGAGTTTAGGACTATCGGTAAAATGCCAGAGGAGTGCATGAGTATCAGCGGCATAGTTCATGGCATGTTATACGCCGGCCTTGCTATACAGGGTTTTCTTTGCGTGCTTGATATCATCATCGGAAATGTCGATGTTCTTGAGAACCCCTTTGAGCGATGCGATTTTCTTCGGTGAAGGAGTTATTTTCTTGAGGACGGTCAACCTTAAACTGAACATCTCTTTCTCGATGGTTTCTATCTTATGCAGAATATCTCCGGAATTTTTCAATGTCGCCTGTTTCATAACGTTTCCTTAATCAATACTGAGATATTGCAATTTATCATAAAATCAAAGGGATGTCAAAACATTGTCAACTGCATGCATGTTTGTCCGGATTCGAGATAAGAGGATAGTCGTGGCTGTAGCCGTGGCAAACGATTATCGCAGTCAATACTTCCTCTCGTAGAAATCGACGGTCATCGGCACGGGATGCGTTTCATCGAAGCAGCACCGTCCTCCGGACACCCTTGGCCGCTTCCTGTTCCACGACTGTCCCGCAACCCTTCCCATAGGCATTCTCGATCGCTTCCACAAAGGAGGGGCTCATCCGGAGTGATGCTTTCCGTTTCCGGGAATTGCATCTGAAGGCAAGCGCATCCTCGGTAAGCGACAGAAGCTCTTCTCCCTCTGAAAAAGTCATGGGCCATAACAGACAGGCCTTTGGCTTCACCATCCCGAGGGGAAGTCCGAGGTTCGCCGCCACCGTGTGCAGGGAACAACGGAACTTGTTCTTGAACACATAGGCGAACAGGCAAAATCCGTCTTCCGTCGTATCTATGGCATAGACCCCGGGCTCCACTTCATCAAACACATTGTCGTATCCCGTGCCTGCTTTGAGATGAGGGCAGAGCCTGGCTGCCGCAGGCAGAACCTCGATGATCCGCTCCATTTCCGATTTTGTAACGCAGACCTCGTAGGTTGCGCAGCAGCAGCGCTCATTCTTTCCGCAACCGTTGCAGGAGTGATCGATCGACAAAAGCGACGCGATATCAACATCCACGGGAGCCTGTCGTTTTCGTTTATGTGAAGCAGGTATTTTTGCCTTTGATACAATCTTCACGGATAATTCACTCTTCAAACTTTCTCATTTGTCTTTTATTCCATTCCGCACTCCACACTCCGCACTCCGAAATGATTATTCCCCCCATCACGACATCCGGTGAATGGTGATCGACTGGGTATCCGCCCTCATATCGCCGATACCGCGTACCATGAGCATATAATCACCGCTGCTCGCCAATTTCAATCCCTTCATATAGGCTTCCGCGAAAGCCATTCTTCTATCGACCGCCAGTTTGCTGCTGACCAGGAGGGGAACAACGCCCCAGAGCAGCTGGAGCCTGAGTAACACCCGCTCAGACTGGGTCAGCACAAGAATCGGAGCGGACGGCCTGTCCGCCGAGACGACCGAGGCGGTCCGGCCGCTCCGGGTCACCACCACGATGCACCTCACCATCAGGTCCCGTGACAGCTGCGATATCGACGAGCCGACAGCCTCCTCGACTCCCTTTGTCTCACGAAGCACGGGGTCCCGGAACAACCCTCCCCGGGCAAAGAACCGGTAGGACTCGGTTTCCCGCAGGATCGCATCCATGGTCTCGAGCGCTTCGACAGGAAATTTCCCCGCCGCCGTCTCTCCCGAAAGCATCACCGCGTCCACGCCGGAAAGGCAGGCCGCCGAAACATCGGTCACCTCTGCCCTCGTGGGCCTCGAATGCTCGATCATGCTCTCCAGCATCTGGGTCGCGACAATGACCGGCTTCCGAAGCCCGATGCAGGTCTCGATCAGCTTGTCCTGGATAAAGGGCACCTTCTTGGCCGGCAGCTCCACGCCGAGATCTCCCCGGGCGATCATAATGCCGTCGGCAGCGGAGATTATTTCATGGATATGCTGAAGGGCCTCGGGTTTTTCGATCTTTGCGATCACGGGGATATCGGCTTTCCTGCGGCGCAGCAGGTCTTTCAATTCCAGGACGTCTTTGGCCTTTCGCACAAAGGAAAGAGCGATATAGTCAACCTCTCCCTTGATGCACCAGGCCACGTCAGCCCGGTCCTTTGCCGTCAGCGCAGGGATATGCATTTTGGTGTCTGGAAGGTTCATCCCTTTGTTGTCCTTGAGCAGCCCGCCCCGGACCACCCGCGCCCGGAGCGTGCCCTTGATCTTTGCCGTGACCTTGAGCTCCAGGTTGCCGTCGTCGAGCAGGATCTGGTCATGGACCGACACTTCCGAGATCAGCTTTTTGTACTGGCAGGGAATAAGGGTTTCGTTGCCGATGACCGGATCAACGGTGATCGTTACCAGGGAATTGGTCTTCAACATGACCGCGTTCTCCCTGAAGCTGCCTACCCGGATCTTGGGACCGCACAGATCGCCGATGATCGCAACGGGCATGCGCAGCTGGGTGGAGATCTTTCGTATGGTCTGGATCGTGTGAAGGTGGTCTTCCGCCTTGCCGTGGGAGAAGTTGATGCGCGCCACGTTCAGGCCTTTCAGGATCAGCTCCCGGATCATTTCAGGAGACGATGAAGAGGGGCCGATGGTTGCAATGATCCGGGTCCTTCTAAAATAAAGATATTTGTGTTTCAAGCCGAGAGCAAAATAATTTCTATCGTCAGACGCGCTTTTGCTTGCTTTCATAGATTGAGCTCTCCATAACCAGGGGGAATAGGTATACCTTACATTCTATTCTATCATGATTGTCAAGCAGGAGAGCAGATAAATAGGATAGTCAGGGGGCAGGGTCGGAGAGTCGAAGAGTCAAAGAACATATAATAATCGGAAGCTTTCAGAATTTATGTTCTAATCTGAGTGAAAATAAATCATTTTCAGAGGGAGGTTGCCATATAGTCCAGTCAGTTGAACCTACTACTTTGTGAGCAGATTCACCCCATTTCCAAGTATCGTATTGAAAAGATAATTGCCATCTTTTCGACAAGGGCATACCTATCTCAGCATAACCGGTATTAACTAATTTAGGAGTTAGCTTGACATACCCCAGGTTCCTAAAATTACTGTATTCGATAATACCCAGAGGAATCAATGTGCCTATTCGAAAATAATAATCATCATAATGCAATTTTATTCCAGTTTTGATATACAATGGCATCCAAAATTCGGTCTCTACAGTGCGAAACCAGGCCGTCGTTCCTGTAAGGATTTCTAAGTCGCCAAATTTTGCCATGTAGAATACTTCACGCGCTTCGAACAATCCACCAACATAAACATTCAAACATTCTTCTTTGTGTTCATTGCGATATTTAAACAGGCCGACATATAATCCAAATTTGTAATTTGTTTCGGAATCCTTACTGTCATAATCTATCATATTAAATTCAACTCTTGCGAGGCCGCCAATATCTCTTATGTATTGGGTCCCATCCTTATTATATTCTCGCCAGGTGTAATAGGTTAATCCGAATGCTTCTCTGCAAGTCATCCCAAAAAAAATACTCGAACATTTAGATTCCAAATAATTTGAGTATGAACTATCTTCCAGTTCTGAGCTTAAATTATCATCTTCCACGTGCTCATCTGCCGCATGAACTAAAGACATCATTTCCAGCATCAAAACAATATAATAGGAGAAAAGAAGAATATTTCTTTTCATGCCATTACCGTTTTATTGATTGAGCAATCTACGGATTTCATCAGTAAAAACGTCCTTCGTACTATCAGTTAATTTGCAATGCTTGCGCAATCCCATGTTTAAAATGCAACATTCGTACCAACGATAACCTATTGTTTTTATGGATCGCACTGTATCCGATGTTACGTAAAAGAAACAGTGAAGCATCCAAGTAGTACGCGGGATAATTCATTATTTCAATACGATGAGCTTTGTATCCGATGAATTTATTAGGGCGTTTCAAACACGTAACGTTTTACGAGTTATAGATTACTGATGTTGTCACACTGTTTCCGTCCAAGAGTTGCAAACTCTCATGATAGTCTTGTTCATTGCGACTTGATAGAACGCAAAACAGAAGCAACACGTTATTCATAAGACAGCAGTCACCTCAATAAAATTTGAATCGCTGCGAGGAGCACCTGCAACATTGCACTACGACCGACAGAAAAGGCAGGCATAATACCAACTTAAACCTTCCCCGATTTGATGACACTCCGATAGCGAGAGGAGGCGCTTATGGGGAAAAGCGAAAGCCTTGTCAACCCGTGCTTTTCCAGGACACCCTGCGTCCCGCGAACAGTGCCTCGCACAGGCATGCCGGAAACAAGGTCGTGAAAACCGCACTCTGGCATGCCTGCGAGGGCCGGTGAACGGGATGCGAAAAAATGTCAAGATGACCCGTACAAAACCCGGAAGACCCGTTTTTTATAATCGTATTATGAAACATTCGGGATTGGGAGATAAGAGCCCGGAGCAGTACATAAAGAGCCTGAAATAAACTCAACTCGGTGTCCACTTTTTCGGGGGAAGATCAGGGGGCAGGTATCAACTAATACAGGTTTATTCTTTATGAAGTCTCAATGAATGGAAACTCCAAAGATGCAGGAAGTAGCAAGTTCGAAAAGTTTGATGTCTGATATTTACTGGAAATACTGTCCGAAGCCGACCGGAATCCGCACATCATCCCTTGAGCGCTTCCAGTTCGTCCCACCGTTTGTACACCGCGGCAAGCTCTTTTTCCAGCACATCAAGCCGGGTTTTGTACTCTGTGACCTTAGCGCCGGATTCCCGGTAAAAGTTCGGGTCAGCCATGGTCGCCAGTATCCGCTGGTGTTCCGCATCGAGCTCTTCGATGCGCTTCGGCAAGGTATCAAGCTCTTTCTGATCTTTAAAGCTCAGCTTGCGCGGCTTTTCTCTTGGAGGGCTCGGGACCGCCTTCTTCTCTTCGATTTTGACGGGTACGGGAGCGGCCTCTTTCAGCCGTTGGCTCTGGACAAGCCAGTCGTCGTACCCGCCCACATACTCGTTCACCCTGCCGTCGCCTTCGAACACAAGCGTGCTGGTGACGACGTCGTTGATAAAGGCGCGGTCGTGGCTCACCAGCAGCACCGTGCCGGGGTACTCCATCAGGAGCTCCTCAAGCAGATCGAGCGTCTCGATATCCAGATCGTTCGTGGGCTCGTCGAGCACGAGCACGTTCGACGGCTGGGTAAAGAGCTTTGCGAGCAGCAGCCGGTTCCGCTCTCCGCCGGACAGCACCTTTACCGGGCTCCTGGCCCGGGCCGGCGCGAACAGGAAATCCTGCAAATACCCGATGATATGCCGACGCACGCCGTTGATGGTCACATGATCGCTGCCGTTCGCAACGTTGTCCTGGACCGTCTTGGTATCGTCAAGCTGTCCGCGATGCTGGTCGAGATAAGCCACTTCGAGGTTTGTGCCGTGCTTCACCGTGCCTTTTTCCGGCTTCAGGTCGTGGAGCAGGATTTTGAGCAGTGTGGTCTTGCCCGAGCCGTTCGGCCCGATGATGCCGATCTTGTCCCCGCGGATGATGGTCGTGGAAAAGTCCCGGATGACCACGTTCCCGTTGTAGCTCTGGGTCACTCCCATGGCTTCGAGCACCAGCTTGCCGGTGCGTTCCGCCTCCTGCATCTGCATGCGCGCCGCGCCGATCACCTCGCGCCGCTCACTCCTGGTCCTGCGCAAATCTTTGAGCGCACGCACCCGCCCTTCGTTACGGGTCCGGCGCGCCTTGACGCCCTGGCGGATCCAGATTTCTTCGGCGGCAAGCTTTTTGTCGAACTTCGCATTTTCCACGGACTCGGATTCGAGGGCCGCCTGCTTGAGTTCAAGGTACGTCTGGTAATTGCCGGGCCAGCTCGTGAGCCTGCCCCGGTCGAGATCGACGATCCGCGTGGCCAGCTTCTGGAGCAGCATGCGGTCGTGAGTAACAAAGAGCAGGGCGCCGCCGAAGGTCAGCAGAAATTCCTCGAGCCAGGCAATGGCGTCGATATCCAGGTGGTTCGTCGGTTCGTCGAGGAGCAGAAGGTCCGGCGCGCCGGCCAGGGCCTTTGCCAGCAGCACCCGGCGTTTGAGACCGCCCGAGAGTTCGGAGAACTCGGCGTCCTCAGGCAGCTGCAACCGCGTCAGGATCTCATCCACGCGCTGCTGCATCTGCCACCCGCCGGCTGATTCGAATTTGTGCTGCACATCTTCGAGCTCGGCCATCAGCTGCTCGCTGTGGTCGTGGGCAAGTTTTGCGCTCACATGATGGTAGGCCGCAAGCAGCTTTCCCTGCTCGCCGAAAGCGCTCGAGACCACGTCGAACACGCTGCCGAAGAGCGCCTGGGGGACCTCCTGCGTCAGAAGCGTGACCTTGATCCCCTGCTGAAATACGATCTTGCCCCCGTCGGGTGTGATCGCTCCGGTGATGAGCTTCATGATCGTGGACTTGCCCGTGCCGTTCCGTCCGACCAGGCAGACCCGCTCGCCCCGGTCAATGGAAAGGTCCACCCCTTCCAGCAGCAGCGGCCCGCCGAAACTGACGACAACGTTCTGTAAACTCACTAATGCCATGCACTACCCCGTTCTTTATCAACTTGTTGCGCCCGCACAATGTACTCCGTGGCCGGCCCAATTGCAACCGAAATAAGTCGCCTGAGGTCATGGACGTGGCATCACCGACACCGGGGAAACCGTGCATTTTTTAGATATGCATCGTAAGCGGTTAATTTGTTGCATAGAGGTGGGTCTCGTTCGTAAGGTCGGGGAGAGCGCAACGAAACCCGACATTATCCTTTATTCACTACCGGTATAATATCTGAATGCAATTTCATCGTCCGCGCCTCAATCACCACGGAAACGCCGCTGGTCAGATGGTCCATGCTTATGTCCGAGGAAAGTGTTTGGCGAGTTCCGTGCCGATATCGCGCACGCAGGCCACGATCCCGTCTGCGTAACGTTCCGAGGCGAAATGCGCGGTCAGTGTTTCCGTGGCGCGCTCCCAAAGAGGCTGGCCGACACTGGCGTGGATGGCTTCGTCTCCCCAGATCGCGAACCGGCGGTCGGACCATGAGATCAGGATCAGAACGTCGTTTCGCTCCGAATTCTTGTGCAGGCCGAGTGAGATGAATCTTCGCCGCGCAAGCGTTAGTATGTCCATTTCCCCCGCATGCGCCACTACAAGAACATGGATCTTGCCGGTGGCGCGGCTATTCTGCTCCGCACCAGCCGCGACGATGCGGGCCTTTTCCTCCCTCGTGAGGAAAGGACCCCAGATACGCCTGAACCCACGCGCCAACGCGCGCAGATGTGCGCCCTTACCAGCTTCCACTGGCACCTCCCCCGCCCGACTTTCCGCCACCGCCGCCTGTGAAGCCGAGTGATCGGCCTCCGGTGATGAGCGCAATAACAACCTCTACCAGCGTAACCAGCAGACCGCGCACCACGAAGTCGAACACGTCGGCCCAGGACAGTCTTCCGAAGGGCGTTTTCACCTCCCTGGACGACCAGCCGCGGTGCATTCTTGTAAAGACCAGAAGCAGCAGAATCACCATGATAACACGACCGGCCATTGGCAGAAAGAACGCAATTGCCACGACGAAGAGCAAAGCCATGCCGAGCCCCAGCCTGCGCAAATGTACGCGCGACCGCAGAACGCTGATCGAGGTGTCCTCCTCGTCAGCCGCGAACTGGAACAAGAGATAACCGAAAGCGGCAGGCAGGAATACGACGGTGCAGAGGTAGAAGATGCTGAACCCGGCGTCGCTTTTCCCGGCATCGGTGGTGAAGTTGTAAGTCAGCGCGAGCGCCGCGAGGATCGACAGGCTCCCAAGCGTCCTGAGCAGTATCCTCCAAAAGAGTTTCCAACCCCACTCCTCTTTTGCGGCGGGCAGGAACAGGAGATAGCCCAACGCAGCAGGAAAAACGACAAGCGTTGCGACGAACAGAAGGCTGAGGCCCAGACCGTTTTTCCCGAAATCGTGATAGACCCCGTACGCCGCCGCGAACCCCAGGACAACCGACAGGGTCCCCAGCGTCCTGAGCACGATCCCGCAAAACTGCTTCATGCTCAACTCTTCGATGGCGGCAAGACGGAACAGAATATAGCCGAACGCAACGGGGAGAAAGACAAGCGCTGCAACGAGCAGGAGGCTGAGTCCGAAGCCGTCCTTCTCGTAATCGCGGTAAACGCCATAAAGCGACGCGACTCCCACGAGGATCGACAAAGCCCCCGTGGTTCCGAGCAGTATTCTGAGCAATATTTTGAAAAACCGCTTCATGCGATGCCTTTCGATCCGGCTGTCGGGTTTCGCGGTGTTCTACCCGAGCTGCCAACTAAGATTGTTTATAACGATAACTTGCGGCTGGGGAGAGAGGACGCCGGAAGCTATTGAAGCGGGCGTCAAAAAGTGTTCACCGCAGTTACCGGTCAGACTTTTCTTTACCTTCAAGGACGCGCTTTAACCCGGACAAATCCGAGAGCACCAGCCCTATATCGTTTTTGTATTGCTCATCGCTCATGCCGGGCAAACGAAATACCGTAAAAATAACTTCGCTGTCGTTTTCCGGATTCGCCAGCACGCGCATGGGCACGTACACCTGAATCTGCGGACTTACCATGACGTAGTGATCAAGAATCCTGAAATCATTCCGCGGTGTGAATCGAATCCGAACCGTGCTTTCGGGTGTTGACGCGATCCATTCGCTTCCTTCCTGTCGGATTTCTTTTATGAAAACGCTCCATCGCGGGAAGTTGGCGGGGGCCGCGAGATACGCATATACTTCATCAGGGCGACGCTTGATGGAGATGCTTACGGTCCGGGATTCTGCCATACGAATTCTCCTTTTGCCCGACACACGGCCAAGTGGCGCGGTTTTCTCTACCCTCTCGATCCGAAAAGTGCTGCATAAAACAGGTAAGTTCTGAAGATAGGTGAAAGGGCAGTGATTATCGTGAAAGAAGTGAAATATAAGAGTACATATAGTGCGATATATTTTATACTCTGATCTTCTCTATCAATAAGCGACATCGTGTCCATAACTCCATTACGGCATAACAATTTCTTCTCTTTTTTTCCTGAACCACGAAAATCTTATCATAACCGGTAGTTTAATGAAAGCGCTATTTGAGAAAACCGTGATAAACAAAGGGCGCTGTTTCTCTATCAGTCAATATTCGTGTTTCAGCGGGCTTATCGAAAACATTCATGATCGCAATTTTCGAACCTACGCATTGCAGGGCGCTACCCGAATGGGCCGAACAAACATACTGCAAATTTGCCGGGACACCAGCACCAATTAATCCTTTATTTTATTAACGATTTGCATTATAATCCTTAAAATCCTGGGGCTCGTGAATACAGCGGTCCGCAATACAAGCATTATCACAGGCCCATGACTCCCTGGTGACATCCAAAGACCAGGGAAACTACAGGAAAGCGAGGACGGATTGAACCGATTTTATTTCTTCGTGGCGCTTATCGCTGGCATGGTGTTCGTCTCCGCGGCTCCGGCCGCGGCAATGTCCCAAAAACGGATTCCGGCAAAGGCCGCGGTCATTATGGATGCCTCCGGGACCGTGCTCTACGCAAAGTACCCTGATGCCAGGCTCGCGCCGGCAAGCACGGTCAAGCTCATCACCGCGATGGTGGTCATCGACAAACTCAATCCGGAAACAAAAATAATAATCAGCAGAAATGCCGGGAAGGTGCGGTCCAGCCAGCCGAGACTGCACGCTGACGAGGAGTATACGGTCGCAGACCTCCTCCATCTCGCCCTCATGAGATCAATTAATGCGGCGGCCGTGGCCCTTGCTGAAGCAACCGCCGGTTCGGAACAGAACTTCGTATTCCTGATGAACCAGAAAGCGAAAGAGATCGGCGTCCGCAATACGCTCTTTGCGAATGCTTCCGGTCTCCCGAAGGGCGTCCAGTACACCACGGCCAGTGATCTTGCCCTTATCATGCGCACCGCGCTCACCTACCCTCTGATTAAAGAGATCCTGGGCAAGAAAGGGTGCCTGATCAAAACAACCCAGGGACGGGAACTCTATGTTGAGACCTCGAACGATCTTCTCTGGCGGAGTGGCAGCATGATCGGCGGAAAGACGGGTTACACGGGAAATGCGCGTCATTGCTTTGTCTGCTCCGTGAATACGGAAAAAGGACCTTTGTTCTTCGCAATCCTCGGCGCGCGTTCAAGGAGCGGCTTGTGGAAAAGCACTCTCCTGCTTACCGAGATCGGGACGGACCCGAACCTGGCGGATTTCAGGCAAAAACCCCGCCTGGCCCGGAGCGCTGCCCAGCCAACGGTCAAATAATCTGTTCGTGGTCCTGAAACGCACAAGAAAGAAATATAACAACCGTGATCAACAATGACATTCTCCGAAGTTCCCGCTACGCGCTGAACCTCAGCGATTCATCCATGCTCGAAATATTCTCCCTCTCCGGTCATGCAATTGGGCCCTCCCTGCTGGCCGGCCTTTTGAAAAAGGAAGACGAAAACGGCTTTGTTGAGTGCAGCAATGAAGTTATGGCATTTTTTCTGGATGGGTTAATTATTCAGAAGCGGGGACCAATGGACATCAAGCCGGGTCACGCGAAACGGGCGGACGCTCCTTTAACCAACAACGCCATATTAAAAAAATTCAGGATCGCCCTCGAATTCAAAGAGGAGGACATGCTGGGGACCTTGAAATTGGGCGGCATGGACATATCAAAATCCGAGTTGAGCGCGCTCTTTAGAAAAAAAGGGCACAAGCACTACAAGGAATGCGGCGATCAGTTCCTCAGAACTTTTTTAAAAGGCCTTGCGGTCAAAGAGCGAGGCTGAGACCTGACCTTACCTCACGACCCCGCTATCCTACACCCACTCCTAAACCTAAAAAAACAATTAGCCGCAAAAGAACGCAAGGATCACAGAGAAAAACAAAAGGTTGGCAGTACAAGGCATCGCTAAGATTGAGAATTCACGGAACGTATTTAGGGATATGCTTTTCTTTGCGTTCCTTTGCGGCTAAGGAAATCAGCTGTCGTATTTACGCGCCAGTGAATTACCCCGCAGCAGAGCTGCGAGGCATCCTAAATGCGCTAGAACCTAAAACCAATTTGCTCATCATGCTGATACCGAATATACTTTCT
>Ga0315281_10011371_pt1 | contig 12194 bp, 8 predicted proteins | sample YL17G07_0_MG_FD_204540 | JGI IMG/M metagenome (GOLD analysis project Ga0315281, IMG submission 204540) | Sediment microbial communities from Yellowstone Lake, YNP, Wyoming, USA - YL17G07_0 | ecosystem: Environmental > Aquatic > Freshwater > Lake > Sediment | place: USA: Wyoming | collected... | reverse complement strand
CCGACTTCCAACAACTTTCGTAGCTCCTCTTTCTTCTAAGTGTTTGATGGCTTCCTCCATTATCTTACGGGACAAATGTAGGTTACGCTCAGCTTCGGATAACTGTTCTTCAGTGAGACCAACTTGTCCATTGTATCTCATCATAAGTTCTAGCAGAGCTACGATGTGTCTACGGAGTTCAGAGCTCATTTCCATTAATTCAACACTTTGTTAGTTTTTCATGACTTTCATCGTTTTCGTTGGATATAGGTAAGTCGTATTTTTCACGTTTCACGGAAGTGCAGTTTTGGATTCTTCCCCTAAAAGCAGAGAAGGATTTGTGTGTTGGTCTAGCGGTGCGCACGCACACACCACGAACATCAACGGCATAATCAAACAGGCAATCGTGAAGGTGGGCTTCAACTGGCAATAGTTGAGTTTCCCAGCGTTATCCTGGTTTGGACTCCCGTGGCGATTTTTCTCAACTCGATGGTCTTGCTGGCGGGAGTCATGAAGACCCAATAGCTGGATCAGCTAATTTGCTCAGGTCTGAAAATTCGGAACAAGCTGCAATCACAGGAGGGATTGTGTTAAGCAACCTACCTCAGGATATTGATTGGGCTTTATCGTCGAACCCAGAGATTGTGCCAATTCTATTGGCCAAATATCCAGCGACCCACGGTTACTGGGCATATCTGGATACTTTAGTCAAGACTCTCAGAGGAGCCAACTGCAAGAATATTCAAGAGAAGTTTGTTGATGTGGCGAACAACCTCAGCAAGTTCGAATCCACAATCTCCGAGCTGGAGATTGCAAGGCTTCTGTCCCAGAAAGGCAAGCAAGTGGAATTGCTGACTGATTCCTTCCTACCAACCAAGAGTCCAGACATGCTTGTCAAGGACGCAAACGGAGAGTACTACGTTGAAGCGATGCGCTTCTCTGATGACGAAACTTCAGGAATCATATTCGATGGACTAAGATCATCAATTAGCAGATTGCCTACGCCCGTTTATGTGGATGTGACTCTCCCACAAGATCTATCGTTGCCCGTTACCCGACATAATGAACGGCAGATGAAAGAGACCAAGGCGAAGACGGTAGTGGAACAGTTCAACAACCAGATTGCCGCATTCAATCTTAGAAATCTGCCAACTACGATTAGCATTGATGGTGTGACCTTTCATTTGTCGAAATCTGCAAGCAAAGCTGGACCGCGATTCATCAACAGTAGCGGGATAGTAGTTCCTTCACAGAAGTATGTGGATCGGATTCGGTACATAACCACGCTCAAAGCCGAAAAACGAGCTACCTGGCTATGCGATCATCTCAAGAAAAAATACATCGTGGCAGTGGACTGCGAACAGATGATGCTGGACAATGAAGATGTTGATCAAGCCCTTCTTGGATACAGAGAGACTTACCTACCGCCCCTTACTGCACCAAAGGCCAAAATTCCAAACGAGGTTACATTAGCGGCAAACAGAAGTTGGTCTTCTTTTCTAAAGAAAGTGCATTTGATTCCAACTGCTAATACAATCTTCACTTCGTATGGAGTCTTCCTGACTGAGCCGATCTGCAAACACGTCAGCGGTGTCCTTGTACGAGTGGGTAGCCGGTATCCCTATTTCGTACCAAATCCGTTTGCAGATGCCCTAATCAACGACTCTTCGCTTGTTGGATTCGTCTAGCAACCAAGATTTCCGCTACCGTGGGCACCACTAGCCCCCATCACACGCAGAGGCAGAGTTAAACCGAACTCACCCAAAACACCAATTAGAGGACAAGTGCCAACCGTTCAGTTATCAGATGGCGCGATTGCGAAGCTTAGCATTAGTGTGTGTTTGGATAACTGATGGCGTTGTTTAACCATGATTCCTAAGTTCGAAAAAGAAGGACAACGATTTGTGTGCGATAAGTGTGGTTTCGAAACGAACAGTTCAGAAATCTTCCCTTTACACAAGAAGAATTGCCCGAAAGTTTAGGTTCCTCTGCCCAGACTTGACTCACATCAGAGATTAGTGTACGGCTGCTTGCCATGGCTGGGTATTATCCTAAATGTAAGACCAATTTCACGGAATACAAGCCAATGTGCCCTTTCTGCAGCGTTAGGCTAAGAAGATCGAGTTGGTCCTTCAAGTGATTGTTCGGATTTTCCACCAATCCATTTTCCTCAGAGATGGAGAAGGGGATTCTGACCCCAAATTACCGGTACCTATAAGCTGTTCATGCCGTTGCCACTCTCAATTCTGGCGCACTTTTTTCTTTCTGAGCTTCAGGTAGAGCCCCGTTGCTGTAAGGGCAATTGCAAGCATCAAAGCCATCTGGAGCCATTCCATCTGAACAGGAGCCGTTGCAACGAATATCTGGACAGTTGATGAGACTTCAGAGCTAGTGGTAGCTGATGTTGTCGCTACGTAGTTGTATGTGGTGGTAGCTGATGTCGTCATCGCGCTTGGAAGAAGGGTTAGCGCGACCGTGCCACTGTTGGGAACAGGGTCGTTGTAGACTTTGTCATCGAAGAGAATCCCGCTCCGGCCGAAGAATCTGATTGTGTTTCCTTTTGAAACCGGGATATCACCGTAGCTACATTCCAATAGGAGGAAGTTGCTTCCGATCCCTCCTGCTATCGTAGCTTCATTTCCAAACCGCCCAGTTTCCTGGATGAATGTCCATGTGAAGTCGTTTCCGTTCCCTGAGTACTTCATGACGTAGCCCTCCACCCAGTTCGCCAAAGGATCAGACTTGACGTACAATTGGAGAATATAATCTGGTGTGAAATCGCTGCTCCAATGAAATCCAGTGCTCGAATCAGAATCGACATCCAATAGAATCTGATACCAAATACTGTCAACCCGAGAATCCGTACCCTTGCTCGGTATCCTGTCCTGCAGGGACAATTGGAAGTACAACGATTCGCTGCTGAAGCTATAGTTCAGACCAGCCACGTCCACGTAGCTTTGGCCCAAATCCCCAACAATTGCACCCCGTTGATCAACTAAATCAAGTCGCTCGTCCGGCAAGGTCTTCCATGAGAGTGAATTGACCACGATCTGTTTTCGCTGGCTTGTCTTGATGAACGATGGTGAACCCTCATATGACACTATGACCCAGTAGATCCCAATGTCCATCTTCACTTCGTAGTTGACCTGCACTTGGCCATGATTGTCTGTTTCAGCTCTGCCCAATGACACCACAGTTCCATCTAAACGTTCCAAAGAGAAATCGACAGTCTCTTGCGCTATCGGGGTTGCGTTCATGTCTTGGAGTTTCGCCCCAAGCTTTAGCAGATCTCCAGGGCTGACCGAGTTAGGCGATAAAGTAAGAAGCAGGGCAGTTTTTTCCTTGATCTTGCCTAGCTTCAGTGACTCCACTTCAGGCTCTATTCTGAAACCCCAAGCTAGGAATTTCCGCCTGAGATCGTCTCCTGTGGACAAGCTGAGAAGGTATACCAACCTACTCAACGCCAAAGATGCTTCCCTTTGCGTGAGATCCTCCATGTTCGCCTGCAAGCTCGCTGGAATTTTCGGGATGTCTGACTGTTTTGCGATTCTGAAGAATTGGTTCCATGTCTCCCATCCGTAGGTGTCCGAGATGTAGAATAACATCGCTTCAAGGTACTGCTGATCCTCGTTGTGGCCGTGCCAATTTAGTGCGTATGGGTTGATTTTTCTGTTCTCATACTCATCTAGCTTGGCTTTCCAGAAGGACGCTTTCGCCTGCACCAGTCTTGCGTCATAACCGAGAGTTGAGGCAAAGTAGAACGCGAACAGGTTGGCCAATGCCTCTTCAAAGGCGATGTTGATGTCGAGGTATGCGGCTGTGGAAGTTCTTGGTCGATTGGGTTCCCCATCATTGGAAGTGAAGTCGTGGGCGATTTCGTGGTAGAAGGTCCAGTTGGGAGGGAAGAGGTTGCCTTGCTCGGTTTGGGTTCCCATTCGGACGAACTGTCCGGCCATGCTATTTGACCGGTACTTGAAGAAAGCAATCGAAATCGCTCCACCTTGAAATGGGCGTTCGTCTATCGTTTGTTGGAATAAGGCGTAGACCTGTTCTGCGATCGCTGCGTTCTTTTGCGCGTTTTCTAGGGTGAACCAGCCAGGTATCTCTGGATAGTATATGTCAAGGTTGCCTGAATGGTACTCCCAGATGTAGATTTCCTGTTTGCTGTTGAGCTGGCCGCTTTCGAAACGGGACCTGACAAACGAAATTTCGTCGTAAGCGCTGTCGCCAGACGCAATGACTATGCCATTCGATGATTCGAATTTCTCAAGAATAGTCTTGTCATGCTGGCTGAGACCATCTCTTGGAGTGGTCAGGACAATCATGTCGTATTGCGTGAGAACTTCGTCTCTGATCTGTGAAGCGTCATAGTCATCTATCTGAACTTCAATTCTGTTCTGGTAAAAGGGTCGAAAATCCTCGTATTTTCCATAAGTCTTTTCGAACTGGTGGAAATCCTGTGGTTCGTAGACGTATGCTCTCGCAAGGTACCTGACTCGTTGAAGTTCAACTGGCTTGATCTGGTTCAGGGTTATGTATGTAGGATGACTGGCTGCCGCATTCATCGACTGGATTGTCATCGAGAGCATGAGTGAGAACAAGACAATGGCGGTGAGGGCGGATTTCCGCTTCACAGGTTAGACTTTCTGACCTAGCTTCGTCAGTTGGACATAGGAAGATTAGTTCCTCTTAGTATTTTGCTAGATACCACTCGTTTCACTGGCCAGAGATGGAGCAGGGGATTTCAACCCCAATTTACCCGTGTGCAACTCGTCAGATGCAGTAGACGACTAGATCAAGAGCAGGAATGTCGAAACGGGAACTATACTGTAACCATTTCTGCTTTCTAGAGTATCCTTAGAGAGAATGATACCGCCTTTCGACTTGGTCACCTTCCTGAAGTCAGCCAACGCAAAAAGATCGGTTCTACTAATCTGTCGTTGAAATTTCACTTCGATGGGGATCATATCCGAGTCCCCTAATACCACGAAATCCAGTTCTCTATCTTCCTTGCTCCTCCAGAACATGACGCGATTCTTGTACTCGAACAATTGCTTCTGCGTCGTCAGTGAGTAGCCCAAACGAATACAATGTTCTCCTACAACTTGCTCGATCAGCTTTGATTTCTTCTCACTATCATTGAGATTTCCAATTGCAAAATTGAATGGACTTTTTCCAGAAACCCAGGCGTAAAGTGAGTGCATAAAGAAAGGGTCGCTGAAGATGATCCTCTTCTCCTTTGCATACTCAGGTTTGCGCTCGAGTGCGTTAAGCCGGTAAAAGAAATTCACAACGAATGATGAATCAAGAGCGGTCACGTAGCTTTCTATTGTATTTGAACTGGCAACATCCGTCCGCTTCATCAACGTTGACCATCCAACAGGGGAGCCGAGTGTGTCCAAGATCTGCTCGAGTATCTGACGTAGATAATTCTCATTCATCCCGTATCTCATTAGGTCTCCTTTGACAACATCAACGTAAGTTCGGTAGGTGCCTTCGGCGATCTTTCCTGTACGGGAGTACTCATTAATCGATCTTGGAATCCCCCCAGTGACGAGATAATTGTCGAGGAGAGAATTGGTTTTTTTCACATCGTAGCATAGCTTTTCGATAGATTGGGAAACAGTCCCGTTGCAGAGCGCGAGGATTTCCTGATGCCGTCTCCTCGATCTCAGAAGGTCAAGCTCCTTGATCTGTCCCTCAAGGTCTTTGTCAGCTAATCCTGCATACTCGGCAAACTTCATGGGAACGAAGACCACGTCTGGATTGGAAGCAGAGTCTCCGCGGCGTCCAGGCAGTTGCTCTGCTGATATTCTCAGATCAAGCGAATGAGATCCGCTGAGAATAAGAGCCGTATTTCGGAGAACCCCTTTGTCAATGAGAAACTTAACACCTTTCTGCCATCCCTTGACAGAACTGACTTCATCTAGGAATAGATAGAGCCTTGATTTGCTATCGCGCATCCGCCGCACATTGACAAATCTCTCTATGATAGTGGCAAGCTCTTTCGGATTGTCCACTAAATCACATGCATAGTACAAAAGATTCTGCGCAGGAATACCAGTTTCATATTTCTCTGCAATGAGCAACTTGAGGAGGGTGGTCTTGCCAACCTGCCTCGGGCCACGCAAGGTATAGACTATGTCCTTACTGAAATCCAAGAAGAACTTGATACGAGGCACCCAAGGGTATGTTGAGGACCGAAAAGTCTGGATGTGTTTATCATTGCCCTCCCAGTTCTCGGAAACCCACCACGGATTTTGTTCGACAAATTCGATCGGATAGGACATTTATATGCGGAGTAGAAGTCTACCTTTAGGTGATTTATAAGTAAGCTTTCAGTGAAGAACGCCGTTGCAGTTGACAACGCATTCAGATTGTCTTGAATTCGATAGGCCCTTGGTCCCTCAACTCTGGAACTCACACATGATATCGCTTGTTCCATCCCCCTCAGAGATGGAGCAGGGGATTCTGACCCCAATTTACCGGTACATATAAGGTCCTTCGAAAGTGTGAAAAGGGATGCCAAGGAAGCAACTGGAGTCACAAACAAGCACAATGTTTGGTATTCCCAGCCCCCGTGAGAGCGAATTCATTATGCCCCTTTGTGCTGCCTCATTTCTTTCGCTGTCGTGTGTTCGTTAAACCCTTGCCTAGGTCTCTCCTTGTTCTAAAGGCAGCATAAGATGATAGACTGCATAAGAACATGTTTGGCAATACAAAGAAATAGAGCGCTCCCTGATCGATAGTTCGGGACGACGACAATACCTCAAACAAGCGTAGAAAACCGACAAACAGGAAGAGTGCTGAAGCGGCGATCGACAGATACAAACCGGAATTCCTATTCCTTGCAACACCAAAACTCGATGTGAAATAGACCAGATCGATCGCAACAAACAGCGTTCTCGTTTCGGGGCTTGGCATGTCTGCCGTTGAGAGTATGAACAGCATGACAAGAGCGTATGATATCAATGCCACTGAAATAACTGACCTTTTGAAAATCCGACTTGCTGCAGTTTTCCCCACTCCGAGAGCGGCTAGTCCTCCCACAAACACAGCAGCCCCAGCAACGAACGCAAGCCAAGGGAACTGTTCCAGCGACGTTCCAGCTGTCCCACTCGTGGTGACCATCGTTGCCGCGGTCGACTGTGTTGTGTTGCTTCGGGTCGCAGTTTCACTCACCTGAGTTGTCTGCGAACTCGCAGAACTCGTCACAACGGTCTTCTGGGTTGTCGACTCTGACATGGGAGTTGTGCTTAGCACTAGATCGCCGTATCCGTCACAAAATGTATCAAGATTGTAAATTGGTGCAGGCCAATACAAGCGCGCTCCAGCACCATTGTTAGCATTACCATCGCCAGCTATGACATAAAGACCAGCCTTTTCGGAAGTAAATATGCTCAGTGGTATTTTGAATTCGTATTGCCTGTTCACACCGTTTGTCGCAGCTCCTTCACTGCCTGCAATTGGTGGGCCATATGGACTGGAAAATTCTTGGCCGTTACCTTTAGTCATGCCAAAGAAGGGGTTAGAGTCAGTTTTCCATAGAATACCGAATGAATAGTCATCTTGTTTTGGTCTACCGCCATCATTTAATGTGTCAAAATATGCCTGAGCAGCATCATAATACACTTGGGACTTTTGAAGGCCAAAAGTTGTATCGGAAACAAAATCCACGAATACATAGAGATTCGTTTCATCATGTTTGATAGCGAATCCATCTACGTTTGTTGATAGATTTGTCCATCTGGCATCTGCATATTCATCCGAACTGGCTTGTTTACCGTCTATTGTCACCGCATTCTTACCGAGAGGAACTTCGATGATATCCCCGTTATGAGCCTTGACAGGTTGCATCAAGGAAATTGGAACTACGATCGAGAACGCACACAATGAAATAATCAGAATCAGTCGCAGCATCATCGTGACAAATCCTCTACCCTCATGGCCTTGAAGTCACTGGAATAAGTCCAACTGTACGTCTCGGAATATACGAGAATCGGTAGGAAATACGGTTGAACGATCAGGTTTCGAAGTACAATCGCAGTTGACTGAACCAAACAAGCGGGTCTTATCGCTGCAGTCCGGCGACCAATAGTTAGAATCAAGAATCGCATTCTGAAGGGTCCGTCTTCAGAGATGGGGCAGGGGATTCTGACCCCAATCTACCGGCAAACACAAGCCATCAAGAATCGTTGACAGGCAAGAGCCATCAATGGATACGCAGAAGTCGTTTTGAGCCGAGTCTGCGGGTTATGGCGTAGGGGGGCTATGAGAAAGTATCTTTCTCCAGTCCTGTTCAAATCTCCAAATGCTTATCGGTAATGAGGCGATTCCCAACTTTGAAAATGGTTCAGCAACCAGATTGAATGCTCGGTCAGCGCTGTCACTCGCAAGCGTTCCCCCCAGTTCTCCAATAAAATGAGCCAGCAGCCCGCCTGCTAATGCTCCACTAACTCCACCGACAAACCAACCTATCGCACCGATTACAAACGATCCAAATACCTTTCGCACCTTCTCAATGGATTTAACATGGTCTCTGGCATCGTTGAAAATTTCATCCGCGCTCATGCTTTTGGCGGTAAACTGGTCAAGATCTCTAGCTCTAATAGCAGCGGACAAGTCCCACAGCAGATTCCGAGCGTTCGTGATTGCTTTCTCAGTGTAAAGGCTATCAATTGTTTTGTTATCTGCGGGGATAATGGAACTCAGCTGGTAAGTCTTCGTAAGTAGTGTTCCTGCTTCAGTCGGAAAAACATGCCTCAGGTTTGGTTCGAGACCTCTTTCTTTGGCGTGTCTGAGTAAAGTTTCTGGGCCTTGTGGCCAACCTCCAAGACCCTCTATTATCGGCTTTGCCAAGACCATAGCATACGTGAAGGATTCAAGGAACATGCTACGAGTGTCGTCCATCGAGAGAATCCTGTCAGCTATTGTGTCAAACCCCAAGCATTTCAACTCCACATGGTGATTGATTAGACTACTCTCAATCGATGCTGGGTCAACCGGCACATTATGCCTGCGGAATTCATCGGACAGCGGACCGAATCTTCCGAGAATCCTTTTCTTTGCCTCAGCGTTGAAATCTACCGCCCTTTGCTTATCATACCCTCTCTTGACCGCTAAGATCTTGCATAGGATATCCTGCCGTACAAGCGTCGGAGGTTTTAGCTCGAGCAGAGGATCAAGATAGTCAAGTCCCTCATAATAGGTGGGGAACGAAATGATTGGAATCAAACGTCTTCTCTCATAGAGCGAAGCCACTGTTTCCACATTCATTCCCTGATCGTATTCGAAAAGTTCGGGTGTGGGTGGGACTAGGAGATGAGTTAGGACTTGGTCATAGAACGGCAGAAGAAGACTGGGTGAAACACCCATTTCGTATGCATAAGTATCTTTGAAAGCAATCTTGTCGGTATACATTCCCTTCGCCTCAAGAGATGACCTCGCAAGACATCTCTCTCCAAGCTCTCGTGCTATCTGCCCCTCTTCTCTCTCATATGTTTCGAGCCACTCTTTCTCCAACAGGAAGATGACCTCGTTTGAGTTGCAAGCTAAGGACGATATTTCTTTGTAAACCCTTTCATAACAGATGATCGCGGATAACGTATTGGCACATGGTGGGATTCTGACCCCAAATTACCGGTACATATAAGCCGTCAGGCGCAAGAATCGATGTTGAGGGTGTTGCAGAATGGAAGATGAACAATTCAACTCTCTCATGTCGGCTCTACAGGCAATAGTAGATTCCATACAACGTATTCAGCCAAGTCTTAGCATCAGTAGCTACGTTCCGTGCGGCGATTGCCAAGAGGATAGGACAATTGGTTCCCCGAACGGTCGGGTCGGCTATTTCCTCCCTATGATAACCAATGGTCAATTATGGTGGCAGTGCAGCAATGATTCCCTGCACATAAGAAGATAGACGCCTGAGATCTTGAATCGTCGTCGGTTTCTGAAGTATGCTGGTGCTACAGCAGCAGTAGTTGGAGCTTCAGCGCTTCATCGACAATGTCCTGAGAGAGATATCTTCTTGCCAGTGCGAGTATTCACCGGTGCGTAAGATGCGAATTGACGTTCGATGACCACTACCTAGGATCACGCCAGAGCTACTCAGAAGACTAGTTGCCGTAGCCCGTGAGTTCGAATCCGAGCCTAATCCCGAGAAGCACTCAGTTCAAATGGATCTAGATCGACGCCGGGAAGTTTAGGTCTACGCAGTAGTGATCGGTGATGCCGCTTCGATTCAACGGATCAAGGCCTTGATCTCAGTAAGCAACCTTGCCACGCCATGTCCTTTTTCAGTCAAAGAATAATTGGATTGAATTGGCTTTGTCGGCAACACCTTTCTCGCTACCAATCCTTCCTCCATTAAGTCATTCAGATTGGAAGCAAGTGTTCCACGGCTGCGGATCAACTTCTCCAATTCACTGTGCCGTGTCTGTCCCTTCTCGTGAAGATGAATCGTTATTTCTACTGACGGTGACTCCAGAAGCTCGCTGATCTTCACCTAACTCACGGTATGCTCTGAGCTAAGTTCGTGTAAGAAGCGATAACACTGTGAAGCGTGCTAGACACGGTTTGGAGTGTCTTTAAATTCTGAAGCGTCCTCAAGACTCAACCAGGTGCGTGAATCACCTGAATGGACGCAAGTGCTTTCTCTGCATGTTGCTTACCATCCCAATTTTGGTTTTTGGCACTCAGATAATCACATTAGGCATAGCGGAGAGTCTCCCAGGTCAAGGTAATGCGCAGGACTGCATTGCTATTGAAGGCTTCAAGTGGCCTAGAAGCTACATCGGCGTCTATATCACAACGGGAACAAACGAAATTCAGAGACAGCAAGCACTCTTAGCTATGTCAGTCTGGCTTTCGGCGCAAGAATGGTTCATAGACAGCTACGAAGGACAACATGGAGTATCCTACCTGCTGTACCTGTCCGACGCCCCTGGTCAAGGAGTCATTACGCTCTCGTTTCTCGTGGGTGAGGGCGTAACCTTCAGTGGGAGAGCGATTTTCTCTTACGGTGGGTTGTACCCCGATGTTCAAGTTCAGATTAACCTACCGCCTGATCATGCTCAGGATCCCCATGATCTGTTCGTTGAGGACGTAATCCTTCATGAATTGGGACACGCATTGGGTTGGGGCCATTCGCAGAATAGCCTCGACGCAATGTACTTCGCAGTCGATTCAGTGCCCAAGAGTTATGGTCTCCCTTCGACACTGGACTTGGCCGCACTACATCAGCTCTCTCAAGCATCTGACCCATCGTCCTTGGGAGATTCATATTGCCTCCCAAACTCGATAGGCTACGGCATTCCACCATGGCTTCAAACGACTCAAAATGGTTATGTGCTTCAAATCCCTACCATCAAATCAGCATCGCCATACCAAGGCGACTTCTCGCTCTCCGCCGGCCCAGAGCCTGTTACGCAGGGAAGTACTCTTTCAGTTAGCGTGGTGTCAAGGAACACAGGAGATTACCCGTTCAAGATCGTATCTGCATCTGTACGGTCCGATTTCGGCTCCATAGCAGACCCAATGGAGCCACTTCCAATCATAATTGAGCCGAACGCGAGAATCAGTTTGAGTTACTTGTTGACCATCCCCACTTCAGCCAACCCCGGACAACACCAAGTCACTGTTCAAGTCAGGATTGTGGGGCTAGGCACTGAAGGTTGGTCGCAACAGGTGGACACTAGTTCAGGCTCAATCGCCTTTACCGTTGTGCAACGTCAATCAACTACAAGCAATCATTACTCCTGTGATTCATCGGGAATCTGCGATATCGTCATTCGTACAGAGACCATCGATCCTTGTGCGCAATACCCTTGGGCCTGCTCAACTTCAACAACATTGGTCAATACTCAGCCAGCTTGGAACCCTTCGGCAATTATCCTGTTGTTCTTCCTTGGCATCATAGTTGTTTTGTCGGCGTTCTGGGTCTTTAAGACAAGATATAGGCAGACAACTGCCACAGTTGTTAGTGGCACATTATCCCGTTGCGCGAATTGTGGCTCGACAATTGAAGAGACCAACGCCAATTTCTGCAACAAATGTGGCCATAGACTTCGCAATGAGACTCGCCAGTGTGTCTAAGGCATCGACGGGTTCGAAACCAGTTGATGTCGATAATTCAACTGGTTGTGCTTTCTATTTCATTCGGAAACGTGTGCCTTTCGAAATAGAAGTCGGCTCAGCACATCAGTCCGGCCAAC
>Ga0315281_10011370_pt1 | contig 12195 bp, 2 predicted proteins | sample YL17G07_0_MG_FD_204540 | JGI IMG/M metagenome (GOLD analysis project Ga0315281, IMG submission 204540) | Sediment microbial communities from Yellowstone Lake, YNP, Wyoming, USA - YL17G07_0 | ecosystem: Environmental > Aquatic > Freshwater > Lake > Sediment | place: USA: Wyoming | collected... | reverse complement strand
CTGTTCCACACGCCATGGTCAAAGCAAAGCACGATCGGTTGGGCATTGAAACCAGTAACTGTTCCGACCACAACTCCGTGATTCGGATCAAAGAATGCGATATCACTCAGCCCACCAGACGTACCCAGTCCTGCATCTAAGACGGTCTGCCAACTGGATCCGTCATACCGGAGAATCGCCTGCCCAGTCACCGCCCAGACATCAGCATGTGCATTCATCCAAAGCCCTTGGGGAGCCAGATTCCCAAAGAATTCCCAGTCTACGCCCGAGAATCTCCATAGCCCACTGAAACGGTCCATCCCCCACCCCTCCGAGGAATCTCCTGCCGCGAATCTCATCTTCACTATTCCTACCGAACCCCAGTCCGGCGATGTAGTGTCGGACTGGAACAGTGTCCAGCCTAGTTCGGTCGAGAATCTCCACATATCATTGGTTCCGGGAGGAACACAGGCAACGCCGACGTTCATCCATCCATCGAATCCACCCACAGCGGTTAGCCCTTCGTAGCCCACCCCCACCGTCGGACAAACCTGCGCCAGATCCCAGACGGTGCCCGAAAGCCGGTGCAAGCGGATCTGTTGGCCTTCGCACCCCAAGACACCATTGCACGTATTGGCCTGCAATGCCAACCAACCCGTAGCGGTGCCCGTCAGAGACACGGCAGAAGCACCGACGGCGCATTCCGGTGGAATCGGGATTGAGGCCGTGACGTTGGTCCAACCCGTTCCATCGAAACGGAGGACTATGGGTCGTATCTGGGCACCGGGGCCTCTCCCAACGACATATCCGATTCCAGACCCGTGGAAGTCGAGATCACTGAATTCACACGAGTCGAATGCCAGGCATTCATAGCCGCCCGACACGGACACGACCGCGCTGCCGGTCCTCACGGCCTGGCCCTGACTGCTGGTTGCCTCGATCATCGTGGACTGTTCGGTGAAGAGCGTTGCACTCGCTACCACGGCGCCGTTGTCACGGCTGGAGAACTTGAGCACCGATGGCAACTGCGCGAGCGGATCCGTGGAGGTGAAAGACACTGTCCCCCGGTAGTTCGAGTCGAGTCCACCTACTGCATCCCTAGCCGTTATGGTCATGGTGAACTGCGTGCCAGCTGCGACGCAGGGCGGTGCCTCTACCGCAAGATACGGACCTGCGCCAGGTCGAACGTACGCGCACACACTGGCCGCCGACGCGACCACAGACGCCCCACACGTGACCCCACTGGCCGTCGCAGAGAGGCAGATCGTGCCGGTCCCCACTGCCGTGTAGGACCACGCGAAAGTCACCGCGGCCCCCGAAAGAAGGTCTCTGGGGCCCGATGGCGAGAGGCCAGTTGGGCCTTCGACCAATCCGGCTCCGATTGTAAGATGGATTTCCGGGGTTATGCCCAACACGACTGCGTCACCGGCGTTCGTAACGGTTAGAGTGATGCCAAACACTTGCCCGCTACTGATTGGAGACGGAAGAACCAAATGGGAGGCCAATGAACCCTGGTTCTGCACCATCACCAGCCCTGATGTCACCGGGCCCAGGGCGAGAGTGGTGCCCGACAAGGCATCCCTCCCGGTGACGCTAGTCGAGAAGACGACTGAACCCTTTGTGGTCGCCGTATAGGACCAGGTGAAAATGACCGAACCCTCTGTCGATAGGCTCTGCGGAGACGACGGGAAGGGCCCTTCTACGAGCACCACCCCACCTGTTCCAGTGGCCGCAGGAGTTGCTGGTGTCACATCCACCGCCACACCGCGCCCAACATTGGAAACGGTGAGCGAAAGCACGATGCGATCAGAAGTGCAGACCGTTGCCGGTGTGCCTTCCAAGACTGCCATCAGGGTCGCAGACGGCGGCACGGGACCCGTACAGACAGGCACTGAGGGCGGGCCAATGAACCCTTGAGTGTCAACTGCATATATCGTGTAGCAATACGAGTTGCCGGGCGTGGTATCCGGATCGTTGTACCCCGTTGTTGATATCAGGTCTGGAGTGATGATCCGTGTATTGGGGTCTCCAGGATAGCTGCCCCTAAACACCACGTACCCGGAGATTGGGAACGGGGACGATGTAAGCTCGGGCGGCGACCAGTTCAACTGTATCCCGCCATCCCAGATGGACCAACCCGGGAATCCCGGCCACCCCGGATACCTCCAGATACCTATCAGATCCTGCCCGTCGGAGACACACCAGATACCCCGCCACCATTTGAACCAAGGCACCGTTCCCATAATAGGGCCAGAGGGACGCCTCCATGGGAACGGAACCCACCGCCGGCCCCCTCCCTCGGTGATGATGATGAAGCCCTGATTCTTGGGAACGTAGATCTGGGTCGGCGTCACTACGATTGGAGCGACGATGTGGGGCCCACAGGGGATCTGCCTGCGCACAATCCCTTCGCAGTCGAGCTCGTACACGGTCGTGTCGTCCCAAGCGTAGATCCGGCATCCGCGTATGGACGGACGGCCGCTGATTAGGGGCACCCTCCACCTCAATTTTAGGTCCGGCAGGCTGATGGCAAGGATGCATCGCTCCCCCGAGGTGACTATGAACCGCGTGCCGGAACCGTCACCGACTATGGAGATCCATGGTACCCGCCCGATCCCGGTCCCCCTCCCGGTTATGGTGAAGGTACCTCTGACTCCCTCGTCCCCTCCATATTCGACATAGCAGTGTTTGTGATCGCACCAGCGTCGGATGACTCCGTCACCGTGAAGCACGATGCCACCGGCACCACCGGGGCCACCGCCGCCAGGTCCGCCACCGTTTCCACCGCCAGGTCCGCCACCTCCGCAGTTCACGCAGGGATGCGGAGGCAGTATGATCTTAGAACAGCTCAGATCGGTGCACACCCTGACCACGCCACGCTCAGTGTCACCGACATAACCGTGGCCGCAGTCGACGAGGAGGGGACTCCGGAGGCGACCGACCTGCAACGTCGCCTTTAGATTGCAGTCATAGTCGAACTGATAGAGGTAGCCGTCATCCGCCCCGACCACAATCCGCTTATGCGTGTCGTCCACCGCCGGCGGGAATCTGATCGGCCCGCCGGTTTGATATTCACACCTGACAGAAAAGTCAGGGTTCAATATGTAGAACATGCCCGACAAGTCGCCGAAGCTAATGCAGCCCTCGGTCGTCGTCACCGGGCCGGCGATGTCGCCGGCAGCCGTGAACACCGTGCTGAAGTTAGCATTGATCGGTCCTTCGATCGGGAATCCCCGGGTTGCATCCGTATCGTGGTCTGTCACAGACCAGTATGGGGCGTCCACGGGAATGCATGGCAGCACCGGAATCCCACACACGCGGACCGGACATGGTATCCCCGTCAAGGCACAGCACATGCCATAGCAGTTGATCTCGCCGGGCACTGGATTGGTGTCTACCCACGTACTCGTTGTGGGATCGAGCAGCGCAATCAGATACGGCACCGTCCCCGCGGTCGCGCGGTAGATCGCGTAGACCGTACACGGAATCCCGCACCGCAGCTCGGGAGGTGACCATGAGAGCTGGATGCCGCCATCATTCAGGACTTTCACGTCGTCGAGATTCGGCGCCACCTGCACGCCTTTCATCTCCAAACCGATCTCGTCCGCGCACCACGCAGTCGTCGAGCCATCCGTCAGAGCGCACACCCGGTAGTAGTACCGCAGACCCGCGCTTGCGGAGTAGTCCGTGTAGCAGCCGGAGGTCACCATCGTAGTGCCCGAGATTGGATCGGTTAGCTGTACCCCGGAAAACGTGTTGCGGTAGATGACGAACGCGGTCACGGGCTGCATGCAGTATGACCCACCCGCCCAGCAGAGCCCGATCCCGCACGTCTCCCCCCCCACAACGATCGCCGTGAGCTCCGACGGACATGGCGGTGCCAGGCAGATACCCGCTGACTTGGGACTCTCCTCTTCGCCTGCGGACACGCACGTTACGCCATAGCAGTACATGACGCCAGGTACGTTCGGCGGCGTATCGACATAGAAGGTCGTGCCGCCGTCGACGCGCACGAGCTCGGTATCGGGCCACCACGTCCCCGTACTCCGGAAGACTGCATAGGCAGAACAGGTTTCGACGCATTCATTCAGTGGCGGCGGAGACCAGCTGATGTATACCGAACCGTCAGGCTGTCGGCGCACTACGCCGATGAAAGGAGGCAAAACCACCTTCGTCACGATGGAAGTCCAGACCTCGTCCGTGCAACCCTCGTACGACCCGTCGGCGTGCACGTAACAGATCCGGTAGTAGTAGGGAACGCCCGGTGTGACGTCGGAATCCGTGTAGCAGGTGGACAGCGTAACGGGTCCCGTCAGGATCGGGTTGACTTGAGGCACACCCGAGAACGTGGCTCGGTAGACAACGAATCCCGTTACTTGCGGCCCGCAGTTCGCCGCGTTCCAGCAGAGTTTGACCGAGCAAAGCCCCCCGATCCCAGGCAGCGCCGTGAACCAACCCGGGCAGGGCGGTGGCGTCGGGTAGACGTAGACGCACTCCTGGTTCGAAACCCGGCCATCCGTGGCCTTTTCGTCAAGGCAGACAACCGAATAGCAGTACAGCGTCCCCGCCACCACCGGCGGCATGTCAATGAAGTGCGAGGAGCTTGCATCGAAGATGCCGACCTCGTCCCCCTGCCGTCCTGGAATCGAGCTCCGGTAGATGACGTAGGTCGAACAGCCCAAGGCGCACATCGGATCCGGCGCCCCCCAGGACAGGTCCACCTTACCGCCCGGAAGAAGCTCGGGAGGATTGAGGGAAGGCGGCGTAGTGGTCTGGATTACGGTCACCGCAATCTCATCCGCGCATCCCACGTTCTCCCCCGTGGGGATGACCGCACAGACTCGGTAGTAGTACGTGCGGCCGGCTGTAACGTCTCTGTCCACGTAACATGTGGTCCCTGGCGTGCCGACTTCGACAATCGGCACATCCATCGGGACGCCGGGATACGTAGCGCGATACAGCCGGTAACCGGTCACGTTGTGCGGGCACCGCGCCGCATCCCAGCATAGATCCACTTCGCACAGCTGATAGGGCTGGATGGCGATCAGGAATCCCCCGGGGCACCTGTGCGGCATGCGGGTGCAGTACGGAGCTGAGTCCGCACTAACGGTGCCTCCAACGTTTTCGCAGACAGCGATGTAGCAGTTGACCTCGCCCGGGACGGGGCTCGGATCCACGAACATGGACACACTCCCGACAACTCCGCCAACCAGTATTCCCCGTTGGCCGGGCACCGTGCTCCTGTAGATGAGATACCGCGTGCATTCCTCATGGCACGGCACATTCGGCGCATCCCAGATGACCGTAGCTGTCAGGGTCGTCCCCGATCCGATCCCGATGATAACCGGCGGCGCCAGGACAGGCTGCATCGTGACCGCGATCTCGTTCGAGCAGAACCAGTTGAAGCTCATCTCAATCGGCGGACCCCATGAGGTCTTCGATGTGCAGACCCGGTAGTAATACGTGATTCCCGCCGTGACCCCAGTATCCGTGAAGCACGTGGCTGTCGCCGGCGGAAGATCGGCAACAACGTCAGTTGACGGCGCGTACACATCGAAGCCCGGCGTCGTGCTCCGGAACACTCTCATCGTGGTCGGCAAGGGACACGACTGTGTCCTCATCTGCCAGCAGAGCTTGACGCTGCACTCCGTTGCGTCGGGCACCGCCGTCAATGCGAATGGCGGACGGAACGGCACCGGGCCAAAGGCATACAGAACGAGCACCCCTGCCTTCGCCTTCGTTCCGGTCGTCGCGGTGTAGTAGACCATTTCGTTCGCGATTGCGGGAGATCCCCGCGCCGTGAACCCGGCGGGCACCGCGAAACCGAACATGGAAGAGCCCGACCGGTCGATCCCGAGCAGGTTGGCGCCGGACACCTTCTTAAGCCGGTCAGCCCCGAAGAAGATCTCGTCATCCCACCCCAGGGCGGGCGAGCTGTAGACATCCGCCCCATCAACAGATGGGTAGATGTGCGTCATGGTGCAAGGCGGGGCCATCCCACTGTCGAACGTCCAGATTCCCCCATCCGCGTTCTTCATCGCCGGATCCGCCGCCCCGACATATATGGAGGAGCCGCTCACCGCCGGTGTCGAGAAGACGATTGGCGGATTCGGCACCTGGAAGGACGGACTGCAGACCAAGGACATCGACGCGGCATTGACAACATAGAAGACGCCCTTGTCGCAACCGAAGAGCACGCGGCCCTGGGCGTAGGTCGGGGAAGAGCTGGTAGGCCCATCGGTCAGGCTGAGGATCCCCTGAAAGACCCCGGACACCGCGTCGAGTTTCAGGACATCTGTGTTGTTGGCTCCGCTCCGCAGGATGAACAGCGAGCCGTTGCCGTAGACAGGCGAACAATCCACGCCCATTCCCAGCAACGTGTTTGACCAGAGGATCGCGCCGGTTCGAGCGTCTACTCCTGCAGCGACTCCGCCGACCGAAGCGGCATACACCACACCCCCCACCATCGCCGGCGAACCGCGGCTGATGCCTCCGGTCAGGGTCACCGTCCAAAGGAGAATTCCGGTTCCTCCGTCGATCCCGGCGAGCCCCGTCGAAGTTCCCACGACAACCACCGTGAGGCCATCCGTGAAGCTGACGGCCGCGGCGGCGGACTGGATGGGATTCGCTCCAACCGGATACGCCCACACGGACACCCCGGTGACCGCATCGTAGGCGAGCAGGCGACCATCCATCGCTCCCGCAAAGACCTTGCCCGCGGCGACGATGGGTGATGCGAAACTGAACTCCTCGGCCTTCTTCCGCAAGCTTATGGTTCTCGACCATTTCAGCTCCATCCAAGGGCATGTGTCGCAGTCCGTCAGGCCCGTGTGTGCCCCATCGTGATGGAACTGCGGCCACTCGCACAATTTCGTGACGGGTGCCTGGGGAATCGTGGTGCAAACACCGGATGTGGCGGACACCGACACTCCACCACAAGCCATCCCTACTGCCGTCGCTGAGAAGCACACCTGCCCGGCCCCCGTGGCAGACACAGACCAAGTGAAGGACTGCGACGAACCCGGCGGCAAGTCCATCGGGCCGGCCGGAGAGGGTCCCGCCACAAAGAGAACCGTCCCGGGCCCGGACGACACCCATGCCTCCGCCGTAATCCCAAACACCGTTGAGGACCCAACGCTTGAAACAGTGAAGACGAGATCGAAAGTGTCCCCCTTGACCACCGACGCAGGGGCAGCGAGCAGCCCAGTCAAGGCTCCCGCCTCGACGAAGATGGATGCCGTCGAGAGGGGACCGACAAAGAAAGGCTCACCCGTGCATGAATCCTGCCCCGTGACAGTCATGCTGATGGCGACCCAGCCACCGGGGGAATTGCCCGCGACGGTCCAGGTGAATGACAACGACTCTCCAGGCGGGATGGTCACCGGCAACGCGGGCGAAGGTCCCGATTGGACAACACCAACGCGAGCTCCTTCAACAGCGAACGATGATAATCCGACGTTGTTGATCTGGGCGGTCCCGCCATTCGTGAGGGTCAGCACCACAAGGAAATCGGAGCCGGCGCACAGCCGCGTGGAAGATGCTGAAAGAAAGGCTCCCAGCGGAGGCGGGGGCCGCCGGCATGACGCCATGCCGGTCTCGGTCAGCGAACAGGCAACGACCTGCGGCACATATCCCGGAGAAGAGTAAGCCACGATCTTCCCGTAGTCGTCGTAAACATAGACGAAGTTGTTCGCCGGCGTCGGTTGGGCATTGATGTTCCCTCTCACGCTCAGAACATCGGCGGGGACGGCAGGCAGGCCGTCACTGGCCCGAAACGTCACCATGAAGGAAATGTCGCTCCCGGCGTAGAGGACGCCGTCAACGGAATTGCCCACCAATGTGGGCGAAGATTCCCAGTTAAAGCCAAGCTCGAGTCTGGCCATCGTCCATGTCGGCAGACCTGTTGGACCCGCAGGATTGACGACGTACGCGCGCATGCCGAACGCGGTCGGACTGCCCCCGAGGCCACCAGTCTGCACATACGCGGTCCCACTGTTGGGATCGGGATTGTCCGTCTCCAGCACCGGCCCCGCCCACTGATTGCCCGCATCAGTCCACCAGACCACGTTTCCGGAAGGATCCACGCAGTACAGGCGGCCATCGCCCAACGCGGTAACGGTACCGAACAGGATCCTCTGCCTGACGGGATCGTATGCGGGGGTAGCCTTGACAGCGCCGTTTGGATACACTCGCCACCGCTCTTGGACAGTGCAACGATCATATGAGATGACTTGCTCACCCCCGCTGCCCCGGAGCCAGTTGTCTGATCCAATCACCACCTGATCATCAAGCAACAAGGGCGAACTGTGCCAGACATCGATCTTCGACACATCGTTGTGTCCATTGATGTAGGGAGTTCCGGTGCTCGCGTGCAGTTTGTAGATTCCGTCGGCGCCGATCCAGAGCTCGTCACGACTGCAGTCCACCGCAGGTGAACTATAGAAGCCATGCACTACGTTGGTTAGACTGCCCGTGAACGCCCAAGCGTCAGTGAGATCTCGCCGAACACCAAACACCTTGTAGCCGACTGCATAGTAGACGCGGTCGTTCCCAAGAGGTGCGTCAGGCGATGAGCGCCCCTTGTGCGTAGCTGGTATTTCATCCGGACCGAAGCCCGGGGTGCCCAGCATTCCAGGCGAAAAGGTCCAGAGAGGACTGCCGCTGTTAGCGTCCAGAGCACGCAACGAACCTTCAGCATCAGCCACAAACAGCGCACAACCGACAACCGCGGGAGACGAGGTCAGACTCCCGCCCTGCCCGGGCAAGGGAGCGCACCATATGAGGTCGAGCGGAGGCCGGAGAGTTTCCGTCGGGTTTCTGGCCCTATTGAAGAGATCGAAACGGAACTTCTCGCAGTCAGCGCCGAGGGCTGGCTTGCCAGCGAATGCTATGGTCAGTCCAGCGATCACCAGCCAAGACATCCGCTGACCAGCCCGCGACACCGTCGTGACGCTCACGGCTGTTTCGCCGCCGGCCCCGCTTGGACCCGCATCTCGCTGAAATCATCGATCGTCTCCAGGCGGTTGAGCCGGGCGAACTCCCGCCCGCGCACTCGCAGCGGCAGAACGACGCGGCCACCGGCAAACGATTGGAATGCCTCCAAACCGATCGTCCTTTCTACCTCCCCCGAATCGGCGAAGTTCGTCACGCTGATCAGCCTGTTGCGCATCTGGTCGACCATGGCCTCCCAGTGCGGCGCGTATCCGGACTTCGGAATCTGGTCCGCCGGAGGCCGGCCGATCACAATGACCATCCCTTGCGACGGTGACACCCCGAAGCTCAGCCGCCAGTTGCCAACCAGCAGTTCAGGATTGAGGGCCCAGAGCGTAAAACCCGTGAACACGTCCTTCGTCGGCGGCGGCTGCCCTTCTCCTTCCCCCTCGAAATGCTCCACTCGCGAGTAGGGTGCCACGCACTCCACACGGATCTTCTGACTTGCCCGATCGTAGTCGACGAGGTTGATCCGATATTGCTCACGTTCGTAGGAACTGACGTTGGATCGGTAGATGACACGAAGCGTGTGACGAAAGGACATGCTCGTGATCGCACGGGTGTTCTCACCGAGCCGCTTGATGACGGCCAACGCGGAGCCATCTCCCCGGTCAGCGTGGGCTGCACTCGCAACCCACAGAGGCACTATCGCCGCGACCGCAGCCAACAAGGCCGCAGAGCGCCGGGAGAGACGGGGATGCTGCGGAAGCATCACGGACAAGCCGCCGGCAACGGAAGGGTGTAGACAGACGCGGAGACAGAAGCTCCGTAAATAGTGGCTCCCTGACAGCCGGCATCGCATCCCGCACGGACCTCCAGCGTGTACGTGGATCCCGGCGATGCGAAGCTGATATCGAAGTAGAAAGCCTCTTGCCCGCTGCTGAACGAGCCGTCCGGTGGAAACGCCGGCAAGAGGGGGCCCCCATCCACTCGATAGGTGACGTCCACGACCCTGCTCACGGTGATGTTGTTCCTGAGCCCGAATGGGTATGGATTGTCGTTGAAGATCGTACCGCAGGTTGCCACCCCGGTTATGCGCGCGGTCTGACGAACCAGAGCCGGCCGGACCGCTCCGTTGATGACCGATGGATCCGTGAAGGTGAGGACGGCATCCGGCGGCTTGTTCAATATGTCCATGACGGAGTCGTTGTCCGCATCGCGCCAGCCGATCTGGCCCATCGTAAAGTCGCAGATGCCGTCCGTCGAGTAGGAGTCTGTCTGCCCTCGCATGATGCAGCATACCCCGGTCGCGGGAGGAGGAGGGAACTCGGAACACGAGTAGTCCGTCGGGCAGACGCCAGGAAACGCGAACTGATGATTGCCGTTGGCCACGTTGAGATAGCCAGACGTGGCAGCCGGGGAGCTCGCCGAGCAGTATTCGTCGAGAGCGTAGAAGATGTGCCCGGTCTCGTGCGCCGCGACGGCATCCATCCAAGTAATACCGTAGCCATCGTTGCCCCAGGTCATCACGATAAAGGGCCCCCCCAAGTACGCGTAGGCGAAGAGGGCGGCACTATTGCACGGGGGCCCCGCCGGGAGCGGCGCGAAGCTGTTGTCCGGATCATTCTGGCTGTTCACGACGAAGATCGTGTAGGCCCAGTCCGCATCCACCAAAATCCTGAATGCGTCATCATACTGCCGAACCTTGTCAACGTAAGAGGGCCCCGGGCACCCCGGGCAGATCTGGGAGATGACCTCATCGATCCAGAGGTTCTCCTGGCCCATGCACCCGCCTGCCGGCCCCGTAGCCCTCAGAAGGATTGGCTCGACTGACGTGGTCGCGGTTTGAGGAAGCGTCAACCCGAAAGTGAGTGGCGCGCACACGGGCGCATTGCTCGCCCAAAAATCAAGAGCGGCGGCAACCTTGCCGAAAGCCGTCCAGCCATCGGTGAATATCGTGCCCGTCATCGTCCAATCCTCCGCATGGCCATTGCTCTCAGGAAGGATCAGCGACACCATGACGCTGATCGGTTTTCGCGGGTCCGCCAGCAGATACTCACTCGTGTCCGGCCACTGTGAACCCCAAGGCGGGCTATGAACAGGGATGGATCTGGAGAACGTGAGCGTAGCGGGAGGGGGGACGAACGCGTCGGGGTAGAGCTTGGCGATCGGCCGTCCACGAGCACCGCGTTCGTCAAGTCTGTGGTCATCCAAGATCCTGTTCCATGCGCCAGCAATCTGAACCGCAACCCCGCCAAGCTTCTTGAGTTTGTTCTCCGGTATCCTCTCCTGATCGATGCTGATGATAGCGAGCTCGTCCCCCGCGTTCTTCAGGCGCTTGTGCGCTTCTTGGCTGAGGTACACCATAGCCGCGAAGGGCGGAATCGCCACCCGGACTTCGACGCCCATTTCCTTCAGACTCGAGATGGCCTGCAAGACGGTGGTCATGTCCTGCGCGTTCCAAAGGATGAGAGCGTTCATCGGCGGTCGAGCCTGGACGGTCCCGGCGGTGACAATGCACGTTGCCAAAGCCAGCACTGTCCGTCGGCCATTCATCTCTTGCCCCTGTCCGATCCCTGGCCGTTGCCCTGCCCGGCGCCGTCGCGACCCTCGCCCTGGCCGTGGTCGCGCACGCCGTTGTTGCCGCCGGTCGGGGCGACCGCTGACGCATCGGACGCACCTCCCGTACCCGCGCCAGAACCACCTGTGGACTGGCCCGACGTCCCCCCGCCCGCGGCCGAGACCCCGCCCGGACCCGAGAGCGTGCCGCCCCCGCCGGTGTCCACCGCCGCCCAGTTCACGGGGAACGCCTTCGCCTGCGCGTCCGTCTCCGCCCCCGCCGTCGCCTTCAACTGCACGCGGTAGACCCCCGGCTCGGCTACCGCGCCCGACCGGTTCCGCCCGTCCCAGCGAAGAGTCCCCGGCCCCTGCGGCAGGAGCGACGTCGCCTCGTCCGTGAGCGCCCTGCCCTCCGCGTCCACGACCGTCCACGTAACCCGCGCGGACTCGCGCAGGTCGAAGCTGACACTGAGCTGCGCCGTCCGCGGGTCGTACGGCACCGGCGCGACCGCCAGCCGCCGGAGCAGGGGCTCGCCCTTCGCCAGGGTGACCTCGCCGCTCTTCACCGACTCCGCTCCGTTCGCCCCGATCGCGGCCACCTGATACCCGACCTCGCCCGCCAGCAGATCCTCGCCGAACGAAGGAGCCGACACCGTCCCGAGCATGGACACGCTCTGACCGCGCCGCCGCCAGATCCGGTACGCGCTTATGGCGCCGCCGTTCGGC
>Ga0315281_10011368_pt1 | contig 12195 bp, 11 predicted proteins | sample YL17G07_0_MG_FD_204540 | JGI IMG/M metagenome (GOLD analysis project Ga0315281, IMG submission 204540) | Sediment microbial communities from Yellowstone Lake, YNP, Wyoming, USA - YL17G07_0 | ecosystem: Environmental > Aquatic > Freshwater > Lake > Sediment | place: USA: Wyoming | collected... | reverse complement strand
ACAGCAACTTCCCACCCATCCGAGCCAACTGAGCCAGGCTCCGGCCTTTCACCTCATCCAGCGAAAACCCCAAGTCGGCCGTGGACATTTCCTCCAGCTTGCGGTAACCTTTCCTCATCGGCGTTCTGCCTTTCCATAGAAGCCTTTACGATTGCCAAATCCAGGGCTTCAGGATAGGGAAACGCCGATTTTTCTTCCATCCAATTTCCACCAACTTTGGGACGCGACCTTGCCTGAGAGAGATTATCAACAGCAACTTCGATATTCCTAGCTTGAATGGCGCTCTTGGCATCATCGAGATACTTAGCATATTGCTCGTGTAAGTGGCGCTTCTTCAACGTAGAATGCAACGTATAAATGCCGACAATACAAGCGCAGATAAGGAATGGAGATAGGATTATGACGAGTCGTGTTCTATTTCTCAACGTTGCCTCCTCCGCTCCGGTTAAGAACTTCCCGTTCGAGCGGTGCAACACCGTCATTCTTCTAACGCTACTGCGGTTTCTGGCTGTCTGGTAATGGTCCTTGTGGCTCTCTGACCGAAGTGGGCATCACTTGTTGCGCATGAGTAGCCAACGTCCGGGTATTGCGTTCGATACGAAGCAAAAGGGGAAGGAAAAGAAAAGCCATCAGAGTAAGTATGGCAGCAGCGATGAATTCCGCCAGCTCAAAACGTTTGCTTTTGATGCGCGCTGCTTCAAAGTCATTAGCCTGGATGATGGAAAGCCTTTTGGCCGCTAAATTGTCGTGTTCCTGAAGTCTCACAGCCTCAGCGTGTAAGTAGTGTGCGACAAACCAGTCGGAAGCTTCCCATAGGTCCATCTTGCGTGGAGCGGTTGTGATAATGTCTTTTGCCGCCAGCAGAAACTTGTCGAGTTCCGAGAGTAAAGCGTCTCGGGTAGGCTCCTCAACGACCAGATTCTCCTCAGATACGATGGCTGAAACTGCGTGGCGAACATCGTTAAGGAGTGCTTTGAATTGCTCCTCATTCTGGGGGAACCGGTGCTTAATCGTGAGATTGCGCAGCGCCGCCTCCAGGGGGTCAATCTGCCGTTCTAGCGGTGCGGCCGCTGGTTTCTGAGGCTGTGGAATCGTGGGCTGATGGGGTGTAGCCGGGGGAGGGGTTAATTCAGCTCGTAGCTGGTCGGAAGTCGGAATATGCAACGGTACGACGGCCGAAGGAGGTACTGGCGTGAACTGCCCTGGGATGAAGATTATGTAAAGGAGAGCACAAACCGTTGCCGCAAAACAGGCAGCAATTACAATGGCAGAAAACGCTACCCCGATTCGGAAAGCCAAATTGAAGAGCTTGTCGCTTAGTCCTACCGCTGCCTTGGAGGAGGGTCCAGTCTGATTGCCTCTCGCAGTTCTCGATGAAGGCATGTCGCTGAGTGGTTTAATGCCTTGTGTCTCATCTTTTCGCCCATCGGGTGACTGTGCCCTCACAGTCTCGTCTTTGTCCCGTTCACGACTACGGCGTTCTTCTGCGAGTCGTTTCTTCTCGGCGTCTTCAGCTTGTTGTTGTTTTGCTTTGGCCTGCTTTTCTTCTGCCAAACGAAGCCGCTCAGCTTCTTGTTGCGCTTTCAGGGCTTCTTTCTCCCGCTGTTGTGCCATGAGTTGGGCTACGTATTCTGTGCCCGGGACAACAAAGGGTTTCTTGCACATCGGGCATACGTCACGTCGGCCCGCATCTTTCAAATCTGATTCAAGTGGATGCGAGCAGGATTTGCATGAATAGGAAATAACTGGCTCTTTAAGCCATCGCTTCTTAATCGTGTAATCTGGCTCATTGCTCATTGCCGTTCCTCTGCCCCTCTCAAGACCCTATCAGCCCGATATCCCCTCGTCCCTGCGGATAAGATACTCTTTTCCGCCGGCCAGTCAAGCGGTTTGTCGCGCAGGCATGGCACATCCCCTTTTCGCCGAGCCGAAAACAAGGCCGTGACATCAGGTCCCCGTGTTCTCTCGCTGCCGTGGCCTCTCACACGTCAGCCGATAGCATACTCTTTCGCCCAGCAGAATCAAGCCGCCCATAAACGTCACAACCGCTCAGCCTGCTCCGGTCGCCGCGACCGGTGTAATGACCGCGAGTTATGCGAGTTGTTCCTGTCAAGTCGAAACAACCGGAAAATCAGAAAAATTGTTATCGGACAGACGGGGCGTAACTGGCGTATCCAACGTGAGCTGCGACACCAGAGCGCATGCCCGGCGTCGGAAAACGAGCCGCATGTCCGCCGAAATGTCAAAACATGTGGTATAATACCGCTCATGGAGAAGTCGCAACATGCTGACGGGTAAGAGGATAACGCGCAAAAAGGCGATTTGAAAAAACGAACCCAATTTGGCGCAACAGCTTATACCTAAATGTGTTATGACTTAAATATCGTAACACCAAGTGGCTCTGTAAGTTACAATGGGCGGTCAGCCGGTGGAGGTCGAGCGCGGCGTACTGAACAACGTCACTCGAAACCGCGTCTCACATCGCGCCAGCCTGAAACGTCCGCGCCCTCCATCCGCGCCGGCGCGATGCTCGTCACCCGCCAGACCCGGTCCGCCTCTTTCCGGAATTTGACCGCCCAGTCCGAGGTTCCCAGCGGCATCCGGTATCCCCCGCTCTCCGCGCTGCCTGAAATACTCACTTCCACGCGAGCCAGCGTGCCTGAAACATTCACGCTTATCCGCTGAATTTTCGGGTTCACGCGTTCGAAGCGGCCTAAAAACGTCGTCGCCAGGGACTTGAGTTCCGTCCGGGACATGGTCTCATCGCGGTAGTCTGCGGAAATGTGCGAGAAAAGGAGGTCAATGTCCCCTTTCGCCGCCGCATCCGCCATCTCCTGGACTGTCCGCTCGACGCGTTTCTTATCGGTTACGACGAGCCGGTTCAACAGCAGCGCCACGACCACAGCGCCGAGAATGGCCAGCGCGGTCCGCGCCTGGCGAAGCGTGACATTCATGGTTTACGTTCTCCTCGCAGCATGTTATCATCCGTTCCTAATAACAACAACGTGTTTCTCGCCAAGACGCAAAGAGCGCAAAGAACGAAAAAACTGATGATGTCGTGCGCCGTACGCGGCGCACTCTTGTTGTTCTTGGCGCTCTTGGCGTCTTTGCGAGAGACATTTCCTTTTTTTCATCGGGAGGCGGCGTGCGGATACTGGGCATAGACTACGGCGACCGGCGGATCGGGCTGGCCGTGAGCGACCCGGGCGCGATCATCGCGCGCGGCCTTCCCACGCTCAAGAACGAGGGGGAGTCCGAGGTGCTCGCGGCGATTCGCCGGCTGGTGGAGGAACACGAAATCGCCGAGATCGTCGTCGGGCTTCCGCGAAACATGGACGACTCGCTCGGCCCGCAGGCGCAAAAGACGATGCGGTTCGCCGAGGAGCTGAAAGTCCTGGGCCGCAAAATCCATCTCGTGGATGAGCGCCTGACGACGGAGCAGGCGAGACGAGTGATGACCGAGGCGGGACTCTCCCGCGTGCAGCAGCATCGCCGCGTGGACCGCGTGGCGGCGCAGTTCATACTGCAGATCTACCTGGACTCTTCCCGAAAGCCGAAGCCGGAGGATTAACGATAGGAAACGACTTTATCCGCAGATTTCGCAGATTTACGCAGATGAATTGAGGCGACGAATGCAGAAATTTTGCATTCGAAATGGCGTTGCCGCAATCTGCACAAATCTGCGAAATCTGCGGATCACAAGTTCCGTCGTGCGCGTTCGGCGCGCCTTACTTCTTGGCCTTCCTCGCCGCTTTTTTGTGCAGCCTCTTCACGAGCGTTTTCTTCTTCGTCACGCCGCTCACCTCCTCCTGGTAAAGGAAAACCCGGTTCATTCCGCATGCAGGTCGGGAATGGTCACTTTCGAGTCCTCGGCAATGCCGTTTTTGGAAAACCAGCCGAAGGGCATTTCGAGCGCGAAACGACAGACGGTGCGCGAACGGTGAGTCTCCAGCGAGTACGCCTTCATCTGCGCGATGTTGGCGATGACGCCGTCGGCCCTGATGAAGGCGATACTGAGCGGGACGCAGGTGTTCTTCATGTAAAAAGTCAGTTCCTCATCGCGCGGGAAGACGAAGAGCATTCCCTCGTCGGCCTTCAGGGCCTGTCGGAACATCATTCCCATTTCCCGCTGCCGGGGCGCGCAGGCGGCTTCGACAGCCAGCTTCCGGCCGCCGAGTTCAATCTGGACCTTGTCGAGGCGCTGCGGCGCCGGCCCGCGGGCGCACGCGGCCGCCAGGAGCAGGCCGGCCGCCGCCAGGCCGCTAAGGACGCGCTTTCTCAGGCGCTTCATCGTGAATGAGGACATCCACGCCCTCCGGCGGCTCAAACTCGAAAATGGAATCCCGGATCGAATCGTTGAGGGTGATGTGGCTGAATGTGTGCGTCTCGACGACTTCGTCCTGGCTCTTGTACTCGCGCACCTGGACCGGCAGCCAGGTCCGGGTGTCTATCCAGAAGATCAGCCGGCCGTGCCCGTAGGTCGTGCCGCCCTCGGGCGTCATCTCGAGCGGAACCGTCACCGAGTCTCCGATTTTCTCCATCGGCAGGAGCTTCAGCGTGTACCCCTCTCGAAGCCCGTGCATGTCCCGCGCAAGGCCGTATTCGAGCGGATTCCCGGCCTTCTTGTCCTTATCAATATCGGCAAGCCGGATGCGTTCCGCTTGCGGGACCGGCTTATCCAGCGGCCGGTACACCCAGACGAACTTCTTGCCGACATAGGAGATCGTCTCGGCGCCGGTCTCGGTATTCTTGAGATCGAGCTTCAACAGGCGCGGCGCCTTGAACTGGATCGCGCCGGTGAAATGGCTGTCGTCCAGGCCCGTCGCCTGGCGCAGCTTGACGACGTCGGCCTTGAACGTCTTGATTTTCTTCCGCACGGCCTCCATGTTGTCGAGCGCCTGGTCCACCGTGAGCGCCGCCTCAGCCGGCGGTTGCGCGGCGACCGGCGAGCCGGCCTCCGGCGGCGCCGCCTGCGCCGGATGGGGCGCGACGAAAACGCATCCCGCGAGCGCCCATGCGCCGAACGCCGCGGAAATTCCCGTCCCGGCGCGCTTCCGCGTCATGGCTTTTCTTCCTCCAGAATCTTCTGCACCACCGCGCGCGCCTCGCGGAGCGAAGCGACCTCGTGATCCGGCTGCGCCACGAAGCTGTGCCGATGCGGCCCGTGCACGAGAATCGTTCTCGCGCCGGCCGCCCGGCCGGCCTGAACATCGTAGAGATAATCGCCGGCCACGAGCGCCTCGCCGGGTTGCACGCCGAACCGTTCGCAGATCAGGAAGATCGGCTCCGGCGAGGGCTTCGGCGCCGAATCCTCCCGCGAGACGATAAAATCGAATTGCAGCCCGTGCCGGGCCAGCACGGTGTTGACCGACTGCCGCGAGTTCCGCGTCAGCAGCGCCGTCCGGATCCCGCGCGTCCGGAGGAAACTCAGCATCTCCTCCGCGCCCTCGGAAAGCGTACACGTTTCGGCCGCGCGGCGCTCGTGGCGGCCGAGGATCTCATCCACGCGCCGCTTCTCGGCATCGCCGGCCGCGGCGCGATATTCCAGGATCGGCCCATCGGTCCCGACCTCCGCCCGGATCGCGGCGAAGTCCAGGTCCGAGTCCACGATCGTATTGTCCAGATCAAAGATGACGCACCGCAGCATCCGCGCGCCGCCCTTCGCTCTCCTAGAACAGCCCGACCACCTTCCCGGTTTGCATGTTCAGGTCCACGTCGAAGAAAGCCGGGCGGCTGGGCAGGCCGGGCATCGTGCGCATGTCGCCGAGCAACGGATAGAGGAACCCGGCCCCGACGGAGGCGCGGATGTCCCGCACCGGGATGCGGTAGCCCTTCGGCACGCCCTTCCAGCCCGGGATGTGGCTGAGGCTCAGGTGCGTCTTGGCCATGCAGATCGGCAGCTTGCCGTAGCCGAGCTTCTCGTACAGAGCCACTTTCTCATCCGCCGCCGGCAGAAAATCCACGCCGTCCGCGCCGTACACGCGCACAGCGATCGTCTCGATCTTCTTCTTGATCGGCATGTCGAGCGGATAGAGGAACTCGAACTGCGCCGTCTTGTTGGCGGCGGAGAGGACCGCTTCGGCCAGTTCGACCGCGCCCGCGCCGCCCTTCGCCCAGTGGTCGGCCTTCACCGCCGCCTCGGCGCCGGAACCTTCTGCGATTTTCCTGAGCAGGTCCACCTCGCGCTCCGTATCCGTGGAGAACGTGTTGATCGCGACGACGACCGGCACGCCGAATAGGCGTGCGATCTGGATGTTCTTGGCCATGTTCCCGGCGCCCTTTTCGAGCGCGGGCAGGTTCTCCTCGACCAGTTCCTTCGGCAGCGGCTTGCCCGCCACGATCTTGCCGACGCCGCCGTGCATCTTCAGCGCGCGGACCGTGGCCACGATCACGACGCAGTTCGGGACCAGCCCGCTGACGCGGCACTTGATGTTCATGAACTTTTCCATGCCCATGTCCGCGCCGAAGCCGCTCTCCGTGACGACGTAGTCGGCCAGCTTCAACGCGACCTGGTCGGCCACGATCGAGTTGTTGCCGTGCGCGATGTTCGCGAAGGGTCCGGCGTGAACGAAGGCGGGCGTCCCTTCGAGGGTCTGCATCAGGTTCGGCCGGAGCGCGTCGTTCATCAGCACGGTCATCGCGCCGGCGCAGCCGAGGTCCTCGGCGGTGACGGCGTTGCCCGATCGGTCGGCGCCGATCACGATGCGGCCCAGGCGCTCGCGCAGGTCTGCCGCGCTCGTCGCGAGCGCGAGGATCGCCATGACCTCGCTGGCCACCGAGATGTCGAATCCGGTCTCGCGCGGATAACCGTTGTCGCGTCCGCCGAGGCCGCAGACGACCTGGCGGAGGGAACGGTCGCTCACGTCGAGCACGCGGTTCCACGTGATCGCGTACGGGTCAATGTTCAGCCGGATGAGCCGGACGCGCTCTTCGGGGGTCATATCGGAAGGGTTCTTCGCCTTGATCCTGAGCCGGCGGGCGCGGCGCAGCAGCGACGGCGCCCATTCGTTCTTCGGGAACAGCGCGTTCAAGAGCTGCCGGTCGGTCATGTTGCGCTCGTGCATGATCCGCGCGTCAATGGCCGCGGAGAGCAGGTTGTGGGCGACGCCGACGGCATGGATGTCGCCGGTCAGATGAAGGTTGAAATCCTCCATCGGCACGATCTGGCTGTAGCCGCCGCCGGCCGCGCCGCCCTTGATGCCGAAGGTCGGCCCCATGGACGGCTGGCGGATGCAGGTGAAGACTCTCTTCTTGAGATGCGCGCCGAGCGCCTGCGACAGGCCCACCGTCGTCGTCGTCTTCCCCTCGCCCAGCGGCGTCGGCGTAATCGCGGTCACGTCAATGTACTTGCCCTGCGGCTTCTTGGCCAGGCGGTCGCGCACGTCCAGGTGCACCTTGGCCTTGTAGTTCCCGTAAAACTCCATCTCCTCCGGCAAAATCCCCGCTTCCTCGGCCACCTGACGGATCGGCTTCATCTTGCATGCCTGCGCGATGTCAATGTCGCTCGGCACGCCGACCGTGCTGACTGCCATGCTCGCTCTCCTTCCTGGTTTCACCCCGGCTATCCCGCCGGCCAATTACCGTACAATGCAAAACCTGAATTGTAGCAGGGATTCCGCGCACGTCAAGTGGATTTGACGCGCGCCGGGTAATGCCTCAGTTACAGGAGGTGTGGCACAGCCGCCCCCGGCTGTGCGGAACGGCTTGCCGGCGTTATCACAGGCGAGGGCGCCTGTGCCACACACGACATCTTGAAAATGAGCCTCCTGTAACTGAGGCATTACGCGCCGCGTCAACCTTGCGCCCCGTCCTCGGACGGGACGCAAGGTTTTCTTTCCGGCGTGACTCTCCTGCGCGACGTGATGGCCGGTCACTTCGCCTTGGCGAAATTCGCCGCGGCGAAATCCCAGTCCGCGAGGTGGTCGAGAAAGGCCTCGATATATTTCGGCCGCGCGTTCCGGCAGTCAATGTAGTAGGCGTGTTCCCAGACATCCATCGTCAGCAGCGCGGCCTGGTTGTGCTTCATCGGCAGGTCGGCGTCCTTGGTCTGGACGATCTTCAGCTTGCCGTCGTCGAGCGCCAGCCATGCCCAGCCGGAACCGAAGAGCGTCGTCGCCGCAGCGGTGAGCTGCTCTTTGAACTTCGCGAACGAGCCGAAGTCGCGCTCGATCGCCGCCCGCAGGTCGCCGGCCGGCTCGCCGCCGCCGTTCGGCTTCATGCAGCTCCAGTAAAACGTGTGGTTCCAGTCCTGCGCCGCGTTGTTGAAGAGACCGCCCGGCGCCGCCGTCATGATAATCTCCTCGAGCGACTTCTTCGCCTCCGGCTTGTCGGCGATCAGCTTGTTGAGGTTAGTCACATACGCCTGGTGATGCTTGCCGTAATGATACTCCAGCGTCTCGGCGCTCAGGTGCGGAGCGAGGGCGGCCTTGTCATACGGCAGCGGCGGCAACGTGAACGGCATGGCATTCTCCTTTTCATCACGGGCCATTGCGACGGAAACGTCCTTATCCTTTCCTCCCGAGAGCGGCTGGTCGCCCCCTGACCGGCATCCCGGCATACCGAAAAGAACCGCACCGGCGCCTGCTGCCAGAGAATACGTCAAGAAATCACGGCGGCTGAGTTCTTTGCCCATTTTCCCCCCTTCGTGAAACGTCACCTGCTCGCCCCATGCGACAGGTGATTTACCCCAGCCCCGACGATCCGATGCGACCCACAAACCGATTCTAGCGCTCGCGTCCGTTTGAGTCAAGTTGAAAAGCGCGCGTCATGTAATGCCTCAGTTTCGCCACTGGCAGGATACTGTAAGTCGGGCCTTCTTTCTATTCAAAAAGTGCAAAACTATAGGCTAATACTTGCTCGGTTGCAACTTCATGGTTCGGACGACTCCTTCCAAACGCATGGCGTTCATTCTCAGCGCCGCTTTTTCGCTCTGGAGGAGCTTCTCGATCACAGGCAGAAATGTTTCGTCTGCGACCATTGCTAGATTGCTCTCCACCGCCATCCGTCCAAGGCTCAAACTTAGATTGTACCCCCCCCCGGCATTCATCGGCTTTTCGTAATACTTCTTCAAAACTTCCAGCATGGCAGGCGCCGCACTGCTAGCCCGGAGTCCGCACACTCCCAGCGTCCAGGCCGCGCCGCCCACGACTTGCGGATCAGGATCGCTAAGCGCCTCCGTGGCCTCCCGAATCTCCGCATCGGTTATCAGGCGGACACACTTGTCCTCGAGAAAGAACCAGACCCCGCCGACGTTCTCCTGAGCTGCGCTCCCAACCTGTTTCAATAACCGCCGGATAGCTTCCCTGTGTTTCTTCGGCCCAACGACGCGCGCGTGGGCGAATCCGAACAGAATCGAAGACGGTTCATGCTTCTTCTCGGCCTCCTCCTCCATGAGTCGGGCCAGTGTTCTTTCCGCTCCGGAGGCCCGCTCGCCCAAGGCACCTAGGGCCGAAACCACATCCATCAGGTCGGGTCCGGGTTGATCCGTCTTGAGCCACTTGAAAAGCGCGGCCACCATGTCATCTTTCACCCACACGCCACTGGCCTGGATTTCGGCCATGGCGTGCACCGCTTCATATCCGGCGGGCGTTCCCCGCTTGACCTCCGAAAGAATGACGGCTGCGTTTTCCGGCGACTGCCAACCGACGTTCGCCAGAAGGACCCGGAAGACCATCTTCTGTCCTTCCGTGACGTTGGGGTCCTTCAATCTGGCCTCGAACATCGGGATTGCGGCGCGCGCTTTCGGCCCCATCTTGCCGAGGGCGAACATCAGTTGCTCTTGGCCCGCGGCGTTTACCTTTTTCTCTTGCAGGGCGGCACGGATTGCCGGGATAGCCGCTTCGCCAGCGTCGGCCAAAGCAGCCAATGCCGCGATGCGAGCGATGACGTCCGGGTTCTCTTCCCCCCTTATAATGGCCTCCTGGTTTTCCTCCTCGTTCATGGTCTCCACCACGAATTGGACAAGCCTTTTGCAGGCTCCCGGCTGACCATTGCTGCACCGGAATCCAAGTTCCATCACCGCCCGGAATCGTACCGCGGCATCATTGCAGGTCAGCGCAGCTTCCAAGGCCTTCGTTCTGTCAACCTCCTCGTCGCTGCCGGCCGCCTTGCTCTTCGCCACCCCTGCAAAGACGATGAAACCGGCAAGAACGATGATTGCCGCTGAATTTCTTGACAGCATCCCAGCCATAAAATATGCGGCGGCTGCACAGCGTGAATATACCCGGAGCATGTAAACCAATTCCCTTCCGTATTCAATGGGCCTCTGGCTGCGGCCAATCGCCTTGGACCCGGACGATGTTCTCGCCCCGGGAGACGTGCGTGTGAAAGGAATCGGAGGTGTCAAAGGTAATTGGCTCACTCATTGTGCTGGTGATTTGTCTTTCGTTCCACGGATTGTCATACGCTCTTATTTCCTGGCCATCTGCGACGAGGACAAATGTGGCGCCGCGCCTGCCCCAGTACACAAAGTGCCGGCTGTCGGGGCTGAAGGCCATCGTATAGACACTGACGCCATCGTATTCTGGGCCGGTTACGCCGTCTAAAACGATCAGAGTCTTTTTTCCGATCTTGGCTGCGTAGGCCAAGCGTTTGCCGTCTGGACTGAAGCACGGGTAAGCCGCGTGATCATGGCTCCGAATCTCCGTGCCGTCCACAACTCCTACATCATTCGGCTCGCTGACTCCACTCTCACAGAATGCTGTGTAACCGAACCTTTCACCATGTGGCCCCCCCCCCCAAATTAGGCCTCTTACCTGGTCTATTTCGTCGTAATGGGGACCTTCTACGCCATCCTTCACAACGTATTCTTTGGTCTTCGAGAATAACTGCGGCGACGATTTCCGGAGCTGCTCCACCATGCCTTCGACTTGCTCCTGCGTATTCTTATCGTTCATGTGAGAGATAATGGCCTGGAACAGCGCTGAGTCAGTTGTGGCCCTGTTTGCTGCAACGTACGCAAAATGTTCACCGTCTGCGCTGAAACACCCCCGAAGCAAACCAACAGAGTCATGCGCCTTCAGCTCTTGTCCATCCAAAATGACCGTATCGCCCGCTCCCTCATTCTGCGTCGGTTCCCCCTCGCTTACGGCCTTGGCGCGGCTTGCCACGTAGGCCACATGTTTGCCGTCCGGACTGAAGACGAGATCACGAAGTGAGTCATACCCCACAATTTCCCGCTCAGCCCCGTCCAGGATCAAGACCGGCTTTCCCGCTCGCTTGGCACAGCAACCGAAGCGTCGGTCGTCCTGGCTAAAGTGGAGGTCGCTGACGTAGTCGTAGGCCCCCTTCCGTTCCACTCCGTCAACTACGACAAACTGTTTTGTTTCCATTTGTCCTGAATCTTGTCCCGTCGCGCGCACTCCAACGTAAGCCAGTCGACTACCGTCGGGGCTGAAAAGTACGTATCTGGGTGCAATTTCAATGCCGTCGTACTTTTCGCCCTCCACGCCGTTGACGACCACAAACCACTTTGCGCCGCGCTTGGCGGCATACGCAAGCCGACTCCCGGTGCGCTCCCACTCAGGATCGGTAACGTCTTCGTATTTTTCCCCGGGCACGCCGTCGACAATGATCTGGCCCGGGCCTTGGTCTTCGTACCGAGAACGGCGCCAGACGTATGCAAAATGCTTACCGTTCCAGGAGAACGTAATGCGACGCCAATCTACGGCTCTCCAAGTGAACTGTCCAATTATCGTTTCCCTCAGGACCGGCTCCACACTATCCCTAGTTGCTAGTGTCGCGTCCGCCCCGAGAGTTGCGCCGGAGGAGACCCAAGTGGTCAAAAGGACCGCCGATGCCCACCCTGAGACATTCCTCACTCGTAGCCAGAATAATCTCCTCTCCTTTGAGGAATTCTCAATATTCATGTGCATTACTTGTTTGGACAATAACAGAGGCAGGCCGGGCGCGCTACGTTCATTCCGCCGAACAGGATACGTGCACTCCATCGGATAGCTAGATTCTTTCGAACATTATACTCGCCCTGAGTAAAGGGGGGTTCACTACCCCAAATGTTGTCGAGTGTACTACCTGGGTGTTCGCCTGTATTCCAGATGGAGTATGTCGACGGATAAACGGACAGATTTCGGGTTAATAGGGACAGGCCCGAATGGCGCTAACTTAGGGCCGTAACTGTTGTTTCACTTGTGACTTACGCTTTGTGACGCCGCGGGTCGTGGCATCGAGAAACTGACG
>Ga0315281_10011367_pt1 | contig 12196 bp, 11 predicted proteins | sample YL17G07_0_MG_FD_204540 | JGI IMG/M metagenome (GOLD analysis project Ga0315281, IMG submission 204540) | Sediment microbial communities from Yellowstone Lake, YNP, Wyoming, USA - YL17G07_0 | ecosystem: Environmental > Aquatic > Freshwater > Lake > Sediment | place: USA: Wyoming | collected... | reverse complement strand
AGCCCGTCACCCGCGTTCATCCGGTCGCGCCCAAGAGCCGCTTCACCCTGGACATAGCCGAAGACGTGGGTCCCGACCAGGACGTCTCCACCTTCATATCGAGCGACAGGGCGGTGATAGCGGAGAGGCCGATGTACTTCGCGTCGAAGAAAAAGGGAGTCGTATGTTTAGACCCGGGGCACTCCGGTCACTCGGGGAGCGAGATAGACCCCGCCACCGGGCTTAACGTGGGCGATAACGAGGGGGCGCCGGGCGAACGGCAGGCGATATGGGAGCTCGCGCTGAAGACGAAGGCCCGTCTCGAGGAGGCAGGTTACGAGGTGAGGCTCGCGAAGGAGAGCGCCGACGCTTACGTCTCGATCAGGGCCAGGGCCGACATCGCCAGCACCTGCGAAATATGGGTGCGGCTGCACTACGATGACGCAGGCTTCACCGGGGTCATGCGACCGCCGGAAAACGCGGCGCGGTGCCCCGTATCCGACCCCTCCAGGATAACGGTCGTGGACCCGGGTGTCGCCGCCGGCAGCGACTCACTCGCGCGGAAGCTCGCGCCTTTCCTGGGCCTTCGAGTCAGGGATGACACCGGGGGCACCACCCAGGGCAACACCACGCCGCCCGGCCACCCCACCTGCCTTATCGGGAGCGTGCTTTCGCGCGTGCCCGTCGTGTGCATCGAGAACAACATGGCTCTGGTGAGGGGGAACCCCCAAGGACAGGAGCTTGTCGCTTCACAGCTCGTGTCGGGTATAGAAGCCTACTTCGCCGGCCGGTGAGGTGTGCCGGTCACTTGCGGCTCTGTCGCCTGCGGCCAGCGCCCGGCGGCCATGAGGGCGTCTCACCGAGAGGGAACACCACGATGCTCGCGGGGTCCGTCGGGCATGTCTGCTCGCAGGCGCCGCAGCCGGTGCATTTTTCGGTGTTGATTATGGGGCGAAGTCCGTCTGCCTTGATCGCGTCGAACCTGCAGCGCTCCATGCAGACGAGACACAGCCGGCCACGGTAGCCGAGACATGTCCGGCTGTTGACGTGCGCCAGGCCTATCTTGACGTCTTCAGGCTTTTGATATCGGATCGCTCCCGCGGGGCAGACCCTGGCACAGGCGTGGTTGCACTCGTCGAAGAGACAGCCGGCGGTGCGGGGGTATAGACGGGGAGTCCAGAGCCTCTGAAACCCGTCCTCCAGACCCATCGGCTTGATGCAGCCGACAGGGCAAGTCCTTGTGCATTCCGCGCAGCGGTTGCACTCGGCAAGAAATCGCGACTCGTCCTGCGCTCCCGGCATCCTGAGGACAGGCTCAGAGAGGTCCCTCAGACCGATCACGTAGCCGGTAGCCAACACCGCTCCGAGACCCAGGGACCCGACGAACTCGCGGCGCGTTACGGTCAGCCCCATGTGCGCCTCCGGAGCTGCTGGCGCGGGCAAGCTCAACCTTTCTGTGGCACGCCGGCCGCGGGATGTGCACAACTTCGCGCCGAAGCTCGTTAGCGCCAGGGCTCCTTCCGCGGGGCAGGCTGACACGCAGGCGCCGCAGGACGTGCAATCCCCGGAGCGCAGCGCGCCGCTTTCCTGTTTTATGTAGGGCTCGTCGACACCGAATGGACAGTCTCTGTAGCAGGCACCGCAGCTCACGCAGGCTTCGCTGTCCTTGTAGATAGAAAGCGGGCTGAGCTTCGCCCAAAGCCGTTTCCCCGCCATTGAAAAGAGTGCAAGCAGGGCTCCCAGGGGGCATATCTCCTCGCACCAGAAACGGGGGCGGTAGACGAGCGCAATGATTATGAGAATCAGGAAAAGCACCGGGATCTGTGGCAGCAGGATGTAGTACATGCTGAGGTTCATGACAACGAGCGGGCTCGCGAAGTAGAGCAGGTTGATGCCGAAAAGCGCGAGCGCGAGCACTACCGCCAGCAGGACATACTTAACTCTAAAGCGCCGCGGCAGTGTGCCTTCCCTGCTCCGTGCCAGGCGCTCCTTCATCTCCCTGCCGCCGGGCCGGTAGTACTTCACGGCATCGGGTTTTATCGCTCCGACCGCGTCGAAGCAGGTCCCGAGGGGGCATATCCATCCGCAGAAGAAGCGGCTGCCGAGGAGCGTGAGGCCGAGCAGTATCCACGCCGGCCAGTAGCGCACGAAGACCGAGGCGTTCCTGGCGGCTAGGATCGAGAAGAAGCCGGCCAGCGGGTCGAACCTCAAGAAGATATTGGAGGAAGGGGTCGACAGAGGCGGATAAGCCGCCTTGAACACGAGGACGATGAAAAAGGCCAGGAACGCGGCCTGCACTGTGCGGCGAGTCAAGGAAAGCCATCTCAGTTTGCGCGCCCTGCCTGTAGCGCCCAAGTCACACTCTCGCTATCTTGAGCTTGTTGAAGTCGACCTCTCCCAGTCCCGCCCGGTTCCCGTAGACGACGTACGGGACATCTTCAGCGGTCAGCCCGAAAAGGGTGCAGGCATAACTGTCGGCGGCGACGATATCCGGGCTCGCGATGACGGTGTTCGCGGTACGGGTAGGTCCTGGACCGCCCGGACCGTTATCGAGCAGTATTATCGAAGCGTCGATCACAGAGAGGTCGGCCCGGACCAGGGTGTTCAGGTCTGCGATCGCCTGGTGAAGGTCGACGTTATGGATATTTGACATGCGCGTGGTGACCCCGATGAAGTTCTTCATCCCGAGGGAAAGGCCGGCACTGGAGTGATGCTTTGCCTTCGGAACGGTGATGACGACATCCGCGTTGATAACCTCGGGGTATATGTTCGTATTTTTCAGGACGACCCCTGCCGGTATCTCGGCGTCCACGCCGTGGCCGTTGTCGCCGGCACCGTACCCAACGACCTCGCCACCGTTCCGCTTCACCGCGTCACCGATGCCGTTGGCCGCAAAGCAGGCGTCCGGTAATCCTCTCAAGCAGTGGTCCATGACTATGACACGGCTCGCCCCCGCCTCACGACACATACGTACGACCTGTCCAATCACTTCCGGGTTGGTGCTGTTCCCGGCGCTGGGCGGGTCCAGGAAAGATGCGTTCGCCTTGACCACCACGACGTTTCCCTGTTTGACGAACCGGCTCGTGCCACCCAGTGCGTCCATCGCCTTACGGGTGATCTCACCGGTGTTCGGTCCGGTTGCCACCGCTAGATCTGCCTGCCCAGCAGGGGGAGGTACCGCCCCCGATGTTCTGGGCGTGACCCGCTTTACCACCGGAGCGACTTTCCTCGCGCAGGAGGCGAGCGAGCCGAGGTAGACGGAGAGAACAAGCCCACCCGTTATCCGGCCTGCCTTCTTCACGAAGTCCCTTCGCTCGACCTCCCGCAGCAGCGCTTCGGGGGTTGGATCGTTTCCCTTCATAAAGAAAGACTCACTTTCAGGTTCCCATTTCATCATCATGCTCCGGGTTCTTAATGTAAATACTTTAAAAAAACACTATTTGCGCAATTGTCTAACTACAATGATATTTAACAATGACTGCGCGTCGTTCGAACATGAATATATTATGAAGAATCTGTAGTATTCTGATGAGAAGCGAGGAAGGGGATGATGAATATGGTCGAGATGGAACACGTCTGTCAGTCGTGTGGTATGCCTATGAGCCCCGAGGATTACCCGGAGGGCAGCGAGAAGGGAGATTTCTGCCACTACTGCATGGTCCACGGGGAGTTCACCGGCACGAAGGAAGAGGTAAAGGCGAAGATAGCGGATACCATGCAGGAGATGACGGGCAAGTCCCGCGAGGAGGCTGAGAATCTCGCCGTCGAGAGGATGAGCACGCTCAAGCGCTGGCAATAGATTACCAGATGTCTAACCCGGGACCGTCATCTCTATTTCGGCTTCAGGGCGCTCTCAGAATACGTACACTCGGGGTCCCACAGGAGCCACTCGTCGATCCCTGCTTCATGCGCGGCGTCTATCTGCGCGCGCACCATGTCGGGTGTGTATGTGACTCTCAGGCTGAAGTCCTGCAGCCACGGCCGCAGCTTGGCGGGAGCGCCCTTGGTCACCTTCTTGAAGTCCTCCAGCGACTTGTATACGATATCGTGCGGGTTGTTCTCGGGGCTCCTGATCTTGTACTCGCCGGTGTTGTAGTGCGAGGGGTAGACCATGGGAGATATATAGTCCACGCGTTTCGATATGTCCCCGACCTTCTGGCCTATTCCCATCTCTCCCTGCTTGCTGGCCGTCAGGCCGAAAAGGTCTGCCGATATGAAAACGTTGTAAGGGGCGAGCTTTTCGCTGGCGTAGCCGAGGAACCCGTTTATGACCTCGCCCGGGTTGCGGCCGTCCTGGTGCGGGTACAAGGCTGTTGACGTATTACCGTCTGAGGGGAACCTCACATAGTCGAACTGGACTTCGTTGAAGCCCGCCTTGGCGGCCGCCTCAGCGACGGCCAGGTTGTAGTCCCATACCTCCTGTGAATACGGGTCGACCCAGACCCCCTTACTCCAGGGTCCTCCGTACTTGTCCTGCACGGCTAGGTCCGGGCGCCCGTCCGCGAGTATGGGGTCCTTGAAGGTAACGATGCGGCAGATGGTGTAGATGTCGCGGAAACGCATCTTGTCCACGGTGCTGTCGATATCTTCGATAAAGTTCTTAGCGCTTCCGATCTTCTGGGCGAGTTCGTTGTCTATATCGAAGGCTACCTGCCCGTACTCGTCCTTGAGGTCTACCTCCAACGCGTTCAGCTCGGTACGCTCGACCAGGCCTGTCATCTTGTCCATGTCGGGGTCGCTGCCTGCTATGAAAACGGAGACGTGCGCGCCCTTTGCGGACGGCGGCTTCTGCGTGACGATGAACGCGTTCGATCGATTTCCAGCCTTGTCGGACGCCGTTATCTGCAGGCTCTTCTCGCGGGTGGCCGCCACGGTGCCCGAGAACCTTCCCTTCGAGCTGACCGGCAACTCTTTGCCGCCGGCCGTCACCGCCACTCCATTGTCGGTCTCCCCGGTGAAGCTGATGTTGACCTGGTCGGATCCCTTGATCTCGCGGATGTTCTTTTTCATGATGACGAGCTTCGGGGGAGCGGTGTCAACGGTGAAGGACCAGGTCGCGCCGTGTTTCCCCATGAGGCCCCCGCTCTTGAGGGTGACGCTTGCCTTGTGAGGACCGTCCGGGAGCACGAGCTTGCAGGTGATCACGTTGTTCTCGAGGCTCGTCTTGGGCGTCAGGTCCTTGCCGTCTACTTCAAATGTCAGCTCGCCGGGCTTGAATCTCTTGTTGAGGGTGGCTCTCACGTCCACGTTAGGGTTGTTGAGGAAGCTTCCCGGAGTTGGGCCGAGGCTCCCGATCGGCGAGGGAAGCATGGCGACGAAGAAATAAATGAGAAAGGCAGCCACGCCGGCGCAGACAAGCAGGATCAACAGGTGGATACCCTTGACCCTGCTCAGACGTCTCTGGACGGGACCGGGCGCCGGCTTTCCGGCCCTCCTTGAGGATCTGTCCTCCGGGCTCGCTACCTCGTCCAGTTCCGGGAAAGAAAGCGTACGCCGCTTTCCGCCCCAGAAAGCCTCGCTGCTGCCCCTCCTGTCTGAGAATATGCGCTTTCTTGCCATCGTCTAACTCCGGTTCATCAAGGCGGTATACAAGGTATCAATACCCGAGGAAGCTGACGCCGGACGGCAGCTTTTTCGAAAGCAGGCGGCTCTCCATGTAGGCCGGCGCGCATATCGTATCGGGGTCGCCGTCGCTTATGAACTTGAGTTCCGGGTGCTTGTCGAAGTACCTGAGCCAGTAGTCGGAGCCTTCGGCGCCGGAGCCGCTCGTGGGATTGTAGTCCATCACCTGGACCCGGGGGATGACCTTTCCCGGGTTCTTGTACTGGTACACGGGATAAAAAGGCTCCGAGCCGACCAGCAGAGCCCAGTTGTTGTGGTACCTGGTGCCATCGTAAGAGCCGTCGTACATGAGTTCCTTGTTCTTCGGTTCAGAGCCGTGGGGCAGGCATAACACGTCGAGCTTGACCTTCGGGTCGATGCTCTTCATCTTCTTGACCGGCCCCGCAATCTCCTTCTGCACTTCTTCGTCACTAACGAGTCCAAGGGATGGGTGGTTCGTAGTATGGTTGCCGAATTCGAAGCCCTGGTTATAGAGGTAGTTCACCTTCTGCTTGACATACTTGGGCTGGTCGAAGAGGTTGGGGAGGAAACTGAAGATCGCCGTGTAGCCGAAGTCGGAGTGCTTCTTCGAAAAATCACTCATCATGCCTAGCGCGCACTCCGGGTCCAGTACCGTCTTGCCGCCCTCTTTCAGGTATCTGAACTGGCCCTCGGTCGAGTCGTCGAAGCTGAACACGATCGGCGTCGTGCCCGCCGGTACGTCGATCTTCCCGCGCATCAGGTCGCGGAACTTCACAAGGCGGAATCCCTTCTGGTACAGTGTCTCGAGGTCCCGCTTGAAATTCTCGATACTGCGGGTGTAGTCGCTTTCCTCGTCCCGGATGCGGTGGTACTCGAGTACCATGACCATTCCCATCTCGTTCGGCCTTATTCCCTTGTCCAGGAGCGCCTGCACGGCTTCGCGGGCGTTCGCAGGCTTCTTGGAACCGCCGCATCCGGAGGCGGTCAGCAAGGCGGTGCAGGCCAGGGCCGCGATGACAAACAATATTCTCCTAGACCTTTTTATACGGTTCATGTTCTTCCTGATGATAGCCCTGGCCGGCGGTCGCCGGGCTCCTAGGACCGATGATGGACCACTATTATCCCTTTTTTGGACATTATTGGCAATCAGAGCCCTTTATCCCTCCCGTGCTATAACGGTTGAGGTCATTGGGTGGGGCGCCTGCCGCTGATATAATCTTGGCGTCACAGCAACAGGAGGTATTCCGATGTACCTGAACATTTCACACGACATCCTTGGGATCAGCCCGTGGGACGGGATCACCTGCCAGGAGGCGAGCTACGGTAGAAGAAAAGGCGGTATCCCGGGGATCCTCGGCGAGTTCCAGAAGAAGTGCGTGGACCTGAAGCCGGGGGGGCTTCTCACGATGGCAGACCTCGAGGGTCCGGGACTCATTACCAGGATCTGGGTCACGCTCCCGCGAATGATTAACCCCGGCGCCCTGCGAAACCTCGTCCTCAAGATGTACTGGGACGGCGAAAAGGAGCCGTCCGTCGTCGCGCCGCTGGGGGACTTCTTCGGGACGACTTTCGAAAAACCGATGGAATACACCTCCGCTTACCTCGCGATAACCTCGGGTGCCTACCTGTCCTTCTTCCCTATGCCGTTCCAAACCAGGGCCCTTATCACGATTGAGAACCAGTCGAGGCTGCCCGTGACGACGTTCTTCTTCCAGGTTACGTACCTCAGGCTCGAGCGCGGGCTCGACGATAAGACCCCATACTTCCACTGCCAATGGCACAAAGAGGAGATGGCGCGGCGTGACCCTCCTTACACCGTGCTCGATGCGTCCGGGCGAGGGCTGTACATCGGCTGCCACCTCAACATGCAGGGCAGGGGGTATCCGTGGCGGCCCAACCCGGTACATATCATACTGCCCGAGGGACAGGGCCTTGGAATGCTCGAGGGATGGGAGCGGATCTGGATCGACGGAGCACAACAGCCAAGCGTGCACGGCACCGGCGGTGAGGATTACTTCAACGGGGCCTGGTACTTCAAGAGCGTTCCCTCTACCCACCTGACCCACGGGGTGACCGAGCGCCGGTACAGTACCCGCAGCGTATCGTGCTACCGATTCCACGTGGAGATGCCGGTCTCTTTCAAAGAGCGCATCAGGGTGACTATTGACCACGGCCTCAACAACCTGCTGCCGGCCGTCTACGACGGGACGGCGTACTGGTACCAGGAAGAGCCGCACGAAACGTTCGACGAGCTTCCGGATTACAGGGAAAGGCATGTCGCCGGGACCAACCGCAACAGGCTTATTATGGCCGCGCCGCTTTCATACGCCGCCCTCGTCTGGTATCTTTTCAAGCGGTTGAAAAGTAAGTCGTCCCGGTAGTAGCTAATTGTGATATCCTTTTTGTTGGCCTGAACGAGATTTACCAGGGAGGTTTCATGGTCGAGATACGAAAGGCGACACTTTCTGACGAAGAGGACGCGGCCATGCTCATCCGGGAACTTGCCGAGGTGATCGGGGTAATAGGCGACGTCAACCCGGTGTCATGGTACAGCACATTGAGGAAGATGATAGCCTCCCCCGAATGGACCTTCCTGCTCGCCGAGGAAGGCAAGAACAAAGTCGGCCTCCTCATCCTCTTGATCCTCCCCTCGCTGTACCACGGCGGCTCATACGCCTCCATCACCGAGATCATCGTTTCGAAAGGCGCCCAGGGAAAGGGCATAGGCAGGCGTCTTGTCGAAGAGGCCAAGATGCTGGCCCGCTCACTTGGCTGCGCGGAGCTGGACGTGAGCGTAGAGGTGGATAACGAGAAGGCCGTTGGTTTCTACAAGAAGCTCGGCTTCGGGCAAAAGCACGCCGACTTCGGAATGAAGCTCTAGATCATAGATACCCAGTACTCCTCGTCGAACTCGGCGAGCTGGAAGAGCACGCCGAAAGAGTCTTTGGGGCTTATGTAGGCTTCCTTCCAGTGCGGATCTTTATTGTTGACGTCAAGGACTCTAATCCCCTTTTCCTGCAGGAATGACACGGCTTCGTCGAGGTCTTCCACCTGGATCGTCACATGGTGCAGTCCCTCACCGTGTTTTTCGATGAACTTGTTGATGAAGTTGTCAGGGTCCGTTGAGCTCACCAGTTCGATCATACCCAGGTCGCCGATAAGGAAATACGCCCAGTCGAACTTCTGGCCTCTATATTCCCAACTGTCGTCGAGTATCTTGCGCGCGCCCAGCATATTGGTGAGGAAGCGTGAGGCGGAATCCTTGTCCTTGACCGCTATACCTACATGGTCGATCTTCTTGACCTTCACGATAGCTCCTTTCAGGACCGGTAATCCATTTCGTTTTCTTAAGATTAGCATATTAACACGCGCCTTCCGGGAATATCGACCGTGACCCCTGGGGCGGGTGCCACAGATGCGAAGCCGAATACTCTCGAGCCCTTTTTGCTAGAATCAGGTGATGAGCAATCGAAACAAGGGAGCGGACGATGAAAAGACTTTTCGATGACATCTCGCAGACCATCGGTAACACACCGCTAGTCCGGCTCAACCAGGTGACGGCCGGGGCGAAGGCCGTTGTCTACGCGAAGCTGGAGTCGTTCAACCCCCTGTCCAGCGTGAAGGACAGGATAGGGGTCGGCATGATAGCGGATGCGGAGGAGAAGGGCCTCATCGATAAAAAAACCACGATAGTGGAGCCGACGAGCGGGAACACCGGAATAGCGCTGGCGTTCGTCTGCGCCGCGAAAGGCTACAGGCTTGTCCTTGTAATGCCCGATTCCGTGAGCTTGGAGAGGAGAAAGGTCCTCGCTGTCCTCGGTGCCGAACTCGTCCTGACACCGGGCGCGGAGGGGATGTCGGGCGCGGTTCAAAAGGCCGAGGAGATCGCTCGGAGCACCAAGGGAAGTTTCATGCCGCAGCAGTTCAAGAACCCAGTGAACCCACGCACTCACAGGGATACGACCGCGCTGGAGATCTGGGATGACACGGGAGGCGAGGTCGATATCCTCGTATGCGGTGTTGGGACCGGCGGCACCCTGACGGGCGTCGCTGAAGTCATAAAAGATAGAAAGCCCGGGCTGCAGGTCATCGCGGTTGAGCCTCAGGGTTCACCGGTGCTCTCGGGCGGGCCACCGGGGCCCCACAGGATCCAGGGTATCGGCGCCGGGTTCGTCCCGGAGGTGTTAAAGACCGATCTCATTGATGAAGTTGTAACGGTCTCCGATGATGACGCCGGGAAGATGACAAGGGACCTGGCCCGAGAAGAGGGGATCCTCGCTGGCATCTCATCGGGAGCGGCGGCTTGGGCCGCGGTCGAGGTCGCGAGAAGGCCCGAGAACGAGGGAAAGCTATTAGTTGTGGTGCTCCCCGACACCGGGGAGCGTTACCTCTCGACCTGGGTCTTCGCCGATATCCTCGAGAATCAGGAGAAGTGACGGCGCTTAGAACTTCGAACTGATCTTGAGTACCGCCTTGAGCAGTGGGCCCACTACTTTCGGCGGCAGGAACCCGATCTTTTTAGCTTCAACCATCTCGAAGGAGTTTCCATCGGGGTCCTTGATATAAGCGAAGGTACCCTTCGACCCCATGCCCATGTCTACATCCGTCGGTGGGTTGTAGGGCTCAGCGCCTCTCTCAACCAGGCTTTTGTATGTGCTCTCGATATCGACAACTTCGACAGCCATCTCCATTATGCCGACGTCACCCCAGCGCCTTCCCTCGTAAATAGGCTTTCCCTCGTAACCGCGCGCCTCGACCAGCACAACCATTCCGGCTTCCACGGGGAGCGGAGACTGCGGCGCCTTGCTCTGCCTGAGCGTCACCCATCGGCACGTCTGGCCGCCGGTCACCGGCTCGAGCCCCGAAGGAGTCTCCTCGGTGTCGAGTTCCACTACGTCGAAGCCGATGACGCGCTTGAAGAATTCGATTGACTTCTCCATGTTCGAAACGCCCATGGTCAAGTGGCTGAAGCCGCCGATCTTCGGCTTCTTGCTTGCCTCTCTAAGCTCTTCCGTCTCGAGCAATTCGAGGAGGATCCCATCGGGGTCACGCATGAACGCGCTCTTCCAGGTGCCGCCACCCGAGACCTCGAACTCGATGACGGGTGTGACAAACTCCGCCCCCTTTCCTTTCAGGATCTCAACGAGATCGTCGATCTTGTATGCCTTGAGCCCGGCGCCGAGATATCCGATGTCACCCCAGTGCACATCGGGCATTGGCCTCGGCGGCGTGGACTTGTGCTCGATAAGCTCGATGGCGGCACCGCCGGAGAGGTTTATTGCCATGATTGTTGCAAGGCGGACGCGGTCTCCGATGATAGGCGTCATCTCTTCGAGCATTTCTTCCTGTTCGTTGAGTTTCATAGAGAAACGCAGGACATTCTTGTAGAAGTCATACGAACGCTTGATGTCGGTGACGCCTATTCCAACGTGCTCGAATCCCTCGATCATGACTGCCTCCCAATTCGTAAGTGGATACCCGGATTCTATCAAATAAAGACACTTGCCGGGTCTGCAGGTTCGGTGGTTTTTGTACACCTATGCCGAAAGGGCCCGGCGCAGGAACTCGGTTGCCTCGGCGACTTTGTGCTCGAGCGGTATCGGCTCCTCGGTCGGGACAGCGACCTGGCTTACCCTCTCGATGAGGCCCATGACGGCGTCAGCCGCGACCTCCGGATTGAGCTTTCGGATAACGCCCTGTTCCATGCCCCTGCTTAGCGCGACCTTCAAGCCGGACTGGACCAGCCTGTAAATCTCGCGGTACTTCTCCTGGATCACGGGGTTGGTGGAGCCTATCTCAAGGAAGTACATGAGGTATATGGACCCGTGTTTTTGAAGGAGCTTGAGTGCCGGCTCGACGCAGTTCAATATCACCTCGAGCCCGTTCTTGGCGCCGCGGATGACCTCGGTGAATGCCTCGTTCGTCTCTCGGAGTATTTCGTCGAGGATCGAGATAATGATGGAGTCCTTGTTGTCGAAGTACCAGTATATCGTCCCCTTCGCCACACCTGCCTTTGTGGCGAGGTCAGCGATGGTCGTGGCGTAATAACCCTTTTCGGCGAAGACTTCCGAGGCGGCATCCATGATGTGCTGCCGCCTGTCGAGCGCCAGCTTGCTTCCCGACGCCGTTCCCTCGACCCCCGTGAAGTCCTCGGGAGGCAGTCCATCCGGCCGGCTCAGCTCTCGCTTGCTGACCATGTCCCTTATCTGGGAGAGCGACATACCCTTCTCCCGTTGAAGCACCTTGATGGACTTGATGATGTCGATATAGCCGGGGTCGTAGTAAGCCATGTTCGGTGCGGACTTGGCAGGCGGCGGGAGCAGACCTTCCCGGACGTAGTAGTTTATGGCGGAGGTGGAGACGCCGGTACGTCGTGATAGCTCTCCGACCCTGAGTAACTTTTTCGTCCCGGGCTTTACCATATTATCTCCTGTTCAAAGCATAAAGTATTCACCGGTCGCTGGTCAAAATATTATTTCAAAATTCGTAAAGCTTCGTTCTGCTAGTAATGACTTCATGAAAAAGTAGCCTCCCGTGTTACGCTCTTGATTGAGAAGTCGAGAGGCAACGGAAGGAGGCTGGTTTCAATGCTACATGCGGGTCTGGACATGCACAAGCGGTTCAGCGTGGTGAC
>Ga0315281_10011365_pt1 | contig 12198 bp, 7 predicted proteins | sample YL17G07_0_MG_FD_204540 | JGI IMG/M metagenome (GOLD analysis project Ga0315281, IMG submission 204540) | Sediment microbial communities from Yellowstone Lake, YNP, Wyoming, USA - YL17G07_0 | ecosystem: Environmental > Aquatic > Freshwater > Lake > Sediment | place: USA: Wyoming | collected... | reverse complement strand
CTCGAGCGGCTCGCCCGGCGGATCGAGCCACGGGTCGGCTGGTCGGACCTCGTGCTCCCGGGCGGGGTCGTGGAGCAGCTCCGCGAGCTCGCCGCCCGGGCGCGCCACCGCGACCTCGTCCTCGACGAGTGGGGGCTCGGCGCGACCTCCCTCAAGGGCCGCGGAGTGACGGCCCTCTTCGCCGGCGACTCCGGGACGGGCAAGACGATGTCCGCGGAAGTGATCGCCGGGGCGCTCGGCCTCGACCTTTACGTGATCGACCTGTCGACGGTGGTCGACAAGTACATCGGCGAGACGGAGAAGAACCTGGACCGGGTCTTCTCCGAGGCCGACCGGGTGAACGGCGTGCTGCTCTTCGACGAGGCCGACGCGATCTTCGGCAAGCGATCGGAGGTGAAGGACGCCCGGGACCGGTACGCGAACGTGGAGGTGGCGTACCTGCTCCAGCGCATGGAGCTCTTCGACGGGATGGCGGTCCTGACCACGAACCTGCGGGCCAACGTCGACGAGGCATTCCTCCGGCGGCTCGACGCGATCGTCGACTTCCCGCTCCCCGAGGTCGACGACCGCCGCCGGCTCTGGGCCCGCAACCTGTCCGCCGCTCTCCCGAAGGAGAACGACCTCGACCTGGACTTCCTGGCCCGCGCCTTCAAGCTGACCGGCGGCAACATCCGGAACGTGGCCGTCGGAGCGGCCTTCCTGGCCGCGGAGGCGGGTCGCCCGGTGTGCATGGCCGACCTCGTCCGGGAGACGGGCCGCGAGTACCGCAAGCTCGGCCGGCTGTGCGTGGAGGCCGAGTTCGGGCCCTACTTCGCGCTCGTATCCGGCGCCGGGGTGGCCTGACGTGCCCCGCCAGCTCGGCCATCGCCGCGCGCACGAGCATGAGCCGGGGTGGCCTCCGGCTGAGGGTCAGAGCGGGTCGATGGGCGGACGGAGCATGATGGACGAGACCTCGAGGTTCCTCGCGCCGCGCGTGGCCGCGGCTGGCATCGGGAGGTGACGCATGCAGGACTACAAGCGCGCGTTAGCGGAGGCGAAGGCCTTGCGCCGCCGCGAGACCGAGAAAGCGACGGCCGGCCACGAGGCGGAGGCCGCCCGGGCGCTGGCGGCGGGCCGCCCCGACACCCTCCGTCCGGCGGCCGTGCTCCACCTCCAGCGGACCGCAGGGAACGCGGGAGTGGTCCAGCTGTTGGGCGACGAGCAGGCCGAGTCGCCCGTCAAGGGAGTAGTCGGCCACGGCGGTGGCGCGCCGCTCGACGGCGGGGTGCGGCAAAGAATGGAGGCGAGCTTCGGGCAGGACTTCTCCGACGTCCGGGTTCACGCCGGCGGGTCGGCCGGGGCGTCGGCAGCCGCCGTGGACGCCCACGCCTACACCGTCGGCAACGAGATCGTCCTCGGGTCGGACCAAGAGCCGGGGAGCCCCGCCCACGAGCGGACCCTCGCCCACGAGCTGACCCACGTCGTGCAGCAGCGATCCGGGCCGGTCGACGGCACGGAGGCCCCCGGCGGGATTCGCCTCTCCAGCCCGGGCGACCGATTTGAGCGGGCCGCCGAGGCGACCGCCGACGCGGTCATGGCCGGCGGGACGCCCGGCCAGGCGACGATGGCCGCCGCGCCCGCGGCCCAGGCGCTCTCGACCCAGCGGCAGGGAGAGGCGTTCCAGGAGCTCGGCATCCAGCGCCAGGTCGCGCCGGGCGAGGAGGAAGGGCCCGAGGAGGAGATCCCCGAGGAGGTCCAGCCGCTCGCGATCCAGCGGGCCGGAGCGCCGGGAGAGCCGGAGATCGAGGAACAAGAGCGCGAGCTGCTGTAGGCGGGCGCGGCCGCGATACGAGCGCTCGAGTCGCGAGCCGAGCCGGCGAGCTCGGCGGCCAGCAGATCCGCCGGCGAGGAGACCGTGAACGAGCACAAGGTGCGGCGTACTCGACTTCGTCGCCCTGATCTCGAAGCTGAGGAGCACGAACCCAGCGCATTCGAGCCTCGCAGCGCCCCCGATGTCGACACTGCACAGGTTGCACGAGCGCTGACGACCGGCCGACACGAGACACTGCGGCCGGCGGCGATCCTCTACCTCCAGCGAGAGGCCGGGAACGCCGGTGTGGCCCACATGCTGGGCGGCGAGCGGGGGCTGGCCACCCGAGCTCAGCCTGTCCCCGTTCTGCAGCGCGCCAAGGCCGCGTCAGGCCGACGGGCCGCAGGACGAGAGAAGGCGGGACCTCCCGCTGGCACGGCCAAGCGCTCGGTCCCGTGGGACGAGGCCCTCAAGGTCCTTGATGCGATCGGGTACATCCTCGCAAACCCGGGAACCTACGTCATCGAAGAGGGCGGCTACGCGTACCAGACGACCGCGCTGGCCCAGGCGAAGGACGTCCCGGAGCGCTGGCAACCGCTGCTCCGCGAGTGGTGGCTGATCGCCACCGGGAAGGTCCGCGACGCGAGCGGGGTCGAGGTCAGCTACTACGGCGAGGACCTCGCCGTACACATCGACATGGCAGAGGCGCGAACCGAGCCCCTCACCAAGACACTGCTCGCCGAGGGCGATGAGACGACGGGCCCGTGGCTGGCCAAGAACTACACCTCGCCGCTCAAGGCGCTCAGATCCAGGGCCGCCAGCGAGACTGTCTCAGCGGCGATCGGAACGGTCAGGGAGAAGACGGCAGGGGGCAAGCTCGACGTCTCAGCCATGAGCGAGCTCGCGCAGATCCAGGTCGGGACCGTTGAGGCGCTCCGGGCGATCCGTGCGCTGATGACGGCTGCGCAGCGTGCGGGCAGCGCCAACGTCGCCGCGGCGAAGGATCTCGACAGGCTCTTCGAGGAACGGCTGGGCGGGGTCAAGCTGCCGCCATCGCTCGACACGGCCAGAGCCATGAACCTCCAGGCCGCGCTCCTGCACCTCCAGGCGGGGCTCAACCTGGCCCAGGCGATCAGCAACATCGCCGACCCGGAGCGGCGCGCGAAGGTCTACCTCGAGCACACCGACCGTTTCGGCCCGGCCGCCGGCGGCTCGGAGATCCTGAAGAACATCGGCTGGTTCGTGAGCGGCGCCACGGCGATCGCGGCGGCGGGCACGTTCGCCGTCGCCAAGGTGCTCGGCAAGGCGGAACTCGCCGCCAAGGCGCTCACGTTGGGCAGCGAGACCCTGGGCAACATCAACTATGCCCTCAACGTGTTGGGGGTCATCCACGGCATCGCGATCCTGGCCAGCGAGGAGGCGACGCGGGAAGAGAAGCTGGAGGCGGGCGTCGAGGTCGTCACGAGCGGGCTTGGCGTCGCCGCCAAGTTCATCCCCGTCCTGGCTGCCCCGGTGGCCGCCGCCACCCTGACAGTGTCCGTCAACTTCCTCATGTTCAAGGCGGTGCTCTCCGAAGGGATGCAGGCCTTTGCCGGGCTCATCGCCCTGGGCATGAATGTCTGCTACGCGGACATGCAGCGGACCGCCAAGGACATCAGCCAGCAGGCGATGAGCTACGCGGCAGCGCTCGACCTCAAGGACGTCATCAGCGAACCGGACCAGGCAGCCGCCCTCGCGACGCAGACCGAGGCGCTCCGCTCGAACCTCGTGTCCATGTTGAGGGTGTTTATCGACAGTGCCACCCTGACAAGCGGCGGCCGCAACGAGGACCCGGGCACGTACGAGATCCTGCGGCAGCGGTTCATCCCGCTCAAGAACGCGAAGCTGGAGACAGACGAGCAGGTCATCGCGCTCACCAAGCGCCTGCTGGAGACGGTCGCCTGGGCCCAGGCCGACGCCCAGGGTATCTTCAAGGCTCAGGTCGAGTATGCCTGGTCACACCACTGAGGCCGACCGACCGCGAAATGTCGACGGCGCGGCGTGGGTCCGAGCGCAGGCCCGGGCACTCCGGCGCTGCAGGGAGGAGCCGGTCCCATGACGGAGCGGACGCTCCTCGCCGACGAACCGGGGACCGCGCGGCTGCAGGAGACAGCCCGCGACTCAGCCGACTGGCCTGCGCCCGCGGCCGCGCTCGTCGGCGGCTGGACCGGCCATGCTCTCGCGGGGTCACGAGGCGCGGGACCGGCACTCGGCCGGGCGATCGGGACTCTCCAGGCGACGGCCGGCAACGGCGCCGTCGCCCAGCTGCTGGCCACCGGGCTCTCGATGCGCCGCCGCGACGCGCCCGAGTGCGCGCACGCCGCCCATGTTGGCAACCGACGTACGAACGCGCGGCCTGCCGCGGCAGCCTGGACTCCGTCGGTCCAGACCGCCGGCGGCGACACGCCGGTCCCCGCGGCGGGCGAGGGGGCCGGTGCCGAGCCGATGGGCGGCGGCGCGCCGCCGCCCGGACCGAGCTGGACGAAGGTCGGGCCGCCCTCGCCCTCGTCCTTTGCCGTGTCCGGCACGCTCCGCGAGGTCGCCACCACCCTGGAGGCCCGGGGGGAAGCAGGCTCGGAGACCCCGACGCCCTCGAGGGACATCGAGACGTGGGCACCGGACGAGGGCGAGGAACGGATCACCGCAGCGCGCGTCACCATCGACCAGGTCGTAGAGCTGCCAACATGGACGGACAAGGCCGCGGCGACGGCCAACCAGCAGGCAGAGTGGGATCGTTTCTCCGCCGCGATCTCGACCCACGAGGCCGGTCACGTCGCCACCGACCGTACCTCGTTCGCGAACGCCCACACCAAGATGCTGCACAAGACGCCCGACGAGGGCGATGAGCAGTTGGACAACGTGGCCACCCAGGCGAAGGCCGACAACGACGCGTACGACGTCGCCACCGGCCAAGGGAAGAGCCAGGGCACGGACATCAACGCGAACATCGACGAGGTGACGAAGGTTCCCTGAACCCGTCCACGCCTGCCGGCTCGATACCCCCTCGCCGGCCGGCCCGAGCGCCCGGCCGCCGCTCGGGCCGCTCGCCGGGCCTTCAGCGGCCCGGCCGGTCTTGCCCAGGTCGGTCAGATCAGGCCCTGGCGCATCGCGTACACGACGGCGTGCGTCCGGTTCCGGAGGTCGAGCCGGCTCGTCACGTCGTGGATGATGTTCTTCACGGTCCGCTCGGAGAAGTAGAGGCGTCGGCCGACCACGGCCGTGTCGAACCCCTCCGCGAGGAGCCGAAGCACCGCGATCTCCCGCTCGGTCAGGCCGGCGAACGTGAGGCCGCGCGGACCGAGGACCTGCCGCTGGAGACGGCCGACCTGCGAGAGCAGACGGCCGAGCAGGTCCGGCGGGAGCGTCCCCTCGCCCGCGGCCGCCGCCCGGATCGCGGCCGCCAGGTTCGTCCCGGTCGCCTGGCTCCGGCGCACGACGCCGGACACCCCCGACTCGACTGCGGCGAGCAGCCCCGCGTCGTCCACCCGGCCGACGAGCAGGACGATCCGGTCCCGGCCGGTGGCGCGAGCCGCCCGGATGTCCCGGGCGACGGCCTCGTCGACCTCGTCGGCGACGACGACCGTCACGGCATGATCGTCTCCGGCGGGCTCGTCCACGACCGCAATCCCGGGCTGCCCGCCGAGCGTCGCGGCGAGACCGGCTCGCGAGAGCGGGTCCCCCGTCACGATGGACACCTGGACGTGGTGCGGGACAACGCTCGCGAGCGCCATCACTGCCATCGCCATCTCCCCTCGTTGGCCGGGCCGCCCCCACGTCGACCCATCGCCGACGGTGCGATCGTGCACGGTCCGTCGTTCCGGGCACTTAACGCAGGCTTAACGGGCGGCCCCGGGTACGCGATCGGCCGGCCGGGCGATCGCCACGACAGCCGGCGTGCACGAGCCGTCGCCGCACCAGCTCCGCCGCCCGCCCGTTCGGGCAGCGGAACGTGCCCCGATCGCCCCGCGATCGGGCGGCCTTCCCCCTTCCGCCCGGGCGCGCGCGCGCCTACACTCGCGGGCATGGGAGCCGTCGTCACCCTCTCCACGCGCGACGTCCAGGTCGTGCCCGGCGGCCAGGCCGCCTCCACGGTCACGGTCAAGAACACCGGCTCGGTCGTCGACCAGTTCACGGTCGACGTCCTGGGCGACAGCGCCCCGTGGGCGCTCGCGGAGCCGGCCGCCATCTCCCTCTTCCCCGCCGCGGAAGGGACAGCCGTCGTCCACTTCCGGCCGCCCCGCGACGCGTCCATCGCCGCCGGGACGATCCCCTTCGGCGTCCGCGTCCGATCCCAGGAAGACCCGGCCGGCTCGGCCGTCGAGGAGGGCACGGTCACTGTGGCCGCGTTCAGCGACACGTTCGCCGAGCTGGTGCCACGGACCTCCCGCGGCAGCCGCTCGGCGACCGAGCTGGCCATCGACAACCGCGGCAACGCCCGGCTCAACGCGACGGTGGAGGCGTCCGACGCGGATCGCCTCCTCGCCTTCGACGTGAACCCGCCCGGCGTCGTCGCCGAGCCGGGGACGGCCGCCTTCGCGAAGATCCGGGTGAAGCCCCGCCGGCGCTTTTGGCGCGGCCAGCCGAAGACGAGGCCGTTCAAGGTCGCCGTCGAGACGCAGGCCGGCCCGCCGCTCGTGCTCGACGGCTCCCTCCTCCAGGAGGCGGCCCTCCCGCGGTGGCTCGTCCCGGCCCTCCTGGCCCTCCTCGCCGCGCTCATCCTCCTGGCCATCCTGTGGCTCACGCTCCTCCAGCCGGCGATCAAGTCTGCCGCGACCCAGGCCCTCGCGGACGCCGGCATCACGCCGGCCCCGAGCGGCGCCGCCGCGACACCCGGCGGGGGCGGTGGAGCGACCCCGACCCCGGCAGCGGGCGGCACGCCCACGCCGGCCGGCGCCACCCCGACGCCCGCCGGGCCGCCGACGCCGACCCCCGCCCCGATCGCGGCTGGCGTGCCGCGCGACGGCCGCCTCGCGACGGACGGCACGTACCCGAACAGCCAGCCGTTCGACACGACGTACTACCTGACGGATCTCGTCTTCGCGAACCAGAACGGGAAGGCCGGGACGCTCGAACTCCGCCGGAACTCGTTCGTGCTCATCACGCTCCGGCTGGAGAACTTCCGGGACCTCGATTTCCACTACGTCACCCCGATCGTCATCCAGAAGGGAGAGACGCTCAAGCTCGTGACCAGCTGCACGGGCCCGAACGCCTCGCCGTGCGACCCCTCCGTCTACTACTCCGGCTTCACGCGGCCCTGAGGCACCCGGGGGGCACCCGGACGCACCCCCGGCGTCTCGGCCGGCCGGTCCTCCCGGCGTTCCTCGCGGCGGGGCTGCTCGCCGCGGGCCCGCTGGCCGGGAGCGGTGTCGCTGCGCCCGTCCGGCCCGCCGGGATGCCCGCGGCCTCACCCGCGGCCGCCCGCGATTCGCTCGAGCTGCCCGGGACCACGTACCGCGCCTCGGTCACGTCCGCCGAGAACCAGGCGGACGGCCCGAGCGCCATGGCCACCGTCTCGGCCAACGGGCGCTGGGTCGTGTTCATCTCCAACGCCGCCAACCTCGGTGCTAACCCGGCCGTCGGCCCGGCCGTGATCCTGCGCGACCGCATCGCCGGCACGACGACGACCGTCTTCGCGTCGCGCAGCGCGGGGTTCACGACGGTCGGCGGCACGTCGAACGTGCAGGTGGAGGACCCGACGATCTCGGGCGACGGGCGCTGGGTCGCCTTCGTCGCCAGCTCCGGGCCGGCGGCCGGGGCCATCGGCATGCGGACGATCGGGCTGTGGGACCGCACGACCCGCGAGGTGTCCGCGCTCCCGCTCCCCGCGGTTACCGAGGGACCCTCGTGGCAGGTCGACTCGCCTTCGCTCTCGTTCGACGGCAGGTACGTCGCCTTCCGGACCGACGACGGGCTCGCCGGGAACGACACGAACGAGTACTCCGACGTCTATGTCATGGACCGCTCGACGGCAGCGTTCGAACGCGTGTCGGTGGCCTCGAGCGGGACGCAGGGCCTGCGGGGCGACTCGACCGAGCCGTCGATCTCGCCGGATGGGCGGTACGTCGCCTTCACCTCCACGGCGATGCGACTCGTCGACGTGGAGACAACCCCGAAGATCAGCCAGGTCTACCTGCACGACCGCCAGGCGGGGAGCACCGTCCTCGTCTCGCGGCGGCCCGACGGGCAGGCCGGCACCGGCGCGTCGAGCGCGCCGTCGGTGTCCCGGGACGGGCGGGTCGTCGCCTTCACCTCGCTGGCCGGCGACCTCGTGGCCGGCGACGGCAACGCCACCCGGGACGTGTTCGCCTGGACGGCGGCCGACGGCAACGTCGTGCGCGCCTCCGTCTCCACCGAGGGTGCCCAGGGCGACGGCAGCTCCGTCGGCGGCGTGGTGTCCTCCGATGGCCGGTCGGTCGCGTTCGCGTCGGCCGCGAGCAACCTGGTCCCGGACGACACGAACGGCGCCGTCGCTGCGCTCGTCCGGCTCCCCGCGTACGACGTGTTCGTCCACGACCTCGTCCGGGGGGGCACGACCCGCGTCTCCATCGGGAACGGCCCGAAGCAGGCGGACGGCTCGAGCACCCGGCCGTCCATCTCCGCGACCGGCCGCTACGTCGCCTTCGACTCGAGCGCGGCGAACCTCGTCCGGCGGGACACGAACGGGGCGCTGGACGTCTTCGTGCGCGACCGGGAGCCCGCCGTCCGCCTCGCCGAGAGCCCGACATCGTTCGGGACCGTGCTCATCGGGACGCCCGGCACCTCCCGGACGATCACGGCGACGAGCAGCGGGTCGTCGGCACTCGAGGTGCAGGGCGTGGAGCTGGGAGGCGCGGCCGCGGCCGATTTCCTCGTCGCCGCCGACTCGTGCACCGGGGCGACGGTCTACCCGGGCGACACGTGCTCGGTCCAGGTCGTCTTCCTCGCCCCGACCGTCGGCGCGCGGTCGGCCCGCGCCCGGTTCACGGATTCGGCGCCGTCGAGCCCGCAGGACGTCCCGCTCCGGGCGGAGGTCCCGAAGCCGACCCTGCAGCTCGACCCGCTCGTCGGCCCGCCGGGCACGGTCGTCCTCGCGACCGGGACGGGGTTCACCCCGGGTGCCACGGTCGACCTGGCCTGGAGCGCGGGGATCACGCCGACGCCGCTCGCCCCGATCGTGGCCGGCGCGGACGGGACGCTCAGCGCCCAGGCCCTGGTCCTGCCCCGCGACGATCCCGGCGAGCGGGACCTGAGGGCGACGGTCACGCTGTCCGGGATCAAGTTCCCGACCCCCAGGGCGCCGTTCCTCGTCGTGGCCGGTTCCGGAACGCCGCCCGTGAGCGGAGTCATCCAGGTCTTCGCCGACTCGCTCGGCGTGCCGATCATCCTCCGCCGGTAGGCCTGCGGTACGATCCGCGCCGTGAGGAGCTCCACCGCAGGGATGCCGGGGCGACGATGATCGTCTGCGCGAAGTGCGGCGCGTCGAATGCGCCGGGTGACGCATTCTGCGGCGAATGCGGCGCGTACCTCGAATGGGCCGCCGAGCCTGAAGCGGGCCCGGCCGCCGAGCCCGAGGCAGAGGCCCGGGCCGAGCCCGAGCCTGAAGCGGCCGTCCAGGCGGCCGCGGAGCCCCCGCCCGAAGCTGCACCCGAGCTCGTGCCCGCGGTTGCCGCGGCGCCTCCGCCGCCCGTGCCCGAGATCCCGTCGCTGCCGCCGGCCGCTCCCTCACTCCCCGTCGGGCCGACCTGCCCCGCCTGCGGCCGGGTGAACACCGTCGGCCGAACGTTCTGCCAGTCCTGCGGCGCGCGGCTCCCGGCCGGAGCCGCGCGGGTGCCCCCGGCCGCGATGGCGCAGCGCCCCCCTCCCGCGCCACCTCCGCCCGCCTCCCGGCCGGCACCCGTGCCGGCGCCCCCGGTCCCCGTCGTGCTGCCCGCCGTCCCGGCGCCTGCCCTGCCGCCGGTCCCGCCGACGTTGCCGGCGATCCCGCCCGAGCCGCCCACGATCCAGCCCGCGCCGAGGGCCGGAGCCGGGCCCGGCGGCAGCCGCACCCTCTCCGTCGGCGCCATCATCGTCATCGTCGTCCTGCTCGCGATCGTCGGGATCGGCGGGTTCTTGGTCCTCGGCGGCGGAGGCAGCGCCACCGCATCGGCCTCGCCCGCGGCCACGGCCGGGCCGACCCCCGCCCCGGCGGCGGCGCCGACGGGAGAGACGAGCAGCGAGCCCACGGCAGAGGCGAGCGTCGAGCCCAGCCCGGAGCCGACGCCTGCGCCGACGGCGGAGACGACGCCTGCGCCGACGCCGGCCGGCCCGCCGATCGGGATCACGATCACGAAGGCGGCCGCCTCTACCGAAAACGGCTCGCAGTTCACGGCCGCGAAGGCGATCGACGGCAGCCCGCTGACGGCCTGGACGGAGGGCGCCAGGGACGCCGAGGGCCAGTGGCTGGAGATCACCATCCCGCCGACGGCCGTCACCCGGATCGTCTTCTCCGCCGGCGTCCAGGCCAGCCGCGACGCCTATGACGGGAATCCCCGGCCGAAGAACGTGACGATTGCCTTCGACGGCGGGACGCCGATCCCGCTCGCCCTCACCGACACGTTCGGGCAGCAGCGCGTCGAAATCCCGGCCGAGCTCGGGATCACCGCTGCGACAACCATCCGGATCACGATCATCGACGCGTTTGCCGCCAGGAAGACCGGCTACGCGGGGAGCCCCACGACCGCGGTCGGGTTCAGCGAGATGCACGTCTTCGGCGTGCCGGCCACGCCGTGACCCGCGAGTTCCACGTCTCCCGCGCCGCCCGTGTCCGCTACGGGGTCGACGACGCCCTCTTCGCCCTGTCCGGCAACGTCGTCCTCGCCGACCTCCGGGCGGTCCGCGCGCTCGCGACGGCGATCGACCGCGCCAGGCCGCCGGAGCAGGCGGTCGGGATCGGCCAGCTCAATGCACTCGGCCTGGTCGACGAGATCCTCCACGCCGTCGTCGCCCTGTACCGGGAGCAGCGCGATCCGCGCGCGGTTGCCGACGCGCTCGTCGACCTCGAGACGCAGCTCGGGCCCGACGCGGTCGAGGCGACGCTCCGCCACTTCACCGTGGAGTTCCCACCGCTCGCCGTCCACCGCGGCGAGATCGGGGTGGAGGCCTACCTCGCCGGCGAGACGGACGGCGTGCCGAACCGCGAGGTAGCCCTGGAGGAGCTGGCGAACCTCTGGCTGGCCAACGCGAACACGGCGGCCCTCCCGTTCGCCGAGCTGTTCGACGACACGGACCTCGCGGCCGCGACCGTCTACCGGGACGTGATCGCGGGACTGGCCCGCTTCTTCGCCGGCCGGCCGACCTTCGGGCCCGACCGCCAGAACCTGCTGACGATGCTCCGTGCCCCGGCCGTAGCGCAGCCGCGCTCCCTCTCCGGCCAGCTCCGCTGGATCCGCGACCGCTGGGGCGACTTCCTGGCCGAGGCGCTCGGCGCACGCTTCGGCGCCCTCCTCGACCGGCTCATCGTCGGGCTCGACGTGGCCGCGGAGGAGGAGCGCGCCCTCGGCCTCCGGGGCGCCGGTCGCGGCGGGCTCGTCCCGGTCACGACCTTCGGCGGGCAGGACGCGGAGCCGGAGCGCTTCTCGACGGACCTCGACTGGATGCCGCGGGTCGTCATCCTCGCCAAGAGCACGTACGTCTGGCTCGACCAGCTCTCGCGGGCCCACGGCCGCGAGATCCGGACCCTCGACGCGATCCCCGACGACGAGCTCGCGACGATTGCCCGGCGCGGCTTCACCGGGCTCTGGCTGATCGGGCTCTGGGAGCGCAGCCGGGCGTCGGAGCGGATCAAGCGGCTGCGCGGGAACCCCGACGCGGTCGCCTCTGCGTACTCGCTCCTCGACTACCGGATCGCCGACGACCTGGGCGGCGAGCGAGCCTACGGGGATCTCCGGGACCGGGCCGCCCGGCAGGGCATCCGGCTGGCCTCGGACATGGTCCCCAACCACATGGGGATCGACTCGCGCTGGGTCATCGAGCACCCGGACTGGTTCCTCTCGCTCGACTACCCGCCCTATCCGGCCTACCGGTTCGAGGGGCCCGACTTGTCCGACGACGCGCGGGTCGGGATCTTCATCGAGGACCACTACTACGACAACTCCGACGCGGCCGTGGTCTTCAAGCGGCTCGACCGGGCGACCGGCCACGTCCGCTACGTCTACCACGGCAACGACGGGACGAGCATGCCCTGGAACGACACGGCCCAGCTCGACTACGCCCGGGCGGACGTCCGCGAGGCGGTCATCCAGACGATCCTCGCCGTCGCCCGGCGCTTCCCGATCATCCGCTTCGACGCCGCGATGACCCTGGCCAAGCGCCACGTCCAGCGGCTCTGGTACCCGGAGCCGGGCAGCGGCGGC
>Ga0315281_10011363_pt1 | contig 12198 bp, 13 predicted proteins | sample YL17G07_0_MG_FD_204540 | JGI IMG/M metagenome (GOLD analysis project Ga0315281, IMG submission 204540) | Sediment microbial communities from Yellowstone Lake, YNP, Wyoming, USA - YL17G07_0 | ecosystem: Environmental > Aquatic > Freshwater > Lake > Sediment | place: USA: Wyoming | collected... | reverse complement strand
CGGCAACCAGACCCCGGAGGCATTCCGGCGCAGCCTCACAGAGCGGAAAGACCCGGTCGGACTCTCATAATGAGTGGACCAAAGATCGGGGGCAGGTCATCATCACTACCTACGTCAACGGGATAAGTGCTATTGCAATTCCGCTTGTTTCTTATCAGGGCGCTGATACTTGACTGTCACAATCTCGGCTATGATGTACTAGCGTATAGGCTCCACAGAGTAAGCGGCGAAAGGAGGTGCAGCAGAGGACAATCACCACCTTCGGTCAGCCTCGCTCTGAGCTTTGAAGTCGAACGCCACTGAGAGCTGGGTGGTACGGAGGACAGCAAGGACATTCTGAAGTTCGTGGCGGACCGGGCGACGGGGACTTTCTTTTCCGGACCTTTCCTTACTCAGCCGACCGACCGCGCGGCGCGAGCCCGAGGACCAGGGGGACTTTTCCAGACCCTTATCTCCTATCCCGCTCCCCTGCTGCGGCGGCATGTACACGTTGCACTTCAGGTCGCGGCCGCCGCCCGTCCCGAACACCACGTCCTGCTCGACCGTCACCCGGCCCGTCTCCGCGATCGCCATCAGAGTCTCCAATCGCTGCGATAGATGCTGCTTCGACACTACGCTGTCGCAGCTTCACACGCAACCCGCCCGCCCGCAAAACGGGCCGTCCGTCAACTGGCCGTAAGCCAAACCGCTGCCTAGAATGGCATCCGTTCGATAGCGCGAGGGGAGACACGTCATGGCACGAAAGAGCGGCAAGGCCGGAGATCTGCCGGCGGCAACCTACACCTTCAGCCTCCAGGCGCAGTACGCCAACAAGCCCGGCATGCTCGCCCAGATCGCCGCCGCCGTCGGCGAATGCGGCGGCAACATCGGCGACATCGACGTTATCCGCTCCACCGGCACCACCATCCTCCGCGAACTCAGCGTCTCCGCCCGCGACAGCGACCACGCCCGCGAGATCGTCGAGCACGTCAAGGCGATCAAGGGCGTCACCATCAAGAGCGTCGCCGACCGCGTCTTCCTCAGCCACCGCGGCGGCAAGATCGAGATTCGCAACAAGGTGCCCGTCACCTCCCGCCGCGACCTCTCCGTCGTCTACACCCCCGGCGTCGCCCGCGTCTGCCTCGCCATCGATAAGGACCCCGACCTCGCCTACAACCTCACCATCAAGGGCAACACCGTCGCCGTCGTCAGCGACGGCACCGCCATCCTCGGCCTCGGCGACCTCGGCCCCCGCGCCGCCATGCCCGTCATGGAGGGCAAGGCCATGCTCTTCAAGACGTTCGGCGGCGTCGACGCCTGGCCCATCTGCCTCGACACCAAGGACCAGGACGAGATCGTCGCGATCGTCAAGGCGATTGCCCCCGGCTTCGGCGGCATCAACCTCGAGGACATCTCCGCCCCGCGCTGCTTCTACATCGAGGAGAAGCTCAAGAAGGAACTCGACATCCCCGTCTTCCACGACGACCAGCACGGCACCGCCGTCGTCGTCCTCGCCGCGCTGCTCAACGCCCTCCGCATCGTCAAGAAGCAGCCGCAGGACATCAAGGTCGTCGTCCTCGGCGTCGGCGCGGCCGGCGTCGCCTGCAGCAAGATCCTCATGTCCGCCGGCGTCCGCAACATCATCGGCGTCGACCGCACCGGCATCATCCACAAGGGCCGCAAAGAGGGCATGAACTTCATGAAGGAGTGGTTCGCCGACAACACGAACCGCGAGGGCGTCAGCGGCAGCGTCAGCGACGCCATGGAGGGCGCCGACCTCTTCCTCGGCGTCGCCGGCCCGAACCAGATCACCGTCGACGACATCAAGAAGATGAACCGCGACCCCATCGTCATGGCCATGGCCAACCCCGACCCGGAGATCCGCCCCGAACTCGCCGGCCCCCACGTCGCCGTCATGGCCACCGGCCGCTCCGACTTCCCGAACCAGATCAACAACGTGCTCTGCTTCCCCGGCCTCTTCCGCGGCGTCTTCGACGTGCGCGCCCGCGAGATCAACGAGGCGATGAAGCTCGCCGCCGCCGAGGCCATCGCCGCCGCCGTCAGCAAGAGCGAACTCAGCGCCGAGTACATCATCCCCAGCGTCTTCCACCCCACCGTCTTCAAGAACGTCGCCCGCGAAGTCGCCGCCGCCGCCATCCGCACCGGCGTCGCCGAAACCGAGCACAAGCCCATCTCAACGTTCCTCTAGCAGCGCAGGCAGATACACAAAGAAGCGCACGCGAATCGCGTGCGCTTCTTTGTGCGCCGCGCGACGGCGCCGGGGCCGTCACGTTCGATCCGGTTCAGTCTCCCGCTGGAATGGGCAGGCCGCCCAAGTATCTCGAGCTTGTCGCCTTGTCTACTCCGACCCCTGCGACAGTGTTCGAGTTCAAGTCCACGTAGACCCTGAGACGCGTTATTCCGACGAACGTGACCCTATACTGCCCCAGCCCGTAGCCGCGCGCGATCGAAGCGTCGTCCTTTGCGGTGAGGTTGAAGGTCGGCAGGACACCATCGAAGTCCGTTGGCGACTGCTCGATTGTGACGATGGCGCCGATGCGGACGCCGGGTTCACCGTACTGCAGGATGTTGACGACCGTCGCATCAGCCTTGCTTATGACGCCTGCTACGGCCGGATCGTGCAGCGCGATGTCCTCCGCGCGCGCGATCTCCTCTCCGCTGAGCCGCCGTTGCAGTACGACTTGCGTCGGGTCCGGCGGCACCGGGTATCCCTGCTGTATCGCCCTGGCGGTCGCATCTGCCGTTCCGACAGAACTGCTATCGCCCGCGCCGGCGCGGCAAGCAGCGAGCGACGCCGCGGCGAGTCCGACGGACGTGAGGGCGATGATCAAGAGAACCGGCCTCATGTTCGTCATCAGCCTGATCCTCCCTCGCCGTCGGCGCGCCCGATTCTATCCGGCCGCCGGCAGCGGCAGCCCTTTCGCTTCGAGCGTGCCCAGATCAAGCAGCTTCGACGCATGCTCGATGTCGATGCCAACGACCTTGCCGCTCGCGTCAAGATCGACGACGAGCCCGTCCGCGACTTCCACCGCGTCCACACCCGGTCGCGAGTTAAGGTCGATGTAGAGCGAATCGGTCTCGGGGTAGTAGTGCAGCTTCATAGCGTTTACTCTCTGCGGAAGCCTCGGTCGGGAAATGCGTTGTGAACCGTCTCGCCGTCTCCGAGGGTGACGACTCGCAGTACGCGGCCGTCCCACTCGCTAATCATACCCCACCAGCGGATGCGCCCGTCGGGCTGAGTCTCCCGGCGCAACGGAGCGCGCAGCACGCGCTCGCACCACTCCCGCTTGATGTACGGGCGCTTTCGGAGCACCTGTTCCTCAAAGTAACGAGTGGTCTTCACGCGCGATCGCCAGCCTACCCCGCCACCAGCGGCGCTCCGTCGTCGTACAGCCGCAACACCCGCACCGAGCCCTTCGGCCCCACGTCCAGGCACAGCGCGCACAATATGCACTCGTCGAGATTCTTCTCCACGATCGCCACGCCCGCGTCGCTCGCCGCGAAGATGTCCACCGGGCACACTCCCGCCAGCTTCTTCGCCAGTTCGCCGTCCGACGCCGTCGGCTCATCGACCTCGACGCGGACGAACATCCCCGAACCGTTTGCTTGCGACATCAGGAACCCACCTCCGCCAATCGCTGCTTCACCAGCCCCGGGATGTCCGCGATCTCCTCCGCCACCGAGATGCCCGCGTCCTTCAGCCGCGCGATCTTCTCCGACGTCGTGTCCGCTTTCCCCTCCACGATCGTCCCCGCGTGCCCGAAGCGCATGCCCGGCATCTCGTCCATGAAGCGCCCCGCCATGAACGCCACGATCGGCAGCCGCGACTTCGTCTCTTTCACGTACTTCGCCAGCTGCGCCTCCATCGGCCCGCCCGGCTCCGAGTAGATCACGATCGCCTTCGTCTCCGCGTCCGCCTCGAACAGCGGCATCAGTTCCGCGTACGTGCTCCCCACGATCGCGTCGCCGCCGATGCTCACCGCCGTGCTCTGTCCCAGCCCCGACGCCGTCAGCGCGTTCGCGATCTCCGTCGTCATCCCGCCCGAGCGCGACATGATGCCGATCGGCCCCGGCTGGTACGCGCGCCGCGCCGCCACCGCCGAGCCGCCCATGCCGCCCACGCGCGTCTTGCCCGGCGACATCACGCCCAGGCAGTTCGGTCCGATCAGGCGCGCGCCGTAGCGCCCCGCCAGCTCCACGATCTGCGCCACCTCCAGCCGCGGGATCCGCTCTGTCACGATCACCAGCAGCTTCACACCGTTCTCGATCGCCTCGAACGCCGCGTCGCGGATCCCCGCCGGCGGCACCGTCAGCACCGACGCGTCGACGCGGCCGCGCGCCGTCGCCTCCTTCACCGTGTCGTACACCGGCACGCCGTGCACGTCGCGTCCGCCGCGGCCCGGCGTCACGCCGCCCACAACCTTCGCGCCGTAATCCAGGCACTCGCGCGTCATGCTCACCGCCTCGCGCCCCGTGATGCCCTGGATGATGAACGTCGTCTGCTCGTCGACAAGGATCGACATCTAACCCCTCGCCTTCACCTTCTCGACGGCGCGCCGCGCCGCTTCCGACATCGGCACGGTCCGGTCCGCGTACTCCACCCCGTACTTCTCGAGGATCTTGTACCCCTCGTCCTCCCACGAGCCTGGGATGCGGAAGATCGCGATCTTCTCCGCCGGGTCGTACCCCGACTCCACCACGCCCTTGATCACCCCGCGCGCCACGATGTCCACGCGCGTGTTGCTCACGACGTTCATGATCACGCAGATCTTCTCGACGCCCGGCTTGCTCAAAATCAGCTTCGTCAGCTCGCACGCCTTGCGCACGCTGGGGTTGCCGCCGATCTCGCAGTAGTTCGCGGGCCGCCCGCCGTGCTTCCGCAGCGCGTCGAAGATCGTCAGGCTGCCGCCGCCCGCGCCGATCACGCAGCCAAGGTTCCCGTCGAACTCCACCACGCGCCCCGCGACGCCGCGGTGGTCCGACGCGTCCACCTCCGCGCCCCGCATCTCGAACTCCGTGGGCGGGCGCGCCAGCCGCGTCTCCTCCCGGCCGATGCCCAGCTCCTCCAGCACCGCCGCCTGCTGGTCGCGCGCCTCTTCCTCCATGTCGCAGTGCGAGTCCAGCGCGATGAAGCTGCCGTCCTCCAGCTGCGCCAGCGGGTTGATCTCCGCCAGCGTCAGCCCGTACGTCAGGAACGCCTTCGCCAGCCGCGACACGATGCGGCTCAGCTGGTTCAGCTCGTTGCCGCTGATCCCCAGCGACGCCACCAGCTCCTTGAACTTGAACTCCTGCAGCGGCTGGAACGTGCTGAAATGCACCCGCGCCACGTGCTCCGGGTGCTGCTCCGCCACCTCTTCGATGTCGATGCCGCCCATGTCGCTGAAGATCGCCACCGGCAGCTTCGCCACCGCGTCGTAGATCACGCCCGCGTAGTACTCCTTCTTCACGGGCTGCTTCGCGTCGATCAGCACGCACCGCGGCAGCTGCCCGCCGATCTCCAGCTTCAGGATGCGCTCCGCGTGCGCGCGCGCCTCGTCCGCGCTCGACGCGAACTGCACGCCGCCCGCCTTCATCCTCCCGCCGCTCAGCACCTGCGACTTCAGCACCACGTCGCCGCCGACGCTGCCGAAGATCCGCGCCGCCTCGTCGGCCGTCGTCGCCGTGCCGCCCTTCGCGACCGGCACCCCGGCCTTGCCGAGCAGCGCCTTCGCCTCGAACTCGTAGAATCTCACTCGTGTTCCTCCGGGTTGTCGACCGCCGTGCCGAGCGCCAAGGCCGCTTCTCGCAGCCGCCGGTCCGCCGCAACCAGCACGCCGCTCTCAGACGCCGCCTGCCGCGCCAGTATGAATGACCTCTGCGCAGTCGCAAGATGAATTGCGTCCAACGTTCGCAGCCCCGCGCCGGGCGAATCGCTCAGAAGGATCGCGGCCGCATCATCGATCACGTCCGGAGAGACCGGCATGACTTGAAAACGGACCGTGTGCGCCAGGAAGGTATCGAACAGCTGTTGCCGCTGCCCTGCGCTCAGCGCGCCCTCCCGGCCGCGACGAGACAACGCGGAGGCGACTTCGGAGACCGTCAGCATAGAGATAGCGATCGTCTCCCCCACGACGAGTTCCTCGATCCAGGCTGAGCCTGTCTCCGGCAGATAGGCCTTGATCAGCGCGCTCGAATCGAGATAGTAGAGTGGCAACTCAGTAGTCGTACGATTCGCGTTCGTCGATGATCGTTTGCGACAGGGGAGGATCGAGCACAGGCAACGACGCCCGGAACGCGGTCAGATCGAAGTCCTCGGGAAGCGGCTTCAGTCCCCGCTTGACGAGATCGACCTTCACCGCGATCGGCTCCAGCGCCCGGCGAACACGCTCGCGGCGGTCCGCCGCGTCATCGTGCGGGTGCCGCCGCCCCAGGCCCAACGCCTGGCGCAGGCCCGACACGATCGAACCAGCATTACCGGCCAGGAGCGCGAGCACGCCAAGCGCCACGGCCAGACCGATAGTGTTTCGTCTCATAACCCTAGTATCGTACCGAATCCACGATCTCGAACCCGCCAGTCGGAGCAACCGCCCCGCCAAACCGCCGCGCCCGTGCCTTCTGTTGTCTGCTGTCTGTTGTCTGCCGCGCGCGCGCAGCGCGCTACGCCACCCGCCCCATCACTTCGAGAATGTCGTACCCCGACACTTCCTTCGACTTCGCCGAAAGCTCCGCCAGGTACTCCGCCGATACCTTCCCGGCCTGCACCGCCTTCGCCAGGTCCATCAGCATGCCCTTCGTCGTCGCCTCGTCGTAGAACTCCCCCGTCTCCGGGTCCGCGATCGAGCCGCCGCCCAGCCGGTGGTACACCTCCAGCGACCGCTTCGTCTTCTCGATCTGCTCGTCGTCCGGCGTGAAGCACTCGTTCGCGATCTCCGCCTGCTGCGGGTGGATCACCCACGTCCCGTCCATCCCCAGGTCGCGCGAGCCGAGGTTCTTCTCGCGCAGCTGCTCCCGGATCACGGCCGCGTCTTCTGGCGACGTGTCTGGCCGCACCAGCCGCAGGAACGCGTTGTCGATGACGTGCAGCGCCGCCGCCTTCGCCGCCACCGCCGTCGCCTGCTTCGCGTAGTGGAAATTCCGGTTCTGGTTGTCGATCATCTCCCGCACGCCCATCGTCGAACTGAAGTCCGCGATCCCGAAGATCAGCCCCGCCATCCGCGGCGACGCCTTCGCGATCGGGTACGCGTTCACCACCGCCAGCGGCGTCTCGATCAGCGCCTCGATCTGCACGTGCGTCGTCCAGCCGCCCTGCTCCTCCAGCGCATCGAGCAGGCGCGACAGGTGCACGATGTCCTCCGGCGTCTCCGTCTTCGGCAGGATGATCCCGTGGAACTTGTCCGGCGCGCCCAGCATGATCGCCGTCACGTCCCCCAGGAAGTACTTCGACCGGATGTTGTTCGGCCGGATCGCCACCACCTTCGTGCCGTAGTCGATCGTGTTCAGCGCCTCGACCAGCACCTTCCGCGACGCGTCGCCCTTGAACTCGTACGGGCACGCATCCTCGAAGTCCGGCATCACGTGATCGACCGGCGCGCCCGCCGCCTTCTCGTTCATCTTCAGCGTGTGGCACGGATACGTCAGCTCCGTCCGCGGGATCACGATCCGCCCCTGCTTCTGCATGATGTACATGAGTGCTCCTTCCGTCGCAGAACCGAGAACTCAGAACCCAAGGACCGTTCGTTGCAGTCTCTCGGTTCGCGGCCCTGGGTTCTAGGTTCTCAGTTCTAGGTTCTCCCGGCTCTACGCTCCGCCCGCCACCAGCGCCCGCGCGATCACCTTCAGCTCCAGCGTCGCCTTCACGCCCTCGAAGATCGGCAGCACCTGCGCGTCCGCCACGTACCGGCTGATCCGGTCCTCCTCCGCGTAGCCCCAGCCGCCGTGCAGCAGCTGTGCCTCCTGCGTCGCCCACACCGCCACGTCCGACGCGAACAGCTTCGCCATCGCCGGCCCCAGCGGCGCCCGCGCCTTCGGGTCCGTCTCCCGCGCCACGTCGTACGTCAGCTGCCGCGCCGCCGCGATCCGCGTCGCCATCAGCCCGATCTTGTACTGCGTCAGCTGGTACTGCGCGATCGGCTTGCCGAACTGCACGCGCTGCGTCACGTACGCGCACGCCTTCTCCAGCCCCGCCTGCGCCACGCCCAGCGCCCGCCCGCCCGTCTGCAGCCGCCCGATCGCGAAGCCGCCCAGCGTCAGGTAGAAGCCGCGCCCCACCCCTTTCGCCTCGCCGACCAGGTTCTCCATCGGCACGAACACGTCCTCGAGGTTCAGGATGTACGAGTGCATGCCGCGATAGCCCGGCGTCGGGATCGCCTCGCCCGTCAGCACGCCGCCCGTCGCCTGCCGATACTCGAACTTGTGCCCGTCGAACGTATCCTTCGGCACGATGAACAGCGACAGCCCCGCGTAGCCCTTGCTCGCGTCCGGGTCCGTGCGCGCCAGCAGCGCCAGCACGTTCGCGCGCCCCGCGAACGTGCACCACGCCTTCGCGCCGTTCAGCAGCCACCCCTGCGTGCCGCCCACCTCCGCCGGCGTCGCCTTGCACTGCACCGACGCGACGTCCGACCCCACGTCCGGCTCCGTCACCGAGATGCCCACCAGCACCTCGCCCGTCGCCAGCCGCGGCAGCCACGTCTGCTTCTGCTCCTCCGTGCCGCCCTCCAGCAGCGCCCGCGTCAGGATCTCCGACCGCGTCAGCAGGCTCCCCGCGATCAGCGACGCCGCCGACAGCTCCTCCGTCAGCACGATCATCGTCAGGTAGCCCATCTCCGTGCCGCCGAACTCGTCCGGCACCGAGCTGCCGAAGAACCCCAGCTCCGAGAACTGCTTGATCAGCGACTCCGGCACCAGCAGGTCTTCGCGATGGATCCGGTCCGCCAGCGCCACGCCGTCTTCTTCGCGCAGCACCTCCGCCTTCGCGAACTGCCGCGCGAACGACCGCGTCGACGCCGCGTCGTCGTTGTCCAGCTCCACGCCGTTGACGCCGCGACCCTCGATCACCTGCGCGCCGATGCGCCGCAGCCGCGCGTCATCGAGCCCGCCGCGGATCAGCGTCCGCGTCGCGTCGCTCACCGCCGGCAGGTCCGCGAAGTCCCCCGGGTGCGCCTCGCGCAGCCCGATCGTCTTGTGCGCGACCTCCGCCGCGTACGCGTACGCCTCGTCCTCGCTCAGCGCGTCCGCGCGGCCCGACGCCGCCAGCCGCTCCGCGTACCCGACCAGCGACCGCGCCGCCCGCGCCTCCGTCGCCAGCACCGCCAGCCGCTCGCACAGCACCTGGTGGTCGTCGATCTTCGCCCCGGACTCGGTCAGCTCCGCGGCCTTCGCGATGGCCGCCGCCGCCATCGCCTCCGCCTCGCCCGCAAGCTGGTGCGCCGCGACGAGCGCGCCGGTCGTAGCCTCGGTGGTCATAATGCGTCCCCTCGAACCGGTAGATTCCCGCGCCACGCGCGCAGCGCCCCATTCTAATCGCCCGCAGCCTTACGCTCACGCCCGCCCGACGGACGCAGCGATGCGCCCGGTAACAACGCAAAGTGCCCCCCGGAGGGCGGCACAGATCTCGACGATTTGGTGTTGTAGTTAGGTTTCCCAGCAAGTCAGCGGTCCGCAGACGAGAATCTCCGAGGCTATCGGCGCGCGCGGCGGAGCACCCAGGAACCAATACCGGCTACCACGAAGCCGCCAACGATCACCACGGCGGCGAGCGCCCACCTCCCGTTGTGAGATGAACCGCCGCTCACGCTGGGCCCTGTCGCCTGTGCCGTGGCCACCCGACTCGGCGTGGTCGAAGGCACCGTCGTGGCGCTTGAAGGCACAGTTGTCGTGTAGTGGTATTCAGTTCGCGTGTCGACGTGCATCCTCTCCGGGTCGAAGCCAGCGAAGATTCCGATTACGGCGCGCACGCGCGTGCCAGGGTTGTTGTCACTCAGCGCTGCTGCGGCGCAACCGCTTTGGCCCAGAGAGCGCGCGCCGGAAAATGCTCCGGCCGAGTTGGTGGTGGCTGCAGGCAGCGACCCGAGAATATCGTCGGAGGAGGGCCGGGCAATGTCTAACCGCACCACCTTGTTGGGCTCGAACCCTGCCAGCTCAATCTCGACTGTTGCGTCGCAGGGCCCCGCGGGGGGAGAGATGGTCATGGACGGACCACCTTGAACTAGAACCGTAGCGCGCGCTGGAGCAGCCTCGCGAGCCATCAAGGACGCGAAGGCAAGCCCGATGCCGAGGGCGGCTTCGAAGATAACGCGCCTTACGGCGAACTCGCGGCCAGATGTAACGACGGGTGAGAAAAGTGGTCGTTTCATCAAGATGAACGCATCATCTATCGTGTCGTTCATCTTGTCAATCACGAGCGATTGTATCCGCCGCCACCCGCAGCGTCACCCCGCCGCGATCGCCCGCCGCGGCATCAGCGCCACGTAGTCCAGGTCCAGCACCACGTTCCCGTGGTACCGCTCCTTGCCGTCGTCGCCCGCCACCTTCAGCGACACTTCCTCCCGCGACGGATCGACGTTCTTCACCGCCACCAGCCGCAGCCGCAGCGCCCCCACGTCCGACCTCCCCAGGTCGATGCGACCCAGCACGTCCGTCCACGCGAACAGCGTGTCCCCCGCGAACGTCGGCGCCACGTGCGAGCCGCCGTTCCACGCCGCCATCCCCACCACGTTCTCCAGCCCGTCGTACGACAGCGCGTGCGCCACCGAGATCACGTGCCCGCCGTACACGATCCGACGCCCGTGCCGCGACGACTGCTGCTGGTGCTGGTTGAAGTGTACGCGCGCCGTGTTCTGATACAGCCGCGTCGCCAGCTGGTGCTCCGCTTCCTCCAGCGTCATCCCCTGCGGATGCGATAGCCGCTGCCCCGCCTCGTAGTCCTCCCAGAACAGCCCGCCGCCCGTCGCCTTCGCGTCGAACGAGCGCATCGCCGGCCACGAGACCTGGTCCAGCGACGCTTCCGCCGGCATCGCCGGCGCGCTGTCCGCGCCCGTCGGCGTCCCCGCGTCGCGCTTGTTCACCATCACCCAGCGATAGAACTGCAACACCCGCTCGTCGCGCTGGTTGTACCCCACCGTCCGCACCCACACGACGCCCGTGTCGCCCTTCGACGTCTCCCGCCAGCCCAGCGTCTCCGTCTCCGCCCGCAGCGTGTCGCCCGTGAACACCGGCCGCAGGAACCGCAGATCGGCGTACCCCAGGTTCCCCGGCGAGTTCAGCGAGATCTCGCCCACCGTCCGCCCGAACACGATGTGGAACACCAGCATGTCGTGCACCGGCGCCCGATCGAACCCCACGCTGCGCGCGAACTCGTCCGAGCAGCGCGTCGGATTCCGGTCGCCCGTCAGCGCGATGTACAGCGCCGTATCCCCGTCCGTGATCGTCCGCGGCACCGGGTTGATCAGCCGCTGCCCCGGCCCCAGATCCTCAAAAAAGTTCCCGCCAAGCTTCATGGTCAGTGCTCAGTTCACAGTAGCCGGCTCACGGTTGTCCTTGAGCGCAGCCCCGGGATTTATACCGGCCCAATCGGAGACACGCACGAATACGCGCACCACCACACGTTTCCGGAAGAACTTGCGAAACTCCGAACGTGCGTCGTCGTCGCCTTCATCGGTCCAGATACCCGAGACCGGCAACCGGAGAGAAGGGCACAGAAGGGGCGCGCCGACATGACGGAACAAGTGTTCTTGTTTTTCTCTGGCGGCGGTGCGACAATGCCATGCTATGACACTTGCTGTTGGCGTGATCTGTCGGTTGCCTGAGCCACCTCATCTGACGAGCGGACTCGTATTGGCCGCAGACACGCGATACTCCTGGATGGACGGTAAGGCGACCCGACACATCAAGCCGCCTTTTGAGCACGGTGAGAAAGTGTTCCAGCTCGGAACTTTTGCGGGCTGTGCCGTTGCGGGCGCTTCAGAGCACGCCCTGCGCGCGGTGCGCGAACTCCGATCGACGATCGAGCCACTCGGTGTTCCCAAGACATCAGAGGAAATACGGGCCGCAGTCGAGATCGCGTTGACCACGGCGGACGCTGCCATTCGACGTGCGCGCCAAGTGAGCCTGCCCCGGTTTCCCGGACTGCTTGCTTCTTGGCGATCATGCCGCATCGACCGCCGTTGTGTACAGCCGCTCGTAGTCGACGGGGCTGAGGTCGTCGATCGACGTGTGCCGGCG
>Ga0315281_10011361_pt1 | contig 12200 bp, 12 predicted proteins | sample YL17G07_0_MG_FD_204540 | JGI IMG/M metagenome (GOLD analysis project Ga0315281, IMG submission 204540) | Sediment microbial communities from Yellowstone Lake, YNP, Wyoming, USA - YL17G07_0 | ecosystem: Environmental > Aquatic > Freshwater > Lake > Sediment | place: USA: Wyoming | collected... | reverse complement strand
TCGTCCGGTTTTCTCATGAAGTTTGGAAAGATATTTGCGTCTTACGAAATCAAACGGTGGTTTAATGTGTTCTTGAACTTCTTTTAACTCTTTTAATAATTCACCCCATGTTGGCAAAGCACACTCCCTAAGAATTAAGACGAATTATTACTCAAGGTAGTAATGGTTTTGGGTTTGAAAGCATCCAAATATTCTCGGCTTTTTAAAATCAATTCATCAAAACCGCCATAAACCTTCATCAAATCTATAATCCCCGGCATATTCTGAGCTTCAAAAATCAGCTTCTCTAATTCATCTTTTCTTGAAGGCATAACTTCATCTTTCATAACAACCCCCTTTGTTCAAACTATAACATACGTTAGCTAATAGTTCAATTGTTTTCATGGAAGATCAGGTTGTTGAAACGGTAGGACATAAAGATATAGAAATTACAACTGATTTGTTTCTGGTGACGGTTTGGTAACGGTTATTATGTAAAATTCCGAGGGCTAAGTTATTTATTTTATTGAATATTGATGGTGGACGGTAGGGGATTCGAACCCCCGACTTCCACGTTGCGAACGTGGCACTCTCCCAACTGAGCTAACCGCCCGTATTAGCAAACATTTTATCAAAAAGCATAAAGATAAAATATTATAAAACTACATCCGCTATCTTAACAAGAACATGACGATAATCAATTCGACTTCTTGAAAAGTTCATTCATTTTAAGTAATATCTTTCTTATATGCAGAAATTGATTAAAGACCTAATCCAAGAAAACAACACGAAGATACTCCTAATTGTCCTCGATGGACTCGGTGGACTTCCCATGCAGGGAAAGTCAGAACTTGAGGTAGCAACCAAACCTAACCTTGATTCCCTTGCAAAACAGTCTGCCTGCGGGCTTCATATACCGGTTTCCCTGGGAATAACTCCAGGAAGCGGTCCCGGACATTTATCTTTATTCGGCTATGACCCGATAGAGTGGCAGATAGGAAGAGGAGTACTTGAGGCACTCGGTCTTGGAATAGAGTTGAAAAAAACAGATGTAGCCATACGGGCAAATTATGCAACTCTAAAAGACGGCATTGTTAAAGACAGACGAGCAGGAAGGATCCCTACTGAGGAAAGCAGAAAGATAACAGAAATGCTTCAGAAAAAGATTCAAAAGATTGATAATGTAGATGTAATTCTCACTCCTGGTATGGAACACAGATTTGCTATTGTGTTGAGGTTTCCCGAATCTTTACCATCAGGCTCTGCCTCAATTAAGGATACGGATCCGCAGAAAGAGGGGAAACCGCCGGTAAATATTACTCCTGAAACTTTTCAGGCCAGGAAGATTGCAAAGGTCGTTGAGAAACTGATATCCCTTATTACAGAGGCTATCAAAAAACAAGAAAAGGCCAATTTCATTCTACTCCGTGGATTTGCTCAGATACCTGATATACCCCATTTTGAAGATGTTTATGGATTAAAGGCACTCTGTATCGCAACATATCCCATGTATCGAGGCCTTGCCAAACTCGTCGGGATGGATGCACCCACAATCTCTGGAGAAATAAGCGACGAGATTGATTTTCTAAAAAAGAATTACGATAACTATGATTTTTTCTTCTTGCACGTGAAAAAGATTGACTCCTATGGTGAAGATGGAAACTTCGAAGGAAAGGCTTCTAAGATAAGTGAATTTGATAAGGCCCTTCCAGAGATTCTTGGTCTCAACCCTGATGTTCTTATAATAACAGGAGATCATTCAACCCCTTCTGTCCTGAAAGGCCACAGCTGGCATCCTGTGCCAGTCCTATTAAAATCTCCTTATGTGTTCGGCAATACCTGCAACTCTTTCACTGAAAGGGAATGCCTCAAGGGAGAATTTGGCATCTTCCCAACAGTTCATCTCATGACCTTAGCCCTTGCCAATGCTGCCAGACTCAAAAAATTTGGTGCATAAAAAACATTCAGTAGACATCGAGAAGAAGACAAATCCCCCCACCCCCCCTTTACTAAAGGGGGGCGATGGGGGATTACTCGTCAATCGTCACTCGTCACTCGTTTCACTTATTGACACTCACTGCCATCTCGAGATGGATGAATTTGATACTGACAGAGAAGAGGTAATAAAAAGGGCAAAAGATGCCGGTATTGAGGCAATTATAACGATAGGATCTGATTTAGAGGGGAGTAAAGGCGCTGTTGAACTTTCAGAAAGATTAGATTTCATTTACGCAACCATCGGAATCCATCCACATGATGCTAAGGACTTCTCGGAAGATATATATAATCAAATTAAAAAATGGGCTAAAGGGGGGTGTGCGGGGGGTAAAGTCGTTGCAATAGGAGAGATAGGCCTTGACTACCATTACGAAAATTCACCAAAAGAGATCCAGAAGGATGTCTTCAAAAAACAATTAGCCCTTGCAATAGAGACAGGTCTTCCCGTGGTAATCCATAGCAGGGAGGCAAAAAAAGATACCCTTGAGATCATTAAAGAGTCGGGGATTAATAAAGGAGTCCTCCATTGTTTCTCAGGAGACATGGATATGGCAGAGAAGGCTATGGCAATGGGGTTTTACATATCCATGGCAGGGCCTGTCACATTTAAAAATGCAAAAAAGCCAAGAGAGATTGCAAAAGAAATCCCTGATGATTACCTTCTCATAGAAACAGATGCCCCCTATCTGACACCTGAACCATTCAGGGGAAAAAGGAATGAACCATCTTACCTTGTGCATATCGCAAGAACGATTGCAGAACTCAGAGGCATAAGCATAGAGGACATTGCAAGGATTACCACCCTGAATGCAAAGAGGCTTTTCAGTATAGGCAAACTTTTAGAGGCGGGTGAGATTGTCTACAAAATACGGAACAGCCTCTATCTCAATATCACAAACAGATGCACAAATAGCTGTTCTTTTTGCGTGAGATTCTATACAGACTATGTAAAGGGACATAAACTCAGACTTTCACATGAACCATCAGAAGAAGAACTTAAGAATACAATAGGTGACCCTTCACAATATAAAGAGGTTGTATTCTGTGGTTATGGAGAGCCTTTCCTGAGATTCGATCTGGTTAAGAGCCTTTCCAGATGGATAAAAGAAAACAAGGGCATAGTAAGAATAAACACAAATGGACACGGAAACCTTATCAATAGTAGAAATATCCTACCTGAGCTTAAGGGCATTGTTGATAATATCTCTGTAAGCCTTGATGCACAAGATGAAGAGACATACAACAGGATTTGCAAACCTGTTTTTAAGAACGCATTCATGGAAGTTATAAACTTCATAAAGGAATCAAAGAAGTATATACCCCATATTGAAGCAACAGTCGTCGAACTTGAAGGAGTTGATATAGAGAAGTGTAGGAAAATTACTGATGGACTTGGAGTCAAGCTCAGAATACGGAAACTCCATGTGACTGGCTAACTAAAGAAATCGAGGACCTCGGTAATTGGTATCTCCCCCTGGCTTCCATCTGAAAGGCGTTTCCATTTCAATTTGCCGGATTTGATCTCATCATCACCCATAATCAGAACGTACCGTGCTGATAATCTATCAGCCCTTCTCAGTTGGCTTCTCAAGGAATGCCCAGTATAGCCGATTTCAACCCATATCCCCTTCTCCCTGAGCCTGCTTGCTATAACAAGACTTTCATTTTCTGCAGGTAATCCGACAGTGGCAATAAAAACTTCAGGCACCGGAATTTCAGTCTTATACGACGAACTCAATAATTCTGAAACCCTCTCCATTCCTATAGCGAAACCAATTGCAGGTGTGGGAGGACCACCAAATTCCTCAACGAGCTTATCATAACGTCCACCAGCAGCCACAGCATTCTGGGCACCGAGTTGTTTACTCGTCACTTCGAATGTGGTTCTCGTGTAATAATCAAGTCCCCTGACCATATCATGATTCACAGTATAAGGAAAGTCAGCCAATCTTAGTGATGACATGAGTGTCTCAAAGTGCTCCTTGCAATCCTCACAGAGAAAATCAGTAACCTTTGGGGCATCCATCCTGAGCTTTATGCATTCCTTTACCTTACAGTCGAGTATTCTGAGGGGATTGAACTCATATCTTCTTTTACAATCAGGACAAAATCCATTAATCCTGTCTGAAAGGAAATTTAGCAGTGCTTTTTTATAATCAGGCCTGCATTTCTCGCACCCGATGGAATTCAACTCATAGGAAAGTTCTTTTAGATTAAGTTTATCAAGGATGATTTTGAGCATCAACAGGATTTCAGTATCAATTTTCGGGTCAGATGTTCCCAGTGCTTCAACACCAACATGGTAAAACTGTCTTAAACGGCCTTTCTGAGGCCTTTCATATCTGAACATAGGTCCTGAGTAGAAAAATTTCTGGGGTGATGGAAGATTATAGAGTCGGTTCTGCACATAGCATCTTACAACAGGAGCGGTTCCTTCCGGACGAAGGGTAACGCTTCTCCCTGCCTTATCAGAGAAGGTGTACATCTCTTTTTCCACTATATCGCTTGTCTCACCAATACTCCTCACAAATATTTCTGTCGACTCTATGATTGGCGCCCTTAACTCCTGAAAGCCATATGCAGAAAAAACGTCTCTTGCTACTTTTTCAACCTTCTGCCATATGTATATTTCGGGTGGAAAGATATCCTGTGTACCCCTCAGGGCGCTATATTTTGTCATTCTCCTGCCACACCTCTTCCTTCTTCCTCCCTCTCCTTGTCAAACTCAAGCATCTTTAAATGCCCCTCGATTAGCCTCTTAAGCTCTTCTTTGAAATGACGTCTTATCCCCTTTAGGTCAACGATGTCCTCATGTATCTTTATAACCTTCTCCTGAGCATCCTTCATAAGGGTATCTGCCTTGAGCTCACCCTCTTTCACAAGGAGTTCTGCTTCTTTTCTCGCATTTGTCTTATATTCTTCTACCATCTGCTGGGCTGTCATAAGGGTCTCCCTGAGAGTAGTCTCCATGTCCTTATGCTCCTTAACCTGTGTCTCCAGCTTTATCATGTCTTCCTTGAGAGAAGCATTACCTCTGAGCAGGTCCTCCATCTCTTCCCTTATCACCTCAAGAAATGCATATACTTCTTCAACATCAAATCCCCTAAATTTCATGGGAAACTGTTTTTGCTGGATATCAAGGGGTGTTATTCTCATACTATGCCTCCTGTTTTTAATTTATAAGCAAACTCTATCAATGAACTTACAAGAAACTTCTGAACAAATATGATAGCAAGAATTACTACCATAGGGGAAATATCTATCGGACCGAGCCTGTAACCAATGAGTTTCCTTATAGGTCTGTATACCGGTTCTGTAACTACCCTCAGAAATCTTACTATGGGATTATAAGGATCAGGGTTGACCCAGCTGATAATAGCCGAAATAATTACTATCCACATATAGATTGTGAGTGCTATATCAAGTATATGAGCTATAGCAAGTAATAAATTTGCAAATATGAACATTTATGCTCCTTCATTATAAATTTAAATAAAAAACAGGTAGGGCATAGTATTTGTCTCTAATACATCATTCTGGCTTGTCCTCTTACCAGAGATCGTTATAGAATCCTTCTTTATTTTGTCATTCCAGCTTGTCTGGAATCTTTCTTCGATCCAGAACTGATCCCCGAAAAAGCGGGGACAAGAGTCGGAAGGATTGCGGACAAGCCGCAATGACCCGAAAAGAGCTAATGAAACATCGTACCCCGCTTCATGTATCACGATTTCCCCAACTCCTTTGCCCTCTTCGTTGCTGCCTCTATAGCAGAGCTAACCACCTCTTTAAATTTTCTCTCCTCAAATAATTTAAGACCTGCCGCAGTAGTGCCTCCTGGTGATGTAACCATCTCTCTAAGTTTCGACGGGGTCAAACCGGTATCAAGCAACCTTGCGGTACCGAGCAGTGTCTGGACTGCAAGTGCAGTAGCATCATCCTTCCCAAGTCCCATCTTGACAGCTCCCTCTATCATCGCCTCAATAAAATATGCAAAAAAGGCAGGCCCGCTTCCTGAAAGGGCTGTCACAGCATCCATATATTTTTCCGGTAAAACAAGTAGCTTACCAATGGACATAAATATGTCTTTTATAACGCCTATATCTTTATCATGAATGCACTCACACATTGACATAACAGACATTCCCTCCTGTATAAGTGCTGGAGTATTCGGCATAACTCTTACCATCTTTCGTGTCTTAAGTCTCGCTGATAGATAGGACAGTGTAATACCTGCAGCTATGGATATCACTGTTTTGTCTTCAGAGATGAAATCAGAGACTTCAGCAATAACATTATCCATATCCTGAGGTTTGACAGCAAATATTACTATGCTACAGTTCTTAGCAACCTCTTTATTATTGGAAGCAGTTTTAATACCGTATGTCTGTTCGAGGTATTTCCTCCTCTCTTCCCGTGGTTCTGACACAAATATATCTTTTTCCGAACCCCGAACCCCGAACTCCGAACTCCGAACTATCCCTTTTATCAAGGCCTCTGCCATATTACCGCCGCCAATAAATCCTATCATCACATCTCTCCAAATATCCCTGTCCCTATCCTCACAATTGTCGCGCCTTCCTCTATAGCAACCTCAAAATCATGAGTCATACCCATAGAAAGCTCTGGCAGTTTGTACCCTGATTTCACAATGCTATCTCTCAATTCCCTTAACTCCCTGAAAAAGGGTCTTACCATCTCAGGGTTATCAAAAAAAGGAGGCATGGTCATAAGGCCTTCAAGCTTAAGGTTTTTCATACTCGCTACTTCCTCAATTAAGCCCATAAGGTCTTCTTTAGGAACGCCATGTTTTGTTTCTTCTTCTGAAAGTTTCACCTGTATTAAAACCCTCTGGACCTTTCCAGCCTTTTCAGCATGTTTGTTTAATTCGTTTGCAAGTTCTACAGAGTCGAGGGACTGGACAAGGTCAAAAAGCTTAACTGCTATTTTTGCCTTATTCTTTTGAAGATGTCCTACAAGATGCCATGATATTGGCGTGAAACGTAAAACGTCATGCGTAAAGCGAGAAAGCTCCTCAATCTTCTCTTTTGCTTCCTGAACCCTGTTCTCCCCAAATATCCTTAGACCCCAGTCTATAGCCTCTTTTATCCTCTTTACACCTATATTTTTTGTTATAGCAACAAGCTTTACACCCTCAGGATTTCTCTCCACCCTCATGGTGGCATGAGACATCCTCCTGTATGTATTTTTTATATTCTTAATAAGTACTGTATCAATCATCTCAGTCTTCATAAATATTTAGTGTTTGAAAACAGTAATATACTATCATAGGGCTATAGCTATGTCATCAAGCAGGGACATACCTCAATAGAAAAAGTTCTTCTTTTTAGCAAAATAAACTTAAATTCTTAATAGTAATAAACAAGGATATAGTATTGGAGCGGATTTTTTTGCTGATATTCAATTGAACCCCCCTTCATCCCCCCTTGGCAAGGGGGGATATGAGGGGGGTAAGGCAAAAACCTCGGAGTCCTGATCTTATCGGGGCGAGAATGAGCGAAAATACTATATCCTTGTTTTAAGGTATCTTTACCACCTTAACTTTCTGAAAAACCATTAGAAAGTGCTTCCTGATATTCTGCCCAGAGTCTTTCTTTCCTTATCCCCACATCAATAAAATCCCATGGAAGGATTTCATGAAATTCTTTTTTCCTGAAGATATAAAAGTCCTCTTTAATCCCTGCTGCCACTGCTGCCTTTCTCCAGTCCTGAATGCTTAACATCTCTATAACTACCTGTGAGACTCTTCTGTCTCCCTGAGAAAAAAGTCCCTGCATATAAGCATACTTTGAAACATCATGGAATACCCTGACACCCTTTATTGGAAGGAGGCCATTTTTAATCATTTTCAACCTTTCTTTAACCTCAGAGGGATTTTCCATTGGATGCCACTGAAAAGGTGTAAAGGGTTTCGGAACAAAGGTGCTGATGCTTAAGGTAATATTTCCTTTTGGTGTTCTATCTCTTATCTTTTTGACAAGATCCACTATTCCAATTATATCTTCTCTTGTTTCTGATGGTAAGCCAATCATGAAATAGAGCCTCAGTGTCTCAATTCCTTCAGAAAAGATGAGCTCTGATGTTTGAAGTATATCTTGCTCTGTAATCTTTTTATTGATGACTTTTCTCAGTCTTTCTGTTCCTGCCTCAGGCGCAATGGAGATACTTTTATGACCTCTTAATAAACCTACCACCTCAGCACTTTTTGCGCTTGCCCTGAGAGATGTAATCGAAAAATCGACTTCTGGAATTTTGAGAACCTCTTTTATATCGGGATAATCTGAAAGGGAAGGCCCTATAAGACCTACCCTCTTCGTCTTTGTGAGAGCCGATTTAATCTCATTCTCCAGTGCCTGAAGTGCTTTCTTACGAAATGGATTATATATATGACCGGCCACACAGAACCTGCATGACCAGGGACAACCCCTCATTGCCTCAATGAGATACATATCAGAGAACTCTGTCTCAGGAGTAACAATAGATGCTTCGATGCCTGACTTCGTTATATCCTTCAGGTAACGTTTTTTAATAATTTCCGGGACACCTTCAGATATATGTCTTCCTGAAATTTTTCCGTCTTTATCATATGAGACATTGTAGAACCGGGGGATATAGAGACCTTCTATTGACATGGATTTTTTAAAAACCTCGTTCCTGTCTGAGGAAGACTTATAAACGTCAAGAAATTCAGGAAGCATCTCCTCTGCCTCCCCTACAAAACAGATATCAAAAAAATCTGCAACCGGTTCAGGATTGAAAAAGGCACAGACACCACCAATGATGATTAATGGATGTCGGGGATTCCTCTCAGAGTTTCTGAAGGGAATTCTGGATAACTTTAGGATCTTTAAGATATTGGGATAATCATTTTCAAAAGAGACAGAGAATGCAACAATATCAAAACGACTGAGCGTCCTTTTTGATTCCATGGAAAAAAGTTCAGTGTCTGTCCTTAGATATTCCTCCATGTCATCATCCTCCGGAAGGAAAACCCTTTCACATACAACATCACTCATCTTGTTCAGAAGACCATAAATTCCCTGAAAGCCAAGGTTCGACATCCCGACGTAATAAGTATTCGGGTAAACAAGAGCAATGTTTATCTTCCCGCCAGGGTCTTTGTAAACAGTCCCCTTCTCTTTTGATAACAGAGAGTCTATTTTTTCCTTTAGTTTTCTGCTCACACCCTCACCAAAAGCTCATCATAAAAATATCAATACATGATAACACAGCCTAATGTGCTTTCTTTGGGGTTGATGATGTATAAATACAAGTAAATAGAGTATGCAGAAAAAATACCCCTCCGTTCCCTGAATACTTTTCTATTTGTCATTCCCGCTTGTCCCGTTAGAAAGATTGTTTCTAACGGGACTTGTCGGGAATCCTTCTTCCTTCATCTTCCCCCTTTGGCAAAGGGGGATTGAGGGGGATTTTTTGAATAAATCTATTTTCCATAAAATCTCCCCTTACCCCTCTTTTCCAAAGAGGGGTTCAAAAGATTCTGGGCAAGCCAGAATGACAGAATAAAGTAACACTGCATAAAACTATAGAAAACATCGAATTCAAGCAAATGATGTCTGGTATTTTCATTTAAACCCCTTTCAGGATATACTAATAACATGAAGTGCAGGAAGTGCGGAGGGAAAATAAAGCTCCTTGTTGCCTGAAGAGGTGTAAGCTTATACTGCCTGGATTGCGGTAAGTCATTCTCAGTTGAAGAATTTGTTGAAGAGATGGATGACAAGACAAGGGATCAGATATCCCATCGCCCCTGTGACAGGGTTTAAGTCCACTTTTATTCATAAAACAATTCCCCTCTCCCTCACCCTCTCCCACAAGGGGAGAGGGAAGTGATAGGTGGGTTTCCTTTTTTATCCCCTCCCTTGATGGGAGGGGACAGAGGGGAGGGTGAAGTATATTCATGATCCTTTGTGCCGATGAATCGGCATGATGGTTGAGCGGATTCTTTTGCCGATAGTTTGTTAAATAGAGGGAAATCGCCAAGATTAATGTTGCCCCGTAAAGATCAGTTCAGTGGCTGTCTGATTGGTCAATGTCTCGGAGATGCCCTCGGTTTTGTTGTAGAGGGATTTTCATCTGATGCCTGCAAACGATATATCGAAGACATATTAAAAACAGACAGGGTTGGAGAGTTCGGCCGTTTTCCTTTCCCATTCGGGCAATACTCAGATGATTCGCAACTTGCCCGAGAGGTCCTTCAAAGCTATAGTGCATGCAAAAGATTTGATCCAAAGGATTATGCTGAACGGATCAAGACTATTTTTCAGGAGAAAAGGATTATAGGGTGGGGACAGGCTACAAAAGATGCAGCCTCAAAACTTATTAATGGAATACCATGGGAGGAAGCAGGCACACCAGCCCCTTCTGCGGGAAACGGCAGTGCTATGCGGGCTGCTCCTATTGGTCTGTTCTTTTTTAACGATATTCATCTCCTCATTAACGGAACTCATGATCAAGGCCGTATCACCCATAAAGACCCAAGATGTTCAGCAGGTGCGGTAGCAGTCAGTGGAGCTGTAGCATTGGTGATTCAGGGAAAACCAATGAACCCTGAATACTTTATTAGCACCCTTTCAGACTGGTCAAGTGAAATCGAACCTTCTTTTGCGTCTGAGTTCAGGAAATTAACTGAATGGATATCTCTGCCACCAGAAGAGGCTGTTACTTTTATCTCTAAGGCTGGCATTGACGCTGACTACCTCGATGAAGATGAACGGGAAGGGATAACACCATTCGTTATCAGCAGTGTCCTGTGGAGCCTCTATTCTTTTCTCAGGACACCTGATGACTACCTGAAAACCATCTGTACGGCCATTGAAGCAGGTGGTGATGTTGATACAACAGCAGCAATGGCAGGTGCGATAAGTGGTGCCTATCTTGGGCTCGACGCAATCCCTTCAAACTTATCACATCGCCTGACTGACCGTGGGACATGGGGATTCGATGAACTTGTTGAATTAGCGAACCAGTGTTATGAAATAAAAATGAAGAACATCAAATGAAGCTTTTACTCTTTTACGCCCATAAGTGGTGGTTTAAAACAGCATTAAAGAGCCTTCCACAGGTGCCGGATATTCAGATGGAAGATTCTCTGGAAAATACTGTTGTTGTCTTTTACCATGCAGAAAAGGAGGATGAAGAAAAGGGCAAAGGTGTTCTTGAGAAGTTAATAAAGAACATTAAATGGCTTGCAGGTAAATTTGCAACAAAGAATGTTGTTATCCATTCCTTCAATCATCTCTCATCGAGTAAAGCTTCTCCTGAATTTTCAGAGGAGTTAATAAAACAGGCTATTGAGAAGCTTCAGAATGCTGGATACACAGTTATGTGCACACCTTTTGGATATTTTAATGAGTTTTTGATCCATGTTGGCGGCGAAAGCCTCGCAAAGGTGTTCAAGGAGTTCTGAAAGAAATTCTTAGTATTGAAATTATTTCTTCTGTACTTCTTGCGTTTAAAGCTGTAATATTGATATAGAGTTCAAATGGTAATAACCACTTTTTGAGATCTATTTTTTGAAAATATTGGGTCTGTAAAAAAACAGCCCGAATGCTTATGGAGGTGGATATGAAAGCACTTATTGAACTAATGGCGAAGTCTCTGGTAGATAAGCCGGAGGAGGTTGCAGTGGCCCAGGTAGACGGAGAAAGAACCGCTATTTTTGAATTGCGTGTTGCTGCAAGTGATATTGGAAAGGTTATCGGAAAGCAGGGAAATACAGCGCGAGCGATGAGAACAATACTGAGTGCTGTCGGTACGAAGCTCGGCAAGCGTTGTGTTCTTGAAATATTGGATTAAACTGAATAATACCCAAGAACTGAAATAAATGAGAAAGGCTGGTCTTTTCAGTTTATTCTTATATAAGTAACTTAAACTTAAAAGCATAGAGGTAAAACCAATATGTTCAGGACAAAGAGGAGGTAAGAATGAATATTTACGTAGGCAATCTGTTACGCGAGGTTACTGAAGATGATTTGAGGAAGGCTTTTGAAGCCTTCGGGCAGGTTACATCTGCCAGTATTATCAAGGACAAGTTCAGTGGTGAATCAAGAGGATTCGGATTCGTTGAGATGCCAGCTAAAGCTGAAGCTCAGGCCGCGATCAGCGGTCTGAACGGCAAGGAGTTAAAGGGACAAATACTTAATGTTAATGAAGCACGCCCTCGCTCTGAAGGCGGTCGGGGC
>Ga0315281_10011360_pt1 | contig 12202 bp, 10 predicted proteins | sample YL17G07_0_MG_FD_204540 | JGI IMG/M metagenome (GOLD analysis project Ga0315281, IMG submission 204540) | Sediment microbial communities from Yellowstone Lake, YNP, Wyoming, USA - YL17G07_0 | ecosystem: Environmental > Aquatic > Freshwater > Lake > Sediment | place: USA: Wyoming | collected... | reverse complement strand
GCACGGCCTGGTCACGGACGCCGATCTCGCCCAGCTCTTCCGTGCCTGTCTCGGGCGTCCCGTCGCGCCGCTTGCCCGCGTTGCGGCCAACGATCTGACCCTGATCGGCCGGGCCCTCGACGCCGGCGCCGCCGGGGTGGTCGTGCCCCTCGTGAACACCGCGGAGGAGGCCGCCCGAGCCGCCGCGGCGTGCCGCTACCCACCCCATGGCAACCGCTCCTTCGGACCGAACCGGATCGGCCTCGTGGTCGGCTCCTACGACCCCGACGAGATCGCCACGGTCGCCTGCATCGTGATGGTCGAAACGGCCACCGGCCTGGCCAACGTCGAGGCGATCGCCGCCACGCCGGGGGTGGACGCGATCCTGGTCGGGCCCTCCGACCTGGCGCTCGGGCTGGGCATGGCGCCCACCGACCGGGGTCCGACGCACGCAGCGGCTGTACGACGGATCGCCGACGTCTGCCGCGCCAACAGCATCGCGGCGGGGATCGTGCTCGGCGACGGGACCACGGGCCGCGCCCACCTGGAGCTCGGCTTCACGTTCGTTTCCATCGCCACCGACATCGGTGTGCTCACCAGCGGCGTCACGCGCGAGCTTGCCATCGCCCGCGGCGGCCGAGAAGGGGTCTGAGATGAACGTCCTGGACTTCGGCCGATCCTCGGTCACGTTCCGGCTCGACATGGATGTCAGGATCCCGAAGACGGTGAGCCACGAGCCGCCCTACCGCGTCAACAACGCCCGCATCCAGCTGGACAGTCGCCTCCGGGTCACGGAGCGGTCCAGCGGCCGGACTCACGCCTTCGTGCTCGGCGTGAGCTGCAAGACCGAACGCGTCGCGGTGGACAGCGACATCTGGCTGATGCCGAACGCCGACTTCAAGCCCATCTTCTCGGACACGGAGTTCATGCACCTGAAGACGTTCGCCCGGGCGGGCACCCTTGCCCAGGCGTGGCCGCCGGGTTCGGGCGAGCAGAGCGACCGGCTGCGCGTGGCCGTCGCGGACACCTTCGCCCGGGTGCACCTGGACCTCCTGGAGCGCGAGGGCGTCCACCTGGGGACCGCCCGCGAGATCGTCGAGGCCACCCTCGACTACCAGCCGCTGGTCGCCGTGATGCGCATCGAGAACGAGCGCTACACCGCGGAGATCGAATTCCCCATCAAGACGATGAACGCCAACGAACGTGACTGGGTCTACCAGACCGACACCGGCCCGGTCCTCTGGCCGGACCTGACCCGGGAACCGGGCGATCTGCTCGCGGGCCTCGACTTGGCGTACGTGGCCATCAACGCGCCGGACTGGGCCGAGATCATCGTGCGCACGCTCACCCCGATCGCCGAAGGCGTCAGCGTGTACCACTACTCGGTGCCACTCCGCCTCGACGGGATCGTGAACGAGATCTACCGGTTGCCGGTGACCGGAGAGCCGCTCCATCGGCAGGTCGAGCTGCCACTGGTGGCCGGGGCCCGGGGAGCGTGAGGGCGACGGGCGGCCCGGAACGGCGCCCGATCGAGCTGCCCGGGGTCTCGTAGGCTGCGATCCGTGGAGCGCCGGGCCGCCCTGATCCTCCTCTCTGTCGTCGCCGCGGGGGTCTTCCTCTCCGGGCTGGAGCTCATGATCACGGCGGTTGCCCTGCCGTCGATCGTGGTCGACCTGAGCGACTGGACTCAACTGCGCCATGCGTCGTGGATCATCAACGGGTACCTGCTCGTCTATGTCGTCACGATGCCGCTGGCGGGGCGGCTGGCGGACCTGTGGGGCGTGCGTCGCCTCTTCCTCGCGGCGCTCGCTGCGTTCACCGTGGGGTCGTTGCTGGCGGGGCTGGCGCAGACGCTCGACCAGCTGATCGCGGCCCGGCTGGTCCAGGCCGTGGGCGGCGGGACGCTGGTCCCGGTCGGAACGGCCGCCGCGTCGCACCTCTTCCGGGGCCATGCCCGACCGCGTGCTCTGGGCGTCGTCGGTGGGGTGACCTTCCTTGGCATGGCGGCCGGACCATTCGCCGGCGCGGCGATCCTGGGCTCATTCCATCCCGCGACGGCGCTCGCCAGCCTCGGCATCCCGGACGGCCCCGTTGCCGCGGCGCTGGCCGACCCGTGGCGCTGGATCTTCTACGCCAACGTCCCCATCGGGTTCAGCGCCCTCGCCCTGGGCTGGGCCGCCAGCGGCGGCTGGGACACGCCCCGGCGGACCGGTCGGCTGGATCTCCCCGGGGCCGCGCTCTTCAGCCTCGGCCTCGCCTCGCTCCTGGCCGGTCTCACCCTGATCGATGGGCAGCTGGCCGGCCGGATCCTGGACCTGACCTACCCGCCGACCCCGCTGGTGGCGCTCGCCCTCCTGCTGGGCGCGCTCGCGGTTGTCCGGGAGCTGCGCCGGGACAACCCCTTCCTGGATCTGCGGCTGTTCCGGATCGCGGCGCTCCGCTGGGCGGCGCTCGTCTCCCTGCTGACGGGCTATGCGCTGGCGACGGCGATCGTGGGCGGCGCCGTCTTCGTGGACCGGGTCCTGTACGGCGGTCCGGAGCAGCAGCGGGTGGCCCTGGGGGCCCTTGCCGGAGCGACGGCGGTGGGTGCCCTCGGGTCCGGCCTGGTCGTGCGAGTGGTCGCCCTGCGCTGGGTGACCGTCGCGGGCCTGGCGCTCAGCCTCGGCGCGCTGTGGCAGATGATGCACTGGACCCCGGCCACCGGGATCGGCGAGGCGGCCGCCTGGCTGGGTCTGTTCGGCCTCGGGTTCGGGCTCACCGTGACCCCCCGCTCGACGGCCGCTATCGAGGCCGTCAACCCACTGCAGTACGGGACGGCGTCGGCCATCGTCACCGTCGCCCGCATGATCGGCATGGCCGTGGGGCTGGCGATCCTCGTGGCCTACGGTTCGACCACGATCGACCGCCTCACCGGCGAGGTCTACCGTACGCCCGACGCCTACCGGGACTACGTTCCGTCGAACCTGCGCGACCGCCCCCTGCGCGACGGCCTCGTCGTCCAGGCGCTCGAGACGTGGGCGGCCGGTGAGGCCGCCCGGATCCTGGGCGGCCTCTTCGCCGTGGCCGGCGCGGTCACCCTGCTGGCTGCCGGACCTGCCCTCGCCCTCGGCGGCCGCCACCGACCGCAGCCGGGCTCCCGGGATGTCGCCGAAGCGCGCAGAGTGGATGCCACTGGAGGGCCCGATGACAGAGCAGACGCCGAGCCGACCATCGCCCTCTGAGCCTCCGTCGGCAGGGGTCGCCGGTCGCGAGCCGACCCTGCGGGTGGTCACGCTTCGCGGCGGCCGCGTCTCCGAGTGGGAGGGCGAGGCCGGACTGGCGGAGGCCATCGCGGATCCCGCGGCCTGCACGTGGATCGACCTGATCGAACCGACGCCCGGCCATGTCGCCGCCGTCGCCGGACTCCTTGGGCTCCATCCGCTGATCGCGGAGGACATCGTCGAGGGCAACCAGCGGGCGAAGATCGAGGTCACCGAGCGCCTCGTCCACATCGTCATGTTCGCCCTCGACTACACCAGCAGCCTGCAGCACACCGAGATCGACTTCGTCCTGGGCGAGCGGTTCCTCCTGTCCGTCCACTCCGGTCGCTGGAACGCCCGGGCCACGGGGCGCCTGCGCGACGACCTCCCGTCTGTCCTGGAGCGTGGTGCGGATCACCTGCTCTGGGGGCTCGTCGACGCCATCGTCGACGCCTACTTCCCCTGTATCGACCGCCTCGGCGACGAGATCGACGACGTCCAGGACCAGGTCATCGCCCGGGCCACGCCGGCGGTCCTCCAGCGGCTGTTCGACCTGAAGCGAGAGCTGCTCGCGGCTCGCCGCGCCACCGCGCCGGTCCGGGAGATCTTCAACCAGCTGACCAACCGCGACCTGGCCCTGATCGACCACGAGGAGATCATCTACTTCCGCGATGTCTACGACCACCTGATCCGATTGACGGACGAGCTGGACACGTACCGCGAGCTCGCCAGCGGGACGCTCGACGCCTACCTGTCCACGGTGAACAACAACCTCTCCGTGATCATGAAGCGACTCACCGGCGTCACGGTGATCCTGGCGGGGGTCGGCGCGGTGGCCGGGGTGTTCGGCATGAGCGAGGCCGGCACCGCGTTCGCCGGCGGCGAGGCGACGGGTTTCTGGCTGGTGTCCGGGTTCGCCGTGCTCCTGGCCATCGGCGCCGCCGCGTTCCTGCGACGCATCGACTGGATCTGACGGGCAGGCGACCGGCCTGGCCGGTTCAGCCGCAGGCGACCGGGTGAGCCACCGGATGGGCGTCCTTCGGCAGGGCCGGCCCGCTGCCGATCGGCACCGCGATCACCTGCGTCTTGCCCGGCGTGCCCTTGGGGCCCTCTGACGTCTGGAGCCAGAGCTGCTCGTCACCCGCTGCCAGCGCGTCGGCCAGAGTCAGCTGGTGCCGGCGGACCTCGACGACCTCGTACTCGAAGTAGCGGTTGTCGCTCGTGTAGACGCGCACCACCATCCCGATCATCTGTCGGCCGTCGTCCACCCGCGACGCGTCGAGGATCGGCAGGAACATCCCGACTCGGGCGTGGGCGTAGAGGTAGGTTGCCCCGGGCAGTCCTGGCTGGGAGAGGCCGTCCAGGTACATCGCGACGTCGCAGGCAGGGTAGGAGTCGGCCCCGCCCGGCTGGTGGACCACCGGCAGGTCGATCCCGAGCGCGGCGACCACCACCCTGGTCGCGACGCGAGTCGATGTCGGCGGCCGGACCGACGCGGCCGGCGTCGCGGTGGGCCCCGTCGGCCCGGGCGTGCCTGCCGGCGAAGAGGGCACCTTCGGTGCCCCGCTGGGCACAGGGGTCGGCGACGCCCCGGGGTTCGCGGAGCCGCTGTCATCGGGTGAGGCGGTCGCCTCGGGCGACCCGCTGGGCATCGGCGACCCGGTCGACCCGGGGGAGTTGGCCGCCGTCGATGTCGCCGCCGGCGGGACGCTCCCACCCGGCGCCCCGAGGGAGGTGCCCAGTGGTATGGCACCGCTGATCGCAAGCCCCGCCGCGATCAGCACCACGCCCAGGACCGCGAGGAGGCCCGGGAGCAAGGGGGAGCGAGCGAGGGTCGAACGGATTCCCATGCAGTCGCGACATGCTAGCAGCCCGATCCCGACCCGGCAGCCGGCCGGCGAGGCCCGCTGCTGGTACCCTCCCCGCGATGTCGCCCAGACTCGCCCTCGTCGTCGGCCTGCTCGCCGGGATCCTGGCCGCGCTGCTCATCGTCGTGGTCGTCGTCTCGTACGCCCCGGAGATCGCCGCTCGCCTGGCCTCGCCGACGACATCGCCGGAGCCGTCGCCCGCGGCCTCTCCCGCTCGATCGGATGCCCCGCCGCAGGTGTCGGCGAGCGCCCGCGGGTCACCGTCTCCGATCCCCGTCGCCTCGCCCTCACAGCCCGCCAGCCTGCCGCCGTCGCCGGCCGGAGCAGCGTCGTCGCCCGCTGGCGTCCTGTTCCCGGTCGGCGAGCCGGCGCCGGCTCTGCGCCTGCCGCGGCTCGGCGGCGGGACGCTCGACCTCGCCGCATTTCGCGGCCGGCCGGTCTGGGTCAACTTCATGGCCACCTGGTGCCCGCCCTGTCGCGACGAGTTCCCGCTCATGAACGGGTTCCAGGTCCGCTATGCGGAGAACGGCCTGGCGATCGTGGCGGTCGACGTCGGAGAGGACGAGGCGACCGTGGCCGCCTTCGTGAAGAGCGTCGGCGCCGCGTTCCCGATCGCCCTGGACCGCTCCGGGTCGGCGCAGCGCGACTGGCACGCCGCGGTCCTGCCGGTCCACGTCTGGATCGACGCCACGGGGATCGTCCGCGATGGGGCGTTCGGCGGGATCGGCCCGGACGTGATGGCGCGGGGGCTCTCCACGATCCTGCCCGGGGTGACCGTCACCCCCTGACCGGGGTCAGCCGAAGACGCGGGCGGCGATGTTCGCGGCGTCGAGGAGCGGGCCCGGGAAGAGTCCCAGCAGGATGGTCAGGCCGGCGGTGATCCAGAGGCCCGTCCATGCCAGACGGCCGTGCCGCGGCTGTTCCGTCTCGCCGGCCGGCTCCCGCATGAACATGTAGACGACGACACGCAGGTAGTAGAAGGCCGCCGCAGCGGCGTTGAGGACGGCGATCACGGCGAGGATGGCTGTCGGCCCGCCGGCCTGCACGGCGACGATGATGATGTTGGCCTTGGCGAAGAAGCCGGCCGTCGGCGGAATCCCTGTCAGCGACAGGAGGAAGAGCGTCATCAGGACGCCCAGGACGGGCTCTCGCCGCCCAAGCCCCGCGAACGTGTCCAGGTGGCTGGTGACCCCGGGCCGGCGCTGGAGCGCGCCCACCACCGCGAAGGCCCCGAGGTTCATGAAGGTGTACGCGGCGCCGTAGAAGAGGATCGCCTGGAGGCCCTCGGTGCGGCCGGCGGCGTACGCGGCAAGGCCCACCAGGATGTAGCCGGTGTGGGCGATCGAGGAGTAGGCCAGCATCCGCTTCACGTTCGACTGGGTCAGCGCGACCAGGTTGCCCAGGGTCATGGTGATGGCGGCGAGGACGACGATCACCTCGAACCAGTCGGCCTTGATCGGCCCCAGGGCACCCACGAAGAGGCGCAGCACGAGGGCGAAGGCGCCCACCTTTGGTCCGACCGACAGGTACCCGGTGACCGGCGTCGGCGACCCCTGGTACGCGTCCGGCGTCCAGAAGTGGAACGGCACGGCGGCGACCTTGAAGGCGACGCCGGCGGTCATGAACGCGAGGCCGACGGCCAGGCCGGCGGACAGCGGCGCCCCGCCGGCGGCGATCGCCGCGAGATGCTCGGCGACCCCGGCCATGCTCGTAGAGCCGGTCATGCCCCACGTCAGGGCCAGGCCGAAGAGGAGGATGGCCGAGGAGAAGGAGCCCAGGAGGAAGTATTTGATGGCACCCTCGGTGGAGAGCCCGTCACGTTTCGCGAAGCCGGCCAGGAGGTAGCCCGGGATGACCATCAGCTCGAGGCCCAGGAAGAGCACCAGCAGGTCCGTTGCCGCGGCGATCAGCATCGCGCCGGTCATGGCGAAGACGAGCCCGGCAGCGAACTCCGCCAGCGGCAGGTCGCGGGATCCGAGGTAGTCCGGCGCGAAGAGGATCGTGAGCGCCACGATCGCCACAAACAGGAGGTCGAGGAAGGTGGTCAGCGCATCGGCGCTGTAGGTCCCGCCGAAGGCCGTCGCGGCCGTCTGCCCGTTGACCAGGATCACCCCGGCGACGGCGGCCAGGCCGAGGAGCGAGACCCCCGCGGCCGGCCCGGTCCGGGACGGCCAGATCAGGTCGACGACCAGGATGGCGGCTGCCACGAGGACGGCCGCGACGATCGGCGAGACGGTGACGATGTCGGCCCAGGCCATGACGCGTCGTCCCTCGCTACTGCCAGAAGACCGGGTGGAGGACGCTGGCCCCGACGGCGCTGCCCAGGAGGTCGTTGACCGTTCCCTGGACGAGCTCCAGGATGAGGCCGGGGAACAGGCCGAAGATGACGACCAGGACCCCCAGCGGGACCAGGGTGAGGGCCTCGACGGGTCGCAGGTCCACCAGCTTGCCCAGGTGCTCCCGGAAGAAGGCCGAGAGCTCGCCGAAGAACATCCGCTGGAACATCCAGAGGAGATAGGCCGCCGCCAGGATCATCACGAAGGTGATGACTGCCGCCACGGCCGGGTTGACCGCGAACGTCCCGACGAACACGAGGAACTCGCCCACGAAGCCGGAGAGGCCGGGCAGGCCGGCCGAGGCCAGCATGAAGAAGCCGAAGGCCGCCGCGTAGACCGGCATGACCGCCGCGAGGCCGCCCATCCGGGCGATGGTCCGGTCATGGGTTCGGTCGTAGATCACCCCGACGAGGAGGAACAGGGCGCCGGTGATCAGGCCGTGGTTCACCATCTGGAGGATGGCACCCTGGAGCGCCTGCTCCTGGAACAGGAAGATGCCCAGGGTCACGAAGCCCATGTGGCTCACCGACGAGTACGCCACGAGCTTCTTGAGGTCGGGCTGGACGAGGGCCACGACGGCGCCGTAGATGATCGCCACGACGCTCAGGCCGATGACGAGCGGGGCAAAGGCCCGCGCCGCGTCCGGGAAGAGCGGCACCGCGAAGCGGATGAGGCCGTACCCGCCGAGCTTCAGCAGGACCCCGGCCAGGATCACCGAGCCCGCCGTCGGCGCCTCGACGTGGGCGTCGGGGAGCCAGGTGTGGAACGGGAACATCGGTACCTTGATGGCAAAGGCGAGGAAGAACGAGGCAAAGGCGAAGAACTGCAGCGTCCCGTCGAAGTGGAACTGGCGCAGCTGTTCGTAGTCGAACGCGCCGGCCCAGGATCCGCCGTGGGCCGCCTGGAAGGCGAACGCCGTGCCCAGGATCGCCACCAGCATCAGCAGCGAGCCGACCAGCGTGTAGATCACGAACTTGATCGTGGCGTAGATCCGGTTGGCGCCGCCCCAGATGCCGATGATCAGGTACATCGGGACGAGGACCAGCTCGAAGAACACGTAGAAGAGGAACAGGTCGAGGGCCACGAAGCAGCCCAGCATGCCGACCTCGAGCAGCAGGAAGGAGATCATGTACTCCTTCACCCGCTCCTGGATCGGCCGGAAGCTGGCCAGCACGCTGATCGTGGTGAGCGTCGTGGTCAGCACGACCATGGCCACGCTCAGCCCGTCCGCCCCGACCTTGTACTGGATCCCGAAGGGGCGGATCCAGTCGGTCTGCTCCAGCAGCTGGAACCCTGGCCGATCGGGCAGGAACCCGACGAGCAGGTAGAGCGACAGGACGAGCGAGACGAGCGTCGCCCCGAGGGCGATCGCCCGTACGAGGTCGGCGCGGCGTCGGGGAACCAGGGCCACCAGGATGGCGCCAACGAGTGGGGCGAAGGTGATCGCCGAGAGGAGCGGGACCGTGGTCAGGTTCATCGATCAGCGCGCCACGGTCAGCAGGAAGGCCCCGGTCATGACGATCAGTCCGATCGCGATGCCGAGCGCGTAGTTCTGGACGCGCCCCGTCTGGATCCGGCGCAGCGCGCGCCCGGCGTCGACGGTCAGGAGGCCGACGCCGTTCACCGTGCCGTCGATGATGGTCCGGTCGAACCACCAGGCCAGCTGGGCGATGACGCCGCCGATCCGGATGAACAGCAGGTCGTACAGGTCGTCGAACCACCACTTGTTCAGCGAGGCGCGGTAGAGGAACGGCACCCGGCCGCTGATCGCGCGGACGGTCTCGGGGCGGCCCTGGCTGGCGACGCCGGGCAGCTGGACCCCGAACAGCCGCCACGCGGCGACGACACCGAGGGCGGCCACGGCCACGCTCCCGATGAGGAGCGCCCCGTCAAGGCCGAACAGCGCGTACGCGCTCTCCGCCCGCCCCGCCAGCTCGATCGATCCCGCGAAGATCGGCTCCAGCCAGCCGTGCAGCAGGCCCCGCTCCGGCGGCCAGCCGATTGCCAGGCCGAGCAGCACGGAGGGGATCGCCAGCAGGACCAGGGGGATGGTCATGCTCCGTGGTGATTCGTGGATGTGGGGGGCAACCTCGGGGTCCACCCGACTCCTGCCCCAGAACGTCATGCCCATCAGGCGGAACATGTAGAAGGCGGTCATCCCGGCCACCAGGAGGCCGATCGCCCAGACCCACAGGAAGCCGTTCCTGAACGCCTCGCCCAGGATCTCGTCCTTGCTGAAGAAGCCGGCCAGCGGCGGGATTCCGGAGATCGCGACCGATCCGATCAGCATGGTCCCGTACGTGATCGGGATCCTGCGGGCCAGCCCGCCCATCCGGCGCATGTCCTGCTCCTCGTGGACGGCGTGGATGACCGAGCCCGAGTCGAGGAAGAGCAGGCCCTTGAAGAAGCCGTGGCTCATCAGGTGGAAGATCGCCGCCGTCCACGCACCCACCCCGAGCGCGGCGAACATGTAGCCCAGCTGGGACAGTGTGGAGTAGGCTAGGACGCGCTTGATGTCCGTCTGCGTCATGGCGATCGAGGCGGCCAGGATGGCCGTGAAGATGCCGATGGCCGCGACCACGACCATCGCCTCCGGGGCGTGGGCGAAGATCGGGTTGGTGCGGGCGACCAGGTAGACGCCGGCGTTGACCATCGTCGCCGCGTGGATGAGGGCCGAGACCGGGGTGGGGCCCTCCATGGCGTCGGGCAGCCAGACGTGGAGCGGGAACTGGGCGCTCTTGCCGACGGCGCCGGCGAAGACGAGCAGGGCGATCACGATGATCGTGGTGTGGTCGAGCGTCCCGATCCGGTCGAGGACCTCGCGGATGTTGAGGGTCCCGAGGTTCGCCCAGATGGCCATGATCCCGAGCGCGAATCCCACGTCCCCGACCCGGTTGACGATGAAGGCCTTCTTGGCGGCCAGGGCCGCGGACCGCTTGCGGTACCAGAACCCGATCAGCAGGTAACTCGACAGGCCCACCAGTTCCCAGGCGACGAAGACCAGCAGGAAGCTGTCCGCGAGCACCAGCAGCAGCATCGAGAACATGAAGAGGTTGAGGTAGGCGAAGAAGCGCCAGTAGCCCGGATCGTGGGCCATGTAGCCGATCGAGTAGACGTGGACCAGCATCCCGATCGTGGTGACGACGATGAGCAGGCAGGCGGTCAGGTTATCGACGAAGAAGCCCGCGTCGACGCTGAACGCCCCGGCGGGGATCCAGCGCCAGAAGGTGACGCCCGCCCCGTGCTCTCCGAACGGCGCGCCGCCGGTCAGGGCCGTGTAGGCCACGACCATGCTGACCGCCCAGCTGGCCACCACCAGCAGGACCGGCAGGATCGAGGCCCGCTTGCCCAGCCGGCGACCGAAGAGCGCCGTGAAGGCGAATCCGGCCAGCGGCAGGATCGGGATCAGCGCGATGAGCGTTTCCATCGGGTGGTGGTCTCGTCCCTCGGCTACTGGCGAAGCGTGTCGTACTCGTCGACCAGCGGCGTCCGCCGGTTCCGGTAGATCGCGATGACGATGCTCAGGCCGACGGTCGCCTCGGCCGCGGCGACGGCCATCACGATGAGCGCGATGACCGAGGAGCTGGTCCGGAGCGACTCGACGAACGAGCCGAAGGCGACGATCGTCAGGTTGACCGCGTTGAGCATGAGCTCGATCGACATGAGCATGCTGATCGCGTTGCGGCGGGCCAGGAACCCGAAGCTGCCGATGGCGAAGAGGATGCCGGCGAGGATCAGGTAGGCGTCGAGGGAATTGCTCATGACGGGTCGGACCGTTCGCGCTTGGCCAGGAAGACGCCGCCGATCACGGCCGCCAGCAGGAGCACGCCCACGATCTCGAACGGCAGCACGAAGTCCCGGAAGAGGGACCTGGCGACGGCGTCCGTGGCGCTGTCGAGCCGGGCCGGGACCGCCCCCCAGTCGGTTGAGCCGACGGTCAGGGCGATGATCAGGGCGAGGACGACGGCGGCGATCGCCGCGGGGATCGCCTGGGTCTGAAAGACGAGGCGGGCCGGCGCCGCCTTGGTCTCGGTGAGCATGATGGCGAACAGGATCAGGACGCTGATGGCCCCGATGTAGACGAGCACCTGGGCCGCCGCGACGAGGGGGGCGCCGAGGAGGGCGTAGAGCCCCGCCAGCGCGCCGAAGCAGGCCATCATCGCCAGGCCACAGCGGATGATGTCGCGCATCGTGACGACGAGCAGGCCGGTGCCGATCAGGGCGGCGGCCAGGACCATGAACAGGACGTCGTCCCAGCCGATCCCCAGGACGGGGACCGCATCCGGTATGGCCACATGACTCCTCTCTCCGCCCCCCGGCGGTCGGCCCGGCCCACGGCACTGCCGCCCGGGCGGTGGATCTCCCTACGTGTGATGTGCCTGGACGCCGGCCGTCCCGCCCCCGTGGCCATGACCATGGCCGTTCCCGTTCCCGTTGCCCACCGACGGCGGCAGCATCGGCAGCATGCGGCTCTCCAGCAGCCTGCCGTCGGCCCGTGCCCGGTCCGCCCAGTCGCGCTCCTTGCGGATGTAGGTCACCTCGGTCTCCCGGTCGACCGCCGCGATCGACAGCAGGTCGATCGTCGGGCTGCTTCGGCTGGTGAAGGCCTGCTCGAAGTCCGCCCCGTCGCGGAGCGCGTCGTAGGGGCAGGCGTCGACGCAGATGCCGCAGAGGAGGCAGCGGCTCTCGTCCACCTCGTACTTCTGCAGCACGCGCGGCTTGGGCATCAGGGCGCCCGTGGGGCATGTCTCGGCGCACCGTCCACACGACACGCAGGGGG
>Ga0315281_10011359_pt1 | contig 12202 bp, 16 predicted proteins | sample YL17G07_0_MG_FD_204540 | JGI IMG/M metagenome (GOLD analysis project Ga0315281, IMG submission 204540) | Sediment microbial communities from Yellowstone Lake, YNP, Wyoming, USA - YL17G07_0 | ecosystem: Environmental > Aquatic > Freshwater > Lake > Sediment | place: USA: Wyoming | collected... | reverse complement strand
CAAGGTCAGGATAGGTTTCCCCTTTCCGAATAGCGGAGAGCGTTCCTTCCTTGATGCCTAACCGCTCGGCGACTGCCCTAGTGGTCAAAATTGGATTGGCGCGGAATAGGGCGCGGGCCAGCAGAATGCTATCGATAGGCGTGGTGCTCAAGCCGCCGTAAGCGACAATCCACTGATGAGAGCGTTGCTTTCCTTTTCCCGTCAAGGTTTGGACCCGTCTGCGCCAATGGACATTGCACTACTCCGCCGCAAACAGCGCCAGCGCGCAGGCCCGACGATACGTCGCCTGCCACTCAGCGCGCACTTCGAGCGAGATGGGCACGTTCGACTCGGCCACCGCCCGCAGCAAGGCCAGCAATTCCGGCGTGACTTCCGGCGCGCCGGCGGCCACCGCCGCCCGCAGGTTTTCCCCACTCCGCTTCGCTTCGGGGGACAGGTCGTCGGCGGGGCCAGTCTCGGCGAGTTCGGTCAAGAGTTGCGTTTGTTGCTCGGAAGTTAATTGGAGTTGGGTCGTCACCGTCAAAAAGAATGTTTCCTTTTGCAAAACGCACGGCCGCAATCGCGGCTCGCTGATTAATTTTGGCAAATTAGAGGCACTTAAATAGGCAACAGACGCGCGCGGATATTGCGCTCGTTGATGCTCAGAATTGCGCCTTTGGTTAAGTCCTCGCTGTGACGGTCAAGCACTTGGCGCAAATAGTGATTGACGCTCGCCGGGTGCATATCTTGTAGGCGAAAAATAACGACGCTCGGCAACTGCTCACCGCTGGCTGCCAATAATTCCCCAAAGTCGAGGTCGCTGGTTAAGACGATAGCACCTTCAGCGCGGGCCTTGACCAGTATTTCGGGGTCTGGCAAGCGATCCAATCCTTCGGCATGGAGGTGCGTGGCTTCATGACCGAGACTGAGCAGGAAAGCTACTGTGTCGGGCGAAATGCCCATGTTGGCTAGAAATTTCATGCCACCGGTGTCTCCAGCGGCACGATGCTTTCGTCGGCGAGCCAGGCGGCGTACCGCAGGGCTTGGCGGATGTCTTCGAGTTCAAGATAGGGGTACGCCTGAATAATCTCGGTGGTACTCATGCCATTGGCAACAAGATTGAGCACGAGCGACACTGTGATTCTCATGCCGCGGATGCAGGCTTTGCCGCCCATGACGACAGGATTGAAAGTAATACGGTCGAAGCCAAACATAGTCAATGTCTCCTTTGCAATCAGGATGATAGTTCTCGGTCAATGGTGGACAGGCGGGTGAATGACCGTCAGACCGAGATGCTTCTCAAAGCCGTCAAAATCCCGGTCACTATGCAGAAGCGCATGGTCTTCTAAAATGCAGAACGTGGCAATCAGGCAATCCAGCGTGCGCCGCACCGTAATGCCTTTGGCTCGCAAAGCGCGATAGTTTTGTGCGGCCGCCACAGCCAGCGTCACGCTGCCCGTCTCGAAAACCTCCAGCCGCAACAAATCCGCTTGGACAGCCGTCGCCTCCGCCTCGTTCCGCAGGCCCTGGAGCACCTCGCACAGAATCAAATCCGTCAGGCCGAGGCGTTGGCGTTCCAGTTCAACATCGAGCCAAGCCGTGTGCGGCGTGTCCACTGCATTCAGATAGTCCACCCAAACAGTGGTGTCTACAATGACCATCGTTAAGCCCGACCGCGCCCGGAACGCAACTCATCCAGATTGCCTGTCCAGCGCACTTTGCCCCGCAGACGCCGGATATGGCCCTGCGCCTTCGTCTGGACGAGCATTTGCAAACCGGCTTCCACCACCGCCTTTTTGGTTTTCAAGCCGGTCGCTTTCATTGCTTCGCGCATCAGCAAGTCATTGATAAGGATGTTGGTTCGCATTTGACCTCCGGGTTTACCGATGTGTATAATTTATATCAATATGTGCATCGGGTCAACAGGCGGATTTCAAGCCAATCTTCCATGTCGCGGGTGCGGCGAACCTGTTTTGCCAGAAAGCGACTCTTGCGCCGTTGAAGTTTCTTCCATGCCCGCGAGCCTTTCATCTTCGCCGCCTCATCCACTATTTTAATATAAAGGAATTCGATACTGTTTTCCGTTTTGTGACTCCGTCGCGTCCTAGACACCCCCGCCGCTTCTAGCGGGGACAGGGTGTAAACGCGACGGCTTCCTGGCTCAACCCCTGACTGCGCGGGGCAGGAGCCGGCGGCTCAGTCCGAGCCGAAGTTGCTCGCAGGATACTTCGGCTAAGCCGCAATAAGTTGCGCGCGGCATTGAGCTCTCAGTTGAGAGTCAAAAAACGTTCCGCACAATTTTCGCGCGCTATGTAATGTGCCGCCGTGCCCGCTCACTCAACTCCAATGTAGGTCGAGTTTTATTGAGGCCGCCTTCGCGGTCACTCCTTCAGCCCAGACTACTGACAACCGGGTGTATGACTCTCTGAAGTCCAGAACGTGTAGACCTCGCAATCGTCCGGCGCGGGCGGGCGGTCGGCCGGAATCTTTTTCTTGACGGGTGGAAGCGCGCGCAGATAGACAATCACTGCGCGAACGTCCTCTTCATCCCAATTCGAGGCGTGGTCCCAAATCATCCCCTGCCAATGCAAGGCATACCCATCGCGGCTCACGCCACTGCGAATGGCGCGGGCCATCTCGGCGTCGCTCCAATGGCCAAGCCCGGTTTCCGCGTCGGGCGTCAGGTTGCGCGCCCAGAGCGTCCCCATCGGTTTCCAACTGACTTTCAAGCCGCCACTGCCGTCCGGGCCGTGACACAGCGCACACGAGGCGACGGTGAAAACGTAGCGACCGCGCTCCACCAGCGCTGCTTGCTCGGGACTCTTGAGCAGGGCCGGGTCAGGCGTGGGGATGAGGGCCGCCGCGCCACCGGCAATCTGTTCGGGCGGAATCACGGTCAACAAAGGCAAGTCGTAAATCGCCGAACCGATCACGCCCAGGACGAACAATCCGACCAAGCCCGCCACCGCGCCTATCCAGCCCCGCCATCGGCTGGGGAAGCGGCGCTCACGCGGCGCGGCGAAGACGAAGGCCATCGCGCCCAGGACCAGCACACTCCATTGGGCGACAATCAGCGCGGTTTGCGGCCAGTCGCGCGGCAGTCCACCCTCCTGCCCATAGCGCTGGTCGGCAAAGGTCAGCACGGTCGTCGGCACCGCGGGCAGTGGGCGCGTGAGTTTGGCGATGAGCGTTTCAATCACACCGTAGTGCAGGGGGCCGGGAATTTGATTATGCACGGGTGGCAGGGTCTTCAAATAGCGGGCCATGGCGGTCGCGTCGTCCTGGCTCAAATTGTGGAGAAATATCCAAGGCATATCGTACATATTGAGCACGCGACCCCGCGCCCGGCCGTTGCGCAGGGCGTTGACGATTTGGTCGTCGCTCCAATGGCCTAAACCCGTTTCGGGGTCAGAGGTGAGATTACGACTCACGAGCACGCCATGGGGATAAGCTCCCACGCGCATCCCGCCCGCCAGATAAAAATCGTCGGCGCGATAAATGCCACCGCGATTAATCATCGTGTGGCACAACCCGCACATCTCGGCGTGAATGAGATACTCACCGCGCCGGGTGAGGTCGGTCTGTTGCCCGGGGCCGTCCAATTTGCCGCCCGGTTCCCACGGCGGCGTGCGCGCCAGCGAGAGCACGTAGTTCACGATGTCCCAGCGCTCTGCGGGCGTGGTCTTGTCGGCGAAGGATGGCATGGGGCCGGGCGCCAGCCCCGTCGTGAGGCGGAGCCAGATTTGCTCCGGCTCGCTTCCGCCGCGAAACGTCCAGGGCGCAGTCAGGTCGCGCGAGATGACGGGATAGCCTTTCGCGTCCTTCAGGTTGAAACCGCCGCGCGCGTCCGGCCCGTGACAATTGTTGCATCCTTGAGCTTGAAAAAGTTGTTGCCCGCGCGCGATGCTCTCGGTCGTGGATTCGACGCGTGGTGGGATGGTCAGCGTCTCTGGAGCCGAGTCGTTGAACACGGGCGAAAAACTTTTGATGTACGCAACGACTTCGCGGATGTCCGCCTCGCTCAACAGGTCGCGCCAATAGGGCATCGCGCTGGCGGTGAGGCCGTTGCTCACCGTGCGAATCAAATCAGCATCGCTCGGCGGCTGGTCGGCGGGCGTGGATTTGTATTTGAACTGGCCGAGGGTGAAATCGAGTGGACGCGGGATGAGCGACGGCGCGGCTGGCCCGTTGCCGCGTCCATCCGGCCCGTGACAGACCGCGCAGTGTTGCGCGTAAAGGCGCGCTCCGGTTGGCGTGTCTACGGGCAGGTCGGCGCCCGGTGGCCAAGTCAAGTCAGCGTAGACCTGTGCCTCGGGTTGCCAGGTTTCGACCGGGTGGGCATACCCCACGCGGGCATAAATCGAGCGGCCAACGTCAAGCAGGATGAGCAGGCCGAGCGTTACTAAAATCACCCGACGGCGTGAGGCCATTAGCCAGTTGATTGCTTGCTGCATGAGTACCTCCGATTGGACTATGGCTCGCCGAGCGCCGTGGCAATATCGTCGGTGATACGGTGGAGTTCGTCGTCGGTCAGGTTGGGCATGGGAAAAAGCATGAAGCAAAATAGGCCGCTCCAAAGGTTGCTCGATTCATTGCGGGTTGCTCGTCCGAGCCGCTGACTTCGCCAGGTCATCGGCCCGTCGCGATTCGTCCGGCCGCACTTCCCCTTTCAAGCAATGCCATTGCACGCGGCGCTTTTCCGAAGCACTCAAAATGGCTTGCCAAACGTCGGCGTGCTTCACCGGCTGGCCCTCTGTAGTGCGCCAGCCATACCGCGCCCAGGCCGCCATCCACTGTTGAGCGCCTTGCGCCGCGTAGTCGGAGGGCGTATAGACGTGCGTGGTTCCGCTAACCGGGGCGACGGCGAGTCCTTGCACAATCGCCAACAGGTGCAAGCGGTTGGCTGAGGTTTGCGATTCACGGCCAGTTAGCTCTTGCGCTGACTCTCCGGCGCGCACTACCACCGCCCAGCCGCCCGGACCGCCAGGGCCGAGGCAGGAAACGCCGGTGAAGATGTGCGTAGAGTCGCGGTCATCGAGCGGCAAGGCAGAACGCGGGATCATGCTCACGGCGAGGCGGTCTACTTCTTCGTTGAAGGTTTCGCCCGCGTGGCCCTTGACCCACATCCACTCAACTTGGTGCCGTTGCAGGACTTCATCCAGCGCCTCCCACAAGTCGCGATTGGCGACGGACTTCTTGTCCGACGTGCGCCAACCCTTTGCTTTCCACCGAGCGATGTATTCAGTAATGCCCTTGTGGACGTACTCCGAGTCGGTATGGAGTATCACGCGGCAGGGTTTCTTAAGCCCGCCGAGCGCCGCAATGATGGCCTGTAACTCCATCCGGTTGTTGGTCGTCTCCGGTTCACTGCCGGTCAAAATCTTGCGATGCGCGCCGAACATGAGCAAGGCGGCCCAGCCGCCGGGCCCGGGGTTGGGGTCACACGCGCCGTCGGTGTAGACGATGACTTCCGGGGGTGCAGGGGATTCGCTCATGGGTATTTTTATGGAGACGAGTCGGCCAACAATTTCAAGATCGCCTTTTCCTTGACTTGGCGGACGTTCTCACGCGTGCAACCCCGTTCGGCGGCAATAACTGTCATCGGGACGGCGGCCTGACTATCCAACCCAGCCACGCGGGCCAGAACGTCCTGCTCTTTGGCACTCAAACGACGCCGGCGGGGTGTGGGCCACGCCGCTTGAATGGCCGCCCACTCGGTCGAGTGCATACCATATCTATCGTTAGACCGCGATGTGAACGCCGCTAGAAATATCTTGAACCGGGCGGGACAAACAAGGGTCATTAGGCCGAGCGTGTCCCAAGAAGCCCCGTAACTTTAATTGCTGGGGGAGGTCACTGAAGTGGTCGTAAAATAGCTGGTGAATGATGCTCGACAATTCGGCCGCCACCGCAAACTACCGGACGCGCAGTCTAAGCCCGTCTGGTTTGTTTAACTGCAAGCGATTAAGAAAAAGGAAAGCCGCTACGGGGTTCCCCTTTAACCGCCTGCCCCAGCACCAGTGGTCCGGCTTACCCAGCCTTCGCAGATGCGCCACAACTTTTCTTCAGCCCTTTTATTTCTAAACTCACACTTCAGCACTTCGCGCTCTTCGAAAAATTGGCCGCTCACACCTTCCACTTCGGGGGAACTTGCCAGCCAGACGGCTGTGTCCGCGCCCTGCGCGCTCGTCCGGCCACCAGCATATTGGGTCAGGCGCTGGACCAGTTCCGGCGCGGCATGGCGATAGAGCCCGGTCGCGGTGATCAGGCCTGGTGTCATAGCATTGGCCGTCACGCCGCTATCCTTCAAACGCCGCGCCAGCGCCCACGTCAACATCCGGTCGCAGGCCTTCGACTGGGCATACGCTCTGAAACTTTCGAAGCGGCGCCGCTCGAATTGCAGATCGTCCAGATCAAGATCGCTGGCATAGGCTGAGGCCACATTGATAATGCGCGCCGGGGCGCTTGCCTTTAGCCGCTCCAGTAATTCCTGGGTAAGCAGAAAGTAACCGAGCACGTTCGTGGCAAAGGTCAACTCGAGGCCATCCACGCTATTAACCTTTGGCAGAGTGCGCGGTTGCCCGCTGCATTATTGATCAGCACATCGAGACGGCGATACTGGCGGCGAAACTCCCGCGCCAACGCGCGAATGGATTTCTGGCTGGACGCATCAATCTGCATCACCTTCGGTTTCGCCAAGCTGGTCTGGCGGGCGATCTCCGAAGCAATCCGGTTTCCTTGTTTGATGTCGCGGCAACCCAGGATCAGTTCAGCCCCGCGGGCCGCCAACTGCGCCGCGATCTCTTTGCCAACGCCGGAGGTCGGGCCGGTAATGAGGACCCGCTTGCCTTTCATTGAACTCATCCAAATGCTCCTTTCAGGTCTTTTCACAACGACCCCTTTCCAAAAACGGAATGCGTCTGGCTTCGTTAATTATCTGGTGAGGCGGTCTCCCCGGTTGAGACTTGGAAAAACGCTGGGGTTACGCCCCCGGGTCGGCAAGCAGCGCGCGTCCGGCTGGAGGCCCAGATTGGGCGGCCCGGCTGTTTGGCTGGCGGTGTTGGCGTGAGCCTTTCTGCCTCAAGTATGTTTCGCCCAAAACTCTTGGAGCGCCCGATTGAACGGTTGTGGCTGTTCGATGGGCGTCGCGTGACGCGAATCGGCGATGGTGACGAACTGGGCTCGGGGGATCTTCGCCGCGTACGCTTCCTTAAACGCTACGGGCGTGTAATCGTGATCGGCGGCGATGACCAAGGTGGGGCATTGAATCGAACCCAGCCGCGCCGTGACGCTCCAGCCAATCATCGCCCGCAACGCCGCCAGATAAGCGCGTTGGTCATTCTCCGCCCAACGCGCGACAAATGTCTGGCGGAGACTGTCTTGCTCTGGTTTGACAAACAGCCGCTGGCTCAGCACTTCGCCCATCTTTCGCATCCCTAACACTCGCACGATGGCCAGACGCTGCCAGATCGCCACTTGGTCCTTGAAAGACCGGACGACTAATTCGGGGGCACTGTTCACGATGCTGAGTGTCTTGACCGCCGTAGGCGCATCGACGGCCAGTTGAAACGCGATGCCGCCGCCCAATGACAAGCCGACCACGTGGGCCGCATCGACACCCAAGGCCTGCAACAAGCCGACCGTATCCGCCGCAAACATCGCCATGCTGTACGGGCCAGCCGGCTTATCGGACTGCCCATGGCCGCGCAAGTCGAAGGTGATGACCTGGTACGACTTGGAAAACTCTGGCACCTGAAATTCCCAGTCGCGGGTGCTGGAGCCCAAACCATGGATAAACACCAGGGGTTGACCTTCGCCCTTTATTTCGTAATACAAGTTCACTCCGTTGGATTGCACTTTGGGCATAGACGTTTTTTCCTTGGGTGGTAGCGGGACCTGAGGCGGAAGTATGATGCCTGAAACGGGCGGCCCACGGGAGTCTCACCTATTAGTTTAGGCTCTGAACGGAAGGCGACCCGCTACGCGGAGAATGTCTTGAATTCATCTTGCCCCAAAGACGGCCGGTATCAGCGCCAACGTCGCAAAGAGATAATTGCCTACCCAATGAAACAGCATCGCCAAGGGTAAACTGCCCATCGGCCCGGCTACAAACGCAAAACCCAAACCGCCCGCGACGATGCTGGGGAATAGCCAACGCTGATAAAGGTGTTTGAACGTAAAGAGCAGACCATTGGCTACCCAATCCCATTGGCCGAACACCCCACGCATTTTGGGGAGCAAGAGTCCGCGATAATAGAGTTCCTCGCCGAGAATATTGAAGACCACGCCATACACCAAGAAAACACCGAAGAAGAGATAGTTGCCCGCCAGATGAATATCCGGGAAGACATCCGCAATTCCGGTAATTGGTGCATTCGGATTGGAGATGGGCGGCCAAAAGGCAGGCGGAATGAAGCCGGGTACGGTCGCTAACCATTTGCTTAGTGGATTGGCGGCCAGGCTAAGACCACCAGCAACTACAAAAACCACCAGGGCAAGGCCCCATTGTTTCCAACCGGCGGGCCAGCGTAGTCTGACTCGCTCCCGCAAGGCTCCTAGCGAAAGGCGATAACCTTCCCGGCGTAGGAGAATGAGCGCCACGATTAACTCAGCCCCATTTCCTAGAAATGCTACACCTAAAAAGACAGGCGTGGATACGGGTTTGTTCATGGGCGCGAACAATGGGCCGAGGCCATAGATTAACACCAAGAACCACACAGCCGGCCAGGCAAACATGAAAATAATTTGGCCGAGGCTATATTGTGGAATAGTGGGGGTAGCATTCTCTTGTTGCATGATTCCTTTCTCCTTGACTTCAAGATAAGCGCTGGTGAGCCTTCGATTTTGCAGGGCGTGAAATCGGATAAGCCGCCCAACGGTTGAGCTCAGCGGCACGGCGATGATAGACCTGAACCGTGGCGAACCCAAACGCTTGCGAATGAACCCGGCCAGTTGCATCGCGGCGCAACCGGGTCCGTTGCAATGAGTTGTTGGGCGACAGCCAAAGCGTTATAGCATTCATGCCTTAATTCGATTTCATGGGCCGGGTAGCTACGTTAGAGAAGCGGCTTACGGCGAACCGAGCCGTCTCGATCAAGGTCAAATAGAGCAGAATATCTATGAAGGAACCCATCCGGTTGATGCTGTCGAGGTCGGCCCAATCAATCTTCCCTACGCTGCTAAGGGGAGACTCACCTGAAGCATCACAGATAAAAGCCAATGGGAAGCCGGCACTCAACCGCCCATCACAGAGGAGTTGCGAGGTGTGTTGGTAATTCACTGTTGCAATTGTGAGACCGATTGCAAGCAACACACTCAGCATATCAAAGGCGTAGCCTCTATAGCCGCGTGAAAAGAGATGGTATTCCTTGGCCCCGGCCTGAAACGCAAAACGGCACAGCTCAAGTCCTATGGGTGCAAGGGTTGCGATTGCCATACCCAATAGGGCTACATATGTGAGAGCAGGATCGTTAACTGTCAGCATTCCCAATACAATGACAATCACCAATGCTCCGAGCCCAGACGCAAGCGCTATGATCTTCGTGATTTTCATGATGGCATTTGTATGCGGCTGCGGCCCAACGGAAGCATCAGGCGCGCGCGGTCGGGTCGCCGGTGATGCTTGGACTCGGAAAAATGTTTGGGCAGACTGACCGCCCGGGGCGCGGAGCGCGTCGCCAGCGTACATGGTGGGCAGCATATGTTTCTTGGAGTAGTTACATATGGCCCTGAGATACTTGAAACCCCATCGCATCCAGCATTCTTATCGAATGGATAGTTCCCTATTTCATAGACAACTATGACATGGGGTTAAACCGGGCTGAGTGATGTTGTGGATACTCAGCGTTCCCTTTTCTCAAGTATCTAGCCCGGCAGATGCACTACCCTGTCGTTTGCCACCTACCCTACGCGCCCTGGCGCGTAGGGTGCACGGGCAACCGCAGGACGAGCGGCGGGCATCTGGTGAAAATCAGCGCGCAAAGCGTTCCAGTAGCACCGCTTTCACATCGCGGAAAGGAAGTTGGTTCAGCTCCGCTACGTTCCTGCTGACGAGAGTCTAGACCCTATTTTGGTCGCCCGCAATTACACTAACGCCGTCCAATTGCGCGCTCACCTGCACGCAGCAGGGTTAGGCCAACAAGGGTAGTGCGGATAACCTCATCCCCATCCAAGATTTTAGATTGTTCTGCTTTATCCTGCTGGCTATGCGACAAGGGCGTGATAGCGGCGCAACTGTGATGGGCGTACAATCGCAACCAGATGCCCATCCCAACAATCTTGCTCGTCGAAAATGGTCACGGGCGCGCCAAGTCGCTGTCACCGACTCGAGCGAAGCGTAGATATGTCATCGTGCAGGGACACACATTCCGCGCCGCTGTGAGCCGCGCCGGCGTCATCGCTCCGGCGCTCATCATCGTTACCGCCACGTCGTTCAAAGCTAACGGCGCGCGTCTTTGCCAGCAACTTCGAGCGGCCCTGAATGACACGGCCATCCTGCTCGTCGCCAACCAGCCCCCTGCCCGACAAGCAGATAACGGCGCAGCGGCTACGCTTACCCCGCCTTTTACGCCGCGCAAGTTCGTCAACTACTTCACGCGACTCCTGTCGGTGAGCCATGCACCAGGAGGGTGTGTTGTCTTTTGATGCTCACAAAGGTAGAATGCGGATGCACTACTGACCCGCAAAAAACGCTGTTAGAAACTCGCCGTCGAAACGGCTGAGAGTGATTCACGGCAGGTAAAAAAATAACATGATAAACATCCTCACCGAGCATATTGAGAGTCGCCCCGATGTGTTTAACGGCAAACCCCATATTGCCGGGCATCGCATTCGGGTGCTGGATATTGTGGTTTGGCACGAAAAACGCGGTCTGTCTCCCGATGAAATTTTGGAACTGTATCCGGGTCTGACTCTCGGCGATGTGTATGCCGCCCTCGCCTACTATTTTGACCATCGCGAGGCCATTGAAGTCGAGTTTCAGCGCGAAGCGGAAACCGTCGCACGCTTAAAAACGCGCTACCCCGCCAAATTACAGGCGAAACTTCATGGCTGACCGCATTCGGTTTTATTTTGACCAGCACGTTCCCATAGCTGTTGCCCTAGGCTTGCGGCGCAGAGGCATTGACGTGCTGACGGCGCAAGAAGCCGATTTGTGTGGGCGTTCAGATGAAGAGCAATTGCAAAAGGCCATCTCCGAGCAACGGGTGCTCGTGACGTTTGACGATGATTTGCTGACGCTGGTTGCTAATGGACAGGCTCACACGGGTTTAGCCTTTTGTGCGGCCAGCAAGTACACCATCGGCGACCTGATCCGCGTGTTGGCACTGGCGCATGAAGTCTTTGAGCCCAATGAGATGCTCAATCATGTTGAGTTCCTGTAAAAACGCTGTGGCCTGAGTATGACCGATGCCTTTTCGCCAATCCCACATCCACGACAACGGCAGGGGGTGCGCCACCTTGCGGTGGACTCAGTTCACGCACACCGTCCATGCTTGGAGACGCAGGGCATCTGCTGACTACTATCAGCGCTGAAATTATCCGACTGGGCCGCGTCTGTTCAGCGCCTCAGTGAATCACCTTCCCGGACCTTTGGAGCCTTCAGGACTCTGAAGGTCTTTTGCGTCAATGTTCTCGGCTGACTTATTGGTGGACGCACGAAATTGGGTAATGGTTAACGTTAGGGCGTGGGTTGGCCCATCTTTCTTTGTGTTCTTCGCGCATCCTTCGCGTTCTTCGTGTTAAAGCTTGAGTCTCATCCCCGCGCGTTAGCCTGCCCCCCGCATATTGATTTGGCGACGAGCGGCATTGAATGACACGGCCAGCCTGCTCATTACCTGTCAGCCCCCTGCCCGACAAGCCCTCACCCAACATCAAATCGTTAGCGTGACGTAGGTTTGCCCAACAACCGACTAAGGCCACTCCGCAACAATTGGCGGACAGCCTCGCAGGAACAACCGCGCTCCCGCGCGATGTCGGCCATCTTCTCTGCCGGGCGTTGGCTCAAACCCAAGACTCGCGTACAGACTTCTTGTTGCAAGGCCGTGAGCCGCTTCCGATTGGCGCTGATTTTCCACGCAGCTCGAATGGCTAACATCTGTGCACCTGAAATTTTGAGATGAGGATGAGCAGCCAACAAGTCAGCACAGGCGGGCGGAATGGGATAGTCGGCGGGCGGAACAAGGTCAGGATAGGTTTCCCCTTTCCGAATAGCGGAGAGCGTTCC
>Ga0315281_10011358_pt1 | contig 12202 bp, 9 predicted proteins | sample YL17G07_0_MG_FD_204540 | JGI IMG/M metagenome (GOLD analysis project Ga0315281, IMG submission 204540) | Sediment microbial communities from Yellowstone Lake, YNP, Wyoming, USA - YL17G07_0 | ecosystem: Environmental > Aquatic > Freshwater > Lake > Sediment | place: USA: Wyoming | collected... | reverse complement strand
CACGTGCGTGGTCGCCGAGCGCCACGGCACCAGCCTGCCGTCGTGCCAGATCCAGCCGTCGCGATCGGCCATGGACAGCGGGGCTTGCGGACCTTTCTTTGCCTGCGCCATCAATGCTCCTTGAACGAAGGCAGCTATTCTAAACAAAAAAACCCGCTTTACTATTAGCATCTTTGTTAATATCAATTCTGCGATGGACCTCGACGGCGTTTTCGGCGCGCTAGCTTCCGTTCCGCGGCGGCGGATCATCGCGTTCCTGTCGCAGACGGCCCTGTCGACGACCGACCTCGCGGAGCGCTTTTCGCTCAGCCCGCCGGCCATCTCCCGGCACCTCGCCGTGCTCGAGCGCGCCGGCCTCGTGGTGAGCGGGCGGCAGGGCCAGCGCGTCCTCTACCGTCTCAACCGTGACGTGCTTCTCGACGCACTGGCCCGCTTCGCCTCCGAAGTGGACGGTCCATTGCGCCGCGAAGGGCAGGCTCCGAGGACGCCGCGCGAAGCGATCTAGTGCTAGGCTTCCAAGTCAGGGGAGGGCGCATCAGAACTACTGCAATCGTGTTGGCTTTGATGTTGATCGGGGGCTGCGCAGCCGATTCGATCGTGCTGACGCCGGCACCTGCGCCAGGCTCGGCAGCGACCGGCATCCTTGCGTTCGATACCGCCGGCAGCGTGCAGCGTTCGGCCAACGGGCGCAGCTTCGTCCTGGGCGAGCCGACCTTGATCTCGGGCGTGCTGACGCTGCCGCAGGGCGGCGGGCCGTTTCCCGCCGTCGTCCTCGCGCACGGCTGCAATGGCAACCGCAACACCGAGCGCGCCTGGGGGCCGACGCTGCGAGAGTGGGGCTACGCCACCTTCGTCATCGACAGCTTCAAGCCCCGCGGCATCGACGAGGTCTGCACCAACGGCCGCTTGCTGCTGCCGTTGCAACGCGTGCCCGACGCCTATGGCGCGCTGCGCCTGCTGGCGGAGCATCCGAAAATCGATCCGCAGCGCATTGCACTGATGGGCTTTTCCCACGGCGGCGCGCTCGCCATGCTCGCCGCTACTTCCTGGGCGAAAGAAACCTTCGCGCCCGCCGGACGGCCCGCGTTCCGCGCCTTCTTCCCGTTCTATCCGAACTGCAATGCCGTGTTCCCCGAGCGCGATCGCGTCGCGGCGCCGCTGCGCATCCACACCGGCGAACTGGACGATTGGACCCCAGCCAGACCCTGCTTCGAACTTGCCGCATGGCTCAAGGCCACGGGCCAGGACGTCGCCATCAACGTCTATCCGGGCGCCCACCACGCCTTCGACCAGGCTGCCGGAAAATTTTTCCTTCCCAACGTCGGCAACGGTGCCGACTGCTTTCCGCGCCTGCCCAGCCTTCTCGGCCCCTTTCCTGCCGCCGCCGTGAGCGGCGCGCCGCCGTCCTGCGTCAAGCGCGGCGCCACCGTCGCAGGCAATCCCGCCGTGACCGAGCAGGCCCGCACAAACGTGCGCGCGCAGTTGAACGAATTAATGAAATAGTGAGAAACAGATTTTTTCCGATTGGAGGCGTAGCGTCCTGAGGCAATTGAGAATTCGGTGTTTTCGTTACAAATTGGCGATTTGCGTTCCGCTTTTTTATTTGCAACTAATTCACGTTTAGACGACAGAAGGAAGGGGTTGAATGGTCGCGCGAACGCATTCGCGTTGTACACGATCCGACAAGCTGGAGCGGCTCTTTGCTGACTGGGTCAAATCGTATCCCGCGACGCACCGGAATGACTTTCACAAGGACGGCATCGTGGACGAGGGGGTCTATCGACGCGAGGGTACGCGCGTTCTGTACGTCCTCCTCGAGCCCAACAGCAAGGGCGGCAGGTACGACCAGTATCGCGGCGCGGATCTCCGCAAAGTGTGGGGCGATGTCGGATTGGGAAAGTCTTTCGATCTCAACGTAGCTCGATGGACTGCTGTTTTGCTGGATGGGGCAACCAAGTACTTCACCCCCGATGCTGGACAAGCTAAGCAACAGTTGCGCCGTGTGGCAATCATGAACTTGAAAAAACTTGCTGGATCCGGAACGGCCAATTGTGAAGCGGTCAGCGTCCAGGCGTGGACGGATAGAGACTACGTTCGTCGGCAAGTCGCAATAATCGAACCGACCTTGGTGGTGACTTGCGGCGTAACGGCGAATCGCCTATTCGCGTGGATCATTAAGGATGATCCCTTGGAGGAGTTCCCCGAGGAGTCGGTATGGAGACACGGAGCATTTCAGGTGCTCCCGGCGAACCATCCCTCTCTTCGTCCGAAAAACGCTCCTGCAGCGTTCGCGAGAGTGGTGCAGAGGGCTTTACACGCAAAGGTGGGTGCGTTTGTCACAAAATGAGTAAGTCGCCATGAGTAGGTCGTAAGGAGTGTATGCATGGACATGGAAGGTAAGAAGAGATTTCCACTTCGTGAAGCTTATGCATTTGCCGCCGAAAACGGAATGGGGGAGCAAGTTGACGAAATCCGGGACATGGAAATTGAATGGGACCGTGGTTATACATCCTCAGTGCGCCGCGGCCGTCTGATCCGGCTGTTCGACGCACGTGATCTCATGACCCAGTTCATTGCGCGCCACTGGCCGTTCGGCTCTACTCCACTGGGTGAGGCAGAACGCCGACGCTGTCTTCGCATCGGCGATGACTACGATGGCTTTCTCTCAGGAAAGCTCCCCGATGAAAGAGCTGAGAACGACATGATTGAGAGCGAATCGCTCGAGTTCGCACTGGAGGCGCACCTTCGCGACTTTCTGGCAAAGAACCTCGGGCACATTGAACCAGGGTTGCGTCTCTACCAAGCCGAGGGAAAGTCGGGCGTCGAGTTTTCCATCGATGGTGGGCGAATCGATATTTTGGCCATCGACGCCTCAGGGCGATATGTCGTCATCGAACTGAAGCTATCTCACGGTCGAAACAAAGCCCTCGGCCAGCTGCTCTATTACATGGGCTGGGTCGACAGCAACCTTGGCAACGGCCCGTGTCGCGGAATCATCATCGCGAACGACATCGCTGAAGAGCTGGCTATTGCTGTGTCTCGCGTCTCGGGCGTCACGCTCCATCGATACAAGATGAATTTTTCCGTGGAGCGGGCGGGTGCCAGTACGGCCTAACTTCAGGTGGATCGGATGGAGAACCTCACCCGATAATGTGGACGCCACGACCCAAACCTCAAGGACGCCATGAATAATGAGAAGATCAAGGTTCGCATTACCGAGAGCGGCCAGACCATCGAAGTGGTGGTGTTCAGCAAGCGCGCCGAGGCGATCGAGGTGGTGATCGGCGAGGGCATCCACAACATGAAGTGCGTGCTGACGCCGACGCGCAATGGCCTGGCCTATGCCGGCAGCATCAAGGGGCGCGAGCTGGTCTACGAAAGAAGCCGGGAAAAGGTCCAGGCCGACATCGAGATGGTCAATCCGAACCTGCGCAGACCCAGGGCGCGCTGATCTGGCATCGATTCCATGAGACGGCCCTGGGGCGCGATGGCGTCGCTGGTTGGCGTGGCGATGTTCGTGGTTACGGTGGTGACGTTGCACCTGCTGCAGCCGGACTACCGGTTGACGCAGCAGTTGATGAGCGATCCGCTTGCGTCGCTCCTCTTTTTTGTGTCTGGCGTGTTGCCGTTAGGTGATACCTCCGAAATTCACATCGGCGCCATCGCGGGCGCATTTGTACTGTTGGTGCTCGCAATGTATTTGTATCCATCAAATGCCGGCCGTGCGTCGGTCGCGGCGCCGCGCATAATGTCATGGTCGCTCGCGGCGGGCGTGGCAGCCAGCGTCGCACTCGGACATTCCGTCCTGCCCATGGGTATCGGCCAGCGGCTTGCCGCTGCCTGCCTGGTCTTGTGGCTGGCGATCCTTGGTTGGAGGCTCCGAGAGCTATCCGTCGAGGAGAAAAACAGCGAAGGGAAAAACGGGGTCTGACCCCATTTGTTCCTGAGCTACTGGTAGCCGGAGAAGACCGCTTGCCACAGGTTGCGCACGGCTTCGGCTTTCGCTGTCACCTGCTCGAACGGCACGCGTGCGTACTGTGCTCCGTTCAGGCGCAGCGCGTGCTGCAGGCGGCGGAAATCGCGGTAAGCGTCACGGCATTTTTCCGCGATGTCTTTGTCGATGAGACCCAGATCTGCTGCGATCCTGAGCAAGGCGATGTTGCCAAGATTGCGCGTGAGTTCCTGATGTCCGTGCGAATGGGCGAGCACCAGGTACTGCACCGTGAATTCGATGTCGATCATGCCGCCGCGGTCGTGCTTGAGGTCGAAGAGGCCCGATTTGTTCGGATGTGCGGCATGAATCCGTTCGCGCATCGCGAGCACCTCGCGCGCGAGTGCCAAGGGGTCTCTTTCCCGTTCCAGAATTTTCTTTCTAATCAATTCAAAAGAATCACCAACACTTCTGTCTCCCGCGCAATAGCGTGCGCGTGTCAGCGCCTGGTGCTCCCAACTCCAGGCCGAGCGCTCCTGGTATTCGTCGAAGCCCGACAGGGAGGAGACCAGCAGGCCCTTGGAGCCCGAGGGCCGCAGCGCGAGGTCGGTCTCGAACAGGGGGCCGGAAGAGGTGTTGGCCGAAAGCCAGTTGTTGTAACGCTGCGCGAGCCGCAGATAGTTTTCCTCGGCGCGCTCCCCCGGGTCGTCGAACAGGAACACCATGTCGAGATCGGAGGCGTAACCCAGTTCCTTGCCGCCGAGCTTGCCGTAGGCGATCACCGCGAACCGGGCTTGCTCGCGGTGGCGCGTGGGCAGCTGCGCCCAGCAGGTATCGAGCGAGACGTGGAGCACCAGGTCGGCGAGTTGCGAGAGGTGGTCGGCGAGCACCTCGACCGTGAGCAGGCCGGCGAGGTCCTGCGCGAGCAGCCGGAACAACTGCGACTGGTGGTGCTCGCGCACCACGTTCATCTGGCGCTCGACATCGCCGCCGGCTGCCGCCAGAGAGGCGCGCAGATTGGCTTCGAGCTCGCGCCAGTCGGGCGCCGAATAGAGCACGCGGTCATCGAGCAATTCATCGAGCAGCAGCGGGTGCTGGGTGACGAACTGCGCCGCCCAGCTCGAGGCGCCGATCATGCGCACGACGCGCTCCAGCGCCTCGGGCCGCTCGGCGAGCAGCGCGAGATAGGCCGCGCGGCGCGCGATCGCTTCGACCAGGTCGAGGCCGCGCGCCAGCGTCGTATCGGGATCGGCTGTCGCGGCCGCGGCGTGGGCGAGTGCCGGGATCAGGGCGTCGAAGCGGCGTTTCGAGTCTTCGGGCAGCTGCAGGTAGCGCTGGCCGGTGCGCAACGCGGCGAGGCGCGGATGATCAGGCCAGGGCTTGGGTTCGTTTTCCGCGCCGGGCTCGGCGAATACCGCCTGGAAGTGGCGCGTCACGGCCTGGCGATGCGTGTTCAGCGCCGCTAGGAAAGCCTCCCAGGACGCGAAGTTCGCCATCTGCGCGAGGCGCGCGCGATCCTCCGGTTCGACGGGCAGTTCGTGGGTCTGCGCATCGTCGAGGTATTGCAGGCGGTGTTCGACGTTGCGCAGGAATACATACGCCTGCGTAAGTTCTTGGATGGCTATTTCCGGTAAATGCCTTTTCCTCGAAAGAAGCCCGAGAACAGAAAGCGTTGGCCGTGCGGTGAGCTCCGCATCGCGCCCGCCGCGCACCAGCTGCAGCGCCTGGGCGATGAACTCGATCTCGCGGATGCCGCCCGGGCCGAGCTTGACGTGCCCGGCCAGCTCGCGCCGCGCCACGTCGCGCCGCACCTCGGCGTGCAGGCGGCGCATTGCCTCCAGCGTGCCGTAGTCGAGGTATTTCCGGTAGACGAACGGGCGCACAATTTCTGCAAGTTCATTGTGCATGGATCCAGAAACCGGCCGCGCCTTGATCCAGGCGTAGCGCTCCCACTCCCGGCCCTGGGCGACGAAATAGGCTTCCAGCGCCTCGAAGCTGCTCACCAGTGCGCCCGAGTCACCGTAGGGCCGTAGCCGCATGTCGACACGGAAGGCGAAGCCGTCCCCGGTCACCTCGCTCAACAGCGCAATCAGCTTGCGGCCCCTGCGTTCGAGTTGTTTCGGATCAGCCGGGTTTTCCCTCGTACCGGGATGCACGAAGACGAGGTCGATGTCCGAGGACACGTTCAGCTCGCCCCCGCCCAGCTTGCCCATCGCGACGACGATCAGCTCCTCCTCCCGCAGCCACTGCAGCGCGGCGCGAATCGTCAACTCGGCAAGTGCGCTGGTGGTGGCGCAGACTTCGGCGAGATCGGCGAGTCCTTCCAGATCCCGCGCCATCGTGCGCAACAGCACGCGCTGGCGCAGGCGCCGCAGGCGGCGCTTGAACGCGGCTTCGTCGTCGCTGTCTGACCCGACGAGCGCCTGCGCCATTTCGGCCTCGCTGAAAGGACGGCCGGCAGCGCGTGCGGGATCCGTCTCGGCGGCAAGTTCGGGATGCGCCGCGAGACACTGCGTCGCGTAGCGCGAAAGGCCTGTTTTCTTAATCGGATCCGGCATTTAGAGCTAGAATACAGGAACATTCCGAGGCGCGATGCGAACCCCGCTCCGAAACCTGCTGCGTGCGCTGGAGATTGCCGCCTGGGCGGCATTTTTCGCTTTCGCGATCGTCTTCCTGGCGCTGCGCTACTGGCTGCTGCCCAACGTGGAGCAGTACCGCGGCGACATCGTCGCCGCGATCTCGCGTTCCATCGGCTTGCCGGTGAAGATCGGCGCGCTCGCCACCGATTGGCAGGGCCTGCGGCCGCGGCTGTCGATCGCCGACGTGCGCGTCTACGACAGCGACGGCCGCGAGGCGCTGGTGCTGCCGGCGGTGGAGAACGTGATCGCCTGGCGCTCGCTCGCGGCGCGCGAGCTGCGGCTGCACTCGTTCCTCATCGACGGGCCGAAGCTTGCGGTGCGGCGCGACGCGAGCGGCGATATATTTGTCGCCGGCATCCGCATCTCGGGCGGCAAAGGCGACGCCAAGCTGAGCGACTGGATCCTCAGCCAGGGCCGCATCATCATCCGCGGCGCCGAGATCGAGTGGCTCGACGAGGCCCGCAAGGCGCCCCCGCTGCTGCTCTCGGCGCTCAATCTGCGCCTTGAGAATGACGGCGACGAGCACCGGGTGGGGCTCTCGGCGCGTCCGCCGCGCGAGTTGGGGCCGGGGATGGAACTGCGCGCGGCGCTCGAGGGTGGCAGCGTCAGGCAACCGTCGCTGTGGAATGGGCGGGTCTATGCCGAGTTCGGCTACACCAATCTCGCCGGCTGGCGCGCGTGGGTCGATTACCCGCTGGACGTGCGCAGCGGCGAGGGCGCGTTGCGCCTGTGGGCGACGCTCTCCGGCGGCAAGATCACGCAGGGCACGGCGGACGTCGCGCTGTCGAACGTATCGGCTCGCCTCGCCAAGAACCTGCCGGTGCTGGACGTATCCACGGTACGGGGGCGGGTCTACGGACGCGAGACCCCGCGCGGCTATGATTTCGGCGTGCGCAACCTTGCGCTCGCCAGGCCCGGCGCTCCGGCCATGAGCGCCACCAGTTTTCGCGCCACATGGGAGCCAGCGAGCAGCGCCACTCTGACGCAGCATGGCTCGGTCAGCGCCAACCTGATCGAACTTGCGCCGCTGGCCCGCGTGGCGGAGTACCTGCCCTTTCCGGCCGACCTGCGAAAGCTGCTTGCCGAGCTCGCGCCGCAGGGCAACCTGCTCGATGCGGAATTCGACTGGACCGGCGAATTGCCGGATCGGGCGACTTTCACCGCGAAGACCCGCTTCGCGGGCCTGACCTTGAACGCCTGGCGCAGCATCCCGGGATTCGCCGGCCTCTCGGGCAGCGTCGAGGCCACGGAAAAAAAAGGTGCCGTCGCGCTCGCCTCGCGCAAGAGCGAGCTCGAGCTGCCCAAGGTTTTCCCCGAACCGCGCATCCTCCTGGATGTGCTCAACGGCGAACTCGGCTGGGAACGCACCGGCAGTGGCGTAGCGGTGCGCCTGGCCAACCTGAGCTACGCCAACGAGGATTTCGCCGGTACCGCCTATGGCAGTTACGCGTGGACCGGCGAAGGGCCCGGGGTGGTGGATCTCACGGCGCAGTTGTCGCGCGCCGACGGCAAGAGCACCGCCAAATACCTGCCGCTGGCCACGCTGATGGGTGCGCGTGCGCGCGACTGGGTCACGGCCGCGGTGCTTGCCGGCCAGACGAACGACGCGCGCCTGCGCCTGAAGGGTGACCTGCGCGATTTCCCGTTTACCGATCCGGCGAAGGGGCAGTTCCAGGTCACGGCGAAGGTTTCGGGTGCGGTGCTCGATTACGTCAGCGGTTGGCCGCGCATCGACGGCATCGAGGGCGACCTGCTGTTCGAGCGCGACAGGATCGACGTCGTCGGCCGCAGCGGCAGCATCCTCGGCGTGAAACTCGCCAACGTGCGCGTGACCCTGCCGAGCATGCTCGATCCGAACCCGCAGCTGCATATCGACGGCAGCGCCGAGGGGCCAACGGCGCTGTTCCTGGATTACATCCGTGAGAGCCCGGTGCGGCGCATGGTGGACGGTTTCACCGATGGCATGAGTTCCCTCGGCCGGGGCAAGCTGCGCCTGCGCCTCGAACTGGCGCTCCACGAGATAGCGAAGAGCAAGGTAGCCGGGGACTTTCAGTTCGCCGGCAACACCCTCACCGTGGACCCGCGCCTGCCGCCGATCGAGCGCGCGCTCGGGCGGGTCGATTTCACCGAATCCTCACTCGCGATCCCGGAGGTGCGAGGCCAGCTGTTTGGCGACCAGGTCCGGATCTCGGGCGGCTCGAGACCCGACGCCAGCGTCTTGGTGAGCGCGGAGGGCAGGGCAACGGTCGAGAGCATGCGCCAGGTGTTCGATCATCCCTGGCGCCGCCGGCTGGCCGGCGCCGCGCGCTACACCGCTACCGTCGCGGTGAAGGACGGGCGCACACAGATCAGCTTCGAGTCGCCGCTCGAGGGCGTCTCCAGTTCCCTGCCGGCGCCGCTGTCGAAGAGCGCCGGCGAAACCTGGCCGCTGCGGGTCGAAGTGTTTACTGGCGAGGGGCGAGACCGCATCTCGCTCGCGCTCGGGCCGCCGGCCGGGCGCATCGTGGCGGCAGAGTTCCTGCGCGCGGCCCAAGGCGGCGCGCTGCCCGGCGGGATTCAAACTGCAGGGGTGCAAACCGGGGGAGGCCTGCAAGTGCAGAGGTCGCTGGTCACTTTGTACCCGGCGGCGGGCGAGACGCCGCGAATTGCCGAACGGCGAGGCATGACGGTGCGCGGCGAGTTGCCCGCGCTCGACCTCGATCGCTGGCTGCCGCTGCTCGCCGAGGGCGGCGGTACCGGGGAGGGCGCGAGCTACGACCTCAAGGTCGGCGTCCTGGATGCGCTGGGCAAGCGCATGCGCGCGGTGACTATGCAGGGCGCCACAGATGCCGCCGGCTGGTCGGCCAGCATGACCACCACGGAATTCGCTGGCGACCTCGCTTACCGTGTCGAAGGCAACGGCAGGCTGGTGGCGCGCATGGCGCGCTTTACCCTGCCCGAGGATGCACCGGGCGCGAAACCTAGCGAGGCAACGACACAGCTTCCGGCGGTAGACATCGTCGCCGAGAGCTTCGCGCACCGCGGCCGCAAGTTGGGGCGCGTCGAGGTGCGGGCGCGGCCCGAGGGCAGGGACTGGCGCATCGACAAGCTGGCGGTGACCAACCCGGATTCCGCGCTCTCGGGCACCGGCCTGTGGAAGCAGGGCGCGGGCTCGCGCACCTCGCTCAACTTCAAGCTCGAGGCAAGCGACGTGGGCCTGTTCCTCGAGCGCTTCGGCTACCCGGAGCACCTCAAGGGTGGGCGCGGCAAGCTGGAGGGCCCGATCTCCTGGAACGGCAATCCGCTGACCCTCGACTACGCGACGCTCAACGGCAACCTGCAGATGCAGGCCGAGGACGGGCAGTTCCTCCAGATCGAGCCCGGCATCGGCAAGCTCGTGTCGCTGATGAGCCTGCAGATGCTGCCGCGGCGCATCGCGCTCGATTTCCGCGACGTGTTCTCCAAGGGTTTCCAGTTCGATCGCATCGCGAGTTCCATGGCCATCGAGAACGGCGTGATGGCGGTGAAGGAATTCCACATGCGCGGACCGGCGGCCGACGTGCACATGTCGGGGCAGGTGGATTTGTCGCTTGAAACGCAGAACTTGAACGTCAAGGTGACGCCGCAGCTCGGCGACAGCGCCTCGACGGTGGTCGGACTGCTGAATCCGATCGTTGGCGTGGCGACGCTGATCGCCGGGCGTCTCCTGAAGAATCCGCTCGGCAAGTTCTTCGCCTACGACTACACCATCACCGGTACCTGGTCGGACCCCAGGGTCGAGAAGGTGCAACCGCTGCCGTTACCGCCGGAATCGTTGCAAGAATCCGGCACCCTCAGCCGGTGAGCAAGGGCGGATCGAAAACCCGGGTCGCCGCGATCCAGATGGTGTCGGCGCCCGAAGTGGCGGCGAATCTGGAGGCCGCGGGGCGCCTGATTGCCCAAGCCGCCGCCGCCGGCGCGAAACTGGTCGCGCTGCCGGAATATTTCTGCATCCTCGGACGCCACGACACCGACAAGGTGAAGGTGCGCGAAGCAGACGGTGCGGGCCCGATCCAGGATTTTCTCGCGGCGGCCGCGAGCCGCCACCGCGTGTGGCTGGTCGGCGGCACGCTGCCGCTTGTCTCCAGTGACGCAGAAAAGGTCCGCAATGCCTGCCTGGTGTTCGACGACGCGGGCCGGCGCGTGGCGCGCTACGACAAGATCCACCTTTTCGGCCTCGAGTTGGGCGAGCACCGCTTCAACGAGGCGCGCACCATCGAGGCGGGCGACCGGCTGGTGGTCCTCGATACGCCGTTCGGCCGCAGCGGAATTTCCGTATGCTACGACCTGCGCTTTCCCGAACTCTACCGGGCCGCGGGCATGGTGGACATGTGGTTCGTGCCCTCGGCCTTCACCGCGGTCACCGGCGCTGCGCATTGGGAGATCCTGCTGCGCGCGCGGGCGGTCGAAAACCAGTGCTACGTGATCGCGCCGGCGCAGGGCGGGCTGCATCCGAACGGCCGGCGCACTTGGGGCCACAGCATGATCGTGGACCCCTGGGGCGAGGTGCTCGCCTGCCGTGCCGAAGGCGAAGGGGTGGTGCTGGCCGAACTCGACGCGGCGCGCCTTGCCGAAGTGAGACAATCCCTGCCCGCGCTGCAGCACCGCACCCTGTGAGGTAACCACCGATGGATGCCGACGTCCTGCTATCGACCGCCGATGCCTGCCTGCTGGCGCCGTTCGACCTGGAGAGCCGCAAGCTCCAGGCGGTGTTCGGCGCGCTCTCGGCGCGCAAGCTCGACTACGCCGATCTCTACTTCCAGTACACACGCTCCGAGGGCTGGAGCCTGGAGGAAGGCATCGTCAAATCGGGCAGCTTCTCGATCGAGCAGGGCGTCGGCGTACGCGCCATCTCCGGCGAGAAAACCGCGTTCGCCTATTCCGACGAAATCAGTTTCAGCGCGCTGCAGGACGCGGCGAAGGCGACGCGGGCCATCGGCAACGCCGGCAGTTCGAAAAGCGGGAAAGTCGCCGCGAAAAGCAGGGCGCCGAGGCGCTACGAGCCGCTGGATCCTCTGAGTTCCCTGAATGCGGATGAAAAAATAAAGCTTCTTGAAAAACTCGAGAAACTCTGCCGCGCCCTCGACCCGCGGGTGACGCAGGTGATGGCGCACCTCGGCGGCGAGTACGAAGTGGTGCTGATCTCGCGCTCGGACGGCGTGCTGGCGGCCGACGTGCGTCCGCTGGTGCGTCTCTCGGTGCAGGTGATCGCGGAGGGCGGCGGCCGGCGCGAGATGGGCTTCGCCGGCGGCGGCGGGCGCACCGGCTACGCGCATTTCACGGCCGCGGCGTTGAAGGGATATGCGCAGCAGGCGGTGGCGCAAGCGCTCGTCAACCTGGATTCGAAACCCGCGCCCGCGGGCACCATGACCGTGGTGCTGGGGCCGGGCTGGCCGGGCATCCTGCTGCACGAGGCGATCGGCCACGGCCTGGAGGGCGACTTCAACCGCAAGGGCAGCTCGGCATTCTCCGGCAGGCTCGGCGAGCGCGTTGCTGCGCGCGGCGTCACGGTGGTGGACGACGGCACGCTGCCCGACCGGCGCGGCTCGCTCACCGTGGACGACGAGGGCAATCCGACGCGGCGCACGGTGCTGATCGAGGATGGCATCCTGCG